>ERZ1370068.3418-contig-2530_pt1 | contig 30710 bp, 48 predicted proteins | sample MGYA00561227_ERZ1370068 | MGnify/ENA primary metagenome ERZ1370068 (study PRJEB38410, sample SAMEA6850437) | metagenome | study: Metagenomic assessment of the ecological functions of the soil: analysis of the soil microbiota associated with the...
GAAAGCAGGATTGCTCGGCGACGATTCGCGAGAAAAAGGAGCTCGACAAAGACCTCGAGTCGCAATTGAAAGCGGCGCTCGATGAATTCAAGACGACCTGGCGATGATTTGTCTGGACCAGTTTGATCAAAGCATGAGCTCGCATCGCAGGATCGCTAATCTAGAAAGCGCGATCCATTTGATTCGAGGTCACCGAGTGATGCTCGATTCCGATCTGGCGGCGATCTATGGGGTCACCGACGAAGCGGCTCAATGAACAACTCAAGCGTAATCGCCTTCGTTTCCGTCCTGACTTTGCATTTCAGCTTACGGTTCAGGAGTTTAGAAACTTGAAGTCGCGAATTGCGACTTCAAGTTTGAGGTCACAATCTGGGACCTCAAGTTCCCACGGCGGCAAACGCAAACTCCCATGGGTATTTACCGAGCACGGAGCTCTTATGCTCGCGAGCGTGCTGAACAGCGAGATCGCTGTTCAGGCAAGTGTACAGGGTTGTGCGAGGCGTTCGTTAGACTGCGGGAAATGGTCGCGGCGAATGCGCAGCTTGCTGCGAAGCTCCAGGAACTCGAGCGGCGTCTCGATTCTCGTGACGAGGGGATTGCCAATCTTTTGCCGCACTGAAACAGTTACTTGAACCCTCCGAACCGACCAAAAGGCGAGAAATCGGTTTTCATGTCCGAGAAGAGGCCGCGCGCTATCGCGTGCGGCGCAGGTCGAGAATCAACGATCGAAATTCGAGAATTTCCTAGATGGCGAATACCCAGGACATACGGCAGCCGGATCAAGATCGATCCGCAACACCGCGCAGATCACCAAAGCAATGCAAATGGTGGCTGCCTCCAAGATGCGCAAAGCGCAGCAGCACGCGCTGGCGGGACGACCTTACGCCGCTTTGATGAATAAGGTTCTCGTTTCGTTGCAAAACGGACAGACCCGAGATTTCATCCACTTCTCGCTGTCCGCCCGCTCAAAAAGAGTTGGTCTTAATTATCAGCACAGACAAGGGACTCTGCGGAGCGTTGAACACGAACCTGTTTCGTGAGGCCGCATAACTTTGATTCCGCTAAAACAGCGTTCGTGGTGACAGGAAAAAAGGCGCGACAATTCATCGCGCGAACAAAGCGCGAATTATTGGCTGATTTTGAGTTGAAAGACTCGCCGAGCTTCGTTGAAGCGAAGCCGATCTCGAAGTTTTGCATGGAGAAATTCCTGAGGCGCGAGGTGGACAAAGTCTCGGTGCTCTACACGCATTTTATCAACACAATCAGCCAACGTGCGGTCGTTACAGACGCTGCTGCCGATCAGTAGTTTCGATTTGCCGAAGAAGCAGAAGACAGCCCAGGCTGATAAGTGAAGGTCACGATCCAATGATAGGCTACTATGTTCGAGCCTAACGCCGAGGTCGTTCTCGATTCGATGCTTCCGTATTACGTCTCCTACCAGGTTTTTCAGATGATTCTCGACGCGCGCGCGTCTGAGCACTAGCGCGCGAATGGTGGCGATGAAGAACGCCACCGATAACGCGAATCAATTTATCAAGGACCTTACATTGGAATACAACAAGATGCGTCAGGCCAGTATCACAACCGAGTTACTCGAGATCGCCACAGCGCAAATGGCACTCGGTGGTTAGTGAAGATTTATGAATAAAGGAAACATAGTTCAAGTAATCGGTCCCGTAGTGGACGTGGAATTTCCGGACGAAAGACGCTGCCGAAAATCTACAACGCCCTCGAAATTGAGTACGAAGTGAATGGCAACCCAACGAAGTTGACGCTCGAAGTGCAACAGCATCTGGGCGAAAGCTGGGTGCGCTCCATCGCGATGTCTTCGACAGAAGGGCTTGAAGCGCGGAATGAGCGTGACCGACACTGGCGGTCCAATCACCGTGCCAGTAGGCGAGGGCTGTGCTTGGTCGGCTTTTTAACGTCACTGGCGATCGCGATTGATAACCGCGGCACCGGTGAACTACACCAAGCGTTACCCAATCCATCGGCCGGCGCCGTCGCTCACAGAGCAAGACACAACGGCAAAGATCCTGGAAACTGGGATCAAGGTCATCGATCTTGTTTGCCCATTTACAAAAGGCGGCAAAGTCGGCGCATTTGGCGGCGCGGGTGTCGGCAAGACTGTTGTCATCCAGGAGTTGATCAACAACATCGCCATGAAACACGGCGGCGTTTCCATCTTTGCCGGAGTAGGGGAACGAAGCCGGGAAGGCAATGATCTTTACAAGGAAATGAGCGAGGCGGGCGTGATCGATCAAAAAGACTTGTCGAAGTCGAAAGTAGGGATGGTTTTCGGTCAGATGAACGAACCGCCGGGCGCGCGTTTACGCGTTGCGCTTTCTGCGCTTGCCATGACCGAATATTTTCGCGACGAGCGCAACCAGGACGTGCTTCTTTTATCGACAACATCTTTCGATTCTCGCAAGCGGGCTCGGAAGTGTCGGCGTTGCTGGGCCGAACGCCCAGCGCGGTTGGTTATCAGCCGACGCTTGCTGCTGAGATGGGTGATTTACAGGAGCGAATTACATCGACAAAGAAAGGATCGATCACTTCGTTCCAGGCAGTCTACGTTCCAGCGGACGATCTCACTGATCCCGCGCCGGCAAACACTTTCGCGCACTTGGATTCGACCATCGTGCTTGAGCGTGCCATCGCCGAGCTCGGAATTTATCCAGCGGTCGATCCGCTGGCATCAACATCGAAAGCGCTGGCGCCGGAGATTGTCGGCGAGGAGCATTATGACGTTGCAAGCGGCGTGCAGCGTGTTTTGCAGCGTTACAAGGATTTGCAGGACATTATCGCGATTCTCGGAATGGATGAATTAAGCCCGGAGGACAAGGTCACTGTTCAGCGCGCACGCAAGATTCAGCGGTTCCTTAGCCAGCCCTTTCACGTGGCAGAAGTTTTCACCGGCTATAAGGGCCAATATGTTCCGGTTGCGGAAACAGTCCGCGGTTTCAAAGAAATTCTGGATGGCAAACATGACGATGTGCCCGAGCAAAATTTCTACATGAAGGGCAGCATCGACACGATCAAGGAAGGTTAAAGCGATGAAGCGATTAAGCGATAAAGTCGGAAAAGGATCGGCGCGACCGAACGCTTCAGCTTTCAACGCTTGTAACGTCTAACGAATCACAATGGCCACCCTGAAGCTCGAGATTGTAACGCCCGAGGAAAAAATTTACTCCGAAGACGTGGAGATGGTCACGTTGCCGGGTTCGGAAGGCGAGCTGGGAGTCTACCCCAAACACGTCCCGCTGCTAACGACCCTGGTGCCGGGTGAGCTGCGTGTCCTGAAAGGACGGTCGCGAAAGCTGCAATGGCGATAGGCGAAGGTTTTGTCGAAATTAGAGGCCGACGCTGTCTCGGTTTTAACTGACATGGCGCTGGAATCCGAGAAGATCGACATTGCTGCGGCCAGAGGCAGCAGTCGAGCGCGCCAAGGCGGCGATGAAAGAAGATCAGACCCCTGAACAGGTGGCAGCCATTCAAGCGTCGCTGCAGAAGGCGCTTGCTCAGTTGCACGTCAAACGCCGCCGCCACGGGTAACGACTGTAGAGGCGCTTGTGCATCGAGCGCCTGTTTAGTTCGAATTCCGTGGCGCTATCTCTGCGCGATTCGACAGCGGGATTCTTCGACTTCGCTTCGCTCGCGCTGGCAAAATTGATCGAGTGACGAAGCTAGACATCCTCGGAATCATCGCCGGAAACGGCGTGTATCCCAGATTGCTTGCTGATGCAGCGCGAAAAGCCGGTGTAAAAAATCATTGCGGCCGCATTTACTGACGAGACCGATCCGGTCCTCGTGCAACATGTCGATCTAATCGAATGGATGCGCGTCGGACAACTGAATCGGCTGCTTGAAATTTTTTAACGAACACAAAGTTCATCACGCGATCATGGCCGGTCAGATCGCGCCGAAAAACCTGTTTGATCTGCGGCCGGATTGAAAGCGTTGCTATTACTGGGCAAACTGAAAGCAGCGCAACGCGGAGTCCATCTTTGCGGCGATCGCAGATGAACTGACCAAAGTAGATGTCGAGCTTTTGCCGGCGACAACATTCCTGGAGGATTCTCTTGCGCCTGCGGGATTGATTGCGGGAGCGAAGCTCAGCCGGCAGCGAGGAAGAGGATGTCGATTTGGGTTGGAAGATCGCCAAAGAAATCGCGCGACTCGACATTGGGCAGACTGTCATCGTGAAAAATGGAACTGTCGTTGCGGTGGAAGCGTTTGAAGGAACGAACGAAGCAATCAGGCGTGGCGGGGCGCTCGCGCGCGAAGGCGCCGTCATGGTCAAAGTCGCAAAGCCAAATCAGGACATGCGTTTCGACGTTCCGGTAATCGGTCGTCGAAACAATCCGCGTCGCTGCCGAAGCAAAATTTAGGGTGATCGCCATTGAAGCTGGAAAGACTTTGCTTCTCGAACGCGATGCGATCTCGAAGTCTCGCCGATCGCTCGAAGCTATCGATCATTGCTCGTTAGGCGCTTCTTAAGTTGATAGCGTCGCTCTCGCAACCTGATCATCGTGACGCCCAGATTGCTCGAGCTAGCAGCATCAGCAGTTTCTACCTAACGAACGACGAACAATCCCAGGAAGCGCGCATCTAGAAGAGAAATGTTGCCATTCGCTGCCAAATGGCGACAATGCGCAATAAGCATCGGGGAGGCATGCTCGAATGCCGCATCAAGCGAGTGATTCTTTCTGGCAGAGCCGGCGTTTGAACAAGCTGTATTCACGCCTGTTGTCGAGGCTGGCGCTATCCGTGCCGCTGTTTTAGTTTTCATCGGATATTATCTGGGAGCGCGGGTCGGGTTTGCGCGACGTTTCGACCGCATCCGATCTCAGTTTTCTGGCCGCCCAATTCATTCTGCTCGCAGCGCCTGGTTGACAATCTCGCCTCGAATTTGGTGGTTCTTAATGCTGTTTGGCGGCCTTCCCGCGTCCTCGATCTGCGGAGCTGCAACTCAGGTGCCCCCGGCCATGGTTGTCTGCTGGCTCGCCACGCATCGAGCGAAGCGGTGATCGGCGCCGGTCTGACCCGTTACTTACCTGTGGTCAAAAAGCCGATAACGCAGTGCCGCTGCCTTTGCCTGTGTGGGGTTTCGTATCCTTCACTTCATCAGTTTATCACCTGAATGACTGATTGGGGCCAGGCGAGCTACCTGTGAATTTTTCGGGCCGATTTCCACCGCCTTTAGCTGCATTGACTACCACGCCCGCATCAGACCTGCGCGATTTTAAACCCACTCAGTGGAATCGAAATTACCGCAGCATGCCAGAATAGCGTCCTTTTCCTTGGCCTGGTAATACCAGCACGGTCGTCTGCATACAGCAACGGGTTGATAGATCCTGATCCGGTTTGTTCTTATGTGCTGCCGTTTGCCGTGGCGATGTTCCGTTTTGACCTTGCGCACAGCGCGGGCCGTCTTGGTTGATGCCGACGGTTCTTCAGCGACGATCCGACCTGATGGCCGCGACGGCGCTGCCATTAACTGTATACCGGTCACCTCCGGCTGGAACTACACGGTGCGTCTCTATCGCCCGCGAAAAGAAATCCTCGATGGAACCTGGAAGTTTCCGCCGCAGCCGCAGTGATATATTTCCAACAGAAAGCAATTCATAAAGAATGAGGCTATGGAGCTTCCACCTGATATTGAGTTTCACCAAGACATTCGTCTGCTCATTTATCGACCGCGCGGTTTGATCGACGAGGCGGCGATTAACAAGATCAGTCAGCTGTTATCGAAGATCTCGAAGCCGCAACGCAGGAGCCTTTCAATCGATTCTCCGATACATCGGAAGCTCATGAAGTTGAGCTCAACTTCAAATACGTTATTCACGTTTCTCTTCATCGGCGCCTCTCTCCACAAGGGTCGTGCGCCGGTGAAGTCAGCCATTCTCGCTACCGATTCTACTCTTGTTCATTACGCCCGGTTGCTCGCCTTACTGACTCAAGGTTCTTCGATCAAAGTGCAGGTATTCCAAGATCGCAAAGAAGCCGCGCAATGGCTCGGTGTCCCCGCTCGAACTGCTGACTAGCGGAAGCCACCGGCGGCGAATCACCCTGAGTGAATCAATGGAATGAACAACATAAAGCTTCCACCTGATGTCGAGTTTTACGAAGACATTCGTCTGATCGTCTGGAGGCCGCGCGGTTTTGGTAAACAAGGCGGCTGTTAACAAAATCATAACTGTCATCGGAGAACTCGAGACCACGTTGAAGGAGCCTTTCAATCGATTCTCCGACACAGTCGGAGCCGATGCAGTTGATCTGAACTTCGAATACATCATTCACGTTTCTCTCTATCGGCGCTCCTTCTACGGCAAACGCCCGCCGATCAAATCGGCGATTCTCGCCACTGATGCTACCCTTATTCATTACGGCAAGGTCCACGCCTTACTGACTCAAGGTTCTCCAATCAACGTCCGCGTATTCCAGGATCGCAAGGAAGCCGCGCAATGGCTGGATGTACCCAATCGCAACACTAATGGCGGACGTGGACCAGCATCAGTGAATCAACCACCAATGAGAGTAACACATAACCGTGAAGTTAATCAAACACCATGGACGAGCAGGAGTAAGCTGGGAAGGGAACGGCTAAAACAATGAAGCTGCCCTGCCGCCCGATCTCGGAGTTTCACGAAGACATTTGTCTGCTGATCCATAGACCGCGCGGTTTGCTTGAACAGAGTGGCTATTAACAAACCCCATCGAGTGTAATCGGAGAACCTCGAATTCGCGTTGAAGAGTCTCTCAATCGACTTTGCGGACACGCAGTTGCCGCCGATGCAGTTGATCTCAATTTGGAATACATCCGCCGCGTTTCTCTTTATCGCCGGCGCTTCTACGGCAATCGCCCGCCATAAAGACGGCTATCCTCGCGACCGATTCTACCGTGGCTGACTATGGCCGCTTGCATGCCTCACTAACTCAAGGTTCTCCGATCAACGTTCGCGTATTCCAGGATCGCAAGAAGCCGCGCAATGGCTCGGTAGTCCCGCTCGAACTGCTGGCGGCGAAAGGAACTGGTGGCGAAACAACCAATCGGTGAAAGGGCGTTAAACACGAAATTACTCAGAAGTCCAAGCAGTGGCGCACTTTTGGCGCCGATCTGGGTCATTAAGCTCGCTATGCCAACTAGCGCGTCTCCAACGGCGCCACGGCGCCGTGGCCATCGAGCGATAACAAAGCGCGATCGCAGCGTGCGGTTACATGACACCAAAATTACTCAAAGTAGCGATAGCCAACCGACAACATTATTTGATAAACCTGGCGACATGAACAAATACATCGTGGAATTCATCGGAACGTTTTTCCTTGTCCTCACCATTGGGTGCACCGGCATTGGCGCCGGCGCGGGCGTGATCGCGCCGCTCGCCATCGGCGCGGCCCTAATGGTGATGGTGTTCGCAGGCGGCCATATCTCTGGCGGTCATTACAACCCTGCTGTTACGCTCGGCGTGCTGATTCGTGGCAAAGTAAAACCTGCTGACGTTGTGACCTTATTGGATTGCGCAATTTATTGCGAGCCGCTATTGCCGCGTTGCTCGTGAGTCAAGGTCCTTCGCATGGGAGCACCCGTGACCGCGATTGCGCCCAAGATGGGTCCAGCCTTGCTTGCCGAGTTTCTGTTTACGTTTGCGCTTGTTTATGTCGTGTTGAACACTGCCACCGCAGAAGGCACTTCAGGAAATTCATTTTACGGACTTCGCTATCGGTATGACCGTAATGACCGGCGCGTTTGCGGTCGGCGACATTTCAGGCGGCGCTTTCAATCCGGCCGTTGCACTCGGAATAACGGTAATGGGTATCTCGAGCTGGAATAATATTTGGATGTACTGGTTGCGGACCTGGTCGGTGGCGCTGTAGCAGCCGTGATTTTCCAGCTGGTCAACCCGCCGATGCAAACCACCCCGATCGCAACAGACGAGCCGCCCTACGAAACTCCCCGATAGTAGTTTCTTCTCCTGTGACCAACCTTTTGTTCAGAACACCTACAAATCAACCATCTCAAGCCAATATGATACGAGCAAATTCATTACAGTTATCGTTACCGTTTGCGCGTGCGTTTTGCAGCTTGCATCGTTTAAACGCGGCCACGATCCCTGCTGGAACGGTGCTCAATGTAAAGACTGCCAGTTCCATTTCATCGCAAGATCCAGCCTGGTAGGACCTTCGCGGCGCAACCTCGACCAGGACGTCGCCTGTCAAAGCGGCAGGTTCTATTGAAAGCCAAAACCCAGGCGTTCGGAAAGATTAAGTCGTCCCGGCGCTAATCCGCGCGAAATCGAGCCGCTCACCCTGGAGCTGACCTCGATTTCGGTGAACGGACGCAATGTCGCGTGTAAAGACGAACCGTCGTTCAGCCAGGAAGCCCGACGGTGACGGCGCGACAGGCGCGTGTATGGACACACTGCCGGCACGTTAACGGTCACCCCGGGAACCAAGATGCAATTCCCAGCTTGTCCAAGCTGTTACTTTTTTGGTCTCCAGGGCTTATCTGGCGAGAGGCGTGCGACGAGGTTGGGTTTGCTCTTGAGCCAATTTCGCTTCGATGAAACCACTATGAACGCCTCGTGGGAACGCAAGCAGTCCTAGAGCTCTACAATTGCCTATTGAAGCAGGTCGCAACCAGCGCCTGCTGACACCCACTCTTAGGCGTTCCTTCTCCTGAGGATCCTCGCCACCGCTGCTAGCCGGCAATAGCCAGAAGGATTAATAAGATCACTGGCTGCGGCAGGGTGCGCTTAGCTGGCTGAGGTGGCTGGACGGTTCGCAAACTCTATTGGAATCTTGAGTTGCGACACTGCCACTGTTCTTGGGTCGAAACGCCACTCGTGAATACGCTTGCAGCGCAGCGCCATCAAGTTGTTGGTTTCCTAGTGCTGTCAGCATCCGTGCGCCGGTGACGTTGCCTGTCTGCTTTGTCGATATTGACCAAAACAACGCCTTTTCCAGTGAGTCCCTGTTTTGCCCATTCAGCACGATACACTGGCTTGGGTGTGTAGATCGCTCTGGGTGGAGGCGGTTGTCTTACGGGACTCGCGGATTGGGCGTGTAGCGATGAAACAGAAGCAAGAGTGATCAACAAAGGCAGGTAGCACTCTGCGCATCGATGACGGCCATCTCCACACCCATCGGGCTGCCGTTGCGATCTTCAATCACGGCGGCGGGTGAGGAAAGCTCGGCCATTCGAGCAATTGCTGAGCGCGCCGTCGGCGGCGCACTCAGATTTATTTATCAGGCAACCCCGTTATCTCTGGATTTGCATGTCAACGCCGCCACCAGTGGCGTTGACATCAACGCCTTGTTGTGTGGCGGCAAGGCGGACTATCACACCGGCCTGATTTGTCATGACGGTGCCAGCTTTCCCACTGCCAATAGTCACGCCGCGGGTGCCCTCGGCACCGACATTATAATGACCGTTGAAATCTTGAAGATGCTTTAGATTGAAAACCTCGCCATACGCGGAACTGCCTGTCATGCCGACTTTGCCTACCGATAGTCCGTTCACCTTGACCGGATAGTCTTTTGCCCTTGTAGGTCAGCGTCCCTGACCCCCACCTGAAACCGATTCCAAGGGCGAATGAACCCCCGCTCAGGCGCAAAGTTGCGTCTGACTTGGATTCATGATGAGTCGCCGCCTGTGTAAATCCTGTCATCACGCCCAGGCATTAATAGTAGAAACTGCAATTTTCTTAACATTGTTCATAGTTGTGTCTCCTTTGATTTGTGTTCGCCGCCACGATAAGAACTTCTCTCCGGCGGCTTCTGTCTGGATGAAGGTCGTATATCCGGAGTCGCAATGGTTAGTCAAAACAATATTCTTTGGGAGCTGTATTTTGCCGCAGCTTTGGACTCTGTCCTGGTTGAATGAATTTTCTTATTCCCGCAAATGACTTTTAATCGGCAAGATACCGACGAAGATTTATACCTTGATGGCTTGAAGGAAATCATCAAAAGAGCACGCGGATTCGCCAAACCAACGCCGGAGCGCGATTTCTGGGATGATTACACGGGGGCGTATGAGAGAATGATTCAAGGGACAGCGACGAAAGATGCGCCGTGGTATGTCGTGCCGGCAGACAATAAATGGTTCACCTGCGTCGTGCGTCGCGGCGGCGGTCGATCTGAAACCCCCGCCTGACTCGACCTGGCGTATCCCAAAGTGGATGAAGGAAAACTCAAGGAACTCGCCGCGGCGAAAAAGTTGTTGAGCAAGTAGCGTCCGAGCAGGCTCGCGAGCCGGGACTTACCTTCATGAAAACAATTCTATGAAGCTCAAGTTTTATGGTACGCGGGGATCCATCCCCATCTGCGATGCCGGTTTTCAGCAATTCGGCGGCAACACCACCTGCCTGCAAATCACGTTCACCGATACGAACCGCATCGCCATCATTGACGCGGGCACGGGACTGCGAAATCTGGGCAGAGACCTTCGCGCCATCGGCCACAAGCAGGAACAAATCGCTATCGCGTTCACGCACTTTCACTGGGACCACATCCAGGGCTTTCCGTTCTTTGCCCCGGCTTATGATCCCAAGCAGAAAATCACGCTCCTGACGCTCGGCCGGGACCAGACAGTGACCGATTTGCGGGAGATTTTCGAAGTCCAAATGCAGGCGGAATATTTCCCGGTGCAATTGGATCACATGGGGCCAATTTCGAGTTCCTGCAAATCGCTGATGCCAGCAAACACTTCACCGGCATCAGCAATGTGGCAACCGTTGTTACCGCGCAAAGGCACAACCATCCCGGCGGAGCGTATAGTTTCCGGATCGAGCGAAACGGGAAAGTGCTCGTCGTTTGCACGGATGTCGAGCATGGCGAGCAGATCGATCCGCGGCTGGTGGAGTTGGCGCGCGGCGCGGACTTGTTGGTCCATGACGCGCAATACACGGCCGAGGAACTGCAGAAACGGCGCGGATGGGGACACAGCAGCTTCGATCAAGCCATGCAACTTGCGGAAATGGCCGGCGTGAAGCGCCTGGCCCTCACGCATCACGACCCCGAACACGACGACGAGTTTCTTGAGCGCATCGAAAAATTGTGTCAAGAACGGTTCCCCAACGCGGTGCTTGCCCGCGAAGGAATGGAAATCCCGATCTAGGAGGAAGGCTGAGGCTGCGGTCGCCATCGGGCAGAGCGCCCAGGCCGACACCGTGCCCGACAGCTTGCGTCTCATGAAGATTGAGAGGAGAGCCAGCTCATGCGCGAATCGCCACCACTATCACCGTCCGCGCGCTTTGCGCGTGACTATCGGACCTTGGTCTTATCGACGCTGCTGATATTTCTTGATAGCATCCCTCCAATGACCGCGTCGCCTTCTCCCGTTGCACCCAGCGACGAACATTCGTGATGCACCCACTAAGCTGGAAAGGAATCATGCGCCTTGTCACTGCCGCCGTAGGCACGTTCATCGGCGTGCTGGGCACGACGCTCCATGCGCAGGATCTCGAGCCGCGCGCTTACAGCAACTCGCCGATCGGTCTTAATTTCGTGATCGCCGGATACGGCTACGCATCGGGCACCGTGCTCACCGATCCGTCGCTACCGCTGGAGAACGTGAGCAACGAATCGCACGTCGGCGTCCTCGGTTTCGCCACGACCTTCGGCGCGTTTGGCCAGACCGGGCAGTTTGGCCTCATCGTGCCCTACGCCTCGCTCGCCGCGAAAGGTCTCGTCTTCGGTCTGCCACATGCGCGTTACGTCGACGGCTTTGCGGATCCGGCATTCCGCCTTTCGATGAATTTCGTCGGCGCACCCGCGCTGACGGCGGCGGAGTTCAAGGACTACCGGCAGGATTTCATCTTCGGCATGAGTCTGCGCGTCACCGCGCCGCTGAGCCAATACGACGGGGACAAGCTCGTGAACATCGGCACCAACCGCTGGTCGTTCAAACCCGAGATCGGATTCTCGAAAGCATTCGGGCCATGGACGGTTGAGCTCGCTCCTGGCGTCACTTTTTACACGGATAATGGCGATTTTTTGGAGGCAAGACGCGCGAGGTGGCGCCGCTTTACGCTGTGCAATCAGGCCTCAGCTACACCTTCGCGCCCGGCGGCTGGGCGGCGCTGAACGCTGGTTATTTCAAAGGCGGACGCACGACGGTCGATGAGGTCGAAAGCGACGTTGAACAGCAAGGCATTCGCTTCGGCGCGACGCTCGTGCTGCCGGTGAACCGTTATCAATCCGTGAAGCTCTACAGCATCAGCGGCTACAACGCGCATCGCGAGCACGACTTCAAGCCTTCGGCATCGCATGGCAATACCGCTGGGGCGGCGGGTGCTGAGCCGCTCCAGCGAGTCGGTTGCCGGCGACGCTTGGCTACGCGAGCGACGGCATCGCTCGCCGCTCATTCCGAGAAACCGCACGAGGCCCGTTTCAATTTCGTAGATCGCGCCGACCAGCTTCACGCCAAAGCTCGGCCGACCACCAGGGCGCAGGCCTTCAGCCCAATAGCACCCGCTAGCCCTCGAGAACCGCGGCTTTGCCGCGGCTCCGCACGACCGGTTGATCGGTAATGATGACTGTCGTCCCCGGTGTGAGCGTGTCGTAAACCTTGGCCGCAAACTCGGGGTTGACGCGCAGGCGCGACGCGATCTTGTCGGCGAGGAACGCTGCGGCCACTGCTCGTCACGGTCATCCACTTTCGCGCGGCCCGGCCGGGAGCCAGCGAGCTTTGCTGGCCGGTCGTGCCTTCGAGGAGCGAGTAGACATGATTCCCCAGCGAACCGCGGCCACTTACCTCCACCGGAGCGCGCCCGATGACATTGCCGTTTCGATAAACGTAGATCGCTTTATCGGCCGCGCTGACTACCATCGTGATCGGGCCGCTCGGGCTGCGTTCTGGCTTCCAGTCGTATTCATTGCTCGCGAGCGGACGCACCATTGCAGATGAGAGATCCTTCGGCGCCAGCAGTAGTCCGGGGCTCGAGGCGAGGTGCGGCACCGGGACCTTGCCATCGCCCACCACGACGGTCCCGCCCGTGCGCCGTCGCGCTGAAAAGCAACTGCGAGAAATCATACGGCATGCGGATGCAGCCGTGGCTGGCGGGGTAGCCGGGAGATTCCCCGAGTGCATGCAGATGCCGGTGTCGGTGAGCCGCTGCATGTTGGGCATCGGCGCATTGTCGTACTTTTTCGAATAATACTCCTTACTCTTGCCGAGAATACTGAAGACGCCGCCCGGCGTGGAGTGTCCTTTCGAGCCAGTGCTCACGGTCGAGCGGCCGATGAGAATGCCGTTGCGATACACGTGCATGGTCTGCTCGGGAACGCTCACCAGTACTCATGAGCGGACCGCTCGGAGAGAGCTGCGGTTTCCACCAATACTCGCCCGGCTTGAGTTGGCCGGTTGGTTTTCCGGTGGGCGTGCCTTTGGTATGAGACGACGGTTGTTGCATCGCCTGCACGGTGGTGAGCAGGGCGACGCGAGAGAGCGAGGATTTTCAGGAATTTCATGAGATGATTAGAGACGTGAGCTGCGATTAGAGCAGAAAGCCCCGCATCCGCAATAAGACTTTCGTCCTATGCCGCAGCGGACCGTCGGCCGACGATCATCGGCACTTCCTTCTCGTATTTTTGACTGATCGAAATGACGCCTAACGGGGAGGCGCCGGTCTATCTTCGAGTTTCAAAATCTCCGCCGGCACACCCAGCCAGACGGCTGCCTTGGCGCGGTCGCGAAATGCGCGCGCATCGATCGGCGTTTCCTTCATCAGACTTTCGTATAGGCGGGCAATGCCAAAACCGACCCAATCTTCGCTAAACAAGGCCGACTTCACCGGCGTGACCCCGGCGAATTGCTCCGCTCGCTTCCGGGCAAACTTAAAAACATGACTGGTGCGAACTGCCACCATCGTTAATCGACTCAAATCAACGAATCTCTTCGACGGCGGTGACGCTTTCTTCGATGGCACAGAGCCATTCACCAATCTCGTCCAGCAGACGATCATCCAGTTACGCCTTGTGGTTGCCAGGCAATCAGATCATGAGCGGGATATTGCCACAGGTGAGCCGGCTCAGGGATAATCGTGGAAGCCGGCAAAGCTTCCGAATCATCAGTTGGATTGTCAGGCATAACGGCTATCTGCGAGCGTGCGCCGCGCGCCTGGCCGGGCGCACTCTCTCTTTCACCCTAATCTCTAGGCTTGCTTAAGGGCGTCTCGAACGGCAGCGATAAATTTTTCGTTATCCAGGGGCTTGATGAAAAAACCAGCGGCACCGGCCCGCATCACGGTGGCTTCGGCAGCGTGATCCTCATGACCCGTGATGAAAATCACACGAGTCTCGGGCGATCTCGCACATAGGTGTGCTAGTAATTCCATTCCCGTCATCCGTTCCATCCAGATATCCAGGACAACAAGTCGCACGTGATTTGTCGCCATTTCATTGAGAAAATCCTCTGGATCGCCAAAGGCACGTACCTTGAATCCCTCCAATTCGAGCAGGCGACTGATGGATTTGCGCATCGATGGATCGTCGTCAACGACATAGCATATCTCCTCGGAGGTAGTTGGAGAAGAGTCAGGCGCCGGCTTTGTTTCAGTTGTCTGGGTCATAGATGCGAAGAACGCTGCCGAATTAGACAGCGTCAGTCAGGCAAATGGAAATGAGACTTTGGTCTTATGCCCTGCGATCGACGGCATCTTCGATCACGAATACCGATGGATCTGGCGCCATCATGTTTTCTTCTTTACCGGTAAAGTAAAATAGAAGCGCGCGCCGCCATCGGCGACATTCTCCGCCTGGATGTCACCGCCGTGAGATTCTACGATGGAGCGCACAATTGCCAATCCCATTCCCAGCCCCTGTTCCTTGGTGGTAAAGAACCGGTCGAACAAGCGTTCGTGCACTTCAGCGCGAATGCCTGTGCCATGATCGCGAACGCTCAAGCGCACTTCATTGTCGCCATTGCCAGCCGTGCTAATCTCTACCTTGCGTCTGTCCGGTGGTGTCTGCCGCATGGCATCAAGAGCATTACTGACCAGGTTCACCAGGACCTGCTGAATCTGGACCGGATCTCCTTCGATCAGTGGCAGGTCCTTGGCCAGCGATGTTTCTACCTCGCAGGAATAGGCCACTGCATCAGGCCTGACGATATGCGCTACTTTAGTGACCAGCTCATTCAGATTAATTCGGCGCAGGGTAGGATCGCTTTTCTTAATTGTGTTACGCACGTTGCGGATGATATCGTGCGCGCGGCGCCCGTCTGCCTTCCACGTCGACAAGGATCTCGCGCAACGTTCCAGGGTCCTCCTTACCCTTGTCGATAGACCGCATTCCAGCATTCGCATTGCGTGATGATGGCCGAGAGCGGCTGATACAGTTCATGGGCGAAGTGAGGCAGTCATCTCACCGAGTAAGCTAACGCGGCTAAGCAGGTTAATTTGTCCGCGTTGCCGGTGTGCCTCGTCCTCCGCCTGCTTTCGCTTGGTGATATCGACCGAAACGCCTAGCAACCGCGTTAGTTCCCCTTTTTCGTCGGCAAGGCAACGAGCGCGTTCACCGATCCATCGGATGGCTCCGTCGCGCGGGGGACCACGATACTCAAGTTCGTAATCGCCTTTGCTGTAGCGATAGCCTTTTTGATCGCGGCATCGCGCGCGGCGCGATCGTCGGGATGCACACGCGCTTGAAAGTCTTCGTGTGTCGGCGCATCACCATCTAGTTGAAGTAGAGTGCGTGCCTTGTCCGGAGACCCACAACTCGTTGGTAACCGTGTCTAATTCCCACACACCGTGCTGCGCGGCTTCTGCCGCCAGCGCGACGCGTTCTTCGAATTGACGCAGCGTTGCTGCTCCTTCTTCAATAACTCAGTGATGTCCACGCAGGCCCCGACATAGCCGCGGAAATTCCCGCGCGGGTCCATAACGCGGCGCTCCTTGATCGGTAATCCAACGATATTCTCCATCGGAGTTCTTCAGGCGATATTGCATGACGAATGGTTCGCGCGCATCGACGGCGGGGCGGTAGGTCTGAGAAATCTTCGCCAGGTCATCCGGATGGACGCCTTCCTTCCAGCCGTTACCAAGTTCCTGCTCCATGCTTCGCCCGGTAAACTCGAGCCAGGCTTTGTTGAAATAAGTGGAAAGCTTGTCTTCGCCCGACACCCAGCATCGGGGACGGGCGCAGCATCGGCCATGGTCTGAAAACGCGTTCTCGCTTTCAGTTAAGAAACGCTCCGCCCGGCGGCGTTTCACGAGATTGGCCAGCAAACCGGTGATAAGCAGTGCTTGCAGAATGCAGATCGAAATACCGGCTGATGATCCACGCCCGGTAGCGATCCCAAACCGTCGGCTCGCGGAACAAGACCGTGCTTCCGGGCGGCAGTAGTTTTCGTCGATCTTCCATCGCTGGAGCTCGCGCCAGTCGTAACGCGGAGGCAGACGCTCGATCATGGTTGGAGGAAAACTGGATGCCGGTTCGCCACGCAAAATGCGAATCGCGATCTGCGCAGCCTGCCTTCCCGACGCGCTCGCTCTGGTAAAGGCGCCCACCAACGATCCCTAAACCGAGTTGATGATCGAAGATGCCGTTAATCGGAGCGCGCGCCACGGCATGGAGCCGTTGCAGCGCCTCATCGCCGTTGATGGTCACACCTCCGGCATCGCGCAGCAGCAGGAGAAAAAAATGTAGGAATCTGGCGGCAACGTCGAGACCCGCTCCTGCATTTGCTTGAAGGAGAGATCGCTGAAGTAGGTGAAGTTAATCCGGCCTGCGAACGGCTCGGCTGCCTTTGAAACACGCCCTGCCAAAGACGTTCGAGCGGCGTTGCGCCCACTATGACCACGATATTTTTGTCGCGGGCGCGATTTGCAGCATGTCTTCAAGGAAGCCGGGAATTTCATATATCTGCCCGACGTAGGCTGCGTTCTTGTCCAACGCGCCCGGCGGCAGTAACCGGCGATCGGCTGAGGCGTAAAGGATGGGGGTTTCCGGAAAAAGACGGTCGCGATAGGTAGCCACGAAGATCGCGGCAGGGTGACCCGATCGGCACGACGAGGTCGGGTTGCCATTTAGCCTGGCGCTTTTGCAGATAATCAACAATCGCCTCCTGCATGTCGCGGTCGGGATAACGCGCCATGTCCAGCGAGACCTCGTCGAGATCGACGCGGTCACCCATCTTGCTCACCAATTCGGTCTCGAACGCCGTGGACTCGACCGTGAAAGGCGGCGCGGCGCTGCCAAAGGAATGGACAAGCAGAACCCGCTTCGGCTCATCTGCCGCCGCGTTTTTCACCCCGAGGAACGCCATTGCCGCAATCGCGACAAGGACGAGAGAATTGTGCGCGCCGCACTTTCCAGATGTCACATAACCGTAACGTGCCAGGCAATAGGCAGCTTTGACGCTACCCCCGTCGCAGCGCTCGCTCGCGGCGCCCTCGATACACAGAGACCGGCCGCCCAAGCGTGATTGTTCCAGTTCACGAAAGGCTGATGTGCCCTATCCTAACACGTCGGGACGGGCGGGAGAAGCACGCTTTGGAGTGAGATTAGACTTCCGTGCTACGAAAATTCGCTCGATGCGGCTCGCCCGCCATCATGTTGTCTTAATTACCGGCAAGGTAAAATGGAAGCGAGCGCCGCCATCGGCAACGTTCTCCGCGTCGATTTTACCGCCATGAGATTCCACGATGGAGCGCACAATTGCCAATCCCATTCCCAGCCCCTGTTCCTTGGTGGTAAAGAACCGGTCGAACAAGCGTTCGTGCACTTCAGCGCGAATGCCTGTGCCATGATCGCGAACGCTCAAGCGCACTTCATTGTCGCCATTGCCAGCCGTGCTAATCTCTACCTTGCGTCTGTCCGGTGGTGTCTGCCGCATGGCATCAAGAGCATTACTGACCAGGTTCACCAGGACCTGCTGAATCTGGACCGGATCTCCTTCGATCAGTGGCAGGTCCGTGGCCAGCGATGTTTCTACCTCGCAGGAATAGGCCACTGCATCAGGCCTGACGATATGCGCTACTTTAGCGACCAGCTCATTCAGATTAATCCGGCGCAGGGTAGGATGCGCTTTTCTTAATTGTGTTACGCACGTTGCGGATGATATCGTGCGCGCGGCGCCCGTCTGCCTCCACGTCGACCAGGATCTCGCGCAACGTTCCAGGGTCCTCCTTACCCTTGTCGATAGAGCGCATTCCAGCATTCGCATTGGTGATGATGGCCGAGAGCGGCTGGTTCAGTTCATGGGCGAGCGAGGCGGTCATCTCACCGAGCAAGCTAACCCGGCTAAGCAGGTTGATTTGTTCGCGATGACGGTGTGCCTCCTCGTGGGCTTCGCGCAGCGCTTGGTGTGACCGCTTTTCGTCCTCCAGCAGCACGCTTAGGAACATGAGAGGAGTACCCGTAACGATGAGAAACATCTGCAAGGCGAGCGCATTTTCCGCCGGACTCTGGAGCAGAAACGGACCACGTCCGTGCATCGCCCCCAAATCGCTTCAAAGGTGACCACCAGCATGGCCGCGCTGATTCCGCCCAGTCCGAAACGCAACGCCGCCCAGATTAGCAGCGGGATCGGCGCGTAGAGTAAAGCCGGCGAGGTGTCCGGTCCGGCCGGCACAATGGCAAAACATACGCGCCGACAATCATGATTCCCAATGCCAGCAAACTTCCCTCGAGCAGGCGCACCGTCTTCGTTCTACTTCCGCGACGCGACAAGCGCTCGGCGACGAGCAAAAGTGCCGGGACTAACACGACCGCAGTGACTCCGTTGGAAATTCCCAGGTTACGCCATTCAACCCAGTAATCAGTTCCGAAACCGTTGGAGATGGTAAAGGCCGCGCCCCAGAACGCCGTGCCGAAGGGAACGATGATCACGGCAATCAAGACGAAAACAATGGCGTCGCGCAGCGTAATTTTGTTTAAAGGCGACTTGATGAAAAGACGAATCCCGGCCGCGGCCAACACGTTTTGCACGGCATCGAAAGCCTCGCAGTGCAAAGCGTAAAGCACCGGCCAGTGCGCCTGCTGCGTGGCGACGAAATGAGCCAGGATTGTGGCGAGAGTGTACGCCCACCAGTGCCGCGTTGGCACCAACAGCAAAATGACGACCAGAACAGCGTGCGGCGGAAAAGAAGAGAAACTTTGCTGTTGGGAAAGCAAAGGGCCCACGCAATCTCTGTCGCCACATAATAGGCGAGGCCAGTTAGGAAAACCTGGAGTACGATCCGGCCGCACGATTCAGCCTTTTTCTTCTCCGTGCTGCTCATTCGAATGAGTGAACCGCGACTGGCGGCGCGGCACCGCTAAACGAGTGGACAGTGAGAATACGCTTCGATTCCGCCGCTGACGCTTTATTCGTGAAGAGGAATGGGATTGCTGCACCTACCGCGGCGGCAGGGGAGAATTGCACGCGCTGTACGTTCCAGATGTCACGTAATCGTAACACTCCTCCCAGTGGCCGCTTTGCCGCTGCGCCCTTCGCAGCGCTGGCTGGCGGCGCCTCCCATACACAGAGACCGGCCGCCCAGGCATGATCGTTCCGGTTCACGAGAAGGCTGTGAATGAGCATCATGTGTAACACGCTGGGAGTCGAATGAAAAACGCGTTGTGGAAGTGGTATCGACTTTCGTTCTCCGGAAACTCGCTCAACGCGACTCGTCCCGTTACGACCAAACAGCGATGGAATTCCAGCCGTTGCTGGATCAGGTCGCCGGGAAGCCGGAGCAGGTCATGAACAATTAATCGCTGACAAAACCCGGAACATTGGGTCCAGCTTACGTGCACGGGGCAATCGTGGAAATGTGAGCGAGCAGTGCACGACGAAAGTCCAATAGCTTTTCGCCGGAGAACACTGCGATGATTCCACGCGTTGGACTACGATGGCGTCGGATACCAACACTGCGCAGCGAAGCGGCGGGGCAAGCAATTACAATGACCTTCGTTCGCGACGAATTTCTAGACAAACGCACAGCTGAAGACGTATAAGGCCGAAAAGGGGAGTTGATAAACCATGAAAACAAAACATTCACTCATCCGTTTTTATGCGAAGCCGCGTCGGCCTTGCGGCAGACACTTCGTTCCGCTCATTGCTCTCGCGCTCCTGGCACTGCCGTCGCGTGCCCACGCCTCGTTTCTCCACGGTGAGACGCTCGATACAGTCGCGGGCGCCATTGCGTGGTTCGCGTTCATCCTCGTCCCGCCCGTCTTGATCGGGGCCTTCCTGCTGGTCCATATCCTCCCCGAAAAGGTTGCCGAAAAGCGGCACCATCCGCAGCTCGGGGCTATCAAGTGCCTGTGCCTGCTCTCGCTTTGCTTCGGCGGACTGCTCTGGCCACTCGCCTGGCTTTGGGCCTACTCGAAGCCAGTTTTCCACAAGATGGCGCACGGCACGGATGTCGATCTCTCGCACGAGCAGACGGGTGGGGAAAAATCCGCCACCAGTGAACTCCGAACAACTCCGCGCCCGCGTCGCAGAACTCGAAGCGGAGATTAAAGGAGGGAAGGCGTAATGGAAGTCATCCTGCTTGGCATCTACGGGTTCTTCGTCTGGCTCATTTTCTATAAATTCAAGTGGCTGCCCATGAACTTTACCGCCGCGTGCATTGTCATCACGCTGCCCATCGTGGCAATGATGGCTCTTTTCCTCCTTCTGAACATCGCCGCGCCCGCAACTGACGACGTGCGCGCGATGAATTATGTCATCCCGATCGTTCCGCGCATAACCGGTCAGGTGACCGAGGTGCCGATTGAACCAAACCGGCCGATCAAGAAAGGCGACGTGCTTTTCAAGATCGACCCGATACCCTTCGAGGCGGCGGTTAAAGCCGCCGAAGCCACGATACGCGGATTGCAGGATCAACTCAAAAACGCGACGGCCAAAAAAGCGGCATTGACTCCGCGGATCGATCTGGCGAAAAAGCGCGTCGAGCAATTCACGGCACTCGCCGCGACCGGGGCCGGGAAGCGGGCCGACCTCGAGCAGGCGCAAAGCGACCTCGGCAATCTTGAAAGCGAATTCCTCGCCGCCGACGCGACGGAAGCGCAGGCCGGGGCGCAGATTCTCAAGGCCGAAGCCGACCTGCGCGATAAGAAATTCGACCTCGAGGGCTGCGTCCACCTTGCTCCCTCGAACGGGCGCGTGGCCAACCTTTCCCTGCAACCCGGCGTACGCGCGACCCAGTTCGCGACAATGCCCGTGATGAGCTTCATCCAGGAGGACGATCCGTGGCTGCTGGCATTCTACCGGCAAAACGAACTGCGCTACGTCGAACCCGGCGATGAAGCGGAAATCTTTATGAAGGTGTATCCGGGCCGCATCATCAAGTGCAAGGTCGATTCCATCCTTTGGGCGACGGCACAAGGCCAGCTGCCAATCAACGGCAACCTCCCCAACACCGCGCCCATGTCGGCACCCGAACAGCGCATCGCAGTGCGACTGCTCACAGAAGGGAAGGATAAAGACGTCTTCCTCGCTGCTGGCGCCCGCGGTGGGGGAGCGATCTACACGAACGATATTACGGCGATCCAGATCCTCCGTCGCGTGATCGTCCGCATCGCGGCCAAGTTCGACTGGTTCGTCATCAAACACCTCTCCGCTCTCTTCGGCGGCCACTAAGGATCGAAACGATGAACGCTCGGCGCTGCACCCTGCTTCTTGTTACCGCCAGCAGCCTCGTGCTTGCCAGCTGCGCGATTAGGCAGCCGCCCGTTGGTGCTGACATCATGCCTGAGCGGACTCGCGCGAAGATCCCGGGAAGCTGGGCCGGCCCGCATCGCAGCGGCGACCGTGGTGCCGAACTGGATCCGCAATTTTGGCGATCCGGAGCTGACCGCGCTAGTTGCCGATGCCGTGGAGCGGAATCCCGATCTGAAAGCTGCCGCCGCCCGCGTGGAAGCATCGCGCGCTGCTGTGCGCGTTGCGGCATCATCACTCTACCCGCGGATCGCGATGAAGGGATTGGGCGAGCGCCAGGGACAGCGACTTAGCGGCGATCTCGGTCGCGACATTAATCCGCCGTCCTTCGGGAGCGGGGGAACGGAGGACAGCGGCGGCGCGGGACTCGACACCAGCATGGATTCAACGTCACAACGTTGGGTGTATGGGCTTCGCAGCCGGTGCCGCATGGGAGGCCGACGTGTGGGGGCGCATTCGCTCGAAAAAGCTGCCGCCAGGGCGGAAAGCTATGCGCTGGAAGCCGACTACGAATTTGCCCGGCAATCTCTGGCCGCTGCGGTGGCGCGCGCGTATTTCACTACGATCGAAGCCGGGCAACAGGAAGCGAACGCACAGGAAACGCTCGATATCTACCATGAGTATTCGAAACTCACCGACGAGCGCAAACAGCAGGGTTTTGCCAGTGACTTCGACGTGTCGCAAATTACATCGCGCACCGCCGCCGCCGAGGACGCGCTCTACGCCGCACAGGCAGCGCGGGCGCAGACAATTCGCGCTATTGAGGTCGTCACCAGTCGCTATCCTGCCGGCAGATTTGATGTGCGACGTTCTTTCCCCGGCCAACCGAGAAGCGTCCCCGCCGGTTATGCCCGCGCAAATCCTCGAACGCCGTCCGGACCTCATCGCCAGCGAGCGCCGCTTCGCCGCCGCTTTTCACAGGTGAACGAGGCGCGCACCGCCCGTCTGCCGCGCTTTGTGCTCAGCGCCACGAGCGGGCTCGGAACCGCGGACACTCGACGGAGTCGGCGCGCTCGATGCCCTCGTCTGGAGTTTCGCCGGTGGGATCACGCAACCGATTTTCTTTGGCGGTGAACTCAAGGCTGCGCAAGATATTCGCACCGCCGAGCAAAAAGCCGCGGCCGCGACTTACGTGGGCCACGCGTTGCGCGCGTTCCAGGAAGTGGAAGATGCACTCGCCGGTGATTACTATCTGCGCAAACGCGAAGGCGCGCTTGGCACCGTAGTTTCCAGCAGTGCTGAATCGGTGAAGTTCAGCAAAGAACAGCTCGAGCAGGGCCAGATCGACATGTTCACCGTCCTGCGTCTCGCCGGGGAAAATCTCGTAGCGAAAGTCCAACTCACTCAAATCCGCGCTTCCCGCCTCCGCGAACGTGTGAATCTGTATCTCGCTCTCGGCGGTGACTTCGAAGGAACGAGCGCGCTGGCAAAATAAGTTCCTCAAAATTGCGATAAGAACGCCAGTTAATGCGCACGATTACCAATGATTATCACGATGCGCAGATTTTGAATCTCGGTTCCGGCAGCGAACGCGGACCCTATCTGGTGACGCAAACCGGCGTCGCGCCACGCGATCGCGTTACCGAAGACACGTATGTTCGTGCTCCGCCCGGATGGATTCTGGGTCGATTTCAACGCCTACGCTTCGCAGGGCAAGCCTGAAGCCATGGACGAGATTGTCTTCTCAACCACGACGCAAGTAATGGAGACGTTTGGGAAATTGTTCGGCGCGCCTCGTGTTCTCGACCTGCCGGTTAATGAAGAGGGACTTAAGGCTTGGATCGAGCGCCAGGAGCATGGCGACCCGCTGGAGGCAGCTCGCGCGTGGGCCAAAGATTACAAGATCCGCCATCGGAAAGACCGAGGTCGTTAGGGCCGCTGTTCAAGAGGGCCGGAGGTTGCCGCCATGAATGCACCATCTCTCGCTCGACTGATTCCGGCTTTCAGTTGGTTGCGTGCCTACGAGCGAAGCTGGTTGCGGACGGATATTTTCGCCGGCATTACGCTCGCCGCATATCTGCTTCCCGCCGGTTTGGGAGACGCATCTCTGGCCAATCTGCCGCCCGAGGCTGGACTTTACGCCTGTCTGTTCGGTGGACTCGTCTTCTGGTTGTTTTGTAGTTCGCGGCACACAGTTGTCACTGTCACTTCTGCGATCTCGTTGCTCGTTGGTGCGTCCACTTGGCGAAATCGCAGGTGGCGATACCACGCGCTTTGGCGCACTCGCTGCGGGAACCGCTTTGCTTGTTGCATTCATCGCGTTCATCGCCTGGCTCGTCAAAGCAGGCGTCATTGTAAATTTCATTTCCGAAAGCGTGATGACCGGCTTCAAATGCGGCGTCGCCCTCTTTCTGGCCAGCACGCAACTGCCCAAGCTCTTCGGCTTTCACGGCGCGCATGGAGATTTTTGGGAGAACAGCGGCCATTTCTTCAAGCATCTGCACGAAACAAATCCTACATCGCTCCTTGTCGGAGGAACCGCGCTGGCTGTGCTCATTTTGGGAAAGATTTTCCTGAAAAACAAACCGGTAGCGCTGTTCGTAGTCATTGGTGGTATCGTGGCCGCTTCTGCACTCTCGTTAGGCGAGCGTGGCGTAAAGCTGCTCGGCAACATCCCGCAGGGATTGCCTCCGATCGGCCTGCCCGCCGTTTACTGGCACGATCTTAACGAACTGCTTCCGCTAGCCTTTGCTTGCTTTCTGCTCGGCGCTGTGGAAACCGCAGCCATCGGGCGAATGTTCACTGCCAAACACGGCGGACGGTTTAACGCCAATCAGGAATTTCTGGCGCTTGCGGCTTCAAACCTGGCCGCAGGACTCGGGCGCGGATTTCCGATCAGCGGCGGCATGTCGCAATCACTCGTCAACGAAGGGGGCGGTGCACGCACACCGCTGTCAGGCGCGCTCGCTGCAGGAATGATTTTAGTTGTCGTCCTCTTCTTCTCGCACCTGTTAAGCGCGTTGCCCCAGCCGGTATTAGCAGCTGTGGTGCTTGTCGCCGTTGCAAGTTTGTTCAAGCTCTCAACGTTGAAACAACTCTGGCGCGTGGACCGCGCTGAATTCGTCGTAGCAATGGCGGCCATTCTCGGTGTTCTCAGCTCGGGCCTGCTTCGCGGCGTGATGATCGGCGCAATCATTTCGCTGGTGCAACTGTTGCGAACAGCGTCCAGACCGCACGTGGCTTTTCTCGGGCGCATTCCAGGCACTCGCCGTTTCTCGGATCGCGAACGTCATCCAGACAACGAACTCATTTCCGGTGCCCTGATCTTTCGGCCGGAATCAGGTCTCAGTACTTCAACGTGGACCATGTCTGCGAGTCGATTCTGAAACGCGTGCACGCTGAACCGACGCCACCGAAGTTGGTTGTGCTCGATCTCTCCGCTGCGCCGCGCTTGACTTGCAAAGCGCTCACGCTCTTGCCGGCATGGCCGATGAATTGACCGCCGAGCGCATCCGGTTCCAAGCGGTCGAAGCACGCTCTTCCGTTCGTGACCGGCTCCGTAACGAGGGTGTGGATAGTAAATTGGGCGGCATCAATCGCTTCAAAAGTGTCGCAGACGCGGTCGAAGATTTTCAGAAAACCTCCGATCAATAGCCATGAGAACATTAACACCGCGATGATCACTAACCTTTTAATCGGCTCGGGCCTGGTTGCGATAACTGTAATAATTCACGCCATGGGCCTCGGCATGGTGTTAAGCCACGTGTTGCACTCCAGCGCGCGGCCGGATACACGCTTCTGGCCAATTGCATGGCTGTTGATTCGCATCGCGTGGTTCCTGATTGTCATTCACTTCATTGAGATCGCCGTCTGGGCGCTGTTTTTCTGGTTGCATAAATGTCTGCCCGACCTCGAGTCGTCGTTCTATTTTTCCGGTGTTACCTACGCCACGATCGGTTACGGGGACTTGGGCATGCCACAAGAATGGCGACTATACGGGCCAGTGGAGGGATTGACTGGCATTCTGATGTGCGGGCCTCGACGGCATTCTTCTTCGTCATAGTGAGCAAAAATATTCTTCAACGCATGGACGATGTTGACCCAAATCTGACTGCGTGAAAATGCGATCTGATCCGGCGGGTTCGCCAAACCGAGAGCCACAGGAAAAAAGAGATGGGTTGAGCCTGTCACGGCTTTGCTGATGGCGCTCGCGACACTCAGCACGGCATGGTGCTCATATCAGTCAGCGGCCTTCACTCGAAGGAGTAATCGGCTGATGAATGAATTTAACTCCCTGGAGCGCCGTGCGAGTCTGCACACGATGCAAGGGATGCAGCAGGCGACGATTCACACCGCGATGTTCATGGAATTCCTGGCGGCGAAGCACGACGGCAACGAAAAGCTCGCGAACTTTTACGTCGAACGTTTTCCACCCGATGTGCGCAAGGCTTACGACGCATGGCTGGCGCAGAAGCCTTTTGAAAATCCGAAGGCCGATCCGCACCCTTTCGTGCCGAACCTTTACGAAGTGCGGGAACGCGCGAGGCCGCCGAGGCCAACGCTAAGGCTGCAAGCAGCCTGCAGGCATCGCGCAACGCCAGCAGCGTTTCCGGTCAATACCTCGCGAACACTGTTTTGTTTGCCACAGTGCTTTTCTTCGCCAGCGCCTCGGGAAAGTTCGAGCAGCGCAGAGTGCGTGTCGTCGCATTCGCTTTTGCTGTGGCGGTTTTCCTATTTGCCGTTGTGCGGATAACCATGCTCCCGCTGTGACTCGGCATACACACTGAGTCGAAAACCAAAACATGAAACTACACCTTCTTAACAACCCAGGCTTGTTGCACCTTCGTCGCCGCGCTCATCCTAACGATTGTCTCAGCTGCATCAGCTGCGCCAAATCCCGAGCGTGACGTGTTCTTTGGCGAGACACACGTCCATACCAGCTGGTCCTTCGACGCTTATACCTTCGGCAATACTTTAGCTGGCCCGGAGGATGCGTATAAGTATGCGCTCGGCCAACCAATCAAGCATCCGGCGGGTTATGAGGTCAAAATCACCAAGCCGCTTGATTTCATGGGCGTGACCGATCACGCCGAGTATGTCGGCACCGTACAACTCGCGAACGATCCCGCGTCTCCCATTAGTAAATTACCCATCGCTGAAAAACTGAAAGTGCGGGGACCGGAGGACATTCAGAAAGTCTATCATTGCATTGGCACTTCGCTTCTTAAAAACGAGCCAATTAAGGAACTCGTTAGTCCCGAGGTAGCTGGGAGCGTTTGGAAGGAAATCATCCGGATCGCCGACAAATACAACCAGCCAGGAAAGTTTACCACCTTCGTCGCTTACGAATGGAGTTCCACACCGAATAACCGGAATCTGCATCGTAATGTTATCTTCAAAGACTCGACTCACGTCCCCGCTGCGCCATTTAGTTCACTCGATTCGCAACATCCCGAAGACTTGTGGGCCTGGATGGATGCGCAGCGCAAGCAAGGTAACGAACTGTTGTGCATTTCGCACAACGCGAACCTAAGCGATGGCATCATGTTCCCGATCGAGGTGGATAACAAAGGCCGCCCGATCGACGCGGCCTGGGCGCAGGAGCGGGTCAACAACGAGCCTTTGACGGAGATCCATCAACTAAAAGGAACTTCGGAAACTAACCCGCAGCTTTCGCCTAACGACGAGTTCGCAAATTACGAGATTCTTAATTATCTGCTCGGCGGAGAGGATCGCGCGCCCAAGATTCACGGCAGTTACATCCGGGAAGCGTGGGAGAACGGTCTGGCGATGGAGGAAGGCCGCGGTTACAACCCTTACAAGATGGGCGTGGTCGGCGCGAGCGACTCGCATAATACCGCCTCCGGTTATGTTCAGTCGGACTATTTCGGCGGCCACGGCATGATGGACGCGACCGATAAGAATCGCTTGAGTGGCAAGAAGGAACTCGGTCTGGATGTCGCGCAGCTGAGCACGTCTGGCCTGGGAGGCGTGTGGGCCGAAGAAAATACGCGTGCATCGCTTTTTGATGCCATGAAACGCAAGGAAACCTTCGGCACCAGCGGAGTGCGCATCAAGGTGCGGTTTTGGCGGTTACGATCTGACCGCTGACATGCTGAATGATAAACAGTGGGTAAAGGCCGCCTATGCCAAAGGCGTGCCCATGGGCGGCGATCTACCGCCCGATCAGGCTGGAAAGCCGCCATCGTTTCTGGTCTGGGCAGTGAAGGATCCTGACGATGGTAATCTTGATCGAATTCAGATCATCAAAGGCTGGACGAAACAAGGTCAGATCTTTGAGAAGGTTTACGATGTCGCGTGGTCGGGCGATCGCAAGCCGGATCCGCAAACCGGCAAGGTGCCGCCAGTCGGCGATACCGTCGATATCAAGGACGCGAGTTACAAGAATACGATTGGCGCGACGGAGTTAAAGAAAGGCTGGACCGATCCTGAATTCGATCCGAGCCAGCACGCGTTCTACTATGCGCGTGTCATTCAAATCCCGACTCCCCGCTGGACAACCTATGACGCAAAGAAACTGGGCGTCCCGCCGCTGAGCAGTGTTCCGGCCTCTGTGCAGGAGCGGGCTTGGACGTCGCCCATCTGGTTTTCCCAACAGAAGGATGCCGCTAAAAAAGCGGCTGCTGGGATGACGGTATCGATGCTTAAGGAGCAAGGTGCCACCGCTTTGGACGACGCTGCGTTGAAGGCGTTGATTGTAGGGAAAACGCTCAAGATTCGAAACAATGTCACTAAACAGGAATACGAAATCCTTTACGGCACAGATGGGCGCCGCCTGATTACCAAGATCGACGGCAAGCAGCCGGAAGCCGGGGAGATGTGGGACGTCTGGGGCAGCGGTGAACCAGGATCGCCGGCGCCTTATGAGATCAAGGATGGACGGATCGTGACAACGCTGTCGGGAACTCCGTTCGAAGTTATGGTCTACAAAGTAGGCGACAAATACATGGCCGCGCGCAGCAACGAGTTCGGCTATGCAAACTACGAAGTTGAAGCAGTCGAACTAACGATACGGACTTCAAGACTGAGGGAAAGTCACCATTCCTATATGAAAAAGGAATTTCAGTTCTTTACGGTGGCATTAGGTCGTTGGGCTCGCGAGCCGCTTCTGCATTTTCTACTGATCGGAGCGGCCCTGTTTGTCATCTATCATTGGCTTAATCCAACTGCGGCTAACTCGGATACCTCGCGAAGAATTGAGCTGACTAACGATGACATTCGGCAGCTTGAAATAAGCTGGACTGCGCAGTGGCAGCGCCCACCGACGCCGGAAGAGATGCGCAACCTGGTGGAGGACAAGGTGCGCCAGGAAATCCTTTACCGTGAAGGACTGGCGCTCGGTCTGGATCGAGGCGATACGATCGTCAAACGTCGTTTGGCCCAGAAGATGGAATTTCTGGCCGACGATGTATCGGCGTTGCGCGATCCGTCGCTCGATGAATTAAAGAAATGGTACGCGAAAAACGGATCACAGTTTTCGCTGCCTTCGCGAATTACGTTCCGGCATCTTTACTTCTCACCGGACAAACGCGGCGCGCAGGCGCGTGATGCGGCCGCGAGCGCGCTGGCAAAACTGCCAGATAAATCGGCAGCTACGATCGACCTAACGACTTTGGGCGATCCATTCATGTTTCAAGACCACTACGGTGATCGCACACCCGACCAGGTAGCAAATGTGTTCGGCACAAAGTTTGCGGAAGAGTTGTTTAAGTTAAGCACCTGGTGAGTGGAACGGACCGGTGGAGTCCGGTCTCGGCTGGCATCTTGTTTGGGTGGATTCGATCACCCCGGGACGCACGCCTGAATTCGAAGAAGTTGATATATCGCAAATAAAATCGCAATGGCTTTCGGCGCAACGCGCAGAAACCAAGCGCGAACTCTTCGCGGCTATGAGAGCACGTTACGAGATCGTCCTTCCGCGTGGCCAACAATCGGTCGCCGATACGACTTCCTGGCACGGCACGCGATGAACGAGGCGATTCGACATCCGGCCTGGCGCTATCGATTACTTATAAATCTGTTTCTCGGTATCATCGCTTTCGCCTCAGCCGCGAATGCGCATGAATCGCGTCCCGCCTATCTCGAAATCGACGAGACAGCGCCCGGGCGTTACGATGTGATCTGGCGCACACCGCTCAACGCCGGAATGCGTCTCCCGATTGCATTGAAATTTTCCGAAGGCGTAAGCAATGTTACCGAGCCTGCGGTTCGCGAACTACCGGACTCACTGGTCGAGCGCCGCATCATCAAGGTAAGCGACAGTATAGCCGGGAAGCGGATCGATTTTGTCGGATTGCAAGCAACCATCACTGATGTGCTCGTCCGCGGTGCGGCTGCTCGACGGCAGCGAATCGACAGACAGTGGTGCGGCCCTCGAAAGCATGGGTGGAAATCACCGGCTCGCGAGGCCTCCTCGCGGTAGCCAGCAGTTACGCATTGCTCGGGATCGAGCACATTCTATTTGGCGTCGATCATCTGCTGTTCGTGCTCGGCGTTGCTTATTCTGGTTAAAGGATGGCGCAAGCTCGTCGGAACCATCACCGCCTTTCACGGTCGCGCACAGCATTACACTCGCAGCCGCCACGTTGGGATTCGTGCATGTCCCAAGCAAGCCGGTCGAGGCGACGATCGCGCTGAGCATCGTCTTTGTGGCTTGCGAGATCGTTCATCGGCGCCAGGGGCGATCCGGTCTTACGGAAACTGTGGCCGTGGGTAATAGCGTTTAGCTTTGGCCTTTGCACGGACTCGGCTTCGCGGGCGCGTTACGCGAAGTCGGCCTCCCGCAAAACGCCATCCCGCTCGCCCTTCTTTTCTTCAACGTCGGCGTCGAACTGGGCCAACTCCTCTTCATTGGCGTAGTCATGGCGGTAATCGCCGTGGCAGTTTGCGCCGCCAGGAAGTTCAGTCGATGGAGCGCCGCGCCGCAATCGGCCTTCGCATGGTGCGAGAACATTTCGGCTTACGCCATCGGCGCCGTCGCGGCTCTTTGGCTGATCGAACGAACTCTCAGTTTTGTTGCATGAATAAGCGCCTGGCACCTGCCTTGATTTCCTTCCATCCGAATCTGAAGTGGCAGCGCGTGCGAACTGCCATGCTG
>ERZ1370068.5671-contig-4688_pt1 | contig 30707 bp, 45 predicted proteins | sample MGYA00561227_ERZ1370068 | MGnify/ENA primary metagenome ERZ1370068 (study PRJEB38410, sample SAMEA6850437) | metagenome | study: Metagenomic assessment of the ecological functions of the soil: analysis of the soil microbiota associated with the...
GCTGCAACCGATCTCAACCGGCCCCCGATGACCGGTATGAAAAACTATTTTGCGGATATCACCGATCAGTTTTTCTTCCTTGATCATCTGGTAAGCTTTTGCATTACTTCCATACCAGGTAGTTTCATAATTAGTAAGCAAATAAATATTATACTTTTTTCGCCAGTGCCAGCATCTTTGTTACATGTTCATTGCTTACAGCTAATGGCTTTTCAACCATAACATGAATACCACGAGGTGCACAATACTCGACAACTTTTAAATGTTCATAAATATTATTAAACGCAAGTACCGCCTCAGGTTTTGTTTTTCCGATCGCTTCTTCCATGGTATTATAAACAATGCTCATGCTATAGCCATATCGCTTTGAATATTTTTCCGCCAGTGAATGATCAGGTTCTGCAATTCCGACAACCTCAATATCATTTTTATTTTGGTATCCAAGTATCCAGCCTACATGGTCATGTACAAGACCGACAACAACTACACGCAATGGTTTTTGTTTTAAAGTATCATTTTGTGCTATCACCGGTATGTAATTAGATATAATGAATAAGGCTATCAAAAAGCGCAGAGCATGGTATTGATTTTTAGCAAATATAACTTTTGTAGTAACGGACAGTTAAATTATGAATGGACCTGTATTTTGGATCAGGATAGCTAAATTTACAATCCAGATCAAAATTTAATTATGAAAGCAAAAATCATTTTAAGCGTTACGGCAGTTATTATCTATTCGGTTGGATGTTTAGCACAAAATCCACCTGTAGAAACTCAAAAACCTAATACGGATTATAAACCTGCTAAAGCAGGACAAACAAGAGTGGCAGGTGTAAAAACAAAACAGCTTATAAGGTAGATAAGATCGCAGAAAAATTAGGACTGCCATGGGCCGTTATTCCTTTACCGGATGGACGATTGCTAATAACTGAAAGAAGAGGTTCTATGCAGATCCTTGATGCGAACGGAACTTTTGTAAAAAGATCACTGGCTTTCCAGAAGTTGATGCATCCGGCCAGGGAGGCATGCTGGATGTGGCATTAGATCCCAACTTTAGTAAAAACAAAATGATCTATTGGTCATTTTCAGAAAAAAATGGTGTTGGAAATCTTATGGCTGTTGCCAAAGGAGAACTCAATGAAGCAGAATCAAAAGTTCAAAACCCGGTTGTTATTTTTCGTGCAACTCCCCGCATTAAAAAGCAGCATGCATTATGGTTCAAGACTTGTGTTTGATAAAGACGGAAATCTTTTTGCAAGCACAGGGGAACGATCAATACTTGAGGGAAGAAAGCAAGCACAATGGCTCAATTCCGGGCTTGGTAAAATTTTTAAAATAACAAAGAGATGGTAAGCCTGCGCCGGGAAATCCTTTCATCAATCAAAAAGATGCAATGCCGGAAATATTTGCTTATGGAGTTCGCAATGCACAAAGTCTCGATATCAATCCTGCAACAGGTGAAGTATGGGAAGCAGAATTTGGTCCGAGAGGCGGCGACGAAGTAAATATCATAAGAGCCGGGAAAAATTATGGCTGGCCAACCATTACTTATGGACTTGAATATTCAGGAGAAAAAGTTGGGGATGGCATTCAGCAAAAAGAAGGAATGGAACAACCTGTTTATTACTGGGATCCCTGTGCTTTCTCCAAGCGGAATGACTTTCTATAAAGGCAATACTATTCCTGAATGGAAAAACAATTTATTTATCGGCGGACTTAGCAGCATGCATATTGCCCGGCTTGTTATTGAAAACAATAAAGTAGTTGGCGAAGAAAGATTACTGGACGACAAAAAAGAAAGATTCAGAGATGTTGCTTACTTCAATGGCATGCTCTATGCCGTTACAGATGGTGGCAATCTTTACAGGATCAGTAAAAAATAATAAGATAAGTTTATTGTCATTGAATTTGCCCCGGCTTGAAATTTGATGTTTCTTTTTCTTAAGATATATGAAGAAAAAAGAAAATTTATGGGAACTGTTGCAAAGACTGGATGAAGAAGCTGGTCAGTTTAATTTTCATTTAAATGAAGCCAACCGATATTTTGATAGTACAGCGTTAGCAACAAAAAAATATTAGAGAAGCATGAAAAAAGATTACACAAGCTGATCGGAAAAGTTCAAAAATCTTTAAGATCTTTCCAGGGACAACAAATAAAAAAGCCAAAGAAAGATGCGTGATCGAATTGTGCTACCAAATGATATAAGTAACCCCTTCTATCATTTGATATTGACGGCCAGATTTTAAACCGCCCTGGTAGCCCTGGCGGTCGAGTGAAGTGTACCAGGTAAAAGATAGCCGACCCGATACTTTTTAATTTTCCCCTGATAGATTTATCATCAAATGTTGAATAGTAAGTGACCTGGTTATTGCCAATAGATTTTATTTTACCACGGTATGCCTCGTTTTCATAAGAATAATAATAAGTAAAATTTTTTATGCCCGCTGTTTTTAATTTTCCTCTCACCGCTTCATTTTCCTGGTCGAGATAATAGTTAAACAAAACATTGCCTATTGATTTTACTTTTCCAACCAACGCCGGTTTTTCTGTCGATCCATAATAAGTAATTGAAGTGATACCGATGTTTTTTACTTTGCCATTAAGCATAGAATCAAATTGCTTTTCATAATATTCCACTCTTCCCATATAAGGTTGCAATTTCCCAGGTTCTGTATAAAAACGACCCGGCTCCATTTCATTTCCCCATTCAATCACTTTGCCATCCTGCGAAACTTTTATGATGATCTTTTGGTTGGTAATATACGAAAGCGATGAAAATTCAGAGCCGCCTGAAAAATTTACAAACTTCAAAGTTTGTGAATACCCCACACTATAAATCAAAAGGGAATTAAGAGTGTTAATGATCTTTTCATATACCTCAATTACATGATGAAGGTAGAAAATTTCATTCACAATCCGGACGCAGAACAATCGTATTTATACTCTTATTGACTTGTCACATTCCAGAATCTTTCCCAAAATGTTTAACAAGGATTCTTTCCTGTTTAATTCTTAAACATTCTATTATCTTGTTTGTAAACTGATCCCTGTGAAAGACAAAAGTTGTTTTACTGATTGCTGTAATAACAGTATTCGCTATCTCATGCTCTGATATGGAGAAAAGCAGCTTTGAAAATAAGCCATTAGCTGTAAAGAAAGAAACCAAGAGTTGTTAAGTCAAAAAGAAAAAGCCAAAAATAAAAACTGGAACAACTGGAAAAACAAAAGATGAAACTATTCCTGTAAAACAAGGAAGAAGAAAAAGAAACACCCGCAGCATCTGAAAATACTGCCATTATAAATATTCTTACCAAAAAAGTGAATAACTATGCGATTCAAAATGATATGTCGACCGAATATTGTTTTTTGGTAGATATGAGTTTACCAGTGGTCGCAATCGCTTTTTATTTATGATCTTAAAAAGAATACGATCATTAATTCAGGACTTGTTTCTCATGGAAGTTGTAATGAAACTTTTCTTGCCCACCCAAAATTTTCCAATGAGTCTAAAAGTGGCTGCAGTTCTCTCGGGAAATTTAAAGTAGGAGAATTTTATACAGGTAAATATGGAAAATCATTCAGGCTATATGGACTAGATAATTGTAATTCTAATGCTTATAAGAGAGCAGTTGTAATACATGGTTATGATTGTGTTCCGGATGAAGAAATTTATCCAAGAGTTCTTTGCAACAGCCTTGGCTGCGTGATGGTATCGTACAAATTTTTTGACAAGATCTCCGGCCTGATCAGGAAATCGGAAAGCCAATTGTTCTTTGGATATATCAATAAAACCCGGAAGTCTTATTTTGGTCTTAAAACGAGACGTGTTTCTTTATTCTTTTTTAAGAGCGAGATCACTCCCCCTCACCTCATAGTGATCGATGCTGCTTAACGTAGAAAGAAAAGTATTTTCAAATTCAATATCATTACAGCTCATTTTTGTACTAAGCACTTCTGTAAATTTTATCGTCTTTTTATCTATGCTATAATTTCCATTGATCTGGTTGCAACCGCCATTTCCAGAAAATCTTTTGGTAGCAACATCAAAACTAATATGTGCATCTCTGCGACCACCACTTTGCTGTACCGGCACACCTTTCATTTCCACCACTACCCATTCCTGGTGGCCCCACCCTGAATCTGGGGAAAGTTTTGGACTACATTTAAAATGCCGTGATGACAATAACTGCGAAGAATAAGTATTTCATGTTCTCTATTTACTTTGCTCTTTGTATTATATATAAAACTGTGCCAGTCACTCTTCATTTCTTTGTAAATGAGTTGCACAGGATCCACATTGGCATATTTTTTTATGGAATTACCTCATCGACATTTATATATTTATAACCGAAATTTTAAACCCATTTAGTATGAAACGCTTAAAATCATTCCCGCTGACATTTTCATTTTTAATGTTGGCATTATTCATGAACATTTACAACACAGGCACAAAAAGACGATAAAGACCATAAAATTGTAGCTGATGCTAATGTTGCCAAAGCAAGATTTTATAAAAGCAGATGCATTGATGCAAACTTTATTTGACAATTCTTATGGCTATGTTATTTTTCCTAATGTGGGCAAAGGTGCAATAGGGATTGGTGGTGCTGCGAGCAATGGCGCCGTTTATCATAAAGGAACATTGATCGGCATGGCAGAGTATGAAACAAGGTGTCAGTTGGATTTCAATGGGGCGGGCAGGCTTACCGTGAAGTAATTTTTTGAAACCGAAGCAGATCTAAACAGGTTCAAAGAAAATAAAATTGAGTTTTCAGGACAAGCTTCCGCAGTAGCAGTAACAAAAGGTGCCGCTGCTAATATAAAATACGAGCATGGAGTAATGATATTCTCTCAAACAAAAGGAGGATTAATGTATGAGGCTTCTGTCGGTGGACAAAAATTTAAATTCAGAACAGTTATAGATCTGAAAATACTGTTAATTTAATAAAAGCCGGTAAATAATTATCGGCTTTTATTTTTAACATATTCAACTGCAAAAATTGTATCTTTTACAATTCAACCTAACCTTGCATGCAAAAATTTTTATTCTTATTGTTATACTCTTCATGTAGTTTTTCTATTTCAGCTCAAAGCAGAAAATCATTTTCAGTAGGTCCCGGCAAAAAATTGTCGAGGAAATTCCAATTACTGAAATCTATAAATACGCTGAATTTAAAATGGGAGAAGTCGTCTTTAAGAAATGGAACTGCTGCCAACGTAAAACTGAATTACAATAGTGTATTTGGTGAAATGCAATACATTGATCCCAAAAATGGTGATACTCTTTCTTTAGCATGAGGAAAAAATATACAGCTTCATTGCAGTAGAAAAAGATACATTTTATTTTGATGAAGGATGGCTGGAACTGATCGGCGGCACTGCCACTGTCAGGATAGCAAAGAAAAAATTACTTGAAATAACAAACAGGGAAAAGCTTGGTGCAATGGGAGTTCCGGTTTTGGAGCCATTGAAACTTATAACAAGTTTACGGGTAGCCAGCTACATGAAAGGACCTTGTTGCTATGGAAAAGCCTCACTTTCACTGAACATATCAGTTATTATTTTGGGGATCGATTCAATCATTTTTCCCGTGCAAATAGAAAAGGATTATTACAAGATATACGGAGACGCACATGAAAGAATTGATAAATGGATAAGTGAAAATAAGATCGATCTTTCAATGAAGATGACCTGAAAAAATTATCTGTTTATTTACAAACCTTATAAAACATGAATCAAGCTCTGATCGTTTATTTCAAATTAGAGCTTTACAACAAGTTATCTTTGCTTAAATATTATTCCCATGAATGCCTATGATGAGTCGGTTAGTGTTGAATTAAAAGCATGGCAAAAGAAAATGCTAAAGCGGCCTTCCCTTTTAAATAGTCTTTCAAAAGAGTTCAGACAAAGATCAATAGCTGGATACCCGAAAAGGTACAATGCTATTACAGTTACCATCAAAACAAATGATTCGTAGGTGTTCTGTTTGGCGCCAAACACACAACCTCACATGTTTTAACAGGTGTTAGTCTAAGGGATCGTGAAGATGCTGTAAGAAAAAAATAGAATCTTATAGAAACACGGCAGCAATTGAAGGCGGCATTACTGGTGCAGGAGGTATTTTATTAGGCCTTGCCGATTTTCCTATTCTGCTCGGCATCAAACTAAAACTGTTGTTTGATATTGCTATCCCTGTATGGTTTTAATGTGTATGATTATAAAGAAAGAGTTTATATCCTTCATATTTTCGAGCTTGCATTTTCAAGCGATGAACACAGAAAGAATGTCTATCTCAAAATAACAGATTGGGAAACAAAACGCAATTCCCTGCCTGAAGATATCAATCAATTTGACTGGAGAAATTTTCAACAAGAGTATCGCGACTATATTGATCTTGCAAAAATGGCTCAACTCAGTACCAGTGATCGGCGCACCAGTTGGCGTAATAGTAAATAGTCGCTTAATAAAAAAGCTTAGGCGTTACTGCAATGAATGCATACAGGGATGAGATTGATCAAATGAAAAAGATCATTTTGGCCGGAGGTCCCGGCAATATTCAACCCCTATCTTACAAAGCGTCCCGTAACATCTTCATATAAACCAATCCTTTTTCCTTTGCAAAATTAATATTACGAACATGGTACTACTCTCGGGATCTTTATAATTTGCTAATGCCTTGTCGATACTTTCTTCCCGCAACAAATGAAGCATTGGATAGATTGACCTGTTCGTATAATTGGCGGGGTCATTCTCATCTGAATTAGCAAAAAGATATAATGGGTGAAAACTTGCAAGCTGGTAAGTTCCTCTCATAGCCTTTTCTTTCTAGCAGCTTTTCTGCAAGTGAAACAAGGTCAAGGTAATCATCGAATTGTTGAAATGCATTTGGAGAAGATGAGAAAGCTGGTTTCAATAGTCGGGTCATTATCCAATCTTTGCATTTCGTTTACAAATGAAGCAAGACAGACTCCATCTCCGTATTCTCTTCTACTCTATAAAATATGGTTTGTTGTTTTACAACATTGGCAGCAAATGGACAGAAGTTGCAACCAATAACCACATCAATGATCCATTTTTTTGTTCTATCAATTATTTGTTCGGAGTTCATCAAGCCTCAAAGTTAACTGAAGTATTTTTGTGTTTTTATAATTTTTTTACTGCTCTCAAATAATCATACTACGCAAGGTCTTCATGCATACCTTTCAATGCTTTGTTTATATTCTTTAGTTGATTTTGATAAATATTCTAAGAACAGGGCTTTTAGCTCTATTGAAATATTCAACTCTTTCATCGATTCACAGAAATAAATGAGTAGTTCAACCTCTACGATCGCAAAGACCGCTATACCGGATATATTTTTTAGCGCTGCGAAGAATCTTCCTTAATGTCTTTTTACAAAATAAACATTGCTTTTATTGATATCTGCGAATTGTACAAGTCATCTCTTCCTTCACAGCTTTTATATATGCCGAGGTATCATGTGCTTCAAAAAAGCAAATACGTCAATAATTCTTGTTCTCTTTCTTAAACCGTAGCAGTATGAAGACAAAGATCGACAAGAGTGGGTGCAGGTGCATTGATTAGTTCCTGCTTTAATTCATTTATAGTAGATGTTTTCATTTTTATTTTGCCGTTCAGATTAAGTAAGGTTAACGCTAAAAAAATTGAGAACAAGATTATTAAATTGTTCTCAATAAAAATTATTTCCAGCCAAAAATGCTGATCAAAGCAAGTTCCCGGGTATATCAACAATGAGTAGATCCGCAGACTTTTCTATTGTCGACTATCTGTAAAGCGAATTGGAATTGAGTTTCCTATTCGCTTACCATCTTTTATTATCAGTCTTTTTTGGTTTTGCAACCGAAACAGACATTGCTCTGCCTTCAACTTCTTTGTTGTTAAGGCCCGCGATCGCTTTTTAGCATCTTCATCAGAATCCATTTCAACAAAACCGAAACCGCGGCTACGACCAGTTTCACGATCACTGATAACTTTGGCAGATGACACTGAACCAAATTGAGAAAATAATTTGTTCAGGTCTTCATCTGTTGTGTGAAAACTTAAGTTCGAAACGTACATGTTCATAAATCAAAAATTTTAAAATAAATAAAATAATACCTGTGAAGAAGTTTACAGAAAAAAGTAAAAAGGAGACTAACTGTTACTGAGGGGAAAAGTAAAAATTTGAATTGGCCAAATACTAAATGCAGTAAAACTTAAAATCACGTGGTGAAGATAGGCTATTAACCCCAAAATGGCCTTTAAAATATATAATCTATTTTTGCGGATTCAGCATTCATGCAATTGTCTTCTATTGCAGCACATTAGTTAATAAGCAAGGCTCAATTCTTCCACACGGCACCTACACCTGCGTCCCACAATTTTTATTAAACGCCGGAATACTTTTTTCCAGAGCGCAACTCCCTGCTTTTAAGTGTGGCCCATTCCGAATTCAATTCTTTCATCCTGATCTAAAGAAGGCTGGTTCACTCTTGGAATATCACTCTCAGTTTGATTAATAAGAAATAAGATAGTTAGCCGTGAACTTTGCAGGAAAATTATCAGCATCATCATACACTTTTGTTTTTCGTTGTATCATATCCTCATCCCATGCCTTCATTTTTTCACTAATGAATCTCCCTCAACTCTCAATGAAGCGTATTTTGGATCCGATAATGAGGCTAGCAATGAAACCAACTGTTCCCTTTTTGCATTTAGGTTGTTTACCATTTTATGCATTGTTGTTAATTCGTTTTCCATACTGCTCATAACAGAGTTGTACTCTTTGTAAGTGGCAGCATCTGTTGGGTATTGTGGGTTTACCAATATCATTGCATCAGTTGTGACTTTTTGTTGGCCCATTTTTAAGGTGACCGAATATTTCCCTGGAACTGCTTTGTGACCACGATAACTACTTTCGATATATGCATCCGGCACGCCGGGCATAGTTGAATAACGCATATTCCATACAAAACGATTTAATCCTTTGGTAGTTGATAATACCGGTTCTGCCGGTGGACCGCCGTCATATTTTTTATAGGTACTATCTTTTTCGAGCTATAAATATGAACAACATTTCCTGATGTATCTTTTATTTCCATTGTTAATGTGTCGGTCTTTTTAATTCAGGTAGCCGGTAATAAATCACTACCCCATTTGCAGGATTGACACCTCGAGAACTATTCAAGCCGGTAAAATCTAAGCTAGTTTGATCTAACTCACTGCCGCCATTTATTAAATAGGCAGGCGAAGGGTCAAAAAGTGAAAATGTAGTATCCTTTTTATACTGCCGGATCAAACTCAGATCATCCAATATCCAAAATGATCTACCGGATGTAGCTGCGATCAAATTTCCATGGTAAATACGAAGATCAGTAATTGGCGTAACGGGCATATTCAATTGAAATGGCTCCCAGTTTTTTCCACCGTTCCATGAAATATAAATTCCGGTTTCAGTTCCCGCAAAAAGCAAGTCTCTTCTGTTATCATCTTCTCTCACAACTCTTGTAAATGCACTATTAGGCATCCCGATGTTTATTTTAGTCCATGTTTTACCATAGTCAGTTGTTTTATATAAACCTGGAGTATGATCATTGAATTTATATCTTGTTGTTGCGATATACGCCGTGGCTTTATCAAATGGTGATATTTCAATTGCATTTATTAAACATTCCTGTAAACCTGCTGGTGTTACATTTTCCCAATGCGCACCATTGTCTTTGGTTAAATAAACATAACCGTCATCACTGCCAGTATAGATCACACCTTTTTCATGCGGAGATTCGATTACATATGCAAGTGTTCCATAATTTTCTGCCCCTACTGCTTCATTCGTATAGAGGGACCCCAGGCTTACCTTGTTTTTCTTTTTCATTTCTTGTAAGATCAGGAGAAACTTCTTTCCATGTTTTTCCCATATCATCAGTACGCAATAAGTATTGTGAGCCATGATAAAAAACATTCGGCTCATGTTTACTCCATATAATTAGCGCATTCCAGTTATAACGATACTTCATATCCTTTGCATCACGGGTTAAATACTGAATCGGTGCAGCCATAATATTTGTACCCGCTTTTGCTTTTGTGTTCAAGACCTCGATAGTACCTGGTAACTTCCACCTAAAACAAATTGCGGATCATCAGGATCAAATGCAAGAAAAGCGCTTTCGCCGCCGGCAGAATAAGTCCAGCTAGTATTGGTAATCCCTCCACCACCCGGTTCTCTGCTTGCTATCTTCACTGAGCTATTATCCTGTTGGCCGCCATAAATATTATAGGGAAACTGGTTGTCTACATTGATACGATAGAATTGAGCAGTAGGCTGATTGTTTTGACTGCTCCATGTTTTCCCTGGTTAAATGTTATTGCCGAACCACCATCATCAGAAATGATCATGTTATTTGAATTCGCTGGATTGATCCAGAGATTATGATAATCGCCGTGAGTATTAGAAATATCTTCCCAGGTTTTACCACCATCAATAGAACGAAATGCAGAAGCACTCATTACATATAATGTGTTTTCATTTAATGGATCGGGAAACAATTCAATATAATACCATGCCCTTTGTATCAAATGATGATCGTCTGAAACCTGGCTCCAACTTTTGCCGGCATCTTCTGACATATACAGGCCACCAGCTTCTTTTCAAAATCGCTTTCTATCAAAGCATATATTTTTTCAGAATTACTGCGGCAAACCGCTATTGACATCTTGCCCATTTCTTTTGGCAATCCTTCTTTCATTTTTTCCCAATGCTCTCCGGCATCAGTTGATTTATATAATCCACTACCGGGTCCACCGCTAATTACTTTCCATGGGCAATCGGCCATGTTCCCACATGGCAGCATATAATATTGATGGGTTATTCATATCCATTGATATTTCTGCACAACCGGTTTTTTCATCTACATATAAAACATTTTTCCAGTTGATACCTCCATCAACAGACTTATATATGCCTCGTTCTTTTGATTTACTATACAATGCACCCTGCGCAGCTACGTAAACAATATTTGGATCTTTAGGATTAATAACAATTCGGGCAATATGTTGTGTAAGATCAAGTCCAATTTTCTTCCAGGTTTTTCCTGCATCAGTTGATTTATAAACTCCATCACCCGCACTTGTCATCACGCCACGCACCGCATGTTCGCCCATACCTACATAAACAATATTCGGATCACTCTCAGCAACTGCTACGGCACCAACAGAGCCTGTTTTAAAAATCCATCTGAAACATTGCGCCAGGTAATACCCATGTCATCAGTTTTCCAAAGACCACCACCGGTAGTACCTTGATAATAAACACCTGGGTTACCGACAACACCTGTCGCACAATTTGACCGGCCGCCACGAAACGGGCCGATACATCTCCATTTTACAGGTTTGAAATAACTATCAAGACCAGTCGTATCCTTTGTTGGTTGTGAGAGAGTATTAAATGCAATAAATAGAAAGCCCAGAAGCAGTAATTGTTTTGGCATGATGAAGATTTATCCTGAAATATAAATCTTATTTGCAAAATGGGAGTTTTCGTGGGTTGAGTAGAAAATTGTTCCGGCCCATTTATAACAAACATATGTGTTAATTTATTATTTTGCCCAACCATTCGGGATCAGAAAAGGTCTGATTATTGACTCACCGCTTTGAAGAAAACCAAAAGATATGATTAAAACAAATGCGATTTTATTTGCCACATTGTTTGCATTTTGCATTGGTCAAAATGCAGAAGAAAAAAATTATTTGAAAAAGCAAGCAACTGACCCAGCAATTGTTGATGGGCCCTTATGTACTATATGGCAATGATTCTGTTTTTGTAAAGTATATCGAAGATAATTCAGGAGCGAAAACGGTAAAAACAGATGGCACCCCTGCTGCCATGAAAAATAACATTACCCTGCAAGTAAATACTGATATACCGGGTAAAACTTTCACATGTACAATTAAAACAGAAACTCAGTGATGAGAAGTCAGAATACAAAGGAATAAAAAATGCTGTGTGATATCCGATATCGAAGGAAACTTTGGAGCGTTTAGAAAACTATTGCAGGGCAACAGGGTAATTGACGAAAATTTCAACTGGACTTATGGGAAAGATCATCTTGTATTAGTAGGTGATTTTGTGGACAGGAGTACAATGGTTACCGAAGTATTATGGCTTATTTATTCATTAGAAGAAAAAGCAAAAGCTGCCGGCGGTTATGTACATTATATATTAGGCAATCATGAGATCATGAACATGAGTGATGAGCTTGATTATGTGCAGGAACGTTATATAGCAACATGCACAATTGAATGAACAAGCCCTATATGCAACTCTTCGGACCGAATTCAGAAATAGGCCGTTGGCTTGCTACTAAAAATGTTATTTGAACGTGTTGGCAATACCCTTTTTACTCATGGCGGCGTTTCCGGTTATCTGAATAACCTGAACATATCACTGAAAGAGCTTAATGAAATAACCAAGACCTTTTACACTGATACAACTTATAGATATAAAGACGACCGACTTAATTTAAATATACAGTGATTTTGGGCCTTTTTGGTACAGGAATTATTATAAAGCGCCAAGAGCAAACCCGCAGCAAATAGACAGCACATTGGATATCTATAATGTTCGTAGCTATTACAACTGGACATACAATTATTGCTGCAAATGAAATAAGATCATTATATAATGGCAAAGAGTTTTTAATGTAGATGTACATCACGCCGAAGGCCGTTCTGAAAGCGCTGCTGATTGACGATGGAAAATTCTGGCGTGTAAATACTGCTGGTGAAAAATTTGACATCAAGCCTATATAAGCTTTACTGAAATAGTCATATATGCGGCGAGAAAGTGTTTTGTCTCAGCGTTTATGCTTCTGTAAGAAATCTTTCTTTGAATCATGAAAGGAACTCACCGCGCCTAATTTATACAATACATAAATATATATCCACGGCAGATCCAATTGCCATGATAAAAAACCGGCCCTTGCACTGGCAGGATATAAATGATGGATTATTATGCCATTCGCCGGCAAAATAAGCCTGGTCTGCCATTGATTGATAGATAGATTGCTTCTGTCAAAATCCAATCCATCTATATGTTTTCTTCACCCTTACCATGACCGGTGTAATTAAATATTCTTACAAAAGGTGATCCAAAACATCGCACCAGTAAAAAAGTGCAAGCAAGAGCATGACCCCAATTAAATAAAACATCGTATACCAAAAGTCCAATTGCCCAACCAAAGTGCTATTGTATACCATGGTGTAGCAATTGAGCCCCACCTTTTATAATTTGCATAAGAATTTATTTGAACACCTGTGTGTTTCATAAAATGGACAGCCCTGTTATAATCTTTTTCAGAAAGGTTTTTATTAATGCTTTGGTGATTTACTTCTGCTAAAAAACAGTATAAAAACCCGCACGAGCATTATAAGGATCGCCTGGCTCATCACTTTTTACATGATGTACATGATGTGATACAACGTACATCTCCTCGGGAACAGTTTTAATAACAAGATTCTGCGTAAGAAAACGCCATATCTTATGCCGGAATGTAAAAGATTTATGTGTGCAATAACGATGAAGCCAAATAGTGCCATGTGTACCCATGATGATCATGGTATACAAAAGAAAAACTATGAGTAATTGCCAGGAGAAATAATGAACCAAAAAAGTAAGCAAAAGGTATCATGCAAAGAATCATGAACCAGCCGATAAAAGATATCCAGTTCTTTTTACTTTTAAAAACATTACTGCGTGTTAAAAATTCGCTGAATAATTGTTTACGTGTCGGTTTTATCAATTCGCCTTTTTCATCTTTCCATCCATAGGAAGGCGTTTGTAAAACTTCATCTATAAAAGCCATTTTAAATTTTTCGTTTTGTTATAAAAATTGATTGGTCTATTCCGGTTAAGAAATAGCAATCACATGAGTAGCATTAATTACATAAATCAATAGTTAAGAAATACGCACAGTTGTGGGAGATAGTAAAAGATAAGAGAAGCATTACTGCCTGGCTCATCAACCGTAACGCGTAAAGCTAAGGTTTTTATTGGAGAAGTGGCTCATAAAGTTGCGCACCAACTCCCACATGTTCGTTAATTGTGAATTACTGTAGCATTTCCAGAAATAATGACCGATGTCAAGAGGAGAAAAAAGATAATGCGATGCATACTCTATTAATATCCTTACCGATATAAAACGGAGTTGTTTATCCTATATGGTCTTTGACGAAAGGTATTTTCAAAAAGACCAATTGTTAGGTTTAAACAGATCTATTATAAAAATTAAAAGCTTAAGAACAAAAAGACTTACGTTTTTTCCAGGAGGAATATATTCATTAAAAAGGTTTCTGGTAAATTCATCGTTATTAAACCGAAGCAGATAACTTTTCCCATATCAATGGCCATGAAAGATCTTCATTATTGAGCAAAGTCTCGTTAATCACATTAATGATCGGGTCATTGATAGATTTCGATCCGGTTTTTTTGAAACAATAAGTTGTGCATCGGGGTTAATGCTTGCAATACTTATAGAACTGTTAGCACCGCCACATGAGCCTAATATGGCTAGCTTGATAGAAGGTGTCAATCTTTTCAATGTATTATCGAGATGATAACTATGACCCCGATGAACTAAGACGACCGGCTCTATTGATTCCTGCTTTAAAAAAATAAATAAGGAGTCCTGGGCTTTTATATCTAATTCCTCCTTTGTATCTAATGGCCGATTCGCATAAATAATAATAGGCTGATCAGTTGCAGAACGAATACTTATCCAATTTTCATTCTTAGTAGTTTTCCATTTGCTTGTATCACTAAACATTTTTGGAAATTATTGAATGAAGCAACACCATCTTCATCCCCATAAAATAAAACCAGCTTGAATGATCTCGCCGTTCTTATTTTGCAATGCCTTTCGTTCAAGCATTTCATAATTACCAAGTGTTGTCCATAATTTATTGAAAGAGCTTTTTTGTTTTACCAGGTCAAACACCTGCAATAAAATGTTGTATAGCCTTACACCGAAATATAATTGACCAGATTTGCAGCGATTTAAATTTGATTGCAATTCTTTTTGGATCATATCGCTAATTACAATAGCTGAATCAAGACCTGTAAATGAATCTGCAATATCCATTGCTTTTTCAAGTCCTGAATTTGTATCCGTTTCAATTCCAGAAATAAAGCGACTCATTAATTCTGCTGCCTTTTCCTGTGGCATCTTATTTAAAAAATCTGTCAGCACATTATAGTTGGCCGCCAATCTCATGAATATTCGAAAATTATCATACTGCACAATGTTGAATAATGAATCGGCAGACTGTGTTTTGAAATTCTCCATTAATCTTTTGTACAAACCGAGATAACTTGAAGTATATAATTCATCGCCGCAACTGGTTATTATGTAATAAATATCTTCCGGCCGAAGACCTTTTACTGAAGCAAAACGTATTGCATCTGCAGCGCTATGCAGTTCATTGACCTGGTTCACATAAAAAGAAAGAGATTTTTCCTTTTAAACCTTTGCGTAATAATTTTTGAAAAATAAAAGATGTATCATTAGATCCAATAGACTCCATTCTAGTGTATTCACCAGCAATTGAAAATACTTAATTACATCCTTTCTTGCTTCGAGTATTTCTTCCGTCGTAATTCTATTTTCTGCTATTTGTGTAACAAAAGGCAACAACTCAGATGCATTTCTGTCCGCTGCAAGTGATATGATCTGTTGCAGGTATATATTTTTTGTGTTACGAATCTTATCCTGTAAAGGTTGTTTACCCTGGTTGAGATATAAAACTATTTTAGACGGATCATTGACTGCAGCGATCACCAATAAAGAATCAGCATAGCGAAACCCGGGTTTATTCTCTAAAAAGCTAAGAATAAATTCAGGTGAAGAAGCCACACGTTTATAAACTGCAATATCATCAAGCAAAGGATATTCTTTATACTGGCTAAATGCTGCCGATAGCACCTGGCTACGACTTTGGCCAGCCGATACCAAAACATCAGCAAACGATCTATTATAAAGCAATGCTTTTAAAATATTCTTATACGATTGTAAGGCACCGTAGAATATCATACATCTCAGATCTTTGTCGTGTGATATTCTTAGCCAAGCTCATTCATAAAATAACCAAGACTAAGTATCGCTTTTTCTTTTCTGCAGTCAGGTAAAGCAGCATCTGATATAATAAATGTATAAATACTATCTACTTCTAATTTAACAGAACTGGAAAGTTGATGCACAAAAGCCGAGTCGATCGAAATTCAATTGAGTTGATGGAAAAACTTCCCCTCTTCTTCCTTTAAAACTTTAGTTGCAGAAGATTGTGCAACTACTAAAATTGGCTGCACTAAAGAAAGCAAAACAAAAAATAAAAGATTTTTCTCATATATAATTTCTATCTAATCACTGCAAAACAGTTCATTTTTATATTATACACTTTTAAAAACGTGCCAGATTGATCAAAACAAGAATTCCATCTCGATACAGTGCAGTGCTAAAGCAGAGAATTTAATGTAGAGTTATTTACTGATTAATAAGAAAAGACTCAATGAAGTGCAAAGTTGTTTAACCATTAGTCATGAATCATATCAACAAGCAAAATATTTTTTATGTGTAAACTTTTTGTCCTAATCATATTGGTTTAGTGATGAAACCATAAACAAGCAGTGCAACATTGAAAAATAAAGTTGTATTGGTATAAATTTTGGAAATCCACATTTTATAAAAATATTTTACAAAATTTTATAAAACGATAAAACGTAATACAATTTATTAAATCTAAAAATTCATTAAAATCTAAAAATTACTTTATGAAGAAACTATTTCTATTTGTTCTGTCTTGTTGCGCATTTGCTACAATATATTCACAGAACATCGTAAAGAACATTATACCGCTTCCGGTGGATTACTAGGAGCGGCTAACTTTAGCCAATTCAGAGTTACTGGCGATAATCCATTCAAACATTGATTATAATTTTGAAGCAGGCTGGTCAGCTGGCGGATGGGTTAATTTCCCTGTAAACACTGGTTTTTCAATTGAACCGCAACTAATGTATAGTTCTTATGGTTATTATTCCAATAAGCACATCAACAGTATTGCTAACTGATGGAAAGATCAGGTATATATCTGTTCCACTACTTGTTGAAATTCCATACCGGTGATAAGTTTGCAATAACAGCAGGACCACAATTAGATTGGTTCTCTTCCTTTGAAGATAAAACTAATACAGCGCAGGAAGATGATTTTAAAAAAACAAGTTTCTCTGCTTTTGGAGGATTGGAAATATTTCCTCATGGAAGAGTAACAATTTTTGGACGTTATATTTTTGGAATTAGTAATATGGATAATTCCAGCTACCCATGGTGATGAAATGAAATATAAAAATCAAAATATACAGGCTGGGTTAAAATTCAGATTATTTGGCAAAAGTAGAAGCTGATTCAGATGGTGATGGCGTGATCGATACAAATGATAAATGTCCGAATGTTATAGGTCTTGAACGATGTAATGGTTGCCCGATCCGGATACAGATGGCGATGGAATTAATGATGAAGTAGATAAATGTCCGAACGAGCGAGGTACTAGCTAAATACAATGGCTGTCCAATTCCTGATAGCGATAAAGATGGCATCAATGATGAAGAAGATAAATGTCCTAATCAAGCTGGCCTGGCAAAATATAATGGATGCCCGATACCTGACACTGATAAAGATGGCATCAATGATGAAGAAGATAAATGTCCAAGCCAGGCAGGACCTGCAAGTAATAATGGTTGCCCGATCTCAGACAGAGATAAAGATGGTATTAATGATGATGAAGATAAATGTCCTGATGTACCAGGTGTAGCTAAAAACTTTGGTTGTCCTGATACACCTGAAGTACCTGCTGAAGTAAGCAAAGCACTTGCCGCTGCAGGACAAAGCATTTATTTCAGTTCGAACAGTGCAAAACTAGCGGCAGCCGCAACAGCCTCATTAAACAAAATAGTAAAAGTGATGAAAGATAACCCGGACCTTAAAATTAAAATTGAAGGCAATACTGACAATGTTGAAAAGGATGCAGATAAACTGAGTGAAGGACGTGCAAATGCAGTAAAAACATATTTAGTGAGCAAAGGCATTAGCGCAGATCGTATCGAAGTGGAAGGAGCTGGTTCAACAATGCCGATAGGAGATAATAACACTACTGCAGGACGTACTAAAAACCGCAGAGTTGAGATAAAAGCAACTTATTAATTTACGGTAGAAAAGTTTGCTATAAATAGACATTGGTATTAGTAAAATCAAGGAGACTGAAAATTCAGTCTCCTTTTTTAGTCACTTATTTTACTTCAAAAGAAACAAGTTTTCACCCACCCTACCGTCGGCATCAATACCCTGCAGTACCACAATATATTTTTCCTTTCATATCTGAAGTAAAGAAATTTATTTCTGCCTTCCCTTGTGAATCAGTATGAACGTTCGGAGACCAGTATAAAACACTTCTGAAATCGGGCATGCGGCTGGACAGTTGCTCCTGGTTTTCATAAAGCGGCGAATAAAATTCCCGCTGATATTGTAAACCATCATATCCTAAAATCACTGCATTCAGATCAGATATAAGTTGAGGGTCTGGCTCATAAGTGATAAAGTTTACAATTCCGTTTAATATCAAAGGGCCAAAAAATGTCTGACTTTTACAATATCAATTTCTCTGACTTTCAATGGATCATATTTCATTATTTTATTCGGATCAAGAACAGGAACTCCATTAAAAAGTGTAAAGGGTCATCAAGAAATATTTTATTATCCCCGTCTGCCATGATCAAACGAAAATTTTCTTTTGCCTTCGAACGAGCACCTCATACACATATTCACGCAATACTTCTTCCATAGTAGAAAACCGGGTATAATTATCAACTTATACTGTTTATCAGGGACACCATAAAATGCACTACTATCAATAACTAGGTGTGTAGAATTCCTTTAATTTTTTCCGTTAAAATTATTTTGAACCTGCATACTGGTACTGTAATCAGTAAGCAGGCTTTTCATGTTTTCCTGAATATGAAAAGGAGGTAAATTTTCTTGTGAGAATTTATCTGCAAAAGGATTGATGATCTCCACATTGTATCCAGCATTTGCATCGCTTTGAGTCTGTAATACAATTTCATTGGGTCCGTAAAAATCTTTTGTATAAAACCTTACAACACCGTTTGAATCGCTTCTGGAACTATAAAGTTGTACACGAGAACCAGGAACCGAGAGATAGAGTCAACACACCTGGTACAGGGATACCTGAAGTCTTATATGTAACCTTTGCCATTAATAATATGGCCTCTGTACTCTGGTACAAAGGAATAGTTGGATTTTGTACGTTGGAGAACATTTTGCCATTGAAATCTTCGCCATCCATGTGTCAACATAAGGTTATCAATTGCCTGGTCAGCTTCAGCACCCTTTTCAGAAAAATAATATCCTGGTGATTCTATTGTTCCTTTCAATTCGTAGGTAAGCCAGAAATAATTGTCGATCATGCAGCTCTGAAATGCATCAAGGCTATCTAGTCTATACACTGCAACCGACAGATCAGCTGGTATCAAATTTCCTGATTCATCTGTAGAATTGAGGTTTATTTTTACTTGTTTCCGCGAAGTATACTGTTCTTCATCTATTTTAGAATTGAATAATGATCTTTTGTGTCGGTCGTATAAAAAATAAACGTTCACATACAGGAAGTATATCACTATTAAAAACTGTAATATGCGAGATCCCCTCTCTAATTTATTTTTTCAATTAAAAGCTCAGCTTCACCATTTTTAAAAAAACTTTTTCTGCTACTACTGGGTTTTGTCTTGTATGAACAAAAACATAAACAAAATCTGACTTAATGTTTGCTGAAATATTAACATTCAATTGAGATCCATTTAGATCATTTACTTTCAAAACATACCCACTCTCCCAGAACTTTTGGCAATTCTTTCATAATGGTTGTATCAGCGAGTTTAATGACTGCCTTATAAGCACTTCCTGCTTCCGGAGTAAAGTAAAACTGCCAATCCCAAATTTTAATGGCTGAAATTCTTTAATTGTATCATTGTTATTGCGGACAAGAAAACCTTTGCAACTTATTCCTTACCTGTGTGATCAGTGATCTTAAATGCAACCCGGCTTTGTATTGTTTGCACAAGATCACCACCTTCGGGGAAAAATTGCACATCATAGAAACTGCGATTTGGGTTCTTCGATCTTGAGCGTCTTTAATGTATTAATAATGGTAATTGATTTTTCAAAAAATATGCTGCATCGAAATTTTTCATCCAGTTGGTGTATGCTCTGAATTTTGTAAACTCCTGAATTAAGTGAAACAGGTAAATACAATGAACCATTTCCAACTCCTTTATCGAGCTCTACCTTGGTTTGCAATATAGGTTTCTGATCTGCGTTCAGAATTTCGACGTAAGCCAACTTACTGAGGTCAATAGGTTTATTATCGTCTGCATTTACAACATATAATTTAAACCAAACTATATCACCAGCCACGTAAAGATCTTTGTCTGTATGTGTAAATATTTTCTCCCTTAAACTGTAATTTTTGTATTCATTAAAAGAAGATTGTATTTCATTTAAATCATGCTGGCAAAAGGCAGTCAAGGCAAATGACAAACAAATCATAATAACGAAAAATTTTCTATTGTATAGCGCCAATTGCATTTGTAAAGATTACCAGTTTGTCTTAAAATTTATGGCCAGAAAGGAGGTTTTTGATTTGTGCGTCCAAACCTACAATCAACACATTTCACATCACTTGCTCGCGTAGAATTTAAGTATATTTCCCATTGCGTCAAGTGCTGATTGGATACGTTGGAGTTAAGTCAGCACCATATCTGGCAATACTGTCTAAATTATTATCAATTTCATAATTGAGAGCAGCCTGGATTGTAATTCCAACCACTGACCTGGCTATTAAAAATAAATATCCTTTGAGTTTGCTCCTGAGTTATTTCAACATATCCTATAACAGCTTCATTTGGATCTGTAAGGCAATGTATATTACCCGACAGTTGAGGAAGGTTGTGCGTCAAACAGCGAACCTGTTTGTTCAGTATTTTTTTCATTTTTGAAGAAATAAATACTTTTCATGACTAACCGCATATTGTTTCAGCTTCAATACTATATATACTACACTTAGCTTTTTCTGAGCCCTGTTCTATAAAATGAAATGGCAAATAAATTATATCTGTTGTAAGATTTTCTGAAGATCCGATAATAATAGATGTTGAATTTAATGTCTTCCAGCATTTATAAATTGTTGTGTCAATACTGTGATCGGGAATACTTATATACCAAGAGCAGTAACCCTATTAGTATTATTCCTTACGTATTTCAAAGAACTATAATAGGCAGAATGAAATTCCCAGGTTTCTTCAAATTCCCCATTGATAATATTTCGTGGCATTTTGCGGATCATGTGTATTTACATAGAGTCGTAACTCCATCGCTTTCTCCTTGCCAGGTAATGCTATCGATAGGTGGAGTAAATTTTATGGGAACAAAATCAGAAGCATATTCTTTCCCATTAATTGTTTTTTATATGCAGCCGGTATTTAACATTATTGTAGCAGAGGCAACTGTGCAATGCTGTATTCACCATTAGCATTGCCAGCTAATGCAAAACTGCTTCCATCCTCTCCTTCAACATTTACCTTTGCTCCAAGTTCAAATTTCTTTTGTGTAGTATCTGTAAAGTCCAACCTGAACGGGATAAGCGAATAGTCTGTGGGGCCCTGTCCGCTGTTCAAAAAACCTTCCACTACAAGGAGATTCGCATTTTCTTCATTTACCGGAGGAATATATTCCTGCTTGCAACCAAACAAAAAGCATCATCAGTGTTGCGCAACAAATAATTATTTTAAAGTTTGTTTTCATCAAAACCTGATATTAAAATTTACGTAGAGGAATAACACTCCCAAATATGGAAAGTTGATAGCCCTTTATCTGTCCGTTTTCAGAAACTAAAATAAAGCTGAATAAGGATTGTCTCGTCCAGTTAGGTTATACACACCGATCGTCCATGAATTATGTGTTTTCTGTTGCACCTTGTGATTGCCTTCAATGTTCATAGAAAGATCTATTCGAAAAGTATTAGGAATACGATCGGCATTCCTGTCAGCATACAAAACCCTTTGGGATCCTGCATAAAAGTACCTGCCAACGGGAAGTGTTAGCGGGCCTGCCGGTACTATAAACTATATTGCTGGAGATACTGAAACGATGGGATATTTTTAAATTGCCGACAATATTTATATCATGCGGCTTATCGTAATTGCTTGGATAATACTCACCGTTATTGATCACTTCCCCGGCAAGGGAGTCGTCCATTTTCAATGTGCGGGAATAAGTATAGGCAATCCACCCGTTCAATTTACCTGCTGTTTTCTTTAAAAGCAATTCTACACCATAAGCTTTTCCTTTTGTGTTGATCACATCAGTTTCAATATTATGATTCAATACCAGCGACAGCACCACTTTTATAATCCAGGTAATGCTTCATTTCTTTGTAATAAACTTCAACTGAAGTCTCAATAGTATTTGATTTAAAATTTTTATATAATCCAAGCAGAAACCTGGTTGCCTTGCTGTGGCTGAATATTCGGATCGCTTAATTTCCAGATATCAGTTGGGGGCAATAGCTGTCGTGTTTGATAACATGATGTATATATTGCCTTAAGGAATTAAATCCAGCCTTAACTGAAAAATTTGGAGTAAAAGCATACCGCAGGGCAAAACGATATTCGGGACCACTGTAATTTTTGATCACGCCCTTTTCATATTCTTTAGTACCTGTTCTGCTTGATTCGCTTTTCGGCAGGCCGTCTGCGTAATAGCTGACGGTTTGAGGACCCAGGTATTGATAGAAGGAATAGCGAAATGCACTAATCCATCGAAAGATCCCTGGAAATTTTATAACTATCACCAATATATACGGCCGATTCAAGCCCTTGCTCAGGAGGTACAAGTATCCCGTCCTTTACTTTTGATTCAGGCCCTAATGGGACGATAAGATCCCGGATTGAGCTTATAATGAATTGCATTCAATCCGAACTGTATGGTAGTGCCGGGCGTTTAAATAGTAAGTAAAATCTGATTTTTAACATTTAACTGGCGAATATCGAATTCAAGATCATAGGCATTGATCTTATTCGCATCACTGTTAATATTATATTTATAAAAATCATAGCCTCCTGTAACAAGACTATTTAGTTTGTTATTGAATATATGCTTCCATTGCAGCGAGAGATTCTGGTTGCTGTATTGATAAGTAGTATCGTTGTTAAGATTAAATTTATCCTTACTCAAATAGGCAGTCGGGTAAAGACTGTTCTTTTTATTCAGTTCGTGAGTTGTGAAGTAAGGAGACGTCATAAAGAAGCTTTGCTGTTTTCCATAACTCCTTGGGAAGCAGATTAGAAGCCAGTTGGCATACGTTGCACGACCACGCCACTACAAAGAAGAGATGAATCTTTGGAGAGAGGGCCCTCAATATTCAAACGGCTTGTTACCGGGCCAATCCCTGCAGAACCAGCAAATTTCTTTTTACCTTTCCCCTCTCTTGCGTGATGTCAAGTACAGAGGATAAACGTCCTCCATATTTTGCCGGGATGCTACTTTTAAATAACTGAACATCTTTTATCACTTCTGGATTAAAAGCAGGAGAAAATCCGAAGAAATGTGAAGGATTATAAATAGTAGCGCCATTAAAAAGGATAAGATTCTGATCTGTAGCGCCACCGCGTACATTAAACCCTGTACTCGCCTCTCCAACAGTTTTTACTCCCGGCAGAACCAATATTGCACGTAAGACATCAGCCTCCTCCAAATACGGTAGGGATCTTCTTAATAGTAGCGATATTTAACTTTTCAGCGCCTAACTGAACACTTCGCACATTGTTTGTTTTACTTAGATGAAAACACAACTTCTCTTAATGAAATGATCTGTTCATGCAGATAAATATCCATTTTGCCGTCAGGAATAAATCGCTATATGACGGCGTGCATCCCTCCTACCTATACTCTGCACATTTAAAATATGAACGCCTTTTGAAAGTGAGAGTGAAAAATAACCATATTGATCTGTAGTTGTACCAATAGCAGGATTATCTTCCAGGTAAAGCGGATACGCCTAGGTAATGGTTCATTGGTCTTATCATCACGTATATAACCTGCCAGCGTGGAATTACCCGTCATATTATTACTCTTGGTACCTATCTCATATAGTTTGTTTTCAAGCGATGCAGAAATAACGTTACTCCCCTGGCTAATTCAAGGTCAGCCACGGGATTAATTATGGAGTCAACTGTTGCTTTTGTTCCAAAGAAACCTGTCGGCAAATCCAGTTTTTGATAATTATATCCCGAATCAGAATACATTATTAGTATTGGTCGATGCTAAAATTAAAACCTGTGTTGGCCAAAACTTTTTCTGTTACTTTATCCAAAGGTTGATCCTTTGCTGTAAGATTTACCTGGATGCTGTCCGATCTGCAGTGAATCGTAATAGAAATGATATCCTGACGACGATTCAAGTTCCCTGATAAATTGCACCAGTTTTAATTCTTTAAAATTGCCGATCAATGGCCTGGTTTGCCCATGGTACAGAAATAGAATAAAGAAAATAAGATGATCGGTATAAAATTTGAAAGGCGCATGTTAATCTATTAATCGATTATAATATTCAATAGCCATTACCATTGACCTTTCAGGATCATCTTTATATCTTATTCTATTTTTTTAAAGTATTGCTGTATTTCTTTTTCTTATCGTTTAAAATTTTTAGCAGGCTGCGTTCATTTTTAAATTTGTAATAAATGTCTTTTTCATTACATAATAAGAATTTGTACTGATAACCACATTATCTATCTGCTGCGAACCATGTTTTTCAATTATTGCTTTTTCTCGTTTGGCAAACAATCCGATTTTCCCTTAAAGAGCTGTTCATAAAATCCAGTATTTATCTCATTAACATTATTGCGCACAATACGGACAAAAAGCATGTGTCAGATAAAATGAACTGCTGAATTTTATTGGCTGGTAAATTGATTTTATAAATATTATGAAAGTCACGGATAACCACCTGATTCACATAGAGATCGTATACCATGGGCACTCCAAGAAACAACATACCATCAAAATAAATATCGCCATTCGTAAATAAGTGAAGATTTAAAAAAGGATGCCCTTCCTGCAGGGTTGAAAGCGTATTCTATTAGATATTCATTTCCATTATATATAGGAGCCTGCTCGCCCAGAGCCATATAATATAAATCAATTGATCTTTTCAGTGCTTCCATAATATGCACTGTCACGTGTTGCACTGCAGGATTTAGCATCGTGTGAAAAAAGCAAGTAAGCAATAAAAAAGCAAGTTGTTTTGGCACTTGCTAAATTTACTAAAAAACTCTGCTGACGACAAAGGAGTGAAAAGATGACCATAGACAGTGATAGCAATAATTTCAGCTAAAGAACATATTGAGAGATCCGAATCGGAAAAACCATAAGTAAGTTTCCAGTATAATAACCAGCATTATTTTATTACTTTTCTTCCACAAATCCATCCCATGAAAAAAGCCATTTACTGCTTTATCCTGTTTTTATATTTTCAACATTCATCAGCACAACTTTCTATTGATATCAACTCATAGTGATACTGCACGCCTTATTCAACAAAAAGAAAATATCATTACATCATCTACGATCGTCAAAGTGGAAAATATGGGTTCCCTTATCAATACTCCGCTTTCTGAATTAAGACCGACCATATCGGCAGATGGTAACTTTATTATTTTTTATTCGTGAGAATGATCCGTACAATACAAACTTTAACTCTGTTCGTAACTCACAGGATATTTGGTTTACTATGCGTGATAGTACTGGTACATGGAGCGAAGCAGTGCATCTCGGTTATCCTCTTAATACTTACTTATTACAATTCTGTATTCTGGATATCACCTGATAACAACAGGATATTAATAAGAGGAGCTTTCGTCAATGGCGATTATGCAGGCAATGGTGTAAGCTATGTGTTGGCTACAGGAAGATGGTTATTGGAGCAAGCCGGAAGCATTGCGAATAAGAGAATTATGCAAAATATGACAGAGGGCTTACGTTCAGGAGCTACAATGGCACATGATGGAAAAACACTTGTTGCTTTATATGTCAGCTGATAAAGGAAGTTCTTTTAATGATATTTATGTAAGTCTTTTACTACCGGATGGAACATGGTCCGAACCAAGATCCTTGGTAAAAAGATCAATCTTGGAAAAATATGATGAAATGACTCCTTACCTCGCATCAGATGGTGAAACTCTTTACTTCAGCAGTGATCGCCCCGGTGGTCTTGGGCGATAATGATATATGGATGACCAAACGTCTTGATAATACCTGGCAAAAATGGAGCGACCCTGTTAATCTCGGCAGTCCTATCAATACTCCTGAATGGGATGCATTCTTTACACTGGATGCTGGCGGAGAGTATGCCTACTTAACAAACAGCGAAGGATGGATATGGTGAATCTGATATTGTAAAAGTGAAATTGCTTGGAAAAAGAAAGACCAAAGCCGATCGTGATGGTAACAGGAAATGTTTATAATGCAAAAACAAAACAGCCTTTATGCGCTTCACTGATATATGAAACATTGCCTGATGGTGTAGAAGCAGGAAATGGAATATCAAGTGCAATAGACGGCTCTTTTAAGATCGTATTGCCTTATGATAAAAATTATTTGATAAGAGCAACTGCTGATAAATTTTTTGCGCAATCAGAAAACCTGAATCTTGATTCGCTGGTAAAAGTTGGTTATAAAGAAATACATAAAGACCTCTACCTCGTGCCTATCGAGATCGGGCAGGTAGTAAGACTTAAACAATGTATTTTTGATTTTGATAAATGGGACCTGAGACCAGAATCATTTGTAGAACTTGATCGGGTTGTAAAATTATTGCAAGAAAACCCTGCTATTGAAATTGAAATGAGTGCACATACCGATAGTTATGGTTCGGATGATTATAATTTTAAATTAAGTGATAACCGTGCAAGATCAGTAATGGAATATATTCTTTCAAAAGGTATCGCTTCAACCCGCATCACTTCACGCTGGTTATGGCGAAACAATGGTAGCGCCAGGTTCACTGCTGCCGGTAGCGATACTCCTGAAAAACCGGCACGACTAAACCGAAGAGTGGGAGTTTAAGATCCTAAAAAACTAGGCCTCTTACAGCTGGATGCTTTTGCAATTGGCGTTCCGGCCAGGTATAGCCTCCATGGCTCCCATTACATCTTAGCGCCAACCTGGCGATTAATACCATCGGCCGCGCCAAGTCGCGGAATGATTTGCATGATCTGCATGCAGTAATGCATCGGTAGCCCTGTGGTTCCGGTAAATTATAAATGTTAGAATCCAACATCATCAGTCCAGACCACAGCTTTGAGCTCTCCAACTTTGGACTACTAATTAATTTGTTTTTTACTAATTGAAGATTTTTACCCGGTAATATATCCGCCAAGTGTGCTGAGTACTCGGAGCCTTCTCTTTTCTTTTGCAGAAATTTTTGCAGGCGCTCCAGTAGCTCAACAGCTGAATGTTTCTCACGACCATCCATATAAAGCTCATACAGAGCTTTAGGAGCTAAGTGTCCTTAGACACGCGACATCCTGGACAATCGTTTTTGACATACATAAATGTTTTAAAAGTGAAAGTGGATATAAGTTACAATAGTTTTTCTTTTATCATTCACCTCATTATCATTTTTCAAATAGCAGTGTCTATGGCTGACACTTGAATGTATTCTTAAGATAAAACCGATTATGTATCTTGACCATTCTTTCAAATAAATATGGAGATACTTTCAACCTGGTCCGTTATCAATTTAGTATTAGTATTTACCGGCGCATTTATTTTTGGGCTTAGCTAAAGCCGGTCTTCGTGGCATTGACATGCTTAATGTAACATTAATGGCGTTGGTATTCGGAGGCAAAGCATCCACCGGCATTGTATTACCATTATTATGTGATTGCCGATATTGGCGCCGTACTCTATTATCACCGGCATGCACAATGGAAACATTTCTGGAAACTTGTACCATGGATGGCAGCTGGGTATTTTGATCGGTGTTTATGCAGGCAAGGATATGAATGAAGTAGTTTTCAGAAAAATAATGGCAATAATTATCATTCTCACAGTTATCATTATGGTGTTAATGGAGATCATCAAATCCAGAAAATGTTCCTACTCATCCCCTGTTTGCCGCAAGTACAGGTGTAATGGCAGGGCTTCACTACTATGCTTGGAAATTTAGCTGGTGCTTTTTCTAATCTTTATTTCCCTGGCTGATGCGATTGCCCAAAAATCACTTCATTGGAACTTCAGCCTGGTTATTCCTAGTCATTAATCTGTTTAAGCTTCCTTTCCAGGTTCTATATTGGAAAATATCACGATCAGCAGTTTGCAAACTGACTTATTGCTAGCTTCCTGCATTGGCGCTTGGTTTTCTTTATCGGGCTAAAAATAGTAAAAGCGGATCAAAGACGATCATTATCGAAAAGTCAGTGATCGTACTTACATTAATTGGTGCTTGTGTACGTTATCTTCTTGAAATAATAAGAATCCATGGGAAATAATTGCCCATTAAAAATGTAAATCAGGCAGGCATTTTGTATAATGTGAATCAGGCAGGCATTTTGTATTATCCCTGTATTCTCAAGTCAAGTATTTCAAGATCATTCATACAAAAACAACTTTATGTCAAAACACAACTGCATCCAAAAATAAGCCTGCTAAAAAGTCCTGGTGGTTGAAGATGAAGGTAGAAATGGGTTTATTGCTTAATATGATTGCTTAATGAAAAGGATTTTGAGTTGAGATTATGTAAGCAATCCTTTTATCCGCTGATGAATATCTTCCAGAAGAGAAACCTTCCAGTTATCATATTGGACAATAAATTACCAGATGGATTTGGCGTTGATTTCTATCAGTTATATCAAGAAAAAAATATGCTCAGACATTAAGATCATCATGATCTCTGGATTTGCCTCTGCGAAGGATGTAGCAGCTCTGGCAAATGGTGCTGATATGTTTTTGAAAAACCTTTTTCTAAAGATGAACTTAATAAGTCGCTCAATAGAAACTTGTATGTGTAAAAATTTGCAGGAGAAGTGCATCGCCTGGTCGTCAAATTCTCACCCAATAAGAATTTATAACTCAAACTCCCAAACAGTTCGATACACCCCGTATTTTTCGATATGCGTTAAGAAGGCATTGTAAAAAGCATCTGCTCCCGATAGTGGCGCTGTCGCCAATAACAAATAGCTGTTCCTTTGCGCGGGTGATAGCAACATTCGCTACGACGATAGTCTTTTTTAAAAACCCAATATCACCATCATCATTACTGCGCACTAACGATAAAATGATGTTTTTCTTTTTCCTGTCCCTGGAAACTGCTCAATGGTGCTGATGCGAAGTTGCTTTGGCAGAAAAGTTCTTTGGCCGCCACTACTTGTCCTGCATATGGTGAAATGAATGCTGTCTTTAATGGATCAAGTGATTCTGTTTCCGAATAATTTTTTGAACGATGACCAGCTCACCTTTGTTTTGCAGGCTGCTGCCATCGGCGCCATGTTCTTCATGATTGCCAGAACCAGCTGTATCGATAAAAGTTATATGCGTTCCGGTATTTTGTAAATGTGCAGGGCTCAACAACTCGTTATTATAAAGATAAATTGCTGCTGAATCCGTCGCAATCACTTCTCTCATCCTGTATTGTGTGTTGAGCAAAAAAACCGGATCACGACAGTTTTAATAGCTAGCTCCAGTATGGAAATATTAAATCCAAGTTTTGCTGCTTCATAACTTAATACTGTAGGAGGAAGCTGCCAATGATCGCTCTGCCAATACGATCTTCTCTGCTAATGGAAATATCGCACCATGCCAATGGCTCAATACATTGACCGGCTTCATCCAAAACGAGTGTATGAAAATGAAGATGATCAACTCCGGCATCTGTATATCCCTATCGGTGTCCCTGCGATCACATCCGCTTCTTCAAACAACTTTTCTTCATTGTAAGCCTGTAATTTCTTTATCTCAAGTCGTATATTCTTTACTTCTTTGAACAGGAGCTGGCGCTGCTCTCTTTCTGGCTTTGCCAAAACTGCGCTTTGTATTTCAGCGCCATCTTTCGAAACTCTTCAGCTCTTTGTTTTAATTGTTTGATTTCTTTTTTGTTGTTTACTGTTGGCCAACCTTCCTTCAGGATGTATGAGCGAAGATCGTTTCATCTGCTTTGCTCGCATTACCAACTCTTAATAATTTCACGCCTTGCTGAAGTAAACCACTTTGGCTATATTATCTACCGCTGTATTACTTGGTGCTGATACCAATACTTTTTCACCACTTATTGATCAATTGTATAATAGCCTTCGATCAGTGTGGTTGTTTTTCCTGTTCCCGGTGGACCATGTACAATAGTTATTTGCTCGTTTTGTGTGATAGCAAGTAACAGCTTGTTGCTGGCTTTCATTTAGCTCACGATTACGAAAGCTGAGTGAAGTATTTTTAAAGGAGGATTGATAGAAGTTTTTGTTGCATCATCATGTAACTGTTCAAATAATTTGAATAAAAGGGTTTATTGTTTTCTAATTCATTCAACACTTTTCCATGATG
>ERZ1370068.7614-contig-6520_pt1 | contig 30700 bp, 35 predicted proteins | sample MGYA00561227_ERZ1370068 | MGnify/ENA primary metagenome ERZ1370068 (study PRJEB38410, sample SAMEA6850437) | metagenome | study: Metagenomic assessment of the ecological functions of the soil: analysis of the soil microbiota associated with the...
AAGTTACGTATTGCTGCCTGGGCCAGTACGCCCGTAGCTCCCACACGGCAACCGTTCCGCCAAGATCGAAGGGCGAACCTTCCACTGGTGGAGGAATGCGGGAAAGTGGAGGGACTGGAGGGATAGTTTGCAATGTTAGTAATGCCATCACCCGCTCATGGTGAGAAGGTCATTAGTGATAAGATTTTTTGCCCAGCCTCCTGCCGTGTGAAGTGAGGTAGAGAAAAGCCAGTCGAGGCATCCTTCCGCGATGCCCGTAAGCGCACTGTCAAAGAACAAAGGTATCCTCCGTATCAGTGACAGATATGTTACGTCGCCGTTACCATTTCCTCTTCGTTTGTTACAAATTGATGTCACCATGTCGAACTCTACTGAAACGGCGTTTCTGGGTCGTCCGTCTACTCGATGTTCGCGACAAAATTACGCTGATCGCTGATCATCCTGGTTTTCGCCCTCTTCGGCATGCTTCTCGGGGGGCGATCTGGCGCTGCGTGACCCGTCTCCATACAGGTGAATCACTGGCGCAGCAGCGGTGAGCACAAGTCCTCGCCAGCGCAGTTTACGTGTTCGGCACACCTAACTCTCCCAGCTCATTCGAAAGAAAGAAGGTCCCGTCCATGGATTTTCACTGAACTCAACTCCAACCACCAATTAAGTATCGTCCGCCCCGATTGCCTAAGTCCTTCGGAGAGAATTGGGAATTAGCATTCCCTTTCTCAGTAGTTCGCTTAAACTAGGAAGAGACGGTTGTGTCCAACTGCATCGTTACGTTGACACCCGTGACGCTCCGCCTTCTGACCCCAACGACGGAGTAGTTTGAAAGTCTGAATCTTCTGCCGCGGAAGGGTTTTTCCTGTCTCCAAATAAGCTCTTCGGCCGCTTGGGAACCATCTTCCGTCAGTACGCCAACCCCACGGTCGCCGGGAAGCCTTCCCTGACACCCAAAGACACCCCCGGCAGTCGGGGGAGAAGTTTTCTAACGCTAAAGGACTTCCCTGATGGCCGGCAGAACACGTCCAAGACCGGCGGTCGTTCAGGTCGCACAAGATTTTTCGCAAGACGAAGAAACCCTCCCTGACGGCTCGACAACTCTTTCGGTCTATTCCATTGGCGCTCGATAGCAGTCTGTCGGGGAACCTAAGCACAGTGACTGACTTCGACAGGTGCCATAATGGGTCATGGCTTTGATGTCAGTTCGAAGTCCGCAGTCCGTCCTATTCAACTCCTGGAGAGGAGTTCCTAAAACTCATGCGAACGCGGTTCGCGGATCCTTGCGGTGCCGGTCGAAGGCTGCGCGATCGCGAACGGCCTCCGGCGAGGGGGAGTGGTCACTGGAACGCGACCTCCGGCGTGTCGCTGGTCTTTCCGGCAGTGGGAATCTTTCCAGAGGTGGAAAATAGGGATAGCTGAACCAGCAGAGAATGCGGCGAAGGTCCGATGACCGGCAACTTGATGCCGCATATGCTCACTGCGTTCGTGCCAACCAGTCATCCCCAGACGTCGCTCTCACCGTCGAGATTCGAGCAGATCTTCGCTCACGCCTGTCTTCAATCGCAGATGATCGCCGCGTTCGAACTGTAGCTCATACACGACTTCAAAGCGCGGCTTTCGCCAAAAGTTGTCCACGCCACTCAGGTCCACGGAGGTAGCCGCATAACCGGGGCAGTCTTTGCAAAGCGGCACACGTCCTGATGTTTTGGCCGGAGGTCAATACGCGTCGTCTCGCCGCGAAACCGGTTTTCCTGAGCAGTCCGAATCGCTTCCGATCGCCGCGACGTCGTCGAAGAATTTTTGCGCCATGGAAACTGCCAGTCGTGAGTTCTGAAGCTTTCTTTCTGAGCTTGCGTGAACGAATGTTACCATCGATCTTCGCCTGCAGCTTCATCAAGCCCTCGAGGAGCGCCTCGGGCCGCGGCGGGACAACCGCTGATGTAGACATCCACGTCCACGGGCAGCAGATTGATCGATCCCCTGGCAGCACGGCGTAAGAGCGACAGATAGCACGCCGGTCTGAGGCGCACGCGCCCATGGCGATGACACCACTTTGGCTCGGGCATCTCGGTTCCAGATGCGCTTCACCGCCAGCGCCATCTTTAGGTAGTGTCACGGTGCCGGCGACGATCATCACGTCGCTCTGGCGCGGGGTGAAACGCATGACCTCGGCGCCGAACCGGGAGATACCGAAGCGCGCCGGCCGCCGTGGCCATGAGCTCGATGGCGCAGCAGGCAAGACCCATGGGCATCGGCCAGAGGGAATCCTTGCGCATCCAGTTCATCGCGGCATCAAGCCTCAGTAGCGCTGTTCTCCTACCCGAGCCCAGGAATGCGGAGCGACGGTGCCTATAAGAAATGCACCAACGCTTACGGCCATTCGGGCGCGCCGATTGCAGCGACTTGCTGCCAAAGCCTGCATCCGCGTGGCGGAGTTGAATCGTAATTGAGCAGCTCCGTCCACTCCAGCGCGGGATCTTGGTATTTTGGGCAAAAAAGCCGCACTGGCGCAGGCCGCGGCAGGCGTTCATATTCGGCTTCCTGACTCATGCGCAACCGTTGCTGCTTTCGATCTTCCGCATTGGCGCTGACGGCTGGCGCGCAGCAACCGCCGCCTCAAGGACTCCGTCGCGGCGGTGGGCAGCGTCGAGCTGGCCTTCCCGGGGTGTCCCGCAGACAAACTGCCGCGCCCACGGTCACACCGACATCAGCCACCCGACTTGGGAAACCCAGAAGGGTGCGCGAACGTTTGTGCTCGGGATTCCAGCGCCACGCGGCCAAATCGCGGATCGCCATGGCGCGGCACTCGCGCAAACCCGCGTGAGCTACAACCTGGCGCGTCGCTCTTCCGAACCCGCCGAGCCCCGACGCCGAACTGCTTTCGACAGCAGAACAGCAGATCATGCCTGCTCGATCCCTCACCGGGCGCCCGGTGCGATCACGGAAGAAACAACTCCAGCGGCACTACAAGAACCGGGCGGCGCTCCCGCTGATGCTCAGAACCCGCGCAACAAGAGAGGAAAGAGTCCGACAACAGAAATCAGAAGCGCTAGTCCTGCAGCCGATCTACCAGCGCCGGTGTACCCAACGGGCAACTTGCGGGACACATTCTCGGATGAGCAGGCCGGGCTGGCCGCGCTCGAGGGTCCGATTCAAAATGATGATCTGCTTTGGCCAGAGGCGGAAGGCCGCGACGGTCTCGAGCAACTCTTCGACGATCAGCTCAAGGGGGAAGGTTGGCCGTCGAATGATCTGGTTCGACGCCGCCGGGAAGAAATCGAGCGAGCAGATCGTCATCCCGCCGCAGCCCGATTCAATGTGGTCGATATCCACGTCAACCTGCAGCGCCTCTGTGAAGAAACGCTGGAGTGGAGGCTGCAAACGAGGGGCGCTCGTTCCTCATCGGTGATCGCAACGGGCTACATCCTGGCGATGGCATCCTACTCCCAGCGTGAACCCAAACTGGTGGGTTCCGTCTGGCGAGCCAGACTCAATCTCGACGTGTCAGTAAATGATCCCAGCAACCCTGATCCCGCGCATCCACGCCGTATCCGCCTGGCTCCACTTACGTTTCGCTGGGCCTGCGGCAATGCAGTCAGGTGCAACTCGCCGATGAGTTTTCCTGTCCGCCATCGATTCAACACTGGCAACCCGACCTCCGCAATCCAGGTTGCGCTGAACACGCGCGACCTGAACTTCATCGAAGCACTGACCCAGTCTTATCCAAATTATCAGGTGGGTCAGAAAATGGCGCTGCAATTCTGATCGTGGATTATTCGCTGAAGCTCGGTCTGGGCTCGAACGGGGATTCCGCTCGCTTGGAAACGAGCGGCCGATCCCGACCCAGGAGTACATGTTCAAAACGGTTGTTCCAGTAGCCGTAGCGTTCCATGGCGTCGGCTCCATTCATCGGACTCCAGCAGCATGACGTCAGCGCCCTCGTGCAGGACGGTCTCCCGATCCGCGAGCTCGCCGTCCACGGCGGCGGTGACGTCGGCGTCAGGCGCGACGCCGATCAGCGCGAGCAGATCGGCGATCGTCGCATTTCCGGATAGCGTGTGGCGCTGCGGACCATCGGTGCCGCGCGGCAGGAAGCGCCGGAGATCAGCGAAGAACGTGACGGTGACCGTGATGGCCCGCGCCGAGCCGATTCGTCCGCCCATCGGGCTGGAGTATACTGCGCCGCGTCGCATCAAATCGACTGAAGTTCCAGGGGAGAATCCTCATGGCCACTGGCTTTGCTGTGTTCGCCGGCACGAAACCGAGAACATTCACGCGGCGGCGCGAGGGCCGAGCGGCTCGGCTACGCGTCCTTCTGGGTCAATCATCCGGCTCCACGGACGGGCTCGCGCGCTGGCCCAGGCCGCGGGCCAGACCTGGCGCATCGAGCTCGGCATCGGCGTGATCCGCTCCACGCGCGGGCCGGAGTCCGTCGTGGATGGCGTCAAGACGACCGCGCTGCCGCTCGATCGCCTGCTGCTCGGCGTCGGCAGCCCGAACCCCGAGGCGCTCAAGCGGGTGCGTGCCGGCATCGCCGAGCTGCGCTCGAGCTCTCGACGCGCCTCGTCGTCGGCGGCGCTCGGCCCTCAGATGTGTCGTCTGGCCGGCGAGGTCGCCGACGGCGTGCGTCTTCGACTGGCTGACGCCCGAGTACGCGCGCCGGTCGGCCGAGCTCGTGCGCGAGGGCGCCGCGGCGGCGCGTCGCTGAGCCGCCAGGTCTACGCCTATCTGCGCGTGGCGCTCGGCCCGACGGCGGGTGAGCTGCTCCAGCAGGAGGCGAATCGGTACGCCGCGGTCCCAGCGTACGCGGCCAACTTCACGCGGATGGGGCTGAAGCCGGTCGAGACGGCGATCGCCGCGCAGAATCGTGACGACGTCCAGCGCGGGCTGGCGCCGTGGAACGGCGTGGTCGACCACATCATCGTCGCTCGATCACCGCCAAGGACACGGTCGACGAGCACGTCGCGCTCGTGACGGCCGCCGCGCCCGCCGGTCGGCCGCTAGTCCACGCGGTACTTCGCGGACCAGGCCCTCGTCGAGGATCAGGCCGAAGCCGGGATCCGACGGCGACCTCCGATCATGCCGTCCTTGATCGGCGGGCCGATTCAGCCCACATCGTCTGCCACACCGGATCGCGCTCGGGATCGGCGAAGCACTCGGCGTAGGTGCCGTGCGGCACCGCCGCCGAGCAGGTGCCGGGCGATCTGCGACTCCTCGTGGTGCGCCATCTCGACGCCCGCCGACCGCGCAGAGCGGCGGCGGCGCGGCGCCACTCGGTGACGCCGCCGCACTCCGAGGCGTCGACGTTGACGACGATCGACGGCGCCGGCCTCGAGCGAGCCGGCGCACGCCGTGGCTCGGTGATCTCCGACTGGCCGGCGGTGACGGGGATCCGCGTGGCCCGCCGGACGCGCGCCATCATCGCGGCGTCGTCGTACCAGTGGCACGGCTCCTCGAACCAGCGGATGTCGAGCGGCTCGACGAGCGCGCGCGAAGCGCGACCGCGTCGCCGGCCGACCAGCCGCGGTTGGCGTCGACGGCCAGGACGAAGTCGGCGCCGGCGGCGCGTGCGCGCGACCGTCGACGCGCTCGGCGTCCTCCTCGGGCGTGAGCCCGCCGACCTTGAACTTGCAGCCCGCCATGCCGGCGCGCGCGGTAGGCTTCCATCTCGCGCCCGATGTCGGCGAGCGTCTTGCCCTCCATGTAGTAGCCGCCGATCGAGATGATCGGCAGCCGCGCTCCGGTAGCCGCCGAGCAGCGCGCAGACGCTCTTGCCGAGCGCCTTGCCGACGAGATCCCACACCGCGCAGTCCACGCAGGCGATGGCCTCGAGCAGCGTCTTGCGGTCGCGGCTCAGTGGGTGAGGCGCGAACAGTCGCTTCCCAGATCCGCTCGCCCTCGAAGATGCTCAGTGCCGCGGACGCGCGGGCGAGCGTCCTCGCGGATGAGCCGCACGATCTCGCGGCCGTGCTCGCGGTTGTCGCCGTTGTAGACCTCGCTGACGAGGCCGCGCGTCGGTGCGCATGCGGGTGACGACGGTGCAGCGCGTGAGGACGGTGTAGGTGCTGCCGCCGAAATTCTTCTTCAGCGGGATCTCGATCGGGATGGCTTCGATGCTGTCGATGGCATGGTCATCGCGCTCTCGAGCCGTCGGCTCGCGATCGGCGGTGGCTGTCTCGAGACGCTACTGTCCCATGCGGGTAGCGGTGAAGGCAATCTCCGGCGGCCGCCGTCCTAGTAGGCTTCCACGTCGTCGCGCGGGAGGACGTGTGGCCGAGCCACTGGATACGCTGCTGGTCGAGCTGGAAGAATTCGGAAAGGCCAACGACAGCACCACGACCGAGCGGCCGCGGCGGATGCTCAACATCACCCGGGACACCGGCGAGATTCCTGGCGGTGCTGGTCCGCGCGACGCTGGCCTGCCGGGTGCTCGAGATCGGCACCTCGAACGGCTACTCGACCCCGTGGCTCGCCGGCGCGGCGCGCGCGATCGGCGGGTCGGTGACTACCGTCGAGCTGTCTGACTGCTGTCGGGCTCGCGCGAGCTACCTTCGCCCGGTCCGGGCTCGCCGGCTTCATCTCGCTCGTCCAGGAGGACGCCGGCCGCGTGCTTCGCCGCTCGGCCGACGGCGCCTTCGATCTCGTCTTCCTCGATTCCGAGCGGCCGGAGTATCCGGGATGGTGGCCTGATCTCGCCCGGCGTGCTCCGGCCCGGCGGGCTGCTGGTGGTCGACAACGCGACGTCCCACCAGGGCCGAGATGGCGCGCCTGCGTGGCGCTGGTCTCCGCCGACGCTCGATTCACGACGAGTCTCGTTCCCGTGGGAACGGAGAGTTCCTCGCCGTCAAGTCTCATAGCCAGGAGCGACCCGACATGAACATCACGATCCTCGACGACCGCCAGGACACGATCCGGACGCCTGCCGTGCTTCTCCGAAGGTCGCCGGCCACAACGTCACGATCTGGAACGATCACACGAAGGACGTCGACACGGCTCGCCGGGCGGCTCAAGGACACCGAGGCGCTGGTGCTGATCCGCGAGCGCACGCCGATCCGCGCGCCGCTGATCGAGCGGCCTCGACAAGCTGCGGCTCATCAGCCAGGCGCAGCGTGTATCCGCACATCGACGTCGAAGCGCTGCACCCGGCGCGGCATCATCGTGTCTCGCGACACGGACCCGGGCCGTCCGTCGTACGCGACCGCCGAGCTGACGTGGGGCTCGTGCATCGCCGCGTTCCGTCGGCATCCCGCAGGAGATGGCGGCGCTCAAGGCCGGCGAGCTGGCAGGCGATCCGCATCGGCATCGGCGCTGCGCGGCAAGACGCTCGGCATCTACGGCTACGGCAAGATCGGCGCGGTCGTCGCCGGCTACGGCAAGGCGTTCGGCATGAACGTGCTGGCGTGGGGGCGCGAGACGCGATCGCCGGCAAGGCGCGCGAAGGACGGCGTGCGCGGTCGCGGCGAGCAGGAAGCGCTTTTCGAGCAGTCGGACGTGGTGTCGCTGCACCTGCGGCTGATCGACGCGACACGCGCGGCATCGTCACCGCCGCCGATCTCGCGCGCATGAAGCCGACCGCGCTGCTCGTCAACACGAGCCGCGCCGGACTCGTCGCGCCGGGCGCGCTGGTCGCCGCGCTGCAGGCGGGCCGCGCCGGGCATGGCGGCGGTCGACGTGTTCGAGGAAGAGCCGGTGCTCGGCGGGCAACCATCCGCTGCTCGCGATGGACAACGTCGATCGCGACGCCGCACATCGGCTACGTCGAGCGCGACGGGCTCGAGCACATCGTTCAGCTCGGCATCTTCGACCAGATCCTCGCCTATCGACGCCGGCAAGCCGATCAACGTCGCGAACCCGGAGGCGCTACAGCGCTGGCGGAAGCATTCCCACGCCGAAGCGGGCCGCCGCGCTTGCGAGCTCGGCGACGATCGCGCGGGGGCAGGGGGATGCCGGTCCGGAGCCGCTCGGCGGCGGGTGCGGCCGCCGCGCTCGCCGGGCATCAGGATCTCGACGCGGCGCCGGCTCGCGCCGGGCAGCGCCTTGAGCGAGGCGACCAGGCGGTCGACCTCGGCCCGGAAGGTCGCCGGGTCGCCCGAAGCGGCGCAGGTCGATCGCGAGCGCCAGACCGTTCTGCGCGATGCCGGATGCCCGTCGGCGGTGCCCTCGAGCGCGCGGGCGATGATCGGGTTCGACACGGCGAGGCTCGTGATGAGCCTCGATCATCAGCGCAGAGCCCCGAGCCCTTCGGCCCGCCCACCGGCAGCGGGATCAGCGCGCTCCTTGGGATCGGTCGTCGGGTTGCCCGCGCGATCGAGCGCCCATCCCGCGTGGAATCGGCCGGCCCGATCTTTCTGCGCCTGAACGAGCTTGCCCCGGGCGACGACGCCCGATCGACATGTCGAGATGACCATCGGGCCCGTGCTCGCCGCCGGGCACCGCGATCGAGATCGGGCTCGTCGACACGCCGGCGGCGCGCGTGCCGTGGTACGCCATGAAGGGACCCGAGGCGGCGATCGCGATCGCCGCCATCCCTTCCTCGCGCGCGCCATCAGCGTGTAGTAGGCGAGCGCGGCGGTGTGCGTGGTCGCCTGCACCAGGGCCAGGCCGATGCCCGCGTCGCGCGCGCCTTCCGAACGGCCGCGCCCATCGCCACGGTCATCGCGACCGGTCCGGCGGCGCGATCGGCGTCGACCAGCACACACCGCCGCCGTCTCGGTGGCGATCTTCATCGCCGGCGTCATGTTCAGGTCGCCGTCGTCGATGAGCCGCAGGTACATCGAGATGCGCGACACGCCGTGGGAGTCGACGCCGCGCAGATCGGCCCACACCAGCACGTCGGCCACCGTCGCCGCGTCGCTCTGCGGCCATTCCGGCCCGCGACGAAGATAGACTTCGTGAAGAGCCGGAGCGCGTCGGCGCGAGACGGTGGCGGCCGCTGAGTCGGCGGCCGCGCCGGGCGATTCGCTCATCGCGCTCCGGCGGCGGGGGAAGTGCTTGTCGAGCCAGTTGCGCACGAGCGTGACGACCAGCGTGTTGCTCTCGGACAGCATGAAGTGATCGACGTCCGCGACCAGATGCAGATCGGTGGGCTGGCCCGGCGTGCCGGAAGAGGTCGATCGACTGCTCGGTCGGCGTCACGGAGTCGTTCGCCGGGTGCAGCAGCAGGAGCGGCCGGGGCGCGATCTTGCCGACCACGTCGTTGGCCCTGAACGTGTACATGCTCTCGACCACCTCGAACGGGAACTCCATGATCGAGCCCGGCGCGACGTTGCCGCGCAGGCGCCGGCGGGATCGGCACGATGTCGTAGCGCGGGACCATGATCGACTCGCCCGCGCTCCTGCGGCGCCGGCCCTCCTCGAGCATGGCGGTGAATCGCGTCCAGGCCTCGGGCGATTCGTGCTGCTTGCGGAATTTCTTCTCGCCGTCGCCCCAGCCGCCGGCCGAGATGCAGGCGGCGACCCGCTGGTCGACGCCCGCCGTGTAGACGGCGACCGCGGCGCCGAAGCTCGCGCCGATCACGCCGATGCGCTCGCGGGTCGATCTCGGGCCGCGCCGCCAGGAACGCCGAGCGCGCTCCTCGTGTCCTCGACCTGCTCGAGGCAGATGACGCGGCCGCGCGCGCCCCTCGCTCTGACCGCAGCCCGCATGTCGAAGCGCAGCGCCGCGTAGCCGAAGCCGGCGAGCATCTGCGCGGTGGCGGTGCCGTCGCCGCTGTCCTTGTTGCTGCCGAAGCCGTGCAGGACCAGGAAGGCCGGCGCGCCGCTCGCGCGGGCTCCGTCCGTCGTCGGGCACGTGCAGCACTCCCGGCGAGCTTCAGCCCCTCGGACACGAACGAGACGCGCTCTTCCATGGTTGCTGTCTCCTCGGCCGCGCCGGCCTGCCGGATAGACCCTCTTCTACCAAGTCCGCCCGCAGCAGGGCAAGCGATCGGCCCCCGCCGCGCTCTTTTCGGGGCCCGCGACCTCGCGTATACTCCCGCACCATAATGAGTGAGCCCATCACCGTCGAAAAATTCGCGATCGGACAGTCGGTACGCCGTGTCGAAGACCCGCGCCTCATCAAGGGATTCGGCCGGTACTCGGACGACGTGAACCTGCCGCGCCAGGCGTATGCGGTGGTCGTCCGCTCCCCGCACGCGCACGCCACAATCCGGTCCGCTCGACACGTCGGCGGCGCCGGAAGGCGAGCGGCGTCATCGGCGTTCTCACGAGCGACGACCTGACCGCCGACAAGCTCGGCGATCTTCCGATCGACAAGAGCCGCAAGCGGCGCGACGGATCGCCGGCACCCTGACGCCGCGTCCCGCGCTGGCCCGCGGCCGCGTCGCGCCACGTGGGCGACCCGGTGGCTTTCGTGGTCGCCGAGACGATCGAGCAGGCGGTCGACGCGGCCGAGCTGGTGGCCGTCGATTACGAGCCGCTGCTGCCGTCGATCGGGGCGACGGCCGACGCCATCCGTCCGGGGCGCCGACCGTCTGGGACGAGAGGTACCGGACAACGTGGCCTTCGTCTGGGAAGCCGGGAATCAGGACGCCGTGGCGCGCGGTTCGCCGGCGGCCGCCCACGTGACCCGCCTCGACTTCGTCGTGACGCGCGTGCGCGCGGCGCCGATGGAGCCGCGCGCAGCGGTCGGCGAGTGCGACCGTCGCACCGGGCTGCTACACGCTGCACACCGGCATCCAGGCGCCGCACGGTCCTGCGAACGCTGCTCGCCGACCAGGTGTTCAAGCGTGCCGCACAGCGATCTCGCACGTGATCACCGGCGAGGTCGGCGGAAGCTTCGGCATGAAGAGCGGCGTGTATCCCGAGCCGGTGCTGGTGCTGTGGGCGGCCAGGCGCTTCGGGCGGCCGGTCAAGTGGACGTCCGACCGGCGCGAGGGCTTCGTCACCGACGAGCACGGGCGCGACAACGTCTCGACGCGCCGAGCTGCGCGCTCGACGCGAACGGGAAGTTCCTGGCGCTGCGCGTGGCCATCACGCTCAACATCGGCGCTCTATCTCACGCCGCGGAGCGCGGGGCCGGGCACCAACAACGTCGGCGGCATCGCCGGGGTCTACACGACGCCGGCGATCCACGTGCAGACGACCGGCGTCTTCTCGAACACGACCCCCACCGGGCCGTACCGCGGCGCCGGGCGCCCGGAGGCGACGTACGCCATCGAGCGCGTCATCGACGTAGCGGCCGCGCGAGCTCGAACGATCGATTCGATCGAGCTGCGCCGCCGCAATCTGATCCCGTCCACGGCGATGCCGTTCAAGACCGGGCTCGTCTTCACCTACGACTGCGGCGATTTCGCGCGCGGCATGGACATGGCGCTGGCGCCTCGCCGACCGCGGCGGCTTCGAAAGCGGCGCGCGGAGGCGCGGCGGCACGGCAAGCTGCGCGGCTCGGCATTGCCAACCCGATCGAGGTGGCGGGTGGGCCCTACACCGCGATGAACCCGGACACCGCCGAGCTGCGTGTCAACGCCGACGGCTCCGTGTCGCTGTTCACCGGCTCGACGTCGATGGGGCAGGGGAACGAGACGGCGTTCGCCCAGATCGTGGCCGATCGGCTCGGCGTGCCGCCCGAGCGCATCCAGGTGTTCTGGGGCGACAGCGACGCGCTCGGCGCGGGGCGCGGCAACGGCGGCTCGGGCGCCCTGACCGTCGGCGGCTCGGCGGTGACGCGCGCGACCGAGAAGATCATCGAGCGCGGCCGGCGCATCGCCGCGCGCCTGCTCGAGGCGGCGCCCGAGGACATCGTGCACAAGGACGGGAAGTTCACGGTGACGGGCACCGACCGCGGCGTGACGCTCGCCAACGTCGCGCGGGCCGCCTACGTGCCGCGCCAGCTGCCCGCAGGGCATGGAGCCGGGCTTCAGCGAGGAGGCGTCCTTCACGCCGCCCGCCGTCACGTTCCCGAACGGCTCGCACGATCTGCGAGGTCGAGATCGATCGACGAGACCGGCGCCGTGCGCGTCCTGCGCCACTCGGTCGTCGACGACGTCGGCCGCATGGTCGAACCCGATGCTCGTGAAGGGGCAGATCCACGGGGGCGTCGTCCAGGGTCTCGGGCAGGGGCTCTACGAGGAGCTGACCTACGAGCCGACGACGGGCCAGCTGCTCGCCGGGTCCTTCATGGACTACGCGATGCCGCGCGCCGACGACATGCCGACCTTCGACGTCGATTCCCACGAGGTGCCGACGCAGGTGAACCCGCTCGGCGCCAAGGGTGTCGAGCGAGGCCGGCACGGTCGGCGCGCTGCCGGCCTCTGCTCAACGCGCGTCAACGACGCGCTGGCCCCGCTGGGCGTACGTCACCTCGACATGCCGGTGACGGCCGAGCGCGTCTGGCACGCCATCCAGGACGCCAGAGCCCGGCGCTGAGCGGCCGGAGGATTTCGTGGCGACGATCATCCGCGGCGGCCGTGTCCTCGACGCCCGCGCTCACCGCGCCGCCGCCGCCGACGTCCTGATCACCGGCGACACCATCACCGAGATCGGCGCGCCCGGGCTCGCGGCTCCGTCCGACGCGACGGTCGTGGACGCACGCGGCAAGCTCCTTCACCCCGGGCTCATCAACGCCCACACCCACGCTCACGGCAACCTCGCCAAGGGCATGGGCGACCGCTGGACGCTCGAGCTTCTGCTGACGGCCGGGTCGTGGATCAGCGGGGGCCGCTCGCTCGAGGACAAGCATCTGAGCGCGAAGCTCGGCGCGGTGGAGATGGTCCTGAAGGGCTGCACGGCCAGCTACGACCTCCCACTGGAATTTCCGGCGCCGACCCCGGAGGGACTCGACGCGGTCGGCAGCGCCTACGCGGCGGTCGGCATGCGCGCCGTCGTCGCGCCGATGGTCGCCGACCGCACCTTCTACGAGGCCATCCCCGGTCTCATGGAGGTGTTACCGCCGGCGCTCCAGCAGGACGTCGAGAAGCTTCGGCCGGCGCCCTGGAAGACGAGCATCGACAACATGCGCCGGGCGCTCGCGGGCTGGAAGCTCGACCGCGATCAGGTGCGGCCGGCGGTGGCGCCGACGATTCCGCACCACTGCTCGGACGAGTTCATCCGCGCCTGTGTCGAGCTCGCGCGCGAGCACGGCGTGGGGCTGCACACGCACGTCGCCGAGTCCAAGGTGCAGGCGATCGTCGGGCTCCAGCGCTACGGCAAGACGTTGACCGCCCACCTCGACGACCTCGGCGTGGTCGGCCCGCGCTTCACGGTCGCCCACGGCGTGTGGCTCGACGGGGACGACATGAAGCGGCTCGGCGACGCGGGCGCGTCGGTCGCGCACAATCCCGGGAGCAACATGCGGCTCGGCAACGGCCTCGCGGACATGCGCTCGATGCTCGAGCGCCGGGTGAACGTGGGCATCGGGACCGACGGCGCCAACTGCTCCGACAACCTGAACATGTACGAGGCGATGCGCCTGGCCTCGTTCGCCTCCAAGGCGCAGCGTCCGGACGTCGAGCGCTGGGTGACCACCGACGAGGTCGCGCTGGCGGCGACCGAGGGCAGCGCGCGGCGCTCGGGTTCGAGGGCTAGCTCGGCTGGCTGGCGCCGGGCTACAAGGCCGACATCGTGTTCCTCGACCTCGGCCACGTGAACTGGATCCCGCTGAACGACCCGACCAACCAGCTCGTTCACACCGAGGACGGGAGCGCGGTGACCCACGTCATGATCGGCGGGCGGATGATCGTGCAGGACCGCCGGCTGACGACCGTCGACGTCGCCGCGCTGGCGCGCGAGGTCGAGAACGCGCGCGAGCGGCTCGCCCGCGTCAACGCGCCGGGGAAAGACCTCTACGAGCGGCTGGCGGTGATCGTCGGCCGATTCTGCCCGGGCCTCGCCCACACGCCGTACCACATCACCCGCTACGTCGGAGCCTGATCGAGGCTTCCGGCGGGCGCGCCGCGGCCAGGCGCGGGCGAATCGCCGCCTCGGCGAACAGCTCGAGCGAGCGGCACACCTGCGCGTGCGAGAGGTTGCCGAAGCTGCACACCAGCAGGACCGTGTCGACGCCGATCGCCTCCAGCCCGGCGACCTTGTCCGCCACCTGATCCGGCGTGCCGATCAGCATGCCGCCCACGGCGTCGAGCTCGTCGTAGGTGCGTCCGCCCCACACACGGCCCGTCAGCTCCTTGAAGCGCGCGTCCGAGTACGCGCCGGGCAGCGGCGGCGCCGCCAGCGACGACAGATACCAGAAGCCCTGGAGCGCGAGCGCGCCTTCGGCGCGGGCGGCGGCCGGCGTCTCGGCGACGTAGGTCTCGCGGCAGAGCAGGAGCCGCGGGCGATACGGTCCGTCCCCGGGGCCTCGGGCCGCGCGGCGACCGCCGCACGGTACTCCTCCACGCAGCGCGCGACCACGTCGGTCGGCGTGAAGTGCATGGCGACCGGCCAGCCACGCGCGCCCACGCGCGCGGCCGAGGCGGGCCGGCTCGCGACCATGTGGAGCGGCGGGTGGGGGCGCTGAAACGCGCGCGGGCGCAGGCTCAGCTCCGGGAACTTCCAGTAACGGCCGTCGTGCGAGGCGGTGTCCTCGCGCCAGAGCTTCAGAAGGATCTCGATGGCCTCGTCGGTCATCTCGGACGCCTCGTCGAAGCTGAGGCCGAGCTTGGCGAACTCGCCGGGCCGGACGCCCTTGCCGATGCCGAAGTCGAACCGTCCGCGCGCGAGATTGTCGAGCGTGGCGCGCCTCGGCGGCCAGGCGCAGCGGGTGGTGGAAGGGCAGGACGTTGACGTAGTTGCCGAAGCGCATGCGCGTCGTGCGCTGGAGCGCGGCCGCGATCATCAAGTTCGGGCTCGGGAGCAGCGAGTAGTCGGTGAAGTGATGCTCGGCGAACCAGCATTCGCCGAAGCCGAGCGTCTCGGCCAGCGCGATCTGGTCCAGCATCTCGCCGTAGGCCTGATCGTGGGGCACGCCGCGGCCCTGACAGTAGTAGAAGAGCCCGAAGTCCATGATCGGGGATTATCGCCCGAGCGCCCGGCCCGCGTCCGCTTGACTTGGCCGACGCCACATCTCATGATCGCGCGCGATGGAGCTCGCTCCCGGCCTCAAGCACTCTCAGTCCGTGCCGGTCACCGAGGACATGACGCCGGCGCACCTGCGCGGCGACGCCATCCGCGTCTTCGCCACCCCGGAGATGGTCAGGCTGGTCGAGCAAACCGCCATCCAGTGCGTCCAGCCTCATCTGCGGCCGGGCCAGACGACCGTCGGGACCGTCGTCCACCTCAAGCACCTCGCTGCGACGCCGGAGGGCATGCGGGTGACCATCACCGTCGAGCTGACGGACGTCGATCGGCGCCGTCTCGGCTTCAAGGTCGAGGTTCACGACGAGATGGAGAAGGTCGGCGAGGGGACGCACGAGCGCTTCGTCATCGATCGCGAGGCGCGACTGCCCCGTCTGCAGCAGAAGCTCGACGCCTGGAAGGCCAAGCGCGGCTGACGACCCCGTCCTGAAGCGCCACCTTTCGCTTCCCAACCTTAAAGATAGGTTCTAGGCTAGCCGGCATGTACTTCGATCAGAGACTCTGGGCTCTCACGTCCGGCGTTCGCGGCCGGATCGCCGGCACCGTGCTCGTCGGCCTCGCCGCGGTTGCCGCCGGCATCGCGCGACTCGCCTTGCTCGGCTGGCTCCTGGGTCGTGTCCTGGCGGGCGACTCGCTCGCCGAGCTCACGCCGGCCATTTTGCTCACCGCGCTGGCGCTGGTGGTGCGAAGCGCGCTCGACTACGCGCGCGCGATGGTCGCCCACCGCACCGCGGCCCGGGTGCAGGAGTGGCTGCGGCAGACGCTCTACACGCAGGTCGCCACGCTCGGCCCCGCGCACTTCGTGCGCGCCCGACCGGCGACGTCATGCTTTCCCTCGTGGAAGGCGTGCAGCAGCTCGAGACGTACTTCGGTCAGTACCTGCCGCAGCTCTTCGTCTCGGCCCTCACGCCGCTGCTCATCTTCGCGTTCGTGGCGTTCGTGGACCTGCCGGTGGCGCTGGTGCTGCTGATCGCGGCGTTCGTCGTGCTGCTGGCGCCCGCCCTCTGGCACGGCCGCGACCGCCAGGCGAGCCTCGCTCGCAATCGCGCGTACGGCGCCTTCGGCGCCGACTTCCTCGACGCGGTGCAGGGGCTGGCCACTCTGAAGGCATTCGGCCAGAGCGGCGCGCGGGCCCGCCAGCTCGAGGGGCGCGCGCACGAGCTGTTCAAGAGCACCATGTGGGTGCTCGGCAGCAACACGCTGGCGCGCGGCATCACCGACGCGGGCATCGCGGTGGGCGCCGCGGTGGCGCTCTCCTCGGCGCATGGCGCGTCAGCACCGGCGAGATGTCGGTGCCGGCGCTGCTGGTCATCCTGATGCTCGGGGTCGAGGTCTTCCGGCCGTTGCGCGAGCTGCGCATCTTGCTCCATCAGGGGATGCTCGGGCTCTCGGCGGCCCGGGGAATCTTCGCGCTGCTCGACGCGAAGCCGGTCGTGGTCGATCGCCCGGCGGGCCCCGAGCCCCTCGACGCCAGCGCGGCGTTCGAGGGCGTGACGTTCTCGTATCCCGGCGGCCGGCGGCCGGCGCACGTCGACCTGAGCTTCCGCGTTCGGCCCGGCGAGCGCGTGGCGATCGTGGGGCCGAGCGGCTCGGGCAAATCCACCGTGGCGCGCCTGCTGCTGCGCTTCCACGATCCGGAGCGCGGGCGGGTCATGATCGGCGCCCGCGATCTGCGCGAGCTGAGCCTCGAGCAGGTGCGGAGCCGGGTCGCGCTGGTGAGCCAGGACACGTGGCTCTTCCACGGCACCGTCGGCGACAACATCCGCATGGGCAAGCCCGATGCGAGCGCCGAGGAGCTCCTGGCCGCGGCCCGGGCCGCGAACGCGGAGGAGTTCATCCAGCGGCTGCCGCAGGGCTACGACACGATCGTCGGCGAGCGCGGCGTGCGGCTCTCGGGCGGCCAGCGTCAGCGCATCGCGATCGCGCGCGCGCTCCTGCGAGACGCGCCCATCCTGGTGCTGGACGAGGCGCTCTCGTCGGTCGACGCGGAGAGCGAGGCGCTGATCCAGGCGGCGCTCGACCGTCTCATGCGTGGCCGCACCACGCTGGTCTTCGCGCATCGTCTGTCCAGCGTGGTGGGCGCCGACCGGATCCTCGTGCTCGACGACGGCCGCCTGGTGGAGCAGGGCACGCACGGTGAGCTGATCGGACGCGGCGGCGCCTACACGCGTCTGATGGCGGCGCAGGCGATGGACGGCGCGGGCGCGGTCGCGGTGGGCGCCCGGCCGGTCTTCTCGGGAACCAACGGCGACGGCGCCGCGGCCGACGTTCGCGACGAAGCCCTGGCGGACGAGGCTCACGGCATCGTCGGCGGCACGGTCGGCTGGGGCCCCGTGCTGCGCACGCTCGTCGACAAGACGCGGGGCTACCGCGGTCAGCTCGCGCTCACGTTCGTACTTGGCGTGGCGCGCGTCACCGCGCTGATCGGCGTCGGCGTCCTCAGCGCGCTCGCCGTGCGCGCCGTCAAGCGCGGCGAGCCCGCCGGCGCGCTGCTGGCAAGCCTGCTCGTGGTGGCGCCGCTCGCCGGCGCGCTGCACTGGCTCGAGTCGTGGCTGGCTCACGATGTCGCCTACCGGCTGCTCACCGACATGCGGCTGGCCGTGTTCAGGAAGCTCGACGCGCTGGCGCCCGCCTATCTCACGCGCCGGCGCTCGGGCGATCTGGTGGGCGCGGCCACGCACGACGTCGAGCTGATCGAATATTTCTTCGCTCACACGATCACGCCAGCCCTCGTCGCCGTGCTCGTGCCGGCGGCGGTGCTGGTGGTGCTCGGCCTCGTTCGGCGGAGCGCTGGTCCTGGTGCTCGTGCCGTTTCTTCTCTACACGGCGCTGGTGCCCATCCTCGGAAGGGCGCGGATCGACCGGCTGGGCTCGCGCGCGCGCGAGGCCTCCGGCGACCTGAACGCGCACGTGGTCGACACCGTCCAGGGGCTCGCCGAGATCGTCGCCTATCTCCGTGTGCGGGCCTGGGGCGAGGCGCTCGGCGTCAAGGCGCGACGCTTCTACGAGCTGCGGCTCCCGTTCCTGCGCGATCTCGCCCGCCAGACGGCGTTCCAGGAGGCGGCCACCGGGTTCGGCGGTCTCGCGGTGATCACGGTGGGCGCCTGGCTCGCGCATCAGGGCCGGCTCGACGCGGCGAGCCTGCCGCTGCTCACGCTGCTCGCGCTGTCCGCGTTCATCCCCTTGTGGAAGTCGCGCAGGTCGGCCGCCAGCTCGCCGACACGCTGGGCGCCGCGCGGCGACTCAGCGCCGTCGAGGGCCGAGCCGGTGCCGGTGACGGACGGGCCCGGCGTCCCGGCAGCGATTGCGCGGCGCGGGCTCGCGGTCGAGCTCGCGGATGTTCGCTTCACGTATCCAGGCCGGACCCGGCCGGCTCTGGACGGCATCTCGCTCCGGATCGACGACGGCAGCACGGTCGCGGTGGTCGGGCCGTCCGGCGCCGGGCAAGACGACGGTCGCGAGCCTTCTGCTGCGCTTCTGGGATCCGCAATCGGGCGTGATCCGCCTGTTCGGCCACGACCTGCGCGAGTACAAGCTGGACGAGCTTCGCCGGCGCATCGCCCTGGTCGCCCAGGACACCTATCTCTTCAACGACACGCTCCGCGCCAACGTCCTGCTGGCGCGCCCCGACGCGGACGAGGCGGCGCTCGGCGTCGCCATCGAGCGCGCGGCGCTGAACGAGCTGGTGGCGGCGCTGCCGGACGGGCTCGACACGGTCGTGGGCGAGCGCGGCGCGCAGCTCTCGGGCGGCCAGCGCCAGCGCGTGGCGATCGCCCGCGCGTTTCTCAAGGACGCGCCCGTGCTGATCCTGGACGAGGCCACGTCGCACCTCGACGCGGTGAGCGAGGCCGCCGTGCGCGCGGGCGCTCGAGCGGCTGGCCCGCGACCGGACCACGCTCGTGATCGCGCACCGGCTCTCGACCGTCCGCGACGCGGACGCGATCGTGGTGCTGGACGACGGCCGGTTAGTGGAGGTCGGCCGACACGCGGAGCTGCTCGCCCGCGGCGATCTCTACGCCCACCTGGTCTCCCGCCAGCTCGCGGGCGGCCTCTCAGCCGCCGCCGCTGACTAGGGCCGCGGGAAGTCTCCAGGCCTACGGCAGCAGATCGGCGATGAGGATAGAGGCCTGCGGAACGGCGAGCGGTGCGACACGCTCGTCCGGCCCGAGTGTGATCGAGCGGCCGTAGCGCCAGCCGAAGGCTGCGCGTCTCGTCGGGCTCCGGCTCGCGATAGATCTCGAGCCGCCGGTTCGGAATGTTCACGATCCAGTAGTCGACGATCCCCGCTCGAGCGTAGAGGCTACCCTTGTGCTCGCGGTCGAACCGCAGGCGCGATAGCGCGACCTCGACGATCAGCGCCGGACGCTCCGGGTGGGCGTCGCGATAGTCGCGGGGATCGCCCGGTACGACCGACACGTCGGGCTCCGGCTCGGACTCCTCGTCCAGGGCCACTGGCATCTGTGCCCGCACTGTCCAGCCCGCTCCAAACGCGGCCGATGAGCACGCCCTGGACGAGACAGATGCTCGTCGCGTGCGGGCTGTACTGCGGCTCCTTGACGATCATGTGGCCGCCGAGAAGCTCGATACGGTCTTCCGGCCCGAGGAACTCCGCCTCGACCAGCCGGTCGTACCCAGGCGAGTCCACTTCCGAGCCGGCGCGAAAGGCTCAGCCATCGGCTCTGAGAGTAACGGCAGGGATCTCTGCACGTCAATGAATCGGGCCCGATACGCCGGGCCCGGAGCTAGACGATCTGCCACCTCGACCGCGGGAAGGTCGTGCCCGTCCGGGCCTGGAGCTTCTCGCCGATCTCCTGCACCTTGGCGTAGAGCTTGCGGCTCGTCGACGAAGGACTGGCGGTAGGCGTCCACCACCACGCGGCCGTCCACGATGACCGTGTGCACGCTGCGGCCGTCGGCGTTGTAGACGAGGTTGTTGACCGGGTTGAAGAGCGCCTGCCACTCCGGGCGCTGCGTGTCGAAGAGCACCAGGTCGGCCTTCTTGCCCGGCTCGATCGAGCCGATCTCGTCGCGCGACGCCGAGCGCCTGCGCGCCGATGAGCGTCGCCATCTCGAGCGCCGACTCGGCCGGGATCAGGCGTCATGTCCTGGCGCGCGTCCTTGTACTGGATGGCCGCCATGTTCATGCGCGCGCACGATGTCGAGGTGGTTCGAGTTGTTGGGCGAGTCGCAGCCGAGCGCGACCTTCACGCCGCTTGGCGAGCAGCTCCGGCATCCGCCCGTGTTCCGCCGACGCCGCGGCCGCCCTTGGCGGCGGTGACCGGGCACATCGCGACCGTGCGTGCCCGGTCCGCGCCAGGCACGTCGATCTCGGCGTCGTCTACGCCGAGCGAGTGGGCCAGGACCACGTTGGGTCCGAGCACGCCGATCGACTCGAGGTACTCGGTCGGGTGTGGCGGCGTCCGCGCCTGAGAGTCCTTGCGGGCCTGTGGGCCGCTGTCGTGATGAAGCGTCAGCGACGTGTGGCGCTCGTCGGCCACGCGCTTGAGCCGGCGCAGGAGATCGGCGCTGCACGTCTCCGGCGAGAACGGCATGGCCCACGCGCGGATGCCGTCCGTCGAGCCGCCCGTGCCACTTCTTGATGAACGGCGTCGTGCGCGTCGACCGCCTCGGCGGTGGCGTAGCGGGGCAGGGGAACGGGCGCCTCGCTGGTCGGTCACGCAGTCGCCCATGATCACGCGGATGCCGGCATCCTCGTAGGCCTGCAGGCACGCGTCCGGGAACTTGGTGCTGCCCGGGTCCACGAAGCAGACCGTGCCGCTCTTCAGCGAGCTCCACGAGGCCGAGCAGCGTCGTGGCGTGCTCCTCTTCCTCGGTCATCGCCATCTGCAGCTTGAAGACGTGACTCAGCGGGCTCCCGGCGTTGTCCGGGAAGATGCCGCGCACGGCGTGCGCGTAGCTGATGTGCATGTGGCCGTTGAGGAAGCCGGGCGTCACCACCAGATGGCGGGCGTCGATCACGCGGTCGGCGCGGGCGTTCGGCCAGCGCCGCCGCCTTGCCCACGCGGCTCACGCTCCCGTTCTCGACGAGGATCGAGCCGTCCTGGATGATCCGGCGCTCCGGGTCGACGGTGATGACGTAGCGGGCGTTGTCGATCTTGAGGCTCTGGGGCGGCATGGCGATCCCTATGCCGCCTCGCTCACCGGCCCTGGAACTGCGGCCGGCGCTTCTCGGAGAAAGCCTTCACGCCCTCCTGGTAGTCCTGGCTGTTGAAGCAGTCGGCGATCAGCTTGTCGAGCATCGCCAGGTCGCGCTCGTCGTCGGGCTTCACGAGCTGGTCGACGGTGGCCTTCGCCGAGCTTGAGCGTGAGCGGGGCGTTGCGCGCCATCGTGAGCGCGTAGTTGCGCGTGAAGCTCTCCAGCTCCGCCTTTGGCACGACCTGGTTCACCAGCCCCATGCGCAGCGCGTCCTGCGCGCTGAAGTCGGTGCGCGCGGTGAAGAAGATCTCCTTCGTGTAGGCCGGGCCCGACGAGCTTCATCAGCTTTTCCATGCCCTTGTAGTGGTAGCCGAGGCCGAGGCGCGCCGCCGGGATGCCGAAGCGCGCCTCGTCGGAGGCGATGCGCATGTCGCAGCCGATGGCGATGCCGACGCCGCCGCCGACGCAGTAGCCGTGGATCATCGCGAGCAGCGGCTTGGTCAGCGTGCCGAGCGAGTCCTGGCCGCGCGCGAGATGCGGCCGTACTCCTCCTGGTCGGCCATGTTGCGCCGCCGCTCCTTGAACTGCGAGATGTCGGCGCCGGCCACGAAGCGCCTGGTCGCCGGCGCCGCGCAGGACGACGACGCGGATGGCGTCGTCGCTGGCCAGGTCCTGCACGTACTCGGGCATCATCTGCCACATCTCCAGGCTCACCGCGTTCCGCTTCTCCGGCTGGTTGAAGATGATCCAGCCGATCGGGCCGTCCTTCTGCAGCAGGAGCTTCGGCGTCTCGCTCATTGCGCTCTCCTCGGGAATGGCGTTAGAGCTATGTATCGCGTAACGACCGCTCGACGCAAGCCTGCGCGGGTGGCGTCGGGCAGTCGGGCGGCGGTCGGCGCGGCGGGGGTCGAGATGACCACGCGGCACGCGTTCGCTTCCCCGAGGCGGCTGGGCTCCATCCGGGCGCGCGCCACGCCCGCCGCCGCTTGATGGGAACGGGTCCCTTCGACCCTCGCCGCACCCGCCCCGCCGCCCGACTGCCCGGTGACCCCGGGGTGGTAGACTCCGGCGGGCTGACGATGCGACTGCCAGCTCGACGTTCCGACTCGTCGTTCTCTCATGGAGGGTCAGGCATGGATCGGTGGCATGGGGAGCCGGTGAGATATCCGGATCCGGCGGTGCAGGGCGCTCGATCCGGGGTTTGCGAAGTATCGGCTGAATCTGGCGGCGGTCGAGCGGCTGGCGACGGGCTTCCGGTGGTGCGGAGGGGCCGGTGTGGTTCGGCGACGGGCGCTTCCTGCTTTGGAGCGACATCCCGAACAACCGGGTCATGAAGTGGGAGGAAGAGACCGGCGCCGGTCGAGCGTCTTCCGCAAGCCGTCGAACAACGCCAACGGCAACACCCGCGACCGCCAGGGCCGGCTCGTCACCTGCGAGCACGACGCGCGCCGCGTCACGCGCACCGAGCACGACGGCACCATCACGGTGCTGGCCGACACGCTACGACGGCAAGCCGCTCAACTCGCCCAACGACGTCGTCTGCAAGTCGGACGGCTCCGATCTGGTTCAGCGACCCGCCGTTCGGCATTCTCGGCAACTACGAGGGGCACGTCGCCACGCCGGAGCTCGGCGACGAACGTCTACCGGGTCGACGGGCGCAGACCGGCCAGCCTCGGTCGCGACCAGCGACGATCAATCGGCCGAACGGGCTCTGCTTCTCGCCCGACGAGTCGAAGCTCTACGTCGTCGTCAGCGGCGCCATGCCGCGCGAGATCCGCGTCTTCGACGTCGTGGACGGCGGGACGAAGCTCGCCAACAATCGGCGTCTTCATCAACGCCGGCGACGGCGTCCCGACGGCATGCGCTGCGACGTCGACGGCAACCTCTGGTGCGGGTGGGGCGTGGGCGAGCGAGGCCTCGACGGCGTGGCGATCTTCGACCCCGCGGGCAAGCTCATCGGCCGCATCCTGCTGCCCGGAGCGCTGCGCCAACCTCTGCTTCGGCGGCGTCAAGCGCAACCGGCTCTTCATGGCGGCCAGCCAGTCGCTCTACGCGCTCTACGTGAACACGCAGGGCGTGGCCGGCGGCTGACGCTCAGCGGCCGGATACCGCGCGCCATGAGCACGGCCATCAGCGGCAAGAGCGCCAGGAGACCGAGCTCGACGCGCAGGAGACGCCGCACGCCCGCGATTTCCGGGGCCGTCGGAGGGGCCCCGCCCGCATCGGAGCGCGCGCTTCCACCGGGCGAACGCGCGCGTCGGCGCGATCGACATCGCCGCGATGATCACGTAGAGCGCCATCTTCACCCAGAAGAACGGATTGCCGACGTAGAAGCTCACGCCCTTCGCGTAGAAGAACAGGCGGAGCAGGCCGGTGGCGAGCGCGAGCAGCGCGGCGACGAAGAAGACCACGTCGATGCCCGGCAAGCGTCGTCGCTGCTCCGGAGTGATCTCTGGACGGCACATGACCAGCTCGCCGATCAGGAAGCCGCCGGTGAGAATGATGCTGAGATAGTGCAGGTAGGAGAGCAGCGGTTCCGCCATGCCGAGAGTGTATCCCACTGCCGCGGCCCCCAGTCCGGGAGTAGAATGCGGGCGCTCGAAGCGGTCGAGCCAGCGAGGGTCGCCGTCCATGACGATCAAGGGCAAGGCGTACGTCGCAGGCGTCTACGAGCATCCCACGCGCAAGGCCGACGACCCAGTCGCTGGCGCAGCTGCACGCCGAGGTCCGCGAAGGGCGCGCTGGCGGACGCAGGCCTCACGCAAGGACGACGTCGACGGCTACTTCTGCGCGGGCGACGCGCCGGGCCTCGGCCGCTCTCGATGGCGGACTACATGGGGCTCAAGCTCCGCCACATGGACTCGACGGAGACGGGCGGCTCGTCCTACGTCATCCACGTCGGGCACGCCGCGCGAGGCGATCGCGCTCGGCAAGTGCAACGTCGCGCTCATCACGCTGGCGGGCCGGCCCCGCGCCGAGGGCGTGGCCACCGGCACGCGTGCCGCGCAGCGCCGGTCGCCGCCTCGCCGGACGCGCCGTTCGAGTATCCGTACGGCCCCACGGTGGCGAACCAGTACGCGATGGCGCGCGATGCGGCACATGCACCAGTACGGCACCACCAGCGAGCAGCTCGCCTGGATCAAGGTCGCCGCGTCACAGCACGCCCAGCACAACCCGCACGCGCTGCTGCGCGAGGTGGTCACGGTCGAGGACGTGCTCGACTCGCCGATGATCTCCGACCCGCTGCACCGTCTCGACTGCTGCGTGCATCACCGACGGCGGCGGCGCCATCGTGGTCGTCGAGCCCGAGATCGCGCGGAGCCTGAAGCGCCCGCTCGGTGAAGGTGCTGGGCGCCGGCGAGGCGCCGAAGCATCAGATGGGCGGCAAGATCGACTCTCACGTACTCCGGCGCGGTCTGGTCGGGCCCGCGCGCGTTCGCCGAGGCCGGCGTGACGCCCGCCGACATCAAGTACGCGTCGATCTACGACAGCTTCACCATCACCGTGCTCATGCACGCTCGAGGACCTCGGCTTCTGCGCGAAGGGGCAGGGCGGCAAAGTTCGTCGCCGACGGCAACCTGATCTCGGGCGTCGGCAAGCTGCCCTTCAACACCGACGGCGGCGGGCTCTGCAACAACCATCCGGCCAACCGCGGCGGCATGACGAAGGTGATCGAGGCGGTGCGGCAGCTGCGCGGCGAGGCGCATCCGAAGGTGCAGGTGAAGAACTGCGACGTGGCGCTGGCGCACGGCACCGGCGGCTCGCTCGGCACGCGCCACGGCAGCGCCACCGTCATCATGGGCAGGAGTGACGCGATGACCACCGCCGAGCGAAAGTATCCCGCGCCGCCTGTCAACCCGGAGATCAAGCCGTTCTTCGACGCGGCCGCCCAGGGCACCTTGATGCTCAAGAAGTGCGCCGCGTGCGGCCAGTCGCACTTCTATCCGCGCGCGATCTGCCCGTATTGCTCGAGCGACCGGACGGAGTGGATCACGTCCTCCGGACGCGGCACGATCTACTCCTACAGCGTCATGCGGCGGGTGCCGGTGCCCTACGCGATCGCCTACGTGACGCTGGAGGAAGGCGTGACGATGATGACCAACATCGTCGACTGCGATCTGACGCCATCCGGGTCGGCCACCGCGTGAAGCGTCGTGTTCAAGCCGACCGACGGCGGACCGCCGGTCCCGATGTTCACGCCGGCCTGATCTACCCGGCTTCCGGGATGACCGAGCTCTACGACGAGATCGGCGTCGGCTACCGCGCTCGTCGTCGCCCCGATCCGCGCATGGCCGCGGCGATCACGCGGGCGCTCGGCGAGACCGAAACGGTCGTGAACGTCGGCGCGGGCGCCGGCTCCGTACGAGCCCGCGCGACCGATCGCGTCGTCGCGGTGGAGCCGGCGATGACGATGATCCGCCAGCGGAGCGCCGGCAGCGCGCCGGTGGTCCAGGCCTCCGCGACCGCGCTGCCGTTCCGCGACGACGGCTTCGACGGGAGCGCTGGCCGTCCTGACCGTGCACCACTGGCCCGACCGCGCGCGCGGGCTCGACCGAGCTTGGGCGCGTCGCCCGGTGCCGCGTCGTCGTGGTCACGTGGGATCCGGTGGATTTCAGCTTCTGGCTGGTCGACGACTACTTCCCCGAGCTCGCCGTCGATCGACCGGCAGATCTGCCCCGCCATCGAGGAGCTCAGGCGCGCGCTGGGACAGATCGAGGTGTATCCGCTGCCGATTCCCGCACGACTGCGTCGGACGGCTTCCTCGGCGCCTACTGGCGGCGGCCGCACGCCTACCTGGACGCGGGCGTGCGCAGCGCGATCTCGACCTTTGCGAAGGTGCCGTCCCGCGACGTCGAAGCGCGGCTCGAGCGGCTTCGCCGCGACCTCGACGACGGCACGTGGGCCCGCCGCCACGGCGACCTCCTCGACCGAGCCGAGATCGACCTCGGCTACCGGATCGTGGTCGCCGCGAAGCCCTGAGGCCTAGGCGCAGGCGACCGCGTAGACGCGTCCTTCACCTGCTCGGGAGGCGCCACTCCTTCCAGCTCTTTCCACCGTCCCGCGTGCCGAAGACCTGGCCCAGCCGCGCGACGCTGTAGACCTGATCGGGATCGCGCAGGTGCAGCGGACCACCGCCATCATCGTGCTCTCGGCCTTGATCCCGTGGTCGATGCGGCGCCAGGACTGGCCGAGGTCGTCGCTGCGGTAGAGCGAGCCGTCCTTGCTCCGCGCGGCGGGGCTGAGCGCGGCCACGAGCGTTCGTGGGATCGTGCGGCGAGACCAGCACGTCGCGCGCGTAGGCGTCAGCGGCGAGAAGCGGCCGATCTCCATGTCCTGCCAGGTCTTGCCGCGATCGGCGCTGCGGAAGAGCCCCATGCGCACGGCGAGGAAGACCGTGCCGGGCTAGCGCGCTCGAGACGGTGAGGGCGTGCGGTGTCGAGCATGCCCTCGTTCTCGGTGTCGCTGGCGATCTGGCTCTTTGAGGTGCGGAGCGCTGGGCGAGGCTGACGAGATCCTGCGCCGATGTCTTCCCAGTGTCTCGCCGCGGTCGCGAGATCTCAGAACGCCGTCGACCTCGAGCCCCGCGTAGACCTCGTCGGGAGCCGATCGGGTCGATCGCGAGGCGGGTGACGCGGCAGGGAAAGCTCATCTTCACGCGCCCGGGCGAGGTCACGCCGGGCAGCTTGCGCCAGCTGTCGCCGCCGTTGTCGCTCCGGTAGACGGCCACGCGGCGAGGTGCCGAGATGCTATGGTGCGCGGATCGCGCGGGTGCATGAGGATCGACCACACTTCCAGGCCCGTCGTCCGGGAAGGGGAGCCTCCAGCTCGATCCGCCGTCCCGGCTCCGGTAGGGCCCGTTCTGGGATCCGGCGAGGATCAGGTTGGGGTCGGTCGGATGGATGGTGATCGCCTGCACGTCCATGCGCTCCGGCAGCCCCTTGCTCAAAGTGCTCCACTGATCGCTCCCGACGGTTTGCCGAAAAATCCCCCGAGGGCTCCGGGGATCCGCGCCGCGGTGCCGACGTAAACGTGCGAGGTTCCTGAGGTGTTCGCCATGCCCGACCTCCTTGGATATGGCCCAGACTCTACCATTCGCCTTGAATGTGCGAGTCGAACTCGACGAAAGCAGTTGACGGCGCCTACCGTCCAGGCTTAATGAAGCCCTACCCGCGCTGTGCGGGGCGCCAACCCTCACCGCCGAAAGGAGTCGCACGTGATTTACGAGATTCGCACCTACCAGATCGCTCCCGGTAGCCTGGCCGAGGTCGAGAAGCGCTTCGGCGACGCCTACGAGTACCGCAAGAAGTACTCCGAGCTGACGGCCTTCTTGCACACCGAGGTCGGGCCGCTCAACGAGATCGTCCACATCTGGGGTTACAAGGATCTGGCCGATCGCGCGCGCGTGCGGGGCGAGGCGTCGAAGGAAGCGAACTGGCCGCCGAAGATCCAGGAGTTCATCCGCGCGATGCGCTCGGAGATCATCACGCCGTTCGCGTTCATTCCCGAGCCGCATCCGGGCAAGCTGGGCCCGGTCTACGAGCTGCGCTACTACACGCTCAAGCCGGGCACGCTCCCGGATCTCGCGAAGGGCTGGGAGTCGAAGATCGCCGAGCGCGGCAAGCTCTCCCCGATCGTGTTCGCCGGCCCGGTCGAGTTCGGCCCGCGCCAACGGGTTCGTCCACATCTGGGCCTACTCGAGCATGGACAATCGCATGCAGGTGCGCGTGACGACGCGCGCAAGAAGGGCGTGTGGCCACCGCCCGGGCGGCGGCGATCGCCTCATCACCCAGGAGAACAAGATCCTCCTTCCGGCGGCGTTCTCGCCGCTGCAGTAAGTAGTCTCGGCGCGACGCCGCGTCGCCAGGGCCGCCGACGGCTCTCGCGACGCGGCGTCCGCTCCGGCGTCGTGATCAGGACTCTTCGAGCACCGGCCGCGCTGGTCTTCGCGGCGATCGCCATCGCCGCCTGTTCCGCATCGGTCCCCTCATCCTCCACGCCGCCGTCCGAGGCCCCGTCCGCCGCGCAGGTCCGCGCTTCCCCGGCGGGTCGGACGCCGAGGGGTACGGAGCCGCCAACGGCTACCCGATCGGCGACCGGTCGACCTACTCTCAGGCTCCCTTCCTCGTTGGCTCCCTCAGCCACATGGACGAAATCTTCGAGGGGCGGCTGATCAGGCTGGCCGCGGCGCCGTCGCGGCTCGGGCGCTCGCCGGCCGAGCCCGGGGTTCGCTACGACTATCGGGGCGAGAGCCTCGGCCTGGATCAGTACCTCGCGCGGAACCCGGCCACCGGGCTCCTCATCGCGCGCGACGACACGATCCTCGTCGAGCGCTACCAGTACGCGCGCAACGATCGGCATCGCTTCACGTCGTGGTCGATGGCCAAGACCGTCACCGTCGATGCTGATCGGGATCGCCATCGCCGAGGGCCGCATCCGGTCGGTCGACGATCCGCGCGGAGGCGTACGTACCGGCGCTGGCGGGCACCGAGTATGGGCGCACCTCGCTCCGGCACCTGCTTCAGATGTCGTCGGGCGTGCGCTTCCTCGAGGAATACACGGGGCGCGACGACATCACGCTGCTCGGCCCGCGACACGTTCATGCGGCTCGCGGACCAGGCGGCGTCGAGGCGGTCGACGCAGTTCAACGAGCGGGCCGGCGCCGAGCGGAACGCGCTTCTCCTACGCGTCGGTCGAGACCCAGGTGCTGCGGCTCGTGCTTGACGCAGCGCGGTCGGCCGGCCGGTCGTCCGACTACCTGCAGCAGAAGATCTGGCAGCCGATCGGCGCCGAGGCCGACGCGACCTGGCTCGTGGACCGCGCCGGCCAGGAGGCGACCTTCTGCTGCCTCAACGCCGTGCTGCGCGACTACGCGCGGCTCGGCCTGCTGCTCGCCCACGACGGCAACTGGCGCGGCCGGCAGATCATTCCGGCCGCGTGGATCCGGGACGCCACGACCGTGCGCCCGGACCAGCCGCACTCTGGCGCCGCGCACCGCGACGCGGTTCTTCGGCTACGGCTATCAGACCTGGATCTTGCCCGGACGTGGATGGCCCGGAGGATCGCCGGATGTTCGCGCTCTGGGCATACGCGGCCAGGCGATCTTCGTCGATCCGTCCGCGCCGGCTGGTCATGGTCCACACCGCCGTGCGCAAGCTGCCGGTCGATCCGGCCGGCGCGGAGAACGGTCGCCCTCTGGCGCGGGGTCGTGCGCGACCTCGGCCGCTGAGCGCGCGCGGCCTACATCAGCGCGTACTGCTGATCGTCACGGCCTGAGCCGGATGTCTCTCGTACGGGCGCCGCGTACGGAAATGCCGGAATCAGGGTCAGCGCCGCCTTCCTGCCACGCGCGGTCCGACGCGCGGATGAACCCGTTCTCCCAGATCGGCGCGAAGATGACCCGGTCGTGCAGGATGCGTCTGGATCTGGTGCAGCATCGCCTCGCGCTTCTTCCGGTCGGTCTCCCGGGCCTGCCGCTGGAAGAGATCCTCGACCTCGGGCAACGACGCCGTAGGCGTAGCGTGCCGTCCTTGGTGGCGAGCGCCCTCGATGCGCGTGGCCGCGTTGCCGCCCGCGCCCTGCGCGCCGCAGCACGATGCCGTTCGAGCTTCTTCTCGCCCAGGTCGGTGAGGAACGCGGCGCGCTCCATCGTCCTCACGCGCGTGCGGATGCCGATCGCGCCGAGGTTACCGACGATCGCCTCGGCCATCGAGAAGTAGGGCGGGTTGCGGCGTGAGGTCGCCGGCGTCGAAGCCGTTCGGATAGCCGGCCTCGGCGAGGAGCTGCTTGGCGCGCTTGCGGATCGTACGGGTGCGGCTCGATCGGCAGCGCGAACTCGATGTGCCGCGGCACGATGTTGCCGGTGAGCCCGCGAAGCCCGAGCGTCTCGCGCCTCGTTGATGGCCTTGCGGTCGATGGCGAGGCTCGCGGCGAGGCGCACGCGCCGGTCGTGCCAGGGCGACTTCGGATCCCACTGCTCGACGAAGTCGAGGAAGAAGACGGTGTTGGTGCGCACGGCGGTGAGCTTGAGCCCGGGCGTCGTGCTGCATCTCCTCGGCGACGGGCCGTTCAGGAAATGACGCGACGTCCGACCTCGCCGCGCTTGAGCGCGGCCGCGCGCGTCGTCTCGTCGGGCACGCTCTTGAACACGAGCCGCTTGACGCTCGGCGTCTTGCGCCAGTAGCCGTCGAACGCCTCGAGCACCAGCTCGATGCCCGGCGTTGAGCTGACGAACCGGTAGGGGCCGGCGCCGATCGGCGCCTTCTTGAAGCCGTCGTCGCCGACCTTCTCGACGTACTTCTTGGGCACGATCCAGCCCGCGCCGGTGGCCGGTCGTGCCGTAGAACGTCATGAAGTCGGGCCACGGCTCCTTGAGCACGAAGCTGGACCCGGCGGGCGTCGACGACCTGCACCTCGCTTGCACCTTGTCCTTCAGGAGCTTCGGCCGCCGCCGCCGCTGTAGCGCTCGAACGAGAACTTCACGTCCTCGGCGGTCACCGGGTCGCCGTTGTGGAACTTAGCAATACGTAACTGAACGAAGTACAA
>ERZ1370068.7673-contig-6578_pt1 | contig 30696 bp, 40 predicted proteins | sample MGYA00561227_ERZ1370068 | MGnify/ENA primary metagenome ERZ1370068 (study PRJEB38410, sample SAMEA6850437) | metagenome | study: Metagenomic assessment of the ecological functions of the soil: analysis of the soil microbiota associated with the...
CTACGTTTAGAAGCTTGCATACCAGTGAATCGGGGAATTTGGTAATCGATTACCAGATTACCAGATTCCCCGAGTGCAGAATCCCTATCCCCTTCGAACGCTTTTTTTGCGATTCTCCTTAGGCCGCACCGGCGCATAATGCCGCCCATGCAGACGCAGATGTGGCACAACATGTTCGCGCTCGGCGCTGCCGATCGCGTGAGAAGATCCTGCGGCCGATCCTGGTCTACGCCTTCCTGATCGTCGGCCTCAGGCTCGCCGGGAAGCGGGAGCTGGCGCAGCTCAGACCCGTTCGACCTGGTCGTCCTGCTGACGCTGTCGAACACGGTGCAGAACGCGATCATCGGCGAGGACAACAGCGTCACCGGCGGCGCTGATTCGGCGCGTCGACGCTGTTGCTGGTCAACTACGTGCTCGTGCGCTTCGTCTCGCGCCACGAGAAGATCGAGCGGTTCATCGAGGGCGACCCGGACGTGCTGATCGAGAACGGACGCATCAAGAACGACTGCCTGCAAAAGGAGGCGATCAGCCGCGCTCGAGCTCGCGGCGGCGGCGCACAAGCAGGGGTTCGCGTCGCTCGAAGAAGTCGATCGCGCGGTGCTCGACCCGAACGGCAGCATCGCGTTCTTCGGCAAGAAGCCGAATCCCGGACACCATGCGGCACGACGAGATCATGAAGCGGCTGGATCAGATGACGGCGCAGCTGGCGGCGCTGAAGGCATGAACGCCGTGTCCATTCTGGCGGCGTCCATCGTCGTCGGTCGCGGCGCTCGCGGCCTGCGCGGCCTGAGTCGGCACAACCGCGGCCGCGCGCGCGAGACCTCGGCATCGTCGTCGGCGTCTACCCGAGCGGCGCGCGCGATGCGATCACCGACGTCGACGGCGTGCGCGTCGGACACACGACGATCATCGAAGGCGATCGCGTCCGGACCGGGGTGACCGCGATCCTGCCGCACGGCGGCAACGTGTTTCAGGACAAGGTGGCCGGCGCGGTCTTCGTCGGCAACGCCTTCGGCAAGCTGGCCGGCTCGACGCAGGTCAACGAGCTGGGCACGATCGAAACGCCGATCGTCCTGACCAACACGCTCGAGCGTCGGCACCGCGATGGACGCCGTCGTCCGCTACACGATCGCGCAGCCGGGCAACGAACAGGTGCGATCGGTCAACGCGCTGGTCGGCGAGACCAACGACGGCGGGCTGAACGACATCCGCGGCCTGCACGTGACGCGCGAGCACGTGATCGGCGGCGATCACCGGCGCGACGGGCGGCGCGGTGGCGGAGGGCACGGTCGGCGCCGGCACCGGCACGATGCAACTACGGCTGGAAGGGCGGCATCGGCACCTCGTCGCGGAAGCTTCCCGCCGACCGGGGCAGCTACACCGTCGGCGTGCTGGCGCAGACCAATTTCGGCGGCAACCTGACGATCGCCGGCGTGCCGATCTTCCGTCAGCTGCAGCCGCCCGCGGCACGCGGACCGCGGCGCGCCAACGACAATCGGCGACGGGTCCTGCATGCTCGTCGTCGCGACCGACGCGCCGCTCGACGCGCGCGATCTGCGCCGGCTGGCCGCGCGCGCGATCTTCGGCCTGGCGCGCACCGGATCGTCGTACACGCAACGGCAGCGGCGACTTCGCGATCGCCTTCTCGACGTCGCCCGAGATGCGCAGCCGGCTTCAACGAGACCGGCGGCGCGCGCGCACACGATCCTGCCGACCGAGGCGACGTCCCCGCTGTTCGAGGCGGCGCTGGAGGCGACGGAAGAAGCGGTCTACAACGCGCTCTTCCAGGCGACCGACGGTCCGATCGGCCATCGGCACGGCGCGAAGCGATCCCGATCGAGCGCAGATGCAGCGAGCTGCTGCAGACAGGATGACCATCTATCTCGCCTGCACCGTGCGCGGCGATCCGCGGCGGCGTGCTGGCCGGCCGGGCGATCTGCGCGCGGCTGCCAGCGCCACGGTCACGAGGTGCTGACCACGCACCTGCTCGCCGACAACGTCGAGACCGCGGAGTCGGCAGCTCACCGAGCGCGACGTCTTCCGCGCGATCTCGCGTGGCTGACGGCGTGCGACGTGCTGGTGGCGGAGGCGTCGGGCTCGAGCTACGGCGTCGGCTTCGAGGTCGGCTACGTGCCTCGGGCGCGCGGCAGGCGAGCGGCCAGCGCGTGGTGCTGCTCCTCTACGACATCGCGCCGGCCGCGACAGGGTCTCGCGCGCTGATCACCGGCAACGACTGACCGAGCATGCACGACGTTCGCGTACGGATCGATCGACGGAGCTGACCGCCTTCATCGACGAGACGCTTCAGCCGGCTCAGGCACTGCCCAGCTCCGGCTGACTCGCATGCAGGGCAGCACGCCTGCGATCATGGACGAGGCGCCTGAATCGAGGTTACGATCCCACTCTTGACCACCGACGTTCTCCACTCGCCGCATCGCGCTTTCAGCGATCCGCGACGCGGCCGGCGCCGTCTACAGCGCCGCGATCCGCACGCCGCTGATTCGCGTCGAGCTCCCGACGCCGCGACGCCGACACCGCCGGAGCTGTATCTCAAACTCGAAGCGCTGCAGCCGATCGGCTCGTTCAAGATCCGCGGCGCCTACAACGTCGTCCGTCAGCTGACGCCGGCGCAGTTGAGCGACGGCGTCTGGACCGTGAGCGCGGGCAACGCCGCGCAGGGCGTGGCGTTCGCGGCGCGAAAGGCCGGCGCGCGCTGCTCGGTGATGGTGATGGACACCGCGCCCGATACCAAGATTCGCGCCATCGAACGGCTCGGCGCCTCCGATCGTCCGCGCGACGCTACGACGAGTGCTGGAAGACCGTCGAATCGCACGGGTCCGACCGGATGACCGGCCACTTCGTGCACCCTTCGACGACGATCGTTTCATCGCCGGCAACGCGACGGCCGGTCTCGAGATCCTGGAAGATCTGCCGGACGTCGACGCGATCGTCGCGCCGCTCGGCGGCGGCGGACTCCTGGCCGGACTTGCCGCGGCTGTGCGCGCGCTCAAGCCCGACACACGCGTCTACGCCGCGGAACCGGAAACCGCCGCGCCGCTGTCGGCGTCGCTCGCGGCCGGCCGGCCGATCTACTTCGACAACTGGAAGGCGTCGTTCGTCGACGGCGCCGGCGGCAAGTCGGTGCTGACGACCATGTGGCCGCTGCTCGCGCCGCTGTCCGGGCTCCATCGTCGTCTCGCTGGACGAGGTGGCGCAGCGCGCATGAAGCTCGTCGGCCGAGCGCGCGCGTGTGATCGCCGAAGGCGCGCGCCGGCTGCGCGATCGCCGCCGGCGCTCAGCGGACGCGCCGGCTCCGGCAAAATCGTCGCCGTCGTTTCCGGCGGCAACATCGACCTCCGCAAAATTCGCCGCCTCGTCGGCGCATGCGACCAATGAGCCCAGATAGCATCGTCCGCGCTTCCCTTCACCGCGCATCGCCCGCCTCGAAGAGCTCGCCAGGTGATCTCTGGTGGAGCTGGCACGCCGAGGCGCGCGCCGTCTTCCGGCGCCTCGACTACGGACTCTGGCGCGCAACCGCGCACAACCCGCGTGCGGATGACTGCGGCTCGATCTGCGCGCGACAAGCTCGGACGCCGCGGCGGCCGACCCGGCGTTCCTCGGCGTCTACGATCGCGCGCATGGCGTCGCGCTCGACGCCGCGCAGCGGCCGCGCCAACACCTGGTGGACGAACACCATGCCGCACGTCGGCGGCCAGACCGATCGCCTACTTCTCCGCGGAGTTCGCGCTGCACCAGTCGCTGCCGATTTACGCCGGCGGCCTCGGCGTGCTGGCCGGCGATCACTGCAAGGAAGCGAGCGACCTCGGCGTGCCGCTCATCGGCGTCGGCTTCATGTATCCGCAGGGCTACTTCCACCAGCACGTCTCGGCCGAAGGCTGGCAGGAGGAAGCTACGAGCGCCTGAACTGGGCCGACGCGCCGATCGAGCAGGCGCTGACGCCGGACGGCAAGCCGTGCATCACGGCGGTGCCGCTCGGCGATCGATCGGTCCTCGTCGCGGTCTGGCGCGTCCGGCTCGGACGCGTCACGCTCTACCTGCTCGACACGAGCCTCGAGGAGAACGCGCCGTGGGACCGCGAGCTGACCGGCGCGGCTGTATGGCGGCGATCGCGAAACGCGCATCCAGCAGGAGATCATCCTCGGCGTCGGCGGCGTCCGCGCGCTGAAGGCGCTCGGCGTCGAGCCGGGCGTGTTCCACCTGAACGAAGGGCACGCCGGCTTCGTCGTCCTCCAGCGCATCCGCGATCTGATCGAACAGGGCGCGTCGTTCGACGACGCGCTCGCGGAAATCCGCAGCACGACGGTGTTCACGACGCACACGCCGGTGCCGGCCGGGCCACGACGCGTTTCCGTTCAGCATGGTCGAGAAGCATCTCGCCAGCTGCTGGGGAACGCTCGGCGCCAACCGCGACCGGTTTCTCGGCGCTCGGGTCATACGACAACGGCGGCGGCGTGCAGTTCAACATGACCGCGCTGGCCATCCGCTCGGCGGGATCGACCAACGCGGTCAGCCAGCTGCACGGCGCGGTGACGCGCGCGATGTTCGCGCCGATGTGGCCGGACGTGCGCGGAAGCGGACGCGTCCGGTCGTCGTCGCGTCACCAACGGCGTCGCACGTGCCGACCTGGATCGCCGCCGACCTCGCCGACCTGTTCACGACGCTACCTCGGCGCCGACTGGATCGATCGGCACGACGATCCGTCGCTGTGGGAAGGCGTGCTCGCGATTCCGGACGAGGAGCTGTGGGCCGTCCGTCAGGCGCTTGCGGCGCTATCTGTTCACCTTCATCCGCGAACGGGCGCGGCAGCGCTGGGTCGAGGAGCACGTCGGCATCCACGCGCGTGGTCGCGGCCGGCACGCTGCTCGAGCCCGACGCGCTGACGCTCGGCTTCGCGCGCCGCTTCGCCGGCTACAAGCGGCCCGGAGCTGGTGTTCCGCGATCCGGAGCGGCTGGCGCGCATCCTCAACGCCGCCGGGACGGCCGGTGCAGATCATCTTCGCCGGCAAGTCGCATCCCGCCGACGACATCGGCAAGCACCATCTGCAGCGCGTCTACAAGCGCGCGCTCGATCCGCAGTTCGGCGGCCGCATCGCGTTCGTCGACGACTACGACCTGCACGTCGCGCATTTCCTGGTGCAGGGCTGCGACGTCTGGCTGAACAACCCGCGCAAGCCGCTCGAGGCGAGCGGCACCAGCGGCATGAAGGCGGCGATCAACGGCGTGCCGCACCTGAGCATCGGCGACGGCTGGTGGGCCGGAAGGCTTCACCGGCGCGAACGGCTGGGTGATCGACGGCGGCGCGCCGGCCGGACAACCCGGACGCGGTCGACGCCGCGGATGCCGACGCCCTCTACCGCCTGCTCGAGGAAGAGGTCGTGCCGGCCTTCTACGATCGCGACCGCTCGAACGTGCCGCATCGCTGGATCGCGACGGTGAAGGGAGGCGATCCGCACGGTCGCGCCGCAGTTCTCGGCTCGGCGGATGGTGAAAGAATACGCGCCGCGGATGTATGCGCCGGCGCTCGAGCAAAGGCCAGATCTGAAGTCGAGGTGCCTGACTCTGAATTACAATTGGGAGATGCCACGCAAGACCGGTCGTCAAGTCGCGCTGCGCGCTGTGCGGCGCCAAAGAGGTCTCGGAGCCTCGCGGCGAGGAGAAATACTGCCGCGACTGCTGGGACAAGAAAATCGCGGTCGAAGAGATCGTCGCCCGCGAGTTCGCGATCAAGCGCTACATCCGCGCCCAGAGCGCGGAGAAATACCTGATCTACCACTCGACCCAGAAGCGTCCCTGCGGCCAGCTGATCGTGGTCGACGACGGCTACGACCTGTTCCTGACGCTGATGCTCTACCCGACGTTCGGCTGGGACGAGCCGGCCTACCACCTCGAAGGCGACCCCGAAGGGCCGCCTGTTCTCGGAGATCCTGGTCGACGTCATCGCCGCCGAGGTCATCGAGCCCTGGGGCGGCGGCAAATGGCACATGGAGATCTTCCGCTCGGTCGCGCCCGAGCCCGAAGACTGGAACGGGGAGATGTAATATAATTCCGCCGTTTTTGTCCTGTTTCCGCTTGTCCACTTCCGGGAGGAATTTATGACTCGCGCGCGCTTGATCGTTGCCGCGACGCTTGTGGGCGCTAGCTTCGTCGCCGCCCACGCTCAGACGCCCAGCCGCCCCGCCGATGACCTCGGTGCTCGCGGGCAAGAAGTTCACGCCGCCCTTCAAGGGCCAGGCGGAGGTCGACTACACCAAGCCCGTGACCAAGAACGAGAAGGGGATGGTCACCACCACGATCATGGTGAAGAACAACGCCCCCGGGCCGCTGCTCCGGCTGACCATCGACGAGACCTGGTACGACGCGAAGGGCGGCCTGGTCACCGGCGGCAAGGGCGTCGTCAACCGCCTCGAGGCCGGCGAAGTGGCGCACGGTCAAGATCGAGACGCCGTTCAACAAGCGACGATGAAGGCGAACAACTACAACTTCTCGCACGCCAACGGCACGATCAAGCCGCACAACGTGCCGAAGCTGACCGCGACCGGCGAGAAGGAGCCGGCCGCGAAGCCGGCTGCTGCTGCTAAGAAGAAGTAAGAAGTTAAGAAGTTAGAATTGAATTAAGAAGGGGCGCGCTTCCTCTGAGAGGCGCGCCCTTGTTATTGCACGCGCGTATAATCCGGCTGCTGCTCGATGCCTCTGATTCCGGGCACGCGGCTCGGCGCCTACGAAATCGTCGCCGCGATCGGCGCCGGCGGCATGGGCGAAGTTTATCGAGCACGCGACACCCGACTCGACCGCATCGTCGCGATCAAAGTCCTGCCAGCCGAGCTGGCCGGCGACCCGCACCTCCGCGAACGCTTCGATCGCGAAGCACGCGCGATCTCCTCGCTGAACCACCCGCACATCTGCGCGCTGTACGACGTCGGGCGTCCGAGGCCGCGCACGCAATTCCTGGTGCTCGAACTCCTCGAAGGCCGAGACGCTGGCCGATCGCCTGGCGGACGGCCCGCTTCGCGGTCGATGACGCGCTGGCGCATCGCCATCCAGGTCTGCGACGCGCTCGATCACGGCGCACCGCGCCGGTATCGTGCATCGCGATCTCAAGCCGGCCAACGTGCCTGATGCGTGGCGGACGCAGCCCGCCGGACGCCAAGCTGCTCGACTTCGGTCTGGCGAAAGCCGCTGCCCCGGTCGTCGCCGCCAGCGGCCTGTCGATGATGCCGACGACGCCGCCACGGCGTGACGGCTCAAGGGCACGATTCTCGGCACGTTTCAGTACATGGCGCCCGGAGCAGATCGAGAGGGCTCGAGGCCGACGCACGCACCGACATCTTCGCGTTCGGCGCGCTGCATGTTCGAGATGCTGACCGGCCGCACGGCGTTCGAGGGCAAGACGCGCGCGAGCCTGCTCGGCGCGATCCTCAAGGACGAGCCGCCGCGCGTGTCGACCGTGCAACCGCTCGCGCCGGCGGCGCTCGATCGCATCGTCGCCACGCTGCCTCGCGAAGGATCCTGACGACCGCTATCAGAGCGCGCGCGATCTGCTGCGTGATCTCACGTGGATCGCATCCGACGACCGCGGCTGCTCCGGCGGCCGTCGCGGTGACGACAGCCCGCGTCGGCGCTGCCCGAACGTGGGGAATCGCCGTCGTCTTGTCGATCGCTCTGGCCGTGGCCGGCTTCTTCGCCGGGCAATCTCGCCGTCCAGCACAAACCGCCGAGCCGATCCAGTTCACGATCACGCCGCCGCCGAATACGAGCTTCGCGCCGGTGACGGGCGGCGGCACCGGTCTCGCGCCGCAGGTGGCGGTGTCGCCCGACGGGCGATTGGTGGCCTTCGTCGGAAGCGGCCAGGGCGGCTATCAGCTGTGGCTGCGAACGATCTCGGGACTCGACGCGCGCGCCGTCGCTGGAACGGCGGAGGCGATGTTCCCCTTCTGGTCGCCAGATAGCCGCTACATCGGCTTCTTTGCGAACGGCAAGCTGAAAGAAAGTGCGCGTGGCCGGGGGCCTCCGATTGTGCTCTGCGACGTCGTCGGCGGACGGGGCGGCACGTGGAACCGCGATAACGTCATCCTCTTCGCAGGGTCAAGCACACTACTGCAGCGTGTCTCGGCGGATGGTGGAGTGCCTCAGAACGCCTCCACTCACGACAAGGCGTACAGCGAAACCAGTCACCACAGGTTCCCGTCCTTTCTGCCGGACGGGCGTCACTTCGTCTACAACGACGTGGTAGGAGCCCGCTGCCCGGCGCCAAAGCAGGACGCATCCGCCTCGGCACGCTGGACAGCACGGATGCCACGACGCTGTTGGAGGTGGAGTCGTCGGCGGCTTTCGCGTCGGGCCACCTGCTCTTCAACCGGTCAGGGACGCTCATGGCGCAGCCCTTTGATGCGACATCGCTGCGGTTCACGGGCGACGCGTTCCCTGTCGTTGAGCACGTCGGAATAGAAGGCAGCCGCTACGCGAGCTTTGCGGTCTCGAACACCGGTGTGCTGGTCTCCGCGCGGGGACTGGAGCGACCGACAACGCAGCTGACCTGGGTCGACCGAGACGGGACGTCAGCTCGGCACCATCGGCGAACGCGGCGGCATCAGAGCCTCGCGCTGTCGTCGAACGAGCGGCGCGTGGCCGTCGCCTTCGCGACCGGCACGCCTGAAAATCTGGACATCTGGATTTTGGACGTGGCGAGCGGAGCTCAGACCCGCCTGACGTTCGAAGCTGCCAGTGATAACGCACCGTTGTGGTCGCCCGACGATTCCCGCATCGTGTTTCAGTCCACCGGAGAGGGATTTCCGGCACTTGCGCCAGAAACGGGTCGACGGGACCACGAACGAGGAGCCGCTGATGCCGACGACCGCCGGGGGCGCGAACTTCGCGACCGACTGGTCGAGGGATGGCCGGTAACGTCACCTATGCACGCCGCAGTGCCGGGACCGCAGCCTCTTTCGACCTCTGGGCGCTGCCGCTCTTCGGCGATCGCAAGCCGTTTCCGCTCACAGAGTCGCCTGCTGACGAAATGAACGCGGCAATCGCGCCCGACACGCGGTGGTTCGCATATCAAGCGCATGCGAGGGCGGGCGATACCAGATTTACGTGCGCGCCTTCCACCGACGGGCGGCACATTTCAAGTATCGAAAAACGGCGGCTCGGGACCGATGTGGAGCCACGATGGCAAGGAACTGTTTTTCTGTCGCCGGAGTCGAAGCTGATGGCCGCCAGCATCAACACGTCCAGCCAGTTCCAGGCCGGCACGCCTGTGCCCTGTTCACGATCACTGTGCCCTCGAGCTTCGGCACAGGCGGTCGCCATTACGCCGTCACAAGGGACGGCACGCGGTTTCTCGTGAACCTCATTCAGCGGCAGGCCGATCCGACGCCGTTGACCGTGGTCGTCAACTGGCTTTCGGCAGCATCAGAAATAGTTATTTCGCGACCTTTTCGAACTTGACGTCGGTCACCGTCGCCTTCGGAATCGCGACCAGGTGATACGGAAACGTCAGGACCTGCGCGCTGACGCCCCGCGCACTCGGCATCGTCTCGCTGTAGCGCACCATCAGCGCGCCGTTGCCGCGCGGTGGCGCTGACGACGGCCGTGCTGAAGCCGGCGTTCGGCCGGCTGCCCATGAACAGGCCGACGACCATCTCCTTCGAGAAATCGACCTGCGGTCGCGGCCGATCCGGCGGCGTGCTGCTGCCACAGCTTGGTCCACTCGGCGTCGGTCCGCACCAGCACCTGCTTCGCCTCGTCGATGTTGCTCTGGTCGCCTTTCTCGATCGTCCTCGTGTTCGGCGCCTCGAGCATCATGGCGTTCAGGTTCATTTTTCGCTCAGCGGCGGATCTGCGCGAGCATCATCGCGAGCGCGAGGATGAACGGCGGTCATCGCGCCGGCGCCAGCCGCGGCGCCTCCACGGTGAACTGCAGCTCGCGCGCGACCGGCGGCGTGTCGCTTCAAGCGCGACTTCGCCTCGACCTTCAGCACGTAGCTGCCGAGCGCCAGGTCCTTCATCGGCACGCGCGTCGGTGTAGCCGTAACCGCCGCGCTTCCCGCCCAGATCGGTCGAGTCGCGCATTTCGTCGGTCTTGAACAGCACTTTCCCGTCGTCGGTCGTCACCGTGCGTGATGATGTCGACCTTGTGCGGCGTCGCGCCGGCGTTGTCGTCACACCTCGGTGAACAGCACGATCTCGTCGTTCTGCGGAAACGTCACGCAGCGCAATCGGCGGCCCCGGCATCATCGGCTTGAGCTGCTCGTCGGCCTTCACGGTCGGAAACGCCGCGCCGGATCCGGACGTCAGCACCAGTCCGCTCATGCTGAACGGCGCCTTGGCGTAAGTCGGGCACCTCGAGGTCGTGCTGCACCGAGCCGACGTTCCCGCCGGACGAATCGTGGCGCCGCGATCGCGCAGCTGATACTTGCCGGGCGGCAGATCCAGCCGGTTCAGCATCCGCAGCCCGCTCTGCTCGATGCGCGCCTTCGACTCCGGCTTCAGGCTCGTCAGCGTCACCGAGTCGGTGTTGCCGCCCCGCACCTTGCCGTTGGCGTCGATCGCGATGTACGAGAGCAGGATCTTCGAGTTCGGATCGACCTTCATGTCGCGGCCGCGCAGCTCGACGCCGAACAGCACCGACGCGTTCGGCGCGACTGCCTTTGAACGGCGCCGCGAACACGTGCATCGTCAGGCCGCTGACCGGCAGCGGGCTGTCGAGCGCCTCGCGCAGCTCCGGCGTCGACGGGCTGTTGCCCGTCGTCTTCGGCGGATCGACCTTCTTCGGCGTCAGGTACGCCTTGCGCGCGCGGACGGTCAGCCCGGGCCGCGTCAGGCGCACGTCGATCTTGTGGGTCCGTCCCGGTCGCGGGTCCGGCGGGTAATACGCCAGGACGTAGTACGAGCTGTTGTCCTCGACGATGCGCTGGAAGGCGGTGGCGAAGTCGTTCTTGTTGACGACGGCGAAGCCGCCGGTTTCCTCCGACAGCGTGCGCAGGCTGTCCTGCGACAGGCGCAGCTCGTTCTGCAGCGAGCCCTGGCCGACGCCGAGCGACGTGTCGTCGGGGAACGATGCCGATCTCGATCGACTCGTCGCCGAGATCGGTGAGGCCGCGCGGGTCGATGCCGTAGATCGCCACGTTCGGGCCGGGTCGCGGCGCCGATCGCGTCGCGCGTCGCGTCGAGCACCGTCGACGCGCTCTGATGGTTCGAGCCGCTCTGCGCGATGATGTCGTAGATGTCGTAGTCGATCCCTTCGCTGACGAACAGGATCGCCTTCCGCCGCCCGCGCACCGAGCCGAACCACTCGGCGACGTTGCGCAGCGTCTCGAGCGTCGTGCGCGCGTTGAAGCCGCGCTCCATGTCGTCGGGATCGTTCAGCGGGTCGCCCTGCTGGCGGATGCCGCGGGTGTTGTTATGCTCGTTGGTCTTGTTGGCGGTCGCCGAGTCGAGCTTGCGTCCCGTGCGTCTTGTCGACCGCGGCCAGCAGCAGCCGCTTGTTGCTCGTGAATTCCTGGTTGGCGTCGGTCGAGCCGGCGGTGTGCACGACCGCCATCAGATCGTTGGCGCCGAGGCGCCGCTCGATGAACTGCTTGCGCCGCGCGTTTTCACGCGTACCGTCCGGCCGAAGCGCGTGTGCAGATCGTCGACGACCATCACGTAGACGCGGCCGTCGAACGGCTTCTCGTTCGTCTGCACGTCCGGCTCGATCGGCGACGCGGCGAACAAGCGGGCGATTCTCGCTTGTCGACCGGAATGTCGACCGTGCGTGAAGTTGGTGATCGTCTGCGACTTGCCGTCCTCGAGCACCTGAAAGTCTTCCTTCTTCAGGTCGCGGACGAGCCGCCCCTTCGCGGTCGGTCACGACGGCGTCGACCTCGACGTAGTCGACGCGGACTTTGAAGGTCGGCGGCTGTTGCGCCGGAGGCGGCTGGCGTGCTGCTGCGCCGGAGGGCGGGGGCCTGGCCGGCCGTCAACGCGACGCCCGTCAGCAGCACGAGCAGCCCCATCAGTCGAAGGCGTGCATTCATGGTCACTTCTCTCGATCGGCGTCGCGATCTGCGCATGAGCGGGCCCGAACGCGCAGGCAAACAGGCGTGCATCGATTATACGTCCCGGCACGCCTGTGCTCGACCGATATCCCGAGCTCCGGCGAGGCACGCTCAAGCGCGATGCGAAGGCTGCGTCGCGCGAAGGCGGCTATACTGGGAGGCGATGTCTCCTTCGCAGGCGGCGGCCGGGCTCGACATCGGCGCGGTACAGGCGGCGCTGGCGGCCGACGGCCTCGACGGCTGGCTGCTTTACGATTTTCGCGGCCTGAATCCGATTGCCGCCGACGTCACCGCGGTCGGCAGCCAGGGCGGTCACCTCGCGACGCGCCGCTGGTACTACCTGATTCCCGCCACCGGCGAACCGCGCGGCCTCGTCCACAAGATCGAAAGAGCACTCGCTGACGCATCTGCCCGGATCGACGAAGCGATACGCCGGCCGCGATCAGCTCGAGGCGGGCCTGCGGACGCTGCTCACCGGCATCCGCCGCGTGGCGATGGAATACTCGCCCAGGCTGCGCGATTCCCGTACGTCTCGCGGATCGACGCCGGCACCGTCGAGCTCGTCCGCCAGGCGGGCGCCGAGGTCGTCTCGTCCGGCGATCTGATCCAGCGCTTCTCCGCCGTCTGGGACGCCGGCGCGATCGAGACGCACCGGCACGCGTCCGACGCGGCTGTATCGCGTGAAGGATCGCGCGCTTCGAAGCGATCGCGCGCCGGCTTGCGCGACGGCGTCGCCACGACCGAGTACGACATCCAGCAGTTGATGGCCGGCTGGTTTCGCGACGAAGGGCTGATCAGCGATGTCGGACGTCGAACGTCTCGGCCGCCGAGAACTCCGGCAACCCGCACTACCTGCCGACGGCCGCCGCGCACCGCGCCGATCCGGCAGGACGAGATCGTCCTGCTCGATCTCTGGGGCAAGCTCGATCGCCGCCGGCCGCGGTCTACGCCGACATCACCTGGATCGGTTTCACCGGGGCCCGCGCGCCCGAGCGCTTACGCCAAGGCGTTCGCCGCCGATCTGCGCCGCGCGCGACGCCGGCATCCGCGCTGGTGCAGGACGCGGTCCGCGCCGGACGCGAGCTGCGCGGCTTCGAGGTCGATCGCGCCGCCTCCGCTGTGCTGCGCGAGGCGGGTTACGCCGATAACATCCTGCACCGGACCGGCCACAGCCTCGGCGAGACCGTGCACGGCAACGGCGTGAACATGGACGACTACGAGACCCACGACGATCGCCGGCTTCTCGCGGGGACCGGGTTCACGATCGAGCCGGGCGTCTACTTCGACGACTTCGGCGTCCGGACGGAGATCAACATGGTCGTCGCGCGCGCGCGACGCGGCGGTGACCGGACCGCTGCAGACCGAGATTCAGGCACTCGTCTAGTCAGGGAGATTCAGAACGATGTCAACCCGCAAGACCACCGCTTTCTACGCCGTGCTCCTCGTCGTCGCGTCGCTGTTTGTCGGGATGGTGATCGCATCGCGGTTCGATCTCACGCCCGCCTCCTCGGCGCAGACGATTGCCGTCCCGCCGATGAACAGCGCGCCGCTGACCGGCGCCGCTCGACGCGTCGACCTTCCGCAACATCGCGAAGGCGGCGACGCCGATGGTCGTCAACATCCGGACGGAGATGAAGGCGAAGGCCCAGGATCTGTCCGACTTCTTCGGCGGCGGGCGGCCAGCCTGACGATCTCTTCCACCGCTTCTTCGGCAGACCGGGCGGCGGCAGCAGGACGACGACCAGGACGACCAGCGCCGCCGCAGGCCGCGGCAACGGACGGCCGGACGCCAGAAGGAGCAGACGACGCGCGCCGCCGGCACCGGGTTCATCATCAGCAAGGACGGCTACATCCTCGACCAACAACCACGTGGTCGAGGACGCGACCAAGATTGAAGTGTCGCTCTACGCCGACGAGGCGCGGACGTCAGCTACAAGGCGAAGGTGATCGGCCGCGACGCGCTGACCGACAGCGCGCTGATTCAGCTGATCGACAAGCCGAACCACCCGCTGCCCGAAGCGAAGTTCGGCGATTCGTCGCAGGTCGAGGCCGGCGACTGGGTGATGGCGATCGGCAACCCGTTCGGCTACGAGCACACCGTCACGCGTCGGCGTGATCAGCGCGACGTCGCGCGCGTTCCGCGTCACCAACGGCCGCTCGAACGACATGCTCCAGACCGACGCGGCGATCAACCCGGGCAACTCCGGCGGCCCGCTGCTCAACGTGCGCGGCGAAGTCATCGGGATGAACACCGCGATCATCACCAACGCGCGCAGCGAAGGAAACATCGGGATCGGTTTCGCCGTGCCGAGCAACACCGTGCGCGACCTGCTGCCGCAGCTGCACGCCGGCAAGGTCGTCCGCGGACGCATCGGCGTCTCGGTGCTGGCGGTGCCGCGCGAAGGCTTCGAGGAGTTCGGGCTGACCAAGCGCATGGGCGCGATCGTCGCGGAAGTCACGCCCGGCGGAGCGGCGCTGAAGGCCGGCATGGAGCCCGGCGACGTCATCGTGCAGTACAACGGCCGTCCGGTCGGGAACAACGACGAGCTCGTGAAGATGGTCGTCGCGACCAAGCCGGGCACCAGCGTCAGGTCAAGGTGCTCGCGCGAGAAGGCCGAGAAGACGCTGAACGTCGTCGTCGACGAGCTGGATCTCGAGGCCGAGCAGAACGCGGGCCGCCGCGCACCGCCAGACCGATCAGCCCGACGCCGGAAGAACAGGGCGCCGGGCAGCTTCGGCCTGACGCTCGAGCCGGTGACGCCGCAGATCGCCCGCCGGCTGCGGCTGCCGTCCGGACGCACGGGCGCCGTCGTCACCGATGTCGATCAGGACGGTCCGTCGGCGGGCGCGCTGGCGCCGGGCGACGTGATTCTGCACCGTCAACGGCAAGCCGGTGTCCAACGCGGTCGAGGCCGCGCGGGAACTGCAGAAGGTCCAGGCGGGCCGCCTCGCGCAGCTGCGCGTCTGGCGCGGAGACGAAGGAAATCTTCGTCCCGATCAAGAAAGATTGATTGCTGATCTGATTCGGGAGCGCGGTCCCCTCACGGTGGCCGCGTTCATGGATTTCGCGCTCTACGACAGCCGAGTTCGGCTACTACGCCCGCGCGGCCCAGCGTTCCGGCCGCGCGGGCGATTTTTTACCAGCGTCGACGTCGGATCGCTCTTCGGTGAGCTGCTCGAAGTGCAGCTCGCCGAGATGCACCAGATACTTCAGACTTCAGACTTCAGATTTCAGATTCTGACCTCGGTCGAAGCCGGCGCCGGCAACGGGCGTCTCTCTGCCGACATCCTGCGCGCGCGCGAAGCGGCGATGACCCGGCTTTCTACGAATCCATCCGCCTGCATCTGGTCGAAGCGAGCGCGGCCGCACGCGGCGCTCAGGCCGCGACGCTTGGCGAAGTCGCCGAGCGGCTGACATCCTCTGGTCCGTCGCTTCCGGAATCGTTCGAAGGCGTCTTGATCGCCAACGAACTGCTCGACGCGCTGCCGGCCCACCAGGTCGTCATGCGAGAGGACGGGCTGCGGGAGGTCTATGTCAGTCATCAGTCTCAGTCTCAGTCTCAGCTCCGTCTCAGTCGACTGAGTCACAGCCGACCGACAACTGACGACGGCCAACTGACGACTCAACGACAGCGCCGACTGAAGACTGTCGAAGGTCCGCCCTCGACACCCGATCTCGCCGCCTACCTCGATCGCCTCGGCGTGATCCTGGAGCCGGGATGGCGCGTCGAGATCAACCTGCGCGCGGTGGACTGGATCCGGGATGCGGCGCGGCGCCTGCGTCGCGGCTTCATCATCCTGATCGACTACGGCCACGAGGCGCGGAGCTCTACTCACCGACGCACTCGAGCGGCACCTTGACCGCGTTTGCCGGAGCCACCGCAGCGCGCGGGCCGGAGGCGTCACCCGATAGCCCGGCGTGGCTGCAGCAGCCCGGCGAGCAGGATCTCACCGCGCACGTCGATTTCACGAGCGTTCGCGCGGCGGCCGAAGCCGAAGGCATGATCACGCTCGGCTTTCTCGATCAGACATACCTGCTGATGGGACTGCTCGAAGGCCTGCCCGATCCGCAATCCGCAATCCGCAATCCACAATTCAAGACGCTCATGCTCCCTGGAGGCATCGGCAGCACGCACAAGGTGCTGCTCCTCGGCAAGGGCGTCGGCACGCCCGCCCTTCGCGGATGCTCGTTCCGGGTGCGTGTCACGTAGGCCTTTGGCTTTGTGTCCCCGGTGTCCTTGTGTTGAAGATACGTCACGGACTGGTTCTGACGGCGGGCCTCGGCACGCGCCTGCAGCCCGCTCACCGACGTTCGCGCCAAGCCGGCGATTCCTGTCGCCGGCGCACCGATGATCCGCCGCATCGTCACGTGGCTGGTCTCGCAGGGCGTCGAGGACCTGGTGCTGAACCTGCATCATCGGCCCGCGTCGCTGACGGCCCGGCTCGGCGACGGCCGCGACCTCGGCGCTCGCGTCCGCTATTCGTGGGAACTGCCGCGGATTCTCGGCAGCGCGGGCGGTCCGCGGCTCGCGCGCGCCGATCGTCGGCGCCGATCCCTTCCTCATCGTCAACGGCGACACGCTGACCGACGTCGATCTCGCGCGCCTCGCCGACGCGCACGTCAGCATCCGGCGCGCTCGTCACGCTGGCGCTCGATTCCCAACAGCGAGTTCATGCGCTATGGCGGCGTGCAGATCGACGCCGACGGACGCGTCACCGGCTTCGTCCGCACGAGGACCGGCTGCGAAGGGTCGTATCACTACATCGGCGTGCAGGTGGCCGCCGGACGGGTGTTCGACGCCGTTGAGCCCGGCGCGCGCCGCAAGCTCCGATCGGCGGCGTCTACGACGCGTTGATCGCGGCTCAGCCCGGCGCGCGTCCGCGGCTTCGTCTCGGACGCCGCGTTCTACGACGTCGGCACGCCGGGCGACTACTGGCGCACGTCGCTGGCGTTCGCGGCCGCGGAGGGAACCGCCGGCGTCGAGCGCCGGGCCGGACACACGGATCGACGCATCCGCGCACGTGCGCCAGTCGATTCTGTGGGACGATGTGCAGGTGGGAGCCGGCGCGCAGCTCGACGAATGCATCGTCACCGACGGCGTCCAGGTGCCGGCCGGCGCGTCGCACCGCCGCGCGATCCTCGTGCGCGGCGACGACGGCGAGCCGCTGCGTCTCTCCCTGAACCTTGAACCCTAGAACCTGAGCCAGACCTGACCATCGATGCCCGATCAACCAGCCACCGACGTCTCGCTGCGCGACCGGATCGACCGCTACCTGCACGAGACCGGGATGGCCGGCGACAGGCCGCGCGTCGTGCCGCTGACGGGTGACGCGTCGGATCGCAAGTATTTCCGGATCATCCCGTCCGACGGCGCGTCGATCGTGCTCGCGCTGCACGCCGGCGCCATCGACTTCGCGACGCTGCCGTTCGCCAACGTCGGCGAGGCTGATGCAGCGGATTCCGCTGCCGGTGCCCGACATCCTCGGCCATTCCGACGAGCTCGGCATCGTCGCGCTGCAGGATCTCGGCGACGTCACGCTGCAGGCGCACCTCGGCGCCGCGTCGCCGTCCGAGCACGCGGCGCTCTATCGCCAGGCGGTGGCGCTGATCGAGCAGCTGCAGCGGCGCGGCGCCGAGCTCGAGTCCGACGCGTTCGTCCCGTATCGGATCGCGTTCGACGTCGAGAAGCTGACGTGGGAGCTCGACTTCTTCGCCAAGCATTTCGTCGAGGGCTACCGCGGCGCGGCGCTTACGCCGGCCGAGCGCGCAGCGCTCGCCGAGCGAGTGGCGCGCCGATCGTCGACGAGCTCGCCGGCCGAGCCGCGCGTGCTGTGCCATCGCGACTATCACAGCCGCAACCTGATGCTGCGCGACGGCAGCCTCTACATCATCGATTTTCAGGACGCGCGGATGGGGCCGGACACCTACGATCTGGTGTCGCTGCTGCGCGACTCCTACGTCGACATCGCCGATCGCGAGCTCGACGAGCTGATCGCCTACTTCCTCGCGCTGAAGCGCGCGACGGCGCGCCAGGCGCGGCATGACGAGGAGTTCCGGCGCCGGTTCGATCTGATGGCGCTGCAGCGCAACCTGAAGGCGCTCGGCACGTTCGGCTACCAGACGCTGACGCGCCGCAACACGGTCTACATCCAGTACATCCCGCGCACGCTGCGCTATGCGAAGACCAACCTCGCGAAATACCCGCGCGTTCGCCCGGCTTCGCGAACTGCTCGCGTCTCACGTCGAAGAGCTGGCGCAGGGCTGCGCCGGTGGAGGTCCACGCGCTGCATCACGGGGGATCTGCTGAAGGCGCACCGAAAGCACTGGAGTAACATAGACAGTTCGGCTAGTGGTCCAAACGGCAATTCGGGATCTACATGTACACAAGCTCGTCCCCTACTGCCTGCGTCGACTCCAACATCTGGGCCAATACGAAGGTGGTGGTGAGATCTGTGCCTTTGCTCTTATCGTATTCCAACGGAGGGTCCTTCAGCAGCTGGTCGCAAAGGCGTGCAGGTCTTCGGTCAGCTTCGGATTTACACTTATAACTCTCAACCCCAGGACCTCGGCGTCCAGTAGATACTCACTGTTCCCTTCACGCGCGCCTTTTGGGCTGGCGAGGACAGAGTGGGTGGTGCGCTTTCAGGTCGTGGAGCGAGCGGTAACGCGCCCCATGAACCCAATCCAGAGCGGATGAGGGCTGAAGCTGGGTGAGCAAGGCATCACGCAGTCTGGATGGATCTGGATCAGTGACTATGTTCGTCAAGCAGATCACCCCAATGTCATCGCCAAGAAAAGCAACGGGCTTTTCAACTGGTCGAGCACTATATCTTCTGCCAGCATTCTCTTGCGTGCCGCTTGTCTGCTGAGCATCTTTTGGGAGGGCCGTGCGATCACCCAGAGCTGGCCTTCCCGACAAGGTGAGCCAACCGGTAGCCATCTTGACGTATCTGTGGCGGGGATTTCTCTTTGCAACATGGTGTGTAACCATTGCTCCCGTTGTGGCAGGCCAGATGATCGAGCGCCTGTTCCATTCGTCCGATGATCAGATTACAGGCCATAACCAGATCCGCAAGAAATCGGGCCAATCAGGAGGTGGCAGGGCAATGCCGCTACGAAGATAGACCCGACCAGGCAAAGAGACGCCAATTGCATCGATGCAATCGCTTGTACGCCGTCAGGTGAGCTGTCGAAAGCGGCTCGCAGGTGCTCAACTGTTCGGCTCTAGAAAGACACCAAGACCGTCCATGTCGCTATCAGCGGTAACGATGATCGTGCCTTTAATACACTGACCAACCCGTATCTCAAGGCCCTCAATGCGATTGGCCACGAAGATCAGTTTAGCGCCAGCGCACGCTTTCTCCTGAAACAGGCGGTCAGGCGGGGAAGAAATGAGGAGGGACGAACTAAAAAGCGGGGATAATGGCTCAAGCAGGCACTGGGCGTTGTACGAGCAAACGTTCAGCCGGTGAGAAAAAAAGGCTGGATGGTTCTGCGTAACATAGAGGATTCACTGCGACATTTCCGCTCCTCTCTTGTCCTACACGAGAGCGAACAGGCAGGGCGATCACTGAACGGACCTGCTCACTATCACAATATCGGAGATGCTGGAATCGCGATACGGGAATTCCGATAATCCTCTACAGTCAGGATAGGGGTTCCAAGCAACGATGTAACCACCTATCCCCATGTCCTCGTGGGAGCACAGCCAAACCCGCCTTGCTTGGCTCCCATATGATCACTTTGGTCTCCAATGACATCCTGATAGGCGCGCCCCCAGGCTGTCATCTCAGCATTCCGACCAAGCGCGTCATGCTGAGAAGTGCTGATAAGGCATGGGGGTCACCCGTCCCAAGGCCTCAATCAGTACTTGATCAGCAGAGAGAGGGAAAGCGCTGGAAAAATAGTGCTCCTCTAAGACTTTCTACCTCGATGAGTGCCTCCCAATGTCAAGCGGAGCCTCTTCTATGTGCCACTGGTAGCCGGTGAGGAGAGGAGCGATGGCAGTCCAGACGATCCATAAGCCGGCAAGGAAACGTGGGTGCAGGTTGCAGGCAGATGAGCTGAGGTGCGGCATATCAGAGAGCTTCGAGGTCGCTTTTGGAGCACGCTGAGAGTTGCATCAAGAGAGAAATTCAGACGGGCTGCAAGCTGGCGCCGCATGCTCTCCAAGGTGATCCACATAGTAGACCTTCACGAGGTGTTCCATCCACTGACTTAGGCCAGACCAAAACCGTCTATTGCTGGAAGAGATATGAGAAGTTCTTCCACCGATGCCCGTGCTATCATCTCACCACGTCGTTATTGATTGCATTGCCGGCGCTTTTCAGGTGATAGATTACGTCCTGTTCGACCCCCTTTTGTACAGCCTTTGCATTGTGGGGAGTACACCAATTTCCCGTTCTCAATTTGTGGACGAGGATGGCAAATCCTCTGGATTTGTGGGAATTTTCGACTCCCTTCTTCAATTTGTTGGCAGAGCTATTATAACTCCTCCTTAATGCCCCAGTACAATATCTGTGGTACTGAGGATGCTGACCCGCATGACCCTAGGATCTTCCACGATTTTGATGAGTTGGAGAAAGAGGACTCCTGAAGAGGATTTTTAGCGGTTTTGACCATTTCTGGTTATTCTCTGTATCTGCTTTCTATCATGGCTTCTAGTACCTTGTCACCTATTGCAGTCAATAAGCAGACAGTATTTACATCAGACCGAAGACCCACTATCCTATAATAAAGGAAAGGAGAAAGAGGCCATTATGAGTCCGAATCAAGCCTGGTTCATACCTTTTCTACGTAATCGTTTCTTCACAGGACGCGAAGTCGATTTGTGCTCTACACGAACAGTTTCAGCTTCCTGTGAACATGAGACGCAGGCACGAGTTCAGGTCATCTCTGGTGTAGGTGGGATCATGAACCAGTGGCCCTAGGTATGCCCCTATCGTTTCCGCGAACGACTATACACGACCGTCCTCTGGTTGCGCAATACAGAAACACCGGAAACGCTGCTCGCTGATCTGATAGCGCTGATGGATGTCTTCGATCTGCAGAAAAACGGGCACGTGAGCACCAGCAGACCCTCTCTGCCGTGAAACGCTGGCTCAAGGAACAATCAACTGGCTCTTGATCCTCGATAATGTTGAAGAGTTCGCTCTTGTGCGTGAACTCTTGCCAGTCCGTTGTGTAGGGCACGTGCTCTTCACTACTCGTCGGCAAGAAATTCCATCCTGGATACTGTCTGAATCTGCAACCGTGGTCACCGGAAGAAAGGGATTCTCTTCCTGCTACATCGTACAAGGCTCTTGCAAAGTCCGCCTCCCTAGACGCTGTCGAACAGGCTTCGCAGGCAAGCGCTTAACTTTCCTTGTATCCAAGAACTGGGAGGATTACCTCTTGCACTGGATGAGCCAGGGCTTACCTCGAGGAGACAAGGATGCACGCTCATTGGTTATCAACAGCACACTTTCAAACCCGGAAGGTCTGCTGCTCTCACGGCGGGCCGAGAACTTTGCTCATCCCCACACGAGCCTGTCACAACGACATTCTCATGGCTGTAGAGCGTGTCGACGACGGTCACAGCAGCGGCTGAACTGCTGCGCCTGTGCGCCTTTATGGCTTCCGATACGATCCCTGAAAGACTTATTACCAAGCCGTGCAGATCTTGAGGCCAGTCCTTTATACCGCAACTACCTGATCCCTTCGAAATGGACACCATGTATGCGATTGTACATGCAACCTCTCACAATAGATTGAACGTACAGACACGGCTTTTGACCATCCATCGGCTGGTGCAAACGGTAATCCTGGCTCGAATGAACAAAGAACTCAACTATGGGGCTACAACAGCCTTGCTGAAAAACTTGTAGACCGGGCGTTTTCAAATCACCAGAGGAAGGTGTTCTGCAACCTTGTCTTGAGTCTGATCGGCTCCTGCCTCTTTGCATACTCACCTGACAGGATAGATCGCTTTCTGTCAGGGCGGCAATCAGCAATAGCTCCAGAGATCGCCAACCTGTTGTTTAAAGTAAGCACCTTTCTGGTTACGCAAGGATATTATCAGAAAGCCCAACCACTCCTTGGTAGCTAATAACCTTGCATGAGCAGATATTAGGATCCAACACGGCCGGCTGTGGCTGAATTGCTTGCTCGTTTGGGATATCTCTCTTGCGGGTCCGGGACTGCGTACAGGGTGCTGAAGCAAGGCTGGAGCGTGCCCCTGAAAACCTTTACTTGGGCAGAGTCGCCCTCCAGCGTCTCCCTTTTCGATTCAGAGTCTTAACCAACCCTAGCAATGGTCTCCCTCGACCGAGGACCTATCAGCAAGCAGAAATCTTGATGAAGCGCACTTGTGATCTCCATCCAAGAGCAATTGCAGGAATCCGAGGGCATAGGTCATCGTTGACAGACCTAACCAATCATTTATCGAAGGCAGGAGAATGTGGGAAGCCGAGGCACTCTTGCTGCACGCTTTACGTCTGCGTGAACAGACATTGGGACCCTGAACATCCCTGACCTTTTACCAGTTCTTAACAGCTTTGGCGAATTTCTATATAGAACAGGGCAATATGCGGATGCGGAACCATTCTATCTGCGGGCATCCATTTGATTGAGCAAGCTCAGGGATTGGATACTCCCAAAAGTAGCAATGGTACTGCTGAATCTCGAGGAACCTCTCTCGCAAACAAGAGCGCTTTGAGGATGCCGAGTCATAGTACCTGCGGGCATTCGATCTCTGGAGGAGCAAACTGCAGGATCAGGACACCTTCTCACGGCTTACGCACTACATGGTTTTTGGCACTGGTTCGGGTGGCACAAAGGTCGGGAGAAGGAGGCGGAGCAATTCTTGCTTGAGACGGTCAACTCCCGGGGCATGCCTATGACGAAGGCACATGCTGATTTAGCTGCGGGGCCTTGTGACTTATGGCACTGCTGTACTATAGGCAGGGAAAAGATAAACAGCGGGCCACTCTTGGGCGAACACATTGCAGATCATGAAACAGGTTCTGGGTTCGGGCATCCAGCTCTTGCAACATCGCTATATCATCTGGGGACGCCTCTCTACGCCAGACAAGAGAAGAACGAGCCAGGTCATGTTTCCAGCGATCGCCTCTCATTGCGCGAACAGGTCTTGGGCGAACAGCATCCCTGAAACGCGAATGACGCGGGTGCCTACAAACGCTTGAGCGAGGACAAGCCGCTGCCACTACACGAATATTAATGCGACTCCTTTGGATACGAATGCGGCTCTTCGGATACAGGCCGGGCTCTTTGAATACCGAATGCGGCTCCTTCGAGGTACCACGAATGCCAGGCCCTTTTGAATGAATGCGATTTCTACTCATCAAGCATGCTGATATCACCAACAGGCTCGCCGAGTTCGAGAGGCGATGACGACGCATAATCTTGCCCGGACGTGTCTTGACGACAAGGCGTGAACTCGCACTCATCAGGAACCGCCAGTGTCCCACCGTCGTGCCACTTGCCCATTGGAAATCTTTCTCAACGCCTCTGAGGGAGCGAAGCCTTGCTTCAAAATAGCGAGGCAACATGCTCGCGTGTGAATCAGGTTTGCCAATAGCTGCCGCCTCCGCAACGGCCGGATGGCGCAGCCAGGCTCGACTCAATTTCCATCGAGCCTGAACCGGTGTCACTGACCTTAATCACATCATCCGCGCGCCCTGAATATGAGTAACCGCATCGCCATCACCAGCTGGCCGCGTCCCAAAGTAGATACGCCTGGAATAGTGTTCAATGGGTCTCGTAGAGGGCTGGATCTTTGTAGATACTGCACATCTGAAGGCAGGCCAGGATGACGGTTGTCAGGAAGCCTTTTTCCTCTCTGGTCCCACCGTTCCGACCATTTTTTATCGACGACATCTGCCTCAATAGTGGGAAACGGGCGTAAGGGTGCTGCGAGGTTGAGAGGATGCCGGATAGTGGGAGAGATCGGGATCATACCCGTCTCCGTCTGCCACCAAGTATCCGCCTGATGGGGAGTTCATCGCGACCAATGTTATGGCGATACCACATCAAGCTTCGGGGTTAATCGGCTCCACCCACCGTGCCCAAGCAGTCGCAGGCTCGAAATATCTGGTATTTGGTCGGCCACGCCTCGCCGAAGCGCATCAAGCCACGGATGGCAGTGGGAGAAGTATGAAGGGATAGTGACAGCAGATCTCTCGACAATCCTCCAGAAGCGATCAGGGCAGGATAGGGTACCCTCAAAGAGCACGCGTTAGTCATACCTGCATTCATTAACGGACCATAAACGATATAGCTATGCCCAGTGACCCAGCCCACTTCAGCGGCACCGAAGTAGACATCACCCTCTTTAACATCAAGAGACAAACTTGGTCAAATGGCATACACCCACTCCGTAGCCAACCTGGACATGGACTACACCTTTGGGTTTGCCGGTACTGCCACTGTTATAGAGGATGTAGAGCAGATCCTCACTATCCATCGGCTCGCACGGCACAAATGTATCCTCCAGGGATGTTAGTCCCTAACTCGTCCCCAGTAGATATCGCGACCAGCTTGCATAGGCACATCATTGTCTCCAGACGGCGCACCACCACGACCCTTTCGATAGTTGGCGTCTCAACCACTGCCTCATCGGCCCATTTCTTCAGGTTGATATACTTGCCGCCGCGAAGGTTTCCATCCAGCCGTAATGGGCACTTTGGCTTCTGCGTCAATAATGCGATCTCGCAGAGCGGCTGCCGCGAAACCGCCAAAGAACGACAAATGTGAACGGCTCCCAAGCGGGCCACAGCGAGCATGGCCGCAGGCAATTCAAGGAATCATTGGCATATAAATCGCTACACGATCCCCTTTTTGCACACCCAGATCCTGCAGTCCTTTGCAAACTGATTGGTCATCCTATAGAGTTGCTCATAGGTAATGAATCCGCGTAGCCCCATCACGTCAGCTTCCCAATAGTAGGCAACCGCGGTACGCCTCTCGGTTTGCATGTGACGATCGAGGCAATTGTAGACGATGTTGAACTTGCCGCAACAAACCACTGGAAGAAAGGCTTGTTCGTCCATTGAAGGTTGTCCCAAGCCTGGAACGGTGGAAACTCATAGCTTAGTCACCCCAAGACTCAGCACAATGCTCTAAGGGACCACCTGTGAAGGTTTCATAATCGGAGAAGCCTTTAGACCGCATATAAGCGGTGATGTTGGCATGCTTAACAACATCGCCAGGCGGCAGAAAAGCGATTCTCGATCAGAATAGTATCCGTTTTTCAAACTTGAGGTTACTCATAATGGTGCAGTATTCCTGCCATAAGGCAGCGGAATAGCATTACAGGCCTAGTTCAATATCGCGTTCATGTTGAGAACAGGCAGTGTTATTCTGTCGAAGGGGCAGAGACAAGCCACAATCCCCACAAAATAACTTCATCGTATCAAACCATTTGCCGTATTGCAGTGGCAATAATATTTTTACATAGAAAAGAGTATGCCTTGTTATCTGCAAAAGCACAATGACAATCACCAGACAAGCAATAGACAAATTGAGCCTTCGGACGATTAGCATCACTGATACGACCACACATGGGGCAAACTTTGCTCGTACAGTCAATATATACCTCGGTTACTTATAAAATAGTGAAATGCATATGTATAGAAGAATTATACTTTTTTGTATTTATCTTTATCATTGTTTTTTATATTTAACTACCTCAAACTGTAAGCAGGTGGGATGGAGCTTTTCTGCGTTCTTCTACTGACCCTTAGAAGCCTCCAGATACCAAAACTTTTCTCAACGAGGTTATGAGCAGGTTGTCTAATGCTTGTCAGGTGATAGTCATTGTACTTTTGCAGATAACAGGCATACTCTTTTAGTGTGAACACAGAGCCAGTTCCCGAATATCAAATGCGTTGTCATGAAGGTTGGATATGTTTCGCGTCACCAGTCCCCCTTACAATGTTGCTTATTTATGGATGCCAACCTTTACAACGCATAGAGAACTGAGTTCAAAATCTGGATTAGGAGCTGACGATGTTCACTGGTCAACATACGATAGGCGAAGCAAGAGAAATATATGACAGATGACCATCTTTTAAACAGCGATATTCCTGTATGGCACAGTCCGTTGTATTGCATGGTGTCTCTCTGAGCAGGGTATTCCGGGCAGGTGAAGGATCACATGGCATGGCCACAGAATCCATGCAGATCGGCTGTTACTACAACAGAGAAAACTGCGCATAGTCGTCGTACCACGACCAGTGCATAGTACACTAAACTACACCATTTTTGCAACTCTCGTGTTCAGGTGATATTATCCTTTTCTAGGACGAGGAAAGAATGAAGACCTCATACCGTGAACGAGATTATGCATACGGCACAGTTATGCTGACGCTACGAACCGCGATTGGCCTGACACAAGAAGGCCTGGGTAACCACCTAGAAGGTCTCGCGGCGAGCAGTGTTGGCGGGGAGATAGGAAAACAGGCAGTAGCTATCCCAAAGTTCAACATCTCAAAGAGCTAATCGTACTGGCCGTACAGCAGCATGCTTTTCCCACCGGGGAATGAGGCCCAGGAGATTAAGCGTACTGTGGAAGTGGCACACCAGAAAGTGCTACTTGATGAACACTGGCTCTCCACGCCTTGTGGAGCTGCAGAATTTCCCAGAAAATACAGGGTGCTCAACCCCCAGGGGAACAAACGCTCAAGAACACACATAGGGACAGTGCCTTATCCCCACCCCACAGGCAACATACGTAGGGGATGAGGGCTCGCCCCTGCCCACAGGCAACACACGTAGGGGCTGAGGCTCGCCCCCTGCCCACAGGCAACATACATGGGGATGAGGCTCGCCCCACCCACAGGCAACTTACATGAGGGGCTGAGGCTCGCCCCTGCCCACAGGCAACACACACGTGAGGGGGCTGAGGGCTTGTCCCTGCCCACAGGTTGACATAGAGGGAGTGGAAAGTATCCCCAATCCATCCCACCGGTTGGGGACGTTTTGCCCATAGCTCACCGTCTGGCGAAGTGTTATACCCGGGCAAAGCGTAAATCCTGCTGGCTGGCTACCGCATCGCTGTAGACAATCCGTACCGATGCTCTGGGCGACTATTTCCAGTCTCTAGATGGGACAAGCTGTGCGGGCTTTGCGCAGGGATATGCGTTATCGCTTCCCAATGCGACCACGGCGGGGGCGACCACGCCTGTGTATCACCCAAGCACTGGAGGAACATAAGAACAGCAACCCCCAAACTGGCATATGCATATCAGGCATAGAAATCAAGGCAACGCCCATGACATTGCCATGATCCCCAGACAATCTCCTATCGATTATCTACTAATCATAATTAATTGCAACTTAAGGAGAGTTTGCAATATCATCTGCAGTTTCGGGTAAAGCTATTCCGGCTTTGCTTTAATATCTTGGACTGTCACTCTTTCCATCAATTTCCTTCCACACGGTAAAAACATCCGCCGCTGCTGAAGAGTCCAGCCGAGGTCGTTCGCCTGGTAAAGAGGAGACGATCCTTGACACGGTAGCATTTCGGCATATGGGAAAGTGGTCCTGTATTCCGGGTGTAGGACTGAACGGCGGTGACCACATTGGCGGAGTTACATGGTCCTGTGCCGAGTGTGGGACTGAACAGTGACCGGTGGCGAGGTTACTGGCTCTGTATTCCGATTGTAGGACTGAACAGCGGTGACCGATGGCGGAGTTACTGGTCCTGACGTTACTGGTGAAACGAGAAGCTCCTCAAACGGCACTTTCTCATTATCGTCGAATAAGCACGTCCAGGTGTGAGGTGGGAGAATGTTGCCGTTCTTATCTTCAATATAGCACGAAACTACCATTCCTCGACCAAAAATAAAGAGATAACACAAGGATCATGAATACAGAAACGGCACTGCTTTGCTTAGTATCCGGTACTCCTGCTTGCCTCTTGAATAAATCTAAGCTAAAGCCAAAGGCCGATACTAGCATCAATGCCATTTTTGTCATACAAAACTACAATAGAGATCCCAATCATGAATGTTCTTTGCACTCCCTTATTCAGAACCTTTGTTTCCAACAACCAAACTGTTTTAAGGTTATAAGTTTAAACACGTGTCTACACGAAGTGTCAATGAAATTTCCATGAGTTTTGGAGGGCCTTACACAATTATACATGTAAGTTTTAGCGTGTTTTCTTGAGGAAGGATTCTCACTTTTCTTCTGCATCAGCTGAGCTTTTTTGTGATATGCTGGTTCTTGGTAAAATGATCAAAACGTGTGCGGAGAAGTCAAGAAAAACCAGCATGGAACTGGCGTGCGCATCCAGACTATAAATTCACAACCAGGATCCGCAGAACAAGTCGACCATTATCCTTTGAACTGAGACGCTCTGTCCACACAAACAATAGCCTTGCCACTTAACTACTCTAATCCCCTGGAACTACTCATCGCCACACAATTATCAGCGCAATGCACTGACGAGAGCGCGTGAATATTGTCCCCAATGACCTCTTCAAAGTATCCAGATGTAGAATTTCATGAGCTGTCGGCAAGAACTGGAGCAAGATATCCGTTCAACCGGCTTCTACCGCAACAAAGCGAAAAATATTCGTGCCACCTGCCAACGGCAGTGCAACGTACAGATCAGAGGTACCACGCACAATGGAAAGGCTTTATACCTCAGGTGTAGCCGTAAAACTGCCAATGTCGTGCTGGAGTAAATACTTCGACATCGGCCAGGGATTGTCGTAGATACACGTTGGTCGCCTCTCCGTCGCTTCGGATGGACAATGACTGCTACAGTCCAGTTAAGGTCGAGCAAGACCTGATGCGTATCATTCCACGTACTGACTGGCGATCTCTCACCCACCTCATAATCTTTCATGGCCGGGCCATCTGTGACGCACGTCAGCCACTCTAATGAGCAGTGCGTAGCTGGAAGAAGAGAACTGTGCCCATCATCACTGTGGCCCCACAACTGACAAAGCACAGTTGAAGCCCAGAAGCCCTATTCCCCAACGCAAAATAAGTACCTGTTACCTTGTGTAAATTATTCCGTTCAGATATGTACATGCGCTTTATTCTACCTTATACCTTTATGAAGAGGAATAACTATGCGGTAAAGAAGCGTCGAACACATCCTATAGTAGCACGATCATTCTTTTTGTAATCAGGACTATCTTGGCTTTTGTAGCAATAAGTAGCGATCCCAACTCAATGTCACATGCGACGGTCAACCGATGACAGAGAGTGATATGCATACATTACAAGAACGGAGTTGAGACTAGCGAGAATAGTATTGCTCAAGAGGAGACAAAGCCAGAAAGCGGGAGAACCATTGGAATAATCTGGCGCGCTTCTTTGTTTCGGAGGAGGAATATTCTATATTGTCCGTTTCGCTAAGGCCCGTGCGGCATTGACAAGCGGCGCAACATATGCAAGTCACAGCAAAGCTATCCCCAGCAACCAGGAGCCTATCCCCACTCCACAGGGTGACTGTCCCCAACAGCCTGGGCCTTGCTCTCCTCCGCAGGGTGGTTATCCCCAGCAACCAGGGCTTTATCTCCCTCCCTGGGGCAGCTATCCCCAACAGCCTGGGCCTTACTCTCCTCCCACAGGGTAGCTATCCCCAGCAACCAGGAGCCTATCCTCCTCCACCAGGGTAGTTATCCCCAACAGCCTGAGCCTTTGCCTCCTCCACCTACTCCCCTATGGTGGCTAGCACTGCGTTAAATATGAGAAGCTTCAACACATAGAACAGCCAGGGTTTGCTGGCTGTTCCATATTGTTGATCTATTAGTTTTCTCTACCTCTGTTTAAAAATCATCCCAACAATCACGAATTTCCAGCAAAATGGACGATACTGATGCCTCCGCCACATGATGCAACGAAATTATCTCACTCTCCCCCAAATCCCAATAGTCCGAGCCAACCCCAAGAAACGATGAAAGCCACGCGCCGGCCGTTGCATCGCAACCCCTTCAACAACCTCCTGCCGCCGGCTCCACAGTACAAAAGCTGTGAAACCCCAGCAGGCCCATCTCCGCATTACACGTCAACTTCGTTCCCGCGAAACGCTGTAATCTGGACGATGTGACGCGCCGCCTGCACACGCGCACGAATAATAGCCGAAGTCTCCGCCTGGCGTTTATCGGCCAGGCTTCTCATAATCAACGCGCGGAACTTCGACATGGATATCAATGCGATCCAAAAGCGGTCCACTGATACGCTTCTGATAGCGGGCGATAGCCGTTGCCGAACAGCTACAATCTCTTACCGGATCACCAAAAATACCCGCATGGGCACGGATTCATAGGAGGCCACCAGCATAAAATTCGCGGCCGGATAGGTAACTGTCCCCTGCGCTCGTGAGATCGTCTACGACTTTATCCTCCAACGGCTGACGTAGCACCTCCAGGACATTTTGCCCAAACTCAGGTAGCTCGTCCAAAACAAAACTGCCCCGGTGGGCAAGACTTATTTCACCCGGACGCGGAACACGTCCCCCACCAACAAGACCCGCATGACTTCGGTAGTGTGGTGCGGCGCACGAAAAGGTCTTCTGAACAACCAGGGGCATATCTGAGGGGGCAGCATACCACTCACGCTATAAATTTTCGTAATATCAAGCGCTTCCTCGATCACCAGACGCGGCAGAATAGACGGCAT
>ERZ1370068.9716-contig-8473_pt1 | contig 30692 bp, 33 predicted proteins | sample MGYA00561227_ERZ1370068 | MGnify/ENA primary metagenome ERZ1370068 (study PRJEB38410, sample SAMEA6850437) | metagenome | study: Metagenomic assessment of the ecological functions of the soil: analysis of the soil microbiota associated with the...
GATGTGCCGTTCAGTTACGTATTGCTCACTGTCACTATTGTGGCGAGTCGTCAAAGGAAACCGGCGCCGATACGACAACCGCGCGCGACAGGAGAAGGCCGCGCAGACGCGAGGCGCATCATCGCCGCGGGCAGCGAACTGGTGCACGGGTTCGACACCTGGAACTGGCGGGACCTGACGTTCCGGTCCGTTGCCGAGCGCGCTGGCGTCGGCGAGCGAACGGTGTACCGCCACTTCCCCACCGAACGGCATCTGCACGACGCCGTCATGCAGCGCCTGGAGTCCGAAGCCGGTGATCTCGTACGAGGACGTCGACCTCGGCCAACCTCGCGGAGGTGACGGCCCGCGGTTTTCGCGTTCACTGCAACGGTTTTCGGTCCGTGAGATTCCGTCGACACCGCGACGACCCAACGTTCGTCGGCGTCGACCAGCGTCGGCGCGATGCACTGCTGCGCGCCGTCGCCGCATCGGCGCCGGGGTGGTCCGGAGACCGGAGCGGCGGGTGACGGCGGGCCTTCTCGACGTGCTGTGGAACCTGCCCAGCTATGAGCGGCTCGTCGGCGTGTGGGGGGCTCGACAGGGCCGACGCCACCGCGCGCGATCGAACTGGCTCATGGCCAAGGTCGTCGACGGCGATCGAGGGCGACGACCCGCCGCCTGCGTAGCCTCTGTCGGGTGACCGCAGTATCGTACCGCCAGCTCGTCGTCACCGGCCCGCTCCGAGTCAAGCAGTACACCGGCCGCGCCGTCAGCGTCCTGCTGAAGCTGCCGCCGCACACCACCGATTACGAGGTGCATCGCGGCCTGCGCGTGCCGATGCGCGGACGGCGTCGAGCTGATCGCCGACCACTACAGACCGCTGACGTCGAATCCGGCGGGCACACTTCTGGTCCGCGGACCCTACGAGCCGCGGATGGCCGGTTTCCGCGCTCTTCGCGGCCGATCTCACGCGTCACGCGGCTACCACGTCGATCGTTGCAGAGCGTTCGCGGCACGTTCGGCTCCGGCGGCGACTTCGACCCGTTCGAGTGCACGAGATCGCCGACGGCGCCGACACCGCCGCCTGGCTTGCGCGACCAACCCTGGTTCACCGGTTCGTTCGCCACCGATCGGGACTGTCCTACCTCGGCTTCACCCAGTGGGCGCTGCTGACCGATCCGCCGCCGGAGATGGCGGCCGCGGTCATCACCGTCGGCCCGCACGACATCAGCGGCCCGCGCTGGGGCACCGGCTCGTTCGGGCTCAACGACTTCCTCGGCTGGATCAACATGGTCGCGCCACCAGGAGGACCCAGGCCGGATCCGAGCCATCGTGCGCCAGGTTCGGGCCGCGACGGACGCTGCGCGGCGCGACCGGCGCGGCTGCCGGTCGGCGAGGCGGGCCGAGCGCTGCTCGGCGACGGGCGCGCCGTGGTTCGAGTCCTGGCTCGAGCACCCCGAGCACGACGACCCGTTCTGGGCGCCGCTTCGCTGCATCGCGGCGCTGGATCGCACACGAGATTCCGGTGCTGCTGCTCGGCGGCTGGCAGGACCTGTTCCTCGAGCAGACGCTGGCGCAGTACCAGCGTCTGCGCGAGCGCGGGGTGCCGGTCGCCGTCACCATCGGACCGTGGAACCATACGCAGCTGATGACCAAGGCGGCGCCACGGTCCTGCGCGAATCGCTGGGCTGGCTGGACGCGCACCTGGCAGAGCAACGCACGGTGGCGCGCGCAGCGCCGGTGCGCATCCACGTCAACGGCACGACGGCTGGAGGGACCTGGCCGACTGGCCGCCCGCGATGCCCGAGCACGTGCTGCTATCTCCGCCCGGCGGCGACTCGGTCGACCGGTGCGCACCCGGACACGGATGCGCCCGCGTCGACGTTCACCTATCGACCCCGCCGACCCGACGCCGACCATCGGCGGTCGGCTGTCTGTCGCCGGAGGGCGGCTACCGCAACGACACGCAGGCTGGCCGAGCGCGCGCGATGTGCTGACGCTTCACCGGTCAACGCGCTGCCGACGGACCTCTATGTCGTCGGAAGCGCCGATCGTGCGAACTGTCGCACTCGTGCGACAAGCCCTACAACGACCTGTTCGTCGGGTCAGCGAGGTGGACGTCCGAGGGCCGGTCCCGCAACGTGAGCGACGGATATCGCCTGTCTGCGACACCAGCCTTCGTGCACCGTGCGCATTGAGCTGGATGCGATCGCGCACCGGTTCCGCGCCGGATCACGCATCAGGGTGCTGGTCGCCGGTGGATCGCATCCGCGGTTCGCCCGCAACCTCGGCACCGGAGAGCCGCTGATCAGCAGCCGGCAGCCGGCTGCGTCGGCCACGCACACCGTGCACCTCGGCGACGGCGGCACTTCGCGGCTCGCTGCTGCCCGCGGGGCCGCGTCCGCCGTCAACCGACTGATTCGCGCACGCGCTCGGCGATCTCCTGCAGTGTCGCGTCGTCGTGCACCGGCGCAGCCCACGTCGGGCTGACCGCGCAGCGGCACCCAGCTCTTGCAGCCCGCGTAGTCCGGTGACGCGGGCAAGCCGCACCGGCTCGACCAGCGGGCTGGCCTGCACGACCAGCACCGTGAGCCGGTGCTTGGGCCGGAAGTCCAGCCGGTCGGCCCGCGCACCGACTCGGCGGTCCAGATGTGCAGGGAGCGCGATCTCGTCGAGCGCCTCTCGGGCCGGTTGACCTCAACGGCGGCAACGACTTCGGCGCCAGCACGCACCACGATCTGTGTCCGGTGCTGTCCGGCCGCCGCCGAGGCCGAGCAGGTCGCGGTGTTCGGGCCGCACCCGCTCGGCGTGGCTGTGCGCGACGGTCGGGAACAACAGGAAGCGCGAGCCGGTCAACGCGCGAACCGCTTCTCGTGAATGCCGCCCTTGCGCAGCAGCACGGTCTGCGCGACCGTCGAGGCATCGCGTGCACCGCCGCGCTCCACTCCTTGAGCGCGGGCTGGGTCAGCGTCTGTGCGGTCACGCCGGCTCAGGCTGCGATGACGGGCCCGTACTTCCGGCCGCCGCAGCGGCGGAACGGTCTTCGGCGGCTGCTGTGCGCGGCGGCAGGCCGGCCAGCAGCCGGGTGGTGACGTCGCGGTGACCTCGGCGACCGCGGTCTCGAAGGCCTCGGCGTTGGCGCCCGACGGCCGGGTGATGCCGCTGACCTTGCGGACGTACTGGCGCGCGGCCGCCTCGATCTCCTCGGCGGTCGCCGCCGGTTCCAGGCCGCGCAGCTCGGTGATGTTTCGGCACATAGCGCCCACGATAGGTTGATCGACATGACGAACGACGACGTGCTGCTCATCGACACCGCAGACCGGGTGCGCACCCTGACGCTGAACCGGCCGCAGTCGCGCAACGCGCTGTCGTCTGCGCTGCGCACAGCAGTTCTTCGCGCGCTGCGCGAGGCCGAGGCCGACGACTGCCGTCGACGTGGTCATCCTCACCGGCGCCGACCCGGTGTTCTGCGCGGGCTGGACCTCAAGGAGCTGGGCGACTCGCACCGAGCTGCCCGACATCTCGCCGCAGTGGCCGCCGATGACCAAGCCGGTGATCGGCGCCATCAACGGCGCGGCCGTGACGGGCGGGCTCGAACTGGCGCTGTACTGCGACATCCTGATCGCCTCCGAGCAGGCCCGGTTCGCCGACACGCACGCCCGGGTCGGGCTGCTGCCGACCGTGGGGTCTGTCGGTGCGGCTGCCGCAGAAGGTCGGCGTCGGCATGGCTCGCCGGATGAGCCTGACCGGTGACTACCTGTCGGCCGCCGACGCACTGCGGAGCCGGGCTGGTCACCGAGGTGGTGCCGCACGACGAGCTGCTGCCGACCGCGCGGCGGGTCGCGGCGTCGATCGTCGGCAACAACCAGAACGCCGTGCGCGCACTGCTGGCGTCGTATCACCGCATCGACGACGGCGGCAGACCGACGCGGGTCTGTGCGATCGAGGCCGATGTCGGCCAAGCAGTGGATGAGCACTGCCAGCGGCGACGACATCGCCGCCAACCGCGACGCGGTGCTGCAACGGGGCCGCGCACAGGTGCGCTGAATTTTCGTACGCTGCGGATCGTGAACAAAGCGCACGAGACAGTGCGGCAGCGACGAATGGCGGCAGGCGATTCGAGAGGTCATCCTGCCCTGGGCACTGGGCGAGACCGACCTCGGTGACGACGTGCTCGAGGTCGGACCCGGCTACGGCGCAACGACCGACGTGCTCAGCCAGTCGGCGCCGCGGCTCACCTCGGTCGAGATCGACGACGAGCTCGCGGCCGATGCTGACGCGACCGGTTCGCGGACGTGCCGTCCGGTCGAGATCGTGCACGGCGACGCCACGTCGCTTCCATACGCCGACGACAGCTTCTCCGGCGCGGCGTGCTTCACGATGCTGCACCACGTCCCGACGGACGACGCTTGCAGGACCGGCTGTTCGCGGAGATCGCCCGGGTGCTGCGGCCCGGCGCCGCGCTGGTGGCCAGCGACAGCCTGGCCAGCGACGAAGCTGGAGGCCCACCACGAAGGCGACACGTACAACCCGATCGATCCAGCGTCATCAAACAGCCAGAACGGTTGGCGGCGGCGGAGTTTTCGACGATGTTCAGGTCAAGACCAACGAATTCGGTTGGGCAGCTATACGCGCGGTCCGCCGAAAACTGGTTCCCAGGCGTTCGGGGACGCTAGCCACGAAACATCCCGGCAAAATCTATCCCAAAAAGTGGGCGATGGTTGCGGGCTGGGTGGCGCTCCTACCCGTGAGAGCGGCCCATCCCGGAGGCCGCGACCACCGAAAAGGAGCACACCATGACCAGCCACACCCGCACGAAGGTCCTCACCGCCGCCGCAGCGATCGCCACCATGGCGGCACCGGCACCGCTGGTCCTCGGCGCCGGAACCGCCCAGGCGACATCGGGCATCAGTGCACCCGGCCCGGTCGGGATGATCGGCGACCTTCCCACCCCGCGCACCTGTGCTGGATGCGTGGGATTTAATCCGCGGCCAGACTCCGCCCGGCGATCCCGATCCCGGCATCAAAGCCGGGCCTTCTGGCGGCCCTGACACCAAGGTTGGGGTTGGCACCCCGGGAGGCGCGCGGTCACCGATCGCTGAATCCCGGCGACACGGTAGGGATCATCATAGGCGGCTGAATCTGTCCTCAGCCCGCCTGAAATGAAACGGGCCGTAGCCGGCGCAACGAACTGAGGCACAGGCTGGGCGCCGAGAGTCGCCCGGCGTGCTGCGGCCGGGCGCCCCGCTGGTGGCCAGCGACAGCCTGGACAGCGACGGGCTCGAGGCCATCACGAGGAGCGACACGTACAACCCGGATCGACCGGTCGTTGCTGCCATCGCGGCTGGCCGCGGCCGGGTTCGACCGATGCGGACGTGCGGACCCAACCCGTACGGCTGGGCGGTCGTCGCCCGGGTGGCGAAAACTGGGTCTGGGAATACTGTCCCGACTACGCGGTCGGTGCTCCTACCGGAAGCCGCGGCCCCACGAGGCCCCCTCGCCCATGCCAAAGGGAGTAGGTCAGGAGTGTTCCGCGCCTGGAAATCTGCGCCGAAAAAAGTGTGCGAAAGAGCCCGACCCAGGCGCTCCTGCCTATCGACAGCGGTTCCGCTCGAGGGCCGAAACCACATCACAGGGAGTACGTCATGACCACCACATACGACACCGACTCGACTGAATCCGGTTTCCCACCGCCTACTACGACACCGACCCAAACACCCATACGGTCGCGGCCGCTTGGGCATCCAGCCCACTGGGTGAGGCCCGACGGCGAAGTCCGCTATGGCTTCGCAGCGACCGGCGCGGGCGAACCGGACGTCGCCGTCGACGAACCAAAACCGCTCGCCACGCGCGCGATGCTGGTCGCCGCGCTGGTGTCCGGCATCGTCGGGGGCGCGCCACACTCGGCGCCGTGTTGTTCGGCTACGCCGACCCGGCTCAGCCGACGGTCGTCGTGCCCGGATCCGGAGTGCCGCCCAGACCCTGCCCTCAAACGCCGTGGTCGCCACGCCAAGCGGCTCCGCCCGCGCCGCCGAAACCAGCCGCCGTACCGGCCCCGGCGCCAGAAACCCGCTGTGTCCGCGCCGAAATCCGCGCGCAAGCGGCTGCCCCGGCTCCCGAAGCCAGCGGCCGACCCCGGCACACCGCCGGTCAGCCCGCAGGGCGACACCGCAGTGGTAGTCGACGTCCCGCCGCTGCCCCGTTGCCGCCGCTGCCCCCGTTGCCGCCGCTGCCTGACAAGCCAGAGCCACGCGGACCCCGAGCCGCCGGAAACCACAGATCGACGACCTGAAGCCGAATCCGAAGCCGCAGATCGACGATCCTGGAAGCCGGGCACCGCCGACGTTGAGTCCGGTCCTGCCCTCGATCGTCACTCGCGCCGTAGCATCAGACCAACCCATCGTGGGAGCGATGTCATGACGGCAGTACCTAACTGGGACATCGTCGGACCATCCGGTACAGACGCGGAATTGGCACTCGCCTCCGCGGCCGGTGACCGCGGCGCGTTCGCAGGAATCTATGACCGCTACGCCGACCGCCTGCACGACTTCTGTGTCAGGATGCTGCGCGACCGCGACGGCGCCGCCGACTGCGTGCAGGACGTGTTCTGCATCGCCGCGACCCGCGCTGACGCAGCTGCGCGATCCGGACAAGCTGCGCCCGTGGCTGTACGCGATTGCCCGCGACGAGGCGCTGCGCAGGATCCGGGACCGCCAACGCGAGACCGTTTCCGACGAACTGCCCGACGCCGTGTCGCACGAGCCGGGCCCGGAAGCCCCTGGCAGCCCGTCCGAACTCGCCGATCTGGTGTCCGAAGCCGCCGGCGGCCTGTCGGACCGCGACCGCTCGGTGCTCGAGCTGGCCTACCGCCACGGTCTGGACGGACCCGACCTCGCCGATGCGCTCGGAGTCAGCCAGAGCAACGCCAACACGATCGTGCACCGGCTGCGCGAGACCGTCGAACGTGCCCTCGGCGCACTGCTGGCAGTCTCGCGGCGTCCGCACCAACCCGCACCGGTGTGCCGGGCTCGCGACGATCCTCGACGGCAAGGGACGGCCAGTTCTCAGCGTCCTGATGCGCAAACGCATCGCCCGGCACATCGAGGCCTGCGCTACCTGCGACGAGGAGCGGCGCCGGCTGGTCAGCCCGGCGGCGCCAGCTCGGCGCACGACCCCGGTGTTCATCCCCGCACCGAACTGGCTGCGTGGACCGCACGCTCGGCGAGATCAGAGCTCGACTCCGGGGGCCATCCCGATCGGCGACGAAAAGGGTGCAGCGTCCGCGGGTCGGCGACGGTCTGCAGCTCGATGCTGCTCGGCCGCCCTGTGCGAATCGCGCGCGCTGGTGCGGCGTCGCTGGGGCTGACAGGCGGTCTGGCTGCGGCAGCGCAACACCACCGCGTGACCCCGGTGGAGGTCGGTCAAAACCGCCCCGGGTCCCGGTGCAGCGCCGGTCAAAAAGCGCAATCCGCCGCTGCCACCGCCGCCCACCGTCAAGGTGGAGCCGCCGCCTGCCGTCTCGGTGCCGCGGCGCACCCTGTGAGTTGCAGACACCGCCATCCCCCCCGCCATCGCCGCCACCGGTGGTCGTCCAGCCGACACCGCCCGAGCCACCACCACCGCCGTCACCGCCGCCTGCCCCCTGGCGTTCTCAGCGCCGGATTGGTTGCCGGAGTGGCCGCAGCCGCAACCAGATCCGGGTGGTGGCGGCGGCAGAGTCACCGGACCAGGGACCCCGCCCGCCCCGGCGGAGGTCCTGGCCGCGGCAGTTCAGTCCGGCTAGCCGGTGCCCGGCACCAGCCAGTGACCGGAGAACGCGCGCCAGCCGACGAACGCCAGCCGCAGCACCATGAACGTGCTCAGGCCCGACCAGATGCCGAGCAGACCCCAGCCGAACACCAGCGACAGCCAGATCAGCGGCAGGAACCCGACGCAGCGCGCTGATCAACGTGGCGTTGCGCATGAACTTCGCGTCACCGGCGCCGAGCAGCACGCCGTCGAGCGCGAAAACGATTCCGGCGACCGGCAATTGGGCCACCATGAACCACCACGGCACGCCGATCGCGTCGAGCACAGAGCGGTCGTCGGTGAACACGCTCGGGAACACCGAAGCGCCGACGGCGAAGATCCCGGCCAGCAACGCGGACGGCCAGGGTCGAGAAGATCGTCACCCGCCATGCGACGGACTTGGCGTGCGCCAGCTGTCCGGCGCCCAGCGCCGCCCCGACCAGCGACTGCGCGGCGATCGCGAGCGAATCAAGCACCAGCGCAAGGAAATTCCACAGCTGCAGCACCACCTGGTGGGCGGCGACGGCGGCCGCGCCGAACCGGGCGGCGACGGCGCCTGCCGACACGAAGCAGGCCTGGAACGCCATCGTGCGCAGCACCAGATCGCGACCCATCACGACCTGGGCACGCAGCACCGCCGGCTGGATCGCGCAGCGGCACCCGCTCGGCGAGCAGCGAGCGCAGGAACAGCAGCGGCGGCCACCCACTGCCCCACCAGGTTGGCGACCGCCGAGCCGGCGAGCTCCAGCCTCGGCATGCCGAGCCAGCCGTACACCAGCAGCGGACACAGCACGGCCGACACCGCGAACCCGGCGACGACGTAGCGCAGCGGCCGTGCCGGTGTCCTGCACGCCGCGCATCCAGCCGTTGCCCGCCGCCGAGACCAGGATCGCCGGCACGCCGACGATCGCGATGCGAACCCATGGCAACGCGGCTCCGGCGATGTCTCCACCGGCGGCCAACGCCGACACCAGCGGCACCGCGCGACGGCCTCGACCACGACGACGATCAGCGCGCCCAGGCCCAGCGCCAGCCAGGTGGCCTGCACCCCTTCCCCGACGGCCGCCGCGCGGTTGCCCGCACCGAAGAACCGGGCCGAGCGTGCCGTGGTGCCGTAGGACAAGAAGGTCATCTGTGAGCTGAGCGTGCTCAGAATCAGCCCGCCGATGGCCAGGCCGGCCAGCGCCAGTGCGCCCAGCCGTCCGACGACTGCGATGTCGAAGAGCAGATAGATCGGTTCGGCGGCCAGCACCCCGAGCGCGGGAAAGGCCAAGCGCGGCGATGCGCCTACCGGTGGCCGGGGCGATCGGCAGATCGCCCTCCGGCTCAGCCAAGAGCGGTATAGCAGCGCCTGCACGACGTCGTCGGCGGATCCGGTCGCCGAGTAGCCGGCGGCCAAGCGGTGCCCGCCGCCGCCGAAGGCACTGGCGACTGCGGCGAGGTCGTAGGACTTCGCGCGCATCGACACCGACCAATGCGCGGGCTCGATCTCCTTGAACACCGCCGCCACCTCGGCCTGCTGCGTGGTGCGCACGATGTCGACGATGCTCTCGACTTCCTCGGGACGCGCGTTGGCCCATTCCTGGTGTCCGACAACGGCATACACCAGTCCGCGGCCACCGGCGGCGTCGGGCAGCAAGCTGCGCCGACGACAGCACACGCGACAACATCGGCAGCCACGCGAACGGGTGGGTGTCGAGCAGAGCGCGGCTGATCGAGGCGTTGTCGACGCCGAGCTCCAGCAGCCGGGCGGCCAGTCGATGCGCGCGGGCGCTGGCCCACCGGAACGACCCGGTGTCGGTGGTCAGCCCGGCGTACAGGCAGTGCGCGACGCCGACGTCGATCGGCTTGCCCCAGGCGTCGAGCAGCTCGGCGACCAGCATCGTGGTGGAGTCGGCCGACGGATCGACGTAGTTGGCGGTGCCGAACAGCTGGTTGGAGGCGTGGTGGTCGATCACCAGCACCTCGCGGCCGGGCTCGGCGAGCTCACTGCAGCGCGCCGAGCCGGTTGACGCTCGGAATGTCGACGGTGACGACCAGATCGGCGTCGCGGCGCATGCTCTCCGGGCTCACCAGCAGATGGCCACCCGGCAGCGACTGCAGGGACTCGGGCAGCTCGGCGGGCGCGGCGAAACTCACCTCGACGGCCTTGCCTGCGTGGTCGAGCACCAGCGCGAGCGCCAGACCCGCGCCGATGGTGTCCGCGTCGGGATAGACGTGGCAGACGACGCTGACGGTGGCGGCCGCGTCCAGCAGGTCGGCCGCTTGGCGCGCATCGACGCGCGTGCCCTCGATGGGAGGAGCGTCAGTCATCTTGTCGATCGCGGTCACCGGTGTCCTCAGCGTCAAGCCCGTTGTCCAGCTCCCCGCTCGAACCCTCAGCCCCGCCCCTACGGTACGGGTCTTCCTCGCCCGCGTGCTTGGCACCCTGCCGAACTCTAGCCAAATCCTCATCTGCGGCCCGTGCGCGGGCCAGCAGATCCTCCATGTGGGCAGCGGTATCCGGCACCTTGTCGAGGACAAACGACAGCGTGGGTGTGAACCGCACCCCGAGTGCCTGCGCCGACCTTTGTCCGCAGGGTTCCCTTAGCGCGTTCCAGCGCAGCGGCCGCGCCGGCATAGTCGGGTTCGTCCTGCAAAGTCTGCGCCGCGCACCGTGTAGTACACCGTGGCGTCGTGCAGGTCACCCGTTACCTTCGTGTCCGTAATGGTCACGAAGGCCAACGGCGGATCCTTGATCTCGAACTCGATGGCCGAAGCGACGATGGTGCCGATGCGCTTGGAGAGCCGACGGGCTCGGCCCCACATCGACCACTAGGTGCGCCTCCTTCTCCACCAACTCGTACGTCTCGATGACGTCGCCTTCCTTGATGTCGGAGTAGGTCAGCGTCAGACCGCATTCGTAGCCGTCGCGCACCTCGGTGACGTCGTCCTTCTCCCGGCGCAGCGACTGCACGGTGACGTTCTCGCGCGACCACGACGTTGTCGCGCAGCAGCCGCGCCTTCGAGTTGCGCCGGATGATGCCGGAGGTGACCAGGCAGCCGGCGATGTTGCCGACCTTCGACGACCGGAAGATCGGCGCGGATCTCGGCGCGGCCCAGCTCCCGCTCCTCGTAGACCGGCTTGAGCATGCCCTTGAGCGCGCTCTCGATCTCGTCGATGGCCTGGTAGATCACCGAGTAGTAGCGGATCTCCACGCCCTCGCGGTTGGCCAGCTCGGTGGCCTTGCCCTCGGCGCGGACGTTGAACCCGATGATGATCGCGTCCGAAGCCGACGCCAGGTTGACGTTGGTCTCGGTGACGCCACCGACACCGCGGTCGATGACGCGCAGCTCCACCTCGTCGTCGACCTGGATGCCCAGCAGGGCCTCCTCCAGCGCCTCGACGGTGCCGGCGTTGTCGCCCTTGAGGATCAGGTTCAGCTGGCTGGTTTCCTTCAGCGCCGAATCCAGGTCCTCGAGGCTGATCCGCTTGCGGGTGCGGGCGGCCAGCGCGTTGCGCTTGCGCGCGCTGCGCCGGTCGGCGATCTGGTCGGGCGATGCGGTCCTCGTCGACGACGAGGAAGTTGTCGCCCGCGCCGGGCACCGACGTGAAGCCGATGACCTGCACCGGCCGCGACGGCAGCGCCGCCTCGACGTCCTCGCCGTGCTCGTCGACCATGCGGCGGACGCGGCCGTATGCGTCGCCTGCCACCACCGAGTCGCCGACGTGCAGCGTGCCGCGCTGAATCAGCACGGTGGCCACCGGTCCGCGACCGCGGTCCAGGTGCGCCTCGATGGCCACACCCTGGGCCTCCATATCGGGGTTGGCCCGCAGGTCCAGCGCGGCGTCGGCGGTCAGCACGACCGCCTCGAGCAGCGCTTCGATGTTGGTGCCCTGCTTGGCCGAGATGTCGACGAACATGGTGTCGCCGCCGAAGTCCTCTGGCCACCAGGCCGTACTCGGTGAGCTGGCCGCGGATCTTCGGCGGATCGGCACCTTCCTTGTCGATCTTGTTGACCGCCACCACGATCGGCACGTCGGCGGCCTGCGCGTGGTTGACGGCCTCCACCGTCTGCGGCATGACGCCGTCGTCGGCGGCGACCACCAGGATCGCGATGTCGGTGGCCTTCGCGCCGCGGGCACGCATGGCGGTGAACGCCTCGTGACCCGGGGTGTCGATGAAGGTGATCGGCCGTATCGTGCCGTCGAGGTCGACCTCGACCTGGTACGGCGCCGATGTGCTGGGTGATGCCGCCGGCCTCTTCCTCGCGGACGTTGGCCTTGCGGATGGTGTCCAGCAGTCGGGTCTTGCCGTGGTCGACGTGACCCATGACGGTGACCACCGGTGGGCGGGTCTCGAGGTCTTCCTCGCCGCCCTCGTCCTCGCCGTAGGTGAGGTCGAAGGACTCGAGCAGCTCGCGGTCCTCGTCCTCGGGGACACGACCTGCACGACGTAGTTCATCTCGCCGCCGAGCAGCTCGAGCGTCTCGTCGCCGACGGACTGCGTGGCGGTCACCATCTCGCCGAGGTTGAACAGCGCCTGCACCAGCGAGGCCGGGTTGGCGTCGATCTTCTCGGCGAAGTCGGACAGCGACGCGCCGCGGGCCAGCCGGATGGTCTCGCCGTTGCCGTGCGGCAGCCGCACGCCGCCGACGACCGGCGCCTGCATCGAGTCGTATTCCTGGCGCTTCTGCCGCTTCGACTTGCGGCCACGCTTCGGCGCGCCACCGGGACGACCGAACGCGCCGGCGGCTCCGCCGCGCTGACCTGGCCGTCCGCCGCCGCCGCCGCCGCCACCGGGGCGGCCGCGATAGCCGGCACCCGCGGGCGCGCCGCCACCACCGCCGGCGCACGCCGCCGCCGCCGCCACCGCGGTAGTTACTCCGCCGCCACCACCGGCACCGCCGGGGCGACCGCCGGCGCCCGCACCGGGACCACGGCCGCCGGGGCCGGGACGCGTGGCCCGCCTGGGACGGCCGCCGGGAGCCGGGCGAGGTTCCGCCCGGACGCGGCGGCATATTGCCCGGCGACATGCCGGGTCGCGGCGCACCGGCCGCGGGGCACCTGGACCGGGCCGGGGACCTTGCGGACGCGGGTATCGGCCGGTCAACCGGCTGCGCCGAGGAGAACGGGTTGTTGCCGACGCGCGGGGTACGCGCGGCGGGCTTGGGCGCACTGGGCGCGGGGCCAGGCCTGCGGACCAGGCGTTGCGCCGGGCGTAGGACCGGGCCGGGCCGGGGCGGGCGCCGCTGGCGGGCGCCGCTGCCGCCGCCGCGGAGGCGCGGCCGCCGGTTCCGCAGGCCGCGGGCGCCGCGGGCCTGGGCGCGGGCGCCTGTTCGGGCGCGGCCTTCGTCGCGCCGCGGCGCTTGGCCGGCGAGCCGTTGCCGTCGGTCTTGACCTTCTCCGGCGGCCGGCTTCGCGCCGCCGAATGACTCGCGCAGCCTGACGCGCGACGGGCGCCTCCACTGTGGAGGACGCGGATTTGACGAATTCGCCCTGTTCGCTAAGCCGGGCGAGGACTTCCTTGCTGGTGACACCGAGTTCCTTGGCCAACTCGTGTACGCGGCCTTACCTGCCACTACATCTCCATCTCTAGAGGCGACAGCGGTGGTAGGCGCCGCGCCTCGGGTTAGCTATGACGCATGGTCATCGGGACTTCACGGTGTGCTCATGTTCTTCGCTACCTGTTCTCTTGCCGGGCGGGTCAAGCTCTTCAGGGCCTCTAGCAGCGCCGAAGTGCTCTACCACCGCGGTGATGTCCGGTGAACCGGTGATGCGCAGCGCTCGTACGAATGCTCGCCGCCGAATTGCTGCGTCCAGACACTGCCGGATCGGGATGCAGCCAGGCACCCGCCCCGGCAGTTTTCTCGCTGAGTCAACGGTCACGGCATAATCGCCATTCCCGCCGTCGACAGCGACCACTCGAAGCAGTTCGACGGCCAGCTCTCGCTTCCGGCAGCCAACGCACGTCCGAACCGGTCCATCTGGTCGTCGATGCGCCGCAGCCGAAGTCTCGCGCTGGATCACAGCTGAGTCTACCGTCTGCCTGGCCTGCGAACTGAAACGGCCGTGCTGGTCGTCGAGCTGGGCCACACGCGCGGACTACCGGTCGTGCGACCGCCCCGTGCGCCGCGTCTGGGTTCGGGGCTTGGCTGGCTGGCGCGGCATCGCTTCGGATGTCGATCCGCCAGCCGGTCAGCCGGGCCGCCAGGCGGGCGTTCTGGCCTTCCTTGCCGATGGCCAGCGACAGCTGGAAATCGGGCACTACGACGCGGGCGGCGCGGCGCGGACTCGTCGATGACGCTCACCGACACCACCTTGGCCGGCGACAGCGCGTTGGCCACGAACCGGGCCGGGTCCTCGTCGTAGTCGATGATGTCGATCTTCTCGCCGGACAGCTCGCTCATCACGTTGCGCACCCGCTGGCCCATCGGCCCGATGCAGGCGCCCTTGGCGTTGAGGCCGGGCACCCGCGAGGTGACAGCGATCTTGGAGCGGTGGCCGGCTTCCCGCGCCACGGCGACGATCTCGACGGACCCGTCGGCGATCTCGGGAACCTCCAGCGAGAACAGCTTGCGCACCAGGTTGGGGTGGGTGCGCGACAACGTGATCAGTGGCTCGCGGGCACCGCGGGTGACGCCGACGACGTAGCACCGCAACCGGTCGCCGTGTTCGTACCGCTCACCGGGGACCTGCTCGGCGGCGGGATGACGCCCTCGGATCCCTTGGTCTCGCTGCCCATTCGGACGACGACGAGACCGCGGGCGTTCGCGCGCGCATCGCGCTGGATGACGCCGGCGGCGATGTCGCCCTCCCGCGCCGAGAACTCGCCGTAGTTCTTCTCGTTCTCCGCGTCGCGCAACCGCTGCAGGATCACCTGACGCGCGGTGGTCGCCGCGATGCGGCCGAAACCCTCTGGGGTGTCGTCCCATTCGTGAGATGAGGTTGCCGTCGTCGTCGGTCTCACGCGCCATCACCTTGACGACGCCGGTCTTGCGGTCGATCTCGATGCGGGCGTCGGCCTCGTGGCCTTCGGTATGGCGATAGGCGGTCAGCAGCGCCGACTTGATCGGTATCGACGACCACGTCGACCGAGATGCCCTTGTCGGCCTCGATGGCGTGCAATGCCGCCATGTCGATGTTCACGCTGAAGCCTCCTTCCCAGATTGGCCGGCCAGCTCCAGCTCACGCTGGTTTGGTGGCGAAAACTCAACCTGGACAACGGCTTTGGTGATGCCGTCGACAGGCAGTTCACGGACCGAGAAGTTGGCCCTCGCGCCCTCGCGCACCACGAGTCGCACGGTGCCGCCGCGGATTTCGCCGAGCCGGCCGGTCAGCTGCGAGCCGTCGGACAGGGTGAGCTCGACCTTGCGGCCGCGGGCGCGCCGGTAGTGCTTTTCGGTGGTCAGCGGGCGATCGACGCCGGGCGAGGTGACCTCGAGGACGTACGGCGGGGTGTCGATGCGATCCAGCACATCGGACGCGGACCGGGACAGCGCCGCGATCGAGTCGAGATCCAGAGGATCGTCGCCGTCGGCGACCACGGTGATGCGCGGTGGGCGTGCTGCGGTGTCGATCACCACGTCTTCGATTTCATAGCCTCGCGCGCGCGAACTCGCCGTCGAGTAGCTCGATCACCTGTTTCTGCGACGGTAATCCCGCAGAACGCTCCGTCACGGCGAGCTCCTCATCTTGAGTTGTCCGGACACGATTCCGCGCAGCGCAACTTGGAACCGACTATCAACGATACGCCAGGGCCGCCGTGGCAAGCGGCAAACGCGCGGCGGCGTCCAGCGAATGCACAGTGCGCCAGCAATGGCAGGATGTTGCACGTGCCGAGCCGCCCGCCGACCGTAAGCAGACGACAAGTGTTGTTCGGGGCGGCGGCTTCTGGCACTGCTGGGCGGCACCGCCGCCGCATGTGGGTCGTCGCCGCCACCACCGGAAGTCGACGAGCTGGCCGCGCAACTCGACCGTGCGCGCGCCGACAGCCAGCTCGCCACCGACGCCGCGGCGGCAACGCCTCCGCCGCCGACGGCACAGGCGCTCACCGCGGTGGCGTCCGAGCGCGTCGGCGCACGCGCAGGCGTTGTCCGACGAGCTCGTCCGGATGGTCGGCAAGGATGCGCCGACGACGACCGCGACCAGCACGACCGCTGCAGCCGGCGAAGGCGCCCACGCACCGACGACGTGATCGCGGCCCTGCGTCAGTCAGCCGACAGCGCCGCACAATTGGCGGCCAAGCAGTCCGGCTATCGCGCAGGGCTGCTCGGCTCGATCGCCGCATCGTGCACAGCCGCCTACACGGTCGCGCTGGTCCCGGCCAAGGCGGCGCAATGACCTCTCCGGAGCCGACGCCACCACCACGTCACCACGACCACCACGACACCACAACCACGTCGTCGCGGGCGGCCGAACCCACCACGCCGGGACGGCCGTCGGACGCGGCGAACGGCGCCCTGTTCGACGCGATCGCCACCGAGCACGCGACGATCTACGGCTACGGGCTGGTGTCGGCGCACTCGACGCCCGATGTCAACGGCCTGGTTTCGGCCGCGATGGCCGAGCACCGGGACCGGCGTGAGGGAGCCATCGCAATCCTCAGGTCGCGGTCCGTCGACCCGCCGCTGCCCGCCGCCGGCTATCAGCTGCCGATCGAGGTCGACAACCCGACCGACGCGGCCAATCTCGCGGTGCGGATGGAAGAAGACGCCGCCGTCGCATGGCGGGCGGTGCTCGAGCAGGCGACCGACGAGCAGGACCGGGTCGTTCGCGGTGACGGCGCTGACACAGTGCGCGGTGGCAGCGGCCCGATGGAGCCGGGTGCTCGGCATCTCACCGATCACCGTCGCCTTCCCTGGCGGTTCAGCGAATACGCAGCTGGCACCGATCGGCGGCGAGCGCTAATGCGCCCACTCGCCACGCGTAGCGACCGCCGCGAGATGTCGGCCGCCGCGTTGCCGACTGCGATCTCCCGCGTCTCGCCGGTGAACCGGTTGCGCAACTCGACCACGCCGTCGGCCCAGCCGCGGCCCACCACGACGATCCACGGCACCCCGAGCAACTCGGCGTCCTTGAACTTCACGCCCGGTGAGGCCTTCCGGTCGTCGAGCAGCACCTCGACGCCCAGCCGGTCCAGAGCTGTGCGGCCAGCTCCGCGGCACCGGCACGGGCGGCGCTCGTCCTTGTTGGCGATCACCACGTGGGCGTCGAACGGCGACACCGACGACGGCCACCGCAGCCCCAGCTCGTCGTGGTGCTGTTCGGCGATCACGGCCACCAGCCGGGACACGCCGATGCCGTAGGAACCCATGGTCAGCCGTACCGGCTTGCCGTCCTCGCCGAGCACGTCCGCGGTGAACGCGTCGGTGTACTTGCGGCCGAGCTGGAAGATGTGGCCGATCTCGATGCCGCGTGCCGCCACAAGCGGGCCCGCGCCGTCGGGCGACAGGTCGCCGTCGCGCACCTCGGCGGCCTCGATGGTGCCGTCGGCGACGAAGTCACGACCGGCGACCAGACCCACGACATGCTTGCCTGGCTCGTCGGCGCCGGTGATCCAGGACGTGCCGTCCACCACGCGCGGATCGACGAGATAACGAACACCGTTGGCCAGCAACGCTTTCGGGCCGATGTAGCCCTTCGCCAGGAAGCGGTGCTTGGCGAAGTCGGCCTCGTCGAGCAGCGCGTACTCGGCCGGATCGAGCGCCGCCGCCAGCCGCTTCTCGTCGACCTCGCGGTCCCCGGGCACACCCACCGCGAGCAACTCCCAGTCGCCGCCGGGCTGACGCACCTTGAGCACCACGTTCTTCAGCGTGTCGGCGGCGGTGACCTCGCGGTCCAGAGCCGCTGCTTGGCCCAGTCGACGAGGGTGGCGATCGTCGGGGTGCCCGGCGTGTCGTACACCTTGGCCTCGGGCTGCCCCTCGATCGGCGGCGACTCCGGCACCGCCGTGATCACCGCCTCGACGTTGGCGGCATATCCCGATTCCAGGCACCGCACGAAGGTGTCCTCGCCGATTTCGCTTTCGGCCAGGAATTCCTCCGACGCGCTGCCGCCCATCGCCCCGGACACTGCGGAGACGATGACGTAGCGGACACCGAGCGTTGGCGAAGATCCGCTGGTATGCGTCCCGGTGCCGCTGGTAGACGGCCGCCGAGCCCCTCGTCGTCGACGTCGAACGAATACGAGTCCTTCATGAGGAACTCGCGGCCCCGCAGGATGCCGGCGCGCGGCCGGGCCCTCGTCGCGGTACTTCGTCTGGATCTGGAACAACAGCAACGGGAAATCCTTGTAGCTGCTGTACTCCCCTTGACCGTCAGCGTGAACAACTCTTCGTGGGTCGGCCCGAGCAGGTAGTCGTTCTTGCGCCGGTCCTGAAGCCGGAAGCACGCCGTCGCCGTACTCGGTCCAGCGATTGGTCACCTCATACGGCGCCCTGGGCAGCAGCGCGGGAAACAGAATCTCTTGTCCGCCAATGGCATTCATTTCGTCGCGGACGACCTTCTCGATCTTGCGCAGCACCCGCAGGCCAAGGGGCAGCCAGCTGTAGAGCCCGGGGCCGATCGGGCGGATGTAGCCGGCCCGGATCAGCAGCTTGTGGCTGGGCACCTCGGCGTCGGCCGGGTCGTCACGCAGGGTGCGCAGGAACAGCTCGGACATGCGGGTGATCACAGCCGACCACCTTACTGACGTGCCCGCTTGCATGGTCGCCGAGGCCGCCATGCGTCGGCGCCGCAGCCCTGATCACCCACACCGACGATGGGATGCGTGCGATCGCGTCGCGAAAGCGCACGTCCTGCGAGTGGCGGTGAGCGCGTTCCAGGTGCCTCGTGCCCGTTCGACGTCGCGTCAATCCCGTCCCTGCCATGTGCAGATGCAGGCCTCGTTGCCCTCGGGGTCGGCTAACACCCAAAACGCCGGCGCCGCATCGTCGGACAACAGGCGGCCGCCGGCCGCGATCGCGGCGTCGATCCGTGCGCCGGCCGCCTCGTGCGGCACGTCCACGTCGATGTGGATCCGATTGCGCTGCGGCCGCGGCGCATCCATCTGCTGGAACCAGATTTCCGGACCACGCCCGGTCGGGTCGACCAGCGCCGCGTTCACTTCGGAACCCGGTTCGTCTGCATATCCCGTAATCGCCTTCCAGAACGGCCGCACCAACGGGATGTCGAGCGCGTCGATGGCGATTTCGGAGCGCCTGCACAGCACCCGGCCTCAGCCTGCCATCCCCGTGCCGCCAGCGCCCCCGACACGTCGTGCGCCAGCCGAACGTCGCGCCCGGTGACACCGAGGACGTCGGCGGATGCAGCCGCAGCACGGCCCGGTCCGAGCGGATGTCGACGCGTCAAGTGTCCCTGTCCGTCGGCGCCCGACCGCCGAAACGGCAAGCGACGCCGCCTTCGGTCGCCCTCGACGAGCGACGGCGCTGGCACTTCCGTGTGAATGGCTCCGAGGATCAAGGCGCCAGCCCGCCGAGTCAACCGCGTCGGAGATCTGCTGTCGCGTCGGCCTCGCGTCATCGTCCACGGCGACAGCGTATCTACAGCTCGCTCGTGCCTCCACCGGCCTCGCGGGTGTGCTGCGCGGCGGCGATCTGCCGCGCGGAGAAACCGATCCAGAACGCGGCGATGCCGACCAGCACGGCGATCCCGGCGACCCACAGCAGCGAGTAGGTGTAGCCGTATCCGAGCGCGTCGAGCTGGCTGGGCGTCATGTCACTGACCGGTCCCGTCGTGCCGCCCAGGTAGAGCGTGCGTGACGTCTGCACCGCCTGGATCACCACCAGCACCAGCGGTCCGCCGAGGTTGCAGCACCATCAGCGTGATCGCCGACACCGGGCCGATCTCCCGCGGCCCGACCTCGGCCACCGCGCAGAGCGGCAGGATCCACCGAGATCACGCCGATCCCGAAGCCGCCCACCACGATCGGCACGACGAGGTCGGGAAAGTACGGGATCGTCCGCGGTCCAGCGTAGAGCCGTACAGCATCGCGCTGCAAGCACGAACAGTCCGCACAGCCGATGATCAGCCACCGCGGCGCGATGAGCGGCGCGGTCCTGGCGGCCAGCACGCTGCCGAGACCTGAACGCCAGCCGCGAACGGCAATGAAGCTGACACCGGCCCGCAGCGCCGAGTAGCCCAGCACGTCCTGCACGAAGAGCCCGATCATCACCGTCAGCGTCAGCAGCACGCCGCCGGCCAGGAACAGCAGACACGAACGTCATCACCCGGTTGCGGTTGTCGAACACCGAGAACGGACGATCGGTGCTCGGCGGTGCGCTCGACGAACAGGAACGCGACGAAGAACACCGCCGCGGCGACGCCGGCGCCGATCACCCACGGGTCGACCCAGCGCGCGCGGCGGGCCCCGGGTGAACACCAGAACCGCCGACGGTGCAGCCGAGCGTGGCCAGCAGCGCGCCGGTGACGTCGAGCTTGAGTCGCTCGTGGTGTGTCTCGCCGAGTCCGGTAGACGGCGATCACGATGATGACGATGCCGATCGGCACGTTGATCAGGAACGCCAGCCGCCAGGAGATCACGGTCAGCACGCCGCCGAGCACCAGGCCCAGCACCGAGCCGACGCCCTGCATGGCCGCCGATACCGCCATCGCGCGGTTGCGGGCATGCCCGACGGCGTAGGTCGTCGCGATCAGCGCCAGGCCCGGTCGGCGCGGCGACCGCGGCGCCGGTGCCCTGCACCGCGCGGGCGACGATCAGCGTGATGCCGTCGGTGGCCAGGCCGCACGCCAGCGAGGCGATCGTGAACACGCCGACGCCGGACAGAAACGCCCGCTTGTGACCGATGCGCGTCGCCGACGCGTCCGCCGCAGCAGCAGAAGGCCGCCGAAGGTCAGCGACGTAGGCGGTGATGACCCAGCTCTTGCCGGCGTCGGAGAGGTCCAGCTCGGCCCGCATCCGCGGCAGCGCGACGATGACGATGGTGCCGTCGAGCGTCGACATCAGCTGCATGCCGGTGATCGCGATGATCGCGATGCCCAGCACGCGACGACGACAGCGGTGCGGGAGCGCGGTGCGGTCGTCGACCCTCCAGAACCAGCCGCCGCAGACATGGGTAGCCAGCCTACCCAGAGTGAATTCGGCGATGCTTAGCGCGCCGTCGCCGAAATCGCAAATCGCTACGGCTGTCAGCCGACTCAACTCGAGTCGACGCCGAAATTCAGCTCAGTCCTAGAGTCTCGTCCGAGTCGAGCTGCTCCGTGGTCGATCGCGTCCTTGACTTCCTGCGCGTGCGCGACCTGCTCCGCGGTGTAGCCGATGAACAGCGCCGCACCGCCGACGATCACCGCCACCGCGGCGACCCACAGCAGGCCGTAGGTGTAGCCCTGGTCCAGCGCGTGCAACTGCGCGGTGGTCCATGTACTTCACCGGGCCGGTGGTGCCGCCCAGAGTACAGCGTGCGCGACGTGATGACGGCCTGATCACCGCCAGCACCATCGGCGCCGCCGAGGTTCTGCAGCATCAGCGCGATCGCCGAGACCGGGCCGATCTGGTCGAAGCCCACACCGGCGATCGCCGACAACAGTCAGCGGGACGACGATCATGCCGATGCCGAAGCCGCCGACCGTGATCGGCAGCACCAGGTTCGGGAAGTACGGGATGCCGCCGTTGAGCGTCGAGCTCGTAGAGCATCGCCGCGAGCACCAGCACACCGCCGGCGATCACCAGCACCCGCGGCGGGAACAGCGACACCAGCTGCGACGACAAGCCCGAGGCCGATGCCGAGCGCAATGACGAACGGGATGAAGCCGACGCCTGCGCGTAACGCGCTGTAGCCCATGATGTCCTGCACATACAGGCCGATCAGCACGGTCAGCGTGAACATCACGCCGCCGGCCAGGAAGATCGCGCGCGAACGGTCGCCACCCGGTTGCGGTCCCTGAAGAGGTCGAACGGCACGACAGGGTTGTCGGCGGTGCGCTCGACGATAGAGGAACGCGATCAGGAAGCACCAGCGCGGCCACGCCCGAACCCGACCGTCACCGGCCGACAGCCAGCCCTGCTCCGGGCCCATCGAGAAGCGCGAACACCGCCGCGGTGCAGCCCAGCGTGGCGAGGACGGCACCGGCGGCGTCCAGCTTCAACCGCTCGCGATGGGTCTCACGCAGCGTCGGTGCGGGCCAGGTAGCAGCATCAGCAGCCCGATCGGCACGTTCACCAGGAACGCGCCAGCCGCCACGGACACCTCGGTCAGCGCGCCGCCGACGATGAGGCCCATCACCGAGCCGACACCGGTCATCGCGGCGAACACCGCCGTCGCGGCGTTGCGAGCCGGCCACTTCGGGAACGTCGTCGCGATCAGCGCCAGACCGGTCGGTGAGGCGATCGCCGCGCCGACGCCCTGCAGCAGCCGGCGCGGTGACCAGCGTGCTCTCGTCCCAGGCGATGCCGCACAGGATCGAAGGCGATGGTGAACAGCGCGACGCCGACGATGAAGGTGCGCTGCTGAGCGCAGGTGTCGTCCGAGGCGACCACCAAGCAAGCATCAACCCGCCGAAAACGATGCACCATTGGTGGGCCTTGGCGCAGAGCCGGCCCGGCAAGCGCGCAACGGCGCCGCGGCGGACGTGCCATGGACGACGCCCCACGCCGTCGCGCTCGACCTGGAGGCGATCCGCCTGCTCGATTTCTCCAGCTGCGGCGGCACAGGGGCCACCGACGTTGGTGGTCGCCCCTTCGCCCTGCATGGGGCCGCGCTCACCACGACCTGGCGCCCGGCCACAGCCTCATGGGGGCGCTGCGCGATGCCGGGCTCGGCCGCACTTTACCTGTTCGAATGCAAGTCGGCCACGCGCGCGCTCCGCTTCCGCAGCATCGACCCTATCTCGCCGACCTCAACGTGGCCATCAGACCATATCGGCGGACCGGTCAATCTTATCGGCCTGTGCCGGGGCGGCTGGCTGTCGCTGCTCCTGGCGGCACGCTTTCAGGCTAGGTCGCACGCCTGGTCATCGCCGGCGCGCCGGTCGATCTCGACGCCGCTCCCTCCCGCATGGTCGAGGCAACCCGCGCCGCGACGCCCGAAAACTTCGCGGAACTGATCGCCGCTCGGCGGCGCATCATGCACGGGCACAGCATCCTCGCCCTCGGCGAGCCAGTGCCGAGATGGGCGAGGCGAGGTGGCCGCCATCCTGCAGGTGAACGGCCAGCTGGCGCCCCGTCTACGATCGGTTTCGCTGCTGGAACGAGGCAATTCTGGACCTGCCGGGGACCTATTATCTCGACGTCGTGGGCGCCTGTTCCGCGACAACTGCACTGGCCAAAGGGCGACTTCCGTGGCGCTGGGCGAGGCCATCGACCTCGCCAAGGTGCGCGCCCGCTCTTTGCCCTTGCCGGGCGCGACGACGACACCGTGCCCTGGGAGCGGATCCGTGGCGGCGGTGCGTCTCGTCGGCACGCCGGCCCCGCCAGGTGGCCACGGCGGTGGCACCGTGCGTGCACCTGTCGCTGTTCATGGGCGCGCGCACCTTGGCAGCATGAATGGCGCCGCATCGCCCAGTGGATCGTGGCGCGACGACGCATAGCCCCTGCCATGCCGGCGGCCTCGGTTGGACCGGGACAATGCCGTCAGGCCACGCCGCTCCTGCTCCATGGCCAGTTCGGCCCGCAGGCTTTCGGCGTCGCGGAAAATCGAGGCGACGGCGAGCGTGCGTCCGTTGCGACCGGTAGCGCAGCAGGCAGTCCTTGGCGGCGATGTCGCCTTCGATCGCCACCTCGTCCCAGCGTCTCGGCATGGCCGACATAGTTGATCGGGATATCGTAGTGCTGGCTCCAGAAGAACGGCACGGCGGTCGAACGTCTCGCGCATGTCCGAGCATGTTGCGCGCGGCGGTCTGGCCCTGGCGCTCGGCCACCACCCAGTGCTCGACGCGAATGGCCGTCGCCGCTGTGCGGATCGGGCCAGCGCGCGATATCGCCGGCCGCGAAGATGCCCGGCACGCTGGTTTCGAGGTACGGCATTCACCGACGATGCCGCGGTCGACGGCGAGCCCCGCCTGTTCGGCCAGGGCGATCGCGCGGGCGCACGCCGATGCCGGCCACGACGAGATCCGCTTCGAGCCTGCCGCCACTCGGCAAGCGTCACCTGCGCCGCATCGATGCCGCTCGCCGTCGTGTCCCGAGGTGGAAGACGACGCCGTGCTCCTCGTGCAGCGAACGCACGAAATCGCCCATCTGCGGCCCGAGGATGCGCTCCATGCGGCCGCTCCTCGAGCGCCACCACATGCACCTCGATGCCGCGCGCGCGCAGCGAGGCCGCCACTTCCAGCCCGATGAAGCTGGCGCCGAGCACGACCGCGCGGCGCGCCGTCTTGGCACCGCGCGATGATGGCCCGGCAATCGGCGAGCGAGCGCAGCATGCGGACATGGGGCAGGTCGGCGCCGGGGATCGATAGCCGCGACCGGCTCGGCGCCGGTTGCCAGCAGCAGCCGGTCGTAGGGCACGCGTGCTTGCCGTCGGCGAGCGTGACGAAACGTGCGCGCGGGTCGATGCGCGCCGACGCGCGGTCGTGCAGGCGCAGGTCGATGCCGTTATCGGCATAGAAGCTGTCCGGCGCGCAGCGGCACCCACTCCTCAGGCGCGTTGCCGGCGAGATAGTCCTTCGACAGGTTCGGCCGGTCGACGGGGGCAGCGTCGTCGTGGCTGAGCATGACGATGCTGCCCTGGTATCGCTGCGCGCCGCAGCATCTCGGCGGCCGCGAAGCCGGCGGCGCCGCCACCGACGATGACGATCTGCCCGGCGCCGCCGGCCGACCGTCGCCGCGCGGCGACGGTTCCGCCCGAGGGCGCAGCACGGCGGCGCGCGTCGCGCACGAAGATCTTGCCGTCGCGCTCGACCGTCGACCAGCAGGTGCGAGCGGGCTCAGGGCCGGGAGCACGCAACGCTTCGCCGCTGGCGAGGTCGAAACGCGGCGTGATGCCAGGGCAGCGCAGCGTGGCGCCCACCACGAGCCCGTCGACGAGCGGGGCGTGGTAATGCGTGCAATGGGCGCCGACGGCGAACACCTGCCGCGCCCGTGCGCACCAGCAGCACCGCCTCGTCGCCCACATGGCCGGCGAGCATGCGCCGCCATCGGCCAGCTCGGCGAGCGCCACGCCCTGCGCCAGATCGGGGCCGCCTGGCCCATCCTCATCATTCGCCATGCTCGTCTCCCTTGCCCCGGCGTCCGCCGGATTGAAAGAATTGCGTGATCCCAAACGTTTGCGATCCTGCCCAGGGAATGGCGCGGGATCGGCGACAGCCTAGCGCGACTTGGCCGAACGGTCCAACCGCAGCCGGCGCCACGGCCCATGCGGCCCGAGCGCGCAAGGCCATGCGGCCCGAGCGCGCGCGATGGCCGGGATGGCTCCCGCCCGCCGCTACAGCGGAACGTCCGCAGCGCATTGTGTATCCTTCGGGCCAGCCCTAATCTCACGCATCGCCCGCATGCACCTTCGGCAACCCGGCCGACGCAGGCCGCTTGCGGCAGGTTGCCGAGACCGGATGCTTCCGGTCGAACCGGGAGTTCTGCGTTCCGAAACGCCCAGAACCAAGTCAGCAGGCGGGCGCCAAGCCCGCGGAGGAGGCACCACTGGAGAAGCAAGGATTCGACAAGAGGCGCCGCCAGCAGGCCTGCGGTTGCCGCGCGTGAGCCCAGCCGAAGCCGCAGCAGCCAGGATCCGGCCCACAGGCCGGCCAGGACCCGGGCAAGGATCCGGCCAAGGACCCCGGCCAAGCATCGGGGCCAGGGCCGGGCCAAGCAGTCCGCCCACCTCGATCCGGCCCACAGCCCGGCCCACGGCCAGGCCCACTGGCCACGGCCTCGAAGCCGAAGCCGCGGCGAGTCCGCCACCGTTGGCCCTGACATGATGCCTCGGCCTGTGGGACGTCCTGGGTCGAGGCGAGTTCGCGCGCCGCTCAGGAGCTGAGCGATCCCGAAAAGCACGCCTGGAGCGCCGTCCATGACGAGGAGTTCGGCAAGGCGCTGGCAAGTGGCGCGCTGCAGCTCAACGAGATCCTGGCCAAGGACGAGGTGTTGAGCTCCAGTCGACCAGATGTGGAATGCCAACCCGTTCCGCGAAGTCATCCCGATCGATTGGGCGGGGCATATCCGCCGCGCTGCGCACCGTCTGGCTGCGCTCGATGCGCGAACCGGGGACAGCCCTGACCGCGCTGGCCAGGCTGAACACCACGCCTATGGAAGACGGCGATCGACGTGTGAGCGATGCCGGCAACCGCTGGATGGGGACCGTCCCGGCCGAAGGCCATGCAGCCACGCGTTCCGCCGACAAGCGCTTCGCCCGCCCGGAATGGCAAGAACAACCCGGTCTACCGCACGCTGCAAAGAGAGCTACCTGCTCGCCTCGGACTGGTTGCTGCATCGAAAGCGACCACCTCACCGACATCGATGAGGCGGAGAAGCAGCGCATCAACTTCCACCTGCGCCAATTCGTCGATGCGATGAGCCCATCGCTGCTGCTCCTGTCGAACCCGGCGGCGCTAAAGCGGGCCATGGAGACGGGCGGCGCCAGCCTGGCGGAAGGTGCCGCAACCTGGCTCGCGACCTCAAGGAGGGCCGGCTGAGCATGGTCGACGCGGCGGCGTTCGCGCCAGGGCGCAACCTCGCCATGTCGCCGGGAAGGTGGTGCTACCGCAACCAGCTCGATCGAACTGATCCAGTACGAGCCGCAAGACGGAGACCGTCCACCAGATGCCGCTATCTGTTTCATTCCGCCCTGGATCAACAAGTTCTACATCCTCGACCTGCAGCCGCAGCAACAGCATGATGCGGCTACCTCGTGCAGCAGGGCTTCACCGTATTCGTCGTGTCATGGAAGAACCCCGACAGCTTCGATGGATGGCTGCCACCATCGAGGACTACATGGACTGCGGGCCGCTGCGAGGCGAGCGACGTGATCCGCGAGATCACCGGCAGCCGACAGCAGGTCAACGTCGATGGGCTACTGCATCGGCGGCACGCTGCTGGCCCTGACCCTGGCCTGGCTCGCCGCCAAGGAGCGACAGACCGTTTTGGCTCGGCGACGTTCATGGTGTCGCTCCAGGACTTTTCCAAGGTCGGGCGACACCGCCGTCTTCATGGAGCGAGTCGTCGATCGATTTCGTCGAGCAGCAGATGATGCAGCGCGGCTATCTCGACAGCCGCGAGATGTCCAACATGTTCAACCTGCTGCGCTCGAACGACCTGATCTGGGCCAACGTCGTCAACAACTACCTGCTGCGGCAACAAGCCGCCTGCCTTCGATCTGCTCTACTGGAACAGCGATGGCACGCGCATGGCCCGCGCGGCGCCATAGCCTGGTACCTGCAGAATACCTATGTCGGAGAACAACCTCGTCAAGCTTCCTGGCGAAGATCCGCGCTCTGGGGCGAGCCGATCGATCTCGGCCGCGTCAAGCTCGACATCTATGCGGCCGGGTTGCGGAAAAGCGACCACATCGTGCCGTGGGGCGGCGCCTGGCGCGTCGCCCAGCTTCGCACGGCGGCAGCGTAACCCGCTAAATGCGCTCGCCTCCCGAGCGCCGCATCGCCGGCATCGTCAATCCTCCCGGCGGCAAGGGCACCTACTGGACCGGCAGTAGACGGGGCACAGGACCGCGGACGCGCCGGGATGAATGGCTGCAGGTCAGCACGCGGCACGAGGGAAGCCGGTGGACCAGCTGGAAAGCCTGGCCCGCTCGAACGGTCCGGCGAGATGGTGCGCTGCCGTGCCGCCGATGGGCAGCTGCCGAGCGCACCCGCCGCTGCACAGGTGCGCCGGGCAGCTACGTGCTGAGAGGTGACGAAGCCTGCACGCGTCAGGGAGCCATCGCCGGCCCCAGCGGCCGGCTCGCCAGGCGGCCAGCAGGGCGGTCATCTCAGGGGCCGCTCGGCGTGCTTGCCGGCCTGGCTCGGCGCGGCATCGCTGCGGCGGCGGCGCGACGGTGGCCGCGCCGCACGCTTCACGGCGTAGTTCGCTGCCGCGCCATGGCAGCGTGCCGCCTATCCTGGCAGGCGCCGCTTGGGTCTGCCGCCCTGAGCACGCCGGTTCCTCCTGCATGCGCAGTTCGGATCATTCGGCATGAGCAAGGCGGCAACGTGGGCCCCGCCGCCAGCGATCCAGCCGGCCTACCGCCGATGCGCGCCATGGCCATCTACAACGCCGAGATGAACCAGCCCGACGCATTTTCGCTGCGGCCGACGCGCCTGGCGCGGACGAGGCCGCGGCGAGCGGATCTGCAGCGTGGCGGCGTTCTGGGGCTCAATCTCGCTGGCACGCCCAGCCATCGCCGCTGTGGGGCGACGCCACGTGGATGGTGCCAGCTTCGGACGCGGGCTGGGAAGAAGGCCATGACCACCCGGCAGCCGGACAGCGCGCCGGGCTTCATCGCCGACTTCGCCGCCCTGCAGCAGGCGCGTATCTGCGGCCGATGCGCGCATCCCCCGGCATGCTGAGCGAGGGCGTGACGCCGGATTGGCTCGCCGGCGAGCCGGTCTGGTTCAGCGGCAGCGCCGGCCGCGACCGGCGCCGTCCGCACGCGCTTCTGGTGGTGCATTTGCTCAGCCACCAGACGCATCACCGCGGCCAGGTCCATGCCGATGCTCACCGCCGCCGGGCGAACGCACCTGGCGGCACCGACCTGATGCTGATCGTCTGGTGCAGGGCTGCGCCGCCGGGCGCCGTTACGGAGCGGCAGCGCTGATCGACAGCCAGCGCGTTTCACAGCGCGCCGTGCACGACAGGCGGCGAAGACGAGCTGGACGACGATGGCACGAGATAGCCGATACAGTAGCCCAGCGCCAGGCGGGCGAGATCCGACGCAGACGAGTGGCGTGACGGCGCGCTGACAAGCCGCGGCTGCACACCGCTCCCCCAATGGACCTGCGCGAACCGTTCCATCTGCTCGAACCGTGGCGTTCCATCTGTGCCTACTCCGGTTCGGCAAGGTCCGACGCTCCGGCCGACCTCCGGCAGCTGGGGCGGGCCGCGCCGCGCCGAAGCGTTTGCCGGTCCTGATCGAACCGGCAAAGAGCGCCTGTTCCGACGAAGTGGACACCGCTGTCGAAGAACATGCGCGTACTAAAAGGGTCAGACGCCTTATCCGATCAATTGGATCGGATGAGGCTCTGGGCTGCGCACGTTGCGACCCGGTGGATGCCGGACATGACCTGCACGCCTTCACGTCAGGCCCCCTTCATCGCCGATGGGGTCCGAGGGGCGCGGTGACGATGGTTGTCATCGTGGCGCGGGCTCAGCCGGTAGCGCCGAGCGCCGCCACGGTCCGCGAGGACCGAGATCTGACGTGCCGAACCATCGCGAGATCAACACCACGACAGGGCCAGCGCCCGGCGGCGGCGATCGCCTGGCGGCGATCGAGCGCAGCGGATGCTGGCTGCGAAACCCGGTCAGAGAGCAGTGTCGGTGCGGCGGCACGGCGCGCAGCCCGCCACGTGTCAAACTGAGCATGATGCAAAAGCAGGGTGCGCACGCAGCCGCAATCCATTGGCGTAATTAATGGATACGATTGTTATCGTGATTGCAGACTGATCGGTATGTTGTCAGGCCATCCAAGGGCGGTCCCCGGATAGGGAACCGGCATTGGCGGCGCCGCCGGATCAGACACCTGGTTGTCCGCGTGGCGGCGCATGGCCGGCGCGGGCTGCAACACCCGCCTCAATCGGGCAGCAGCATGGCGCGTTCGATGGGTGAACACTCCGCTCGGTGCCCAGCACGTGGCGCGCCGCGAAGTCGTTTTTGGGGAACAGCGCGGTCGGAACCGCCCGGTCGCGCGTTGAGGCCGCCCGCATAGGCGCCGCAGGCTTCCGGCACGATGGCGCGCGGCCGCCGCCGACGGCGTGAAGCGGCGGCGGCGGCATCGGACCGGCCGCGCAGCCGGACCTTTGGCCGCCGGGTGCGGGCGGCCGGCGATCTCGGCAGCCTCGCCGCCCGCCGTTTCGTGCTCGGCGCGACGACGCCGCCACGCACCCAGCGTGTCGACTCACCCATGCCGCCCAGCGCCGCCGGAACCGCCGGATCGTGGCTGCCCGGTCACCCAGGATCCAGTGACGCGTCCGGCCTGCCAGAGGCGGAGCAGGGGTCGCCCGGTCGACCGGGTCGAGTTTCCGCGCCTCGGCGCGCGCACGCATGCGAGCTGTCGCCGAGCGCGATCTACGATGGTGCGCGGCGCGTAGCGCTGGGACGAGCGGCGCGACAGGGCGCTCAGTGGCGGCGATTGGCGTCAGTGGCGGCGGCAGCACGCCGCAGCTCGGCGTGGAAAGCGCTTCGAACCCTTTCGTAAATGCAGATCGGCGACGACCGGCAGCCGCTCGCCGGGCGGACACGGGGAGCGCGCCGGCGCGGATCGGTGGCGAAGCGTCGGCGAGCTCCTCCACGCCGCAATCCATCGGACGTGCGCGCATCGGCCTCCCGCCGCGGTCGATTGCACCAGCTGGTCCCACCCCATCGCCTCCGCATCAGGATCGGCGTCGGCTTCCGCCAGTGGCATGAGCCTTCGGCCGCCTCGCTTCGAACACACCGCTTCGCGGCCGATCTCCAGCATCACCGTCGATCGACAGCGGCGCACACGCGCCTCCGGGAACATTTGTGTGCATGATCTCGGCCTTCGATGCGCGCCAGCATGGCGGAGAGGCGCTTCAGGTCGAGCAGGCCCGCTCGCCGCTGAGCACCGGCCCGAGCCGCGGCTGAGCAGGATGTGCGTCCGGCTGGTGCCGGCGCAGCAGCGTCGTAGATGCGAGGTCGGTCGTTTTTCATGGTCGCCTGCGCGCGCTCGCTTCTCCTGGCCGGGATAGCGTCGCTCGACGAGCCCGGCGATTGATGGCGCATCGGGCGAAGGCTGTCACCCCCATCAGGGCTGATCTGTCCAGCCATTCTTCAAGGTCATCGCCGAGCATATCCTGGAGCAATACGCAACGGAACGAAGCGTCGT
>ERZ1370068.1489-contig-11387_pt1 | contig 30683 bp, 51 predicted proteins | sample MGYA00561227_ERZ1370068 | MGnify/ENA primary metagenome ERZ1370068 (study PRJEB38410, sample SAMEA6850437) | metagenome | study: Metagenomic assessment of the ecological functions of the soil: analysis of the soil microbiota associated with the...
GGCTGGCCGTCTCGCGTACGAATTCGAGCCTGCGCGCCATCCGTAGCGGACTCACGGCAGGAAATACCGCACGTTCAAATAGATCATGTGGACCGACGCGTCAGCCGGCGTGCCAGCGGGGCACGGAGAAAGGCGTGCGCCGCAGATACGAGTTACTGCCCCATGAATTGAATGCCGCCGATCTTCGGGTCGCGAAAAACGTATGGATCAGGCCTGCCGTCGCCTCGACGATGCGTTCGTTCGCCGCAGTCGAGCCCGGCACGCCAAACCCGATCGTGCTGCCGTCGACATCGGTGCTCACCGTGCGGGTCGCGTGCGCCGCGCTGTAGTAGGCATAGAGACTCGTCTTGCTGGCGGCCTGAATCTCGGTGCCGATCAACGACGACCACGTGGTCACCAGCGTCATGCTGGCGTCGTGGTTGATGATCAGGTCCGGGAGGTTCGTATTGGAGATGTAGCGGCCGCCGCCCGAGGAATAGAAGCCGGTGGCGACCAGGCGAACCGAGGAGACCGGTTCGACCGCGGCGGTGAGCGCGCCGCCGATCGCGGTTTTGTCGAACGTCGTGTCGGTGTCGAGGCTGTAGGTCTTGAAGCGGCGCACCAGCACGGCGCCGTCGAAGTGCTGATGGGTGCTGCCGATCTTCGGGTCGAACGCGATTTTGCCGATGATGTCGGGAAACGGATTCGGCACGTCGTTGACCGTGGCGCCCGCGTCGACCTCGCCGCCGGGAAATCCCGCTGGCAGTCTGACACCGCTCCCGATTTACTGATCGGGGTTCTCGATCGAAACCGCCACCGTCAGGTCTTCGTTCGGACGAGTCGTCAACCGGAACTGCATGGGGCGTCCCCAGGTCAATCCCGCGTGCCCGTTCGGATCGAGCGCCTGGGTGAAGAAAATGCCCGCCGTCTCCGGTGACAGGCCGTTGCGGTTCGGCGTCATCAGGCTCCACGCCTGACCGGCCAGGAAGTCGAACGCGCCCTGCCGATACTGGCCCCAGAAGACGCGCATCCGGAAGCGTGTTGGAGTTCGTGGTGACGCTGAGGCCGTTGGGCGCGTTTCCGAGGAAGTCCACCTCGAGGACTCCCTTCAGATTCGCCGTCCCGACCTTGCTCGTCGCCTCCAGCGAGAGCCGCGAGTTCTGCGACGAGAACTGCGTGTCGTTCATGTGGCCCTGCACGGTATTGTCGAACGGGATGGTTCCGAACGACGTGCCAAGCCCGCTGCCAGTATTAGTCGTTCGCCGGATCGCCGTGGCGTCGATGAAGCCGCCGAAGAGCAAATCTGCGTCGCCGACGTGAATGGCGAGCGGTGAACCAGGCGCGCTGCTGCCCTGTTGGGGAGTCGGGGCATCGGGCGGCGCGGCCGTTTGTGCCGAAGCGGCGACGCTGAGACACACAAGGATCGCAACCGTACGCTGCGCGCTGTGCGTTCGCGTGACTGGTCGAGTTCATGTCGATCAAGGCTTCGCGATCGTTGTCGTAGCATGCCGTTTGCCATCGCTGCGCCCGGGGAAAGAATGGTGAGATCTGAGTGGACTGGGAGCGCGTTAGCTCTTTGCCGGAGCCCCTCCGATATGGTGGAGCACGGCGCCGGATCGTTGTGCTCAGTGTGCAGGCAGAGTGGACGTGACATGGCATCGACTCCGCATGACGCGCCCGCATGTGCCGCAAGAGAATCGCTTTTCTGTGCGTTCTCAGTACGGCTGTGTCGCTAATGGCTGGGGTCGGCGGGCTCTCTCGCCTGCGCGCGCAGACGACTCCGCTTCGACCGGCCGTCTCGCTCACGCAGCTTGCCGTCGTTTGGCGCCTCGACGCTCGCCGCCGATTTCAATGAAGATGGGCACCCCGATCTGATCGGCGCGGGAAGACACTGCAGGTGGCGTTCGGGGCCGGCGACGGAAGCTTCGGCACGCCGCAATCGCTGGGACTCGGCGCGCGTCCTCTTGCGGTGGGCGACTTCAACGCGCGACGGTCATCTCGACGTCGCCATTTCGGGAGTGTCCATCCTTCCCGGCCGCGGTGATGGCACCTTCGGGCCACCGCGGATCGTCGATCCAACCGTCCATTTTCCCGACGACACGCTGATCCTCTCGCGCGCCATCGTCGAAGACTTCAACGGCGACGGCAAGCAGGACATGGCCTTCGTGGATGGTGTGGCCATCTCGATCTACCCGGGGCGCGGTGACTTCACCTTCGACGCCCGCGTGCGGCTGATGACGGCGGACGGTCCGAACGCGCTGGCCGCGGCCGACTTCAACGGCGACGGCCGGCTTCGACCTTGCCGCCTCGACGCTCAGCGGCGTGCTCGACGTGTTCATCAACCACGGCGCGCTGACGTTCACCGGCTCGTCGACGTTCGTCGGGTTCGACATGTGGGACATCGCCGCCCTCGACCTGAACAAGGACGGAAAGCAGGACCTTGTAGTCATCGTGAGCCAATTCGACAACGGCGGGTTTAGTCCCGGCTCCATCACTGTGCAACGCGGCAACGGCGATGGAACCTTCCAGGCGCCCGTCAGCCATGCGACGCACGCGCACGGCTCGATGAGCGTAGCCGTTGGGGACTTCAACCACGACGGCAATCCCGATGTCGCCACCGGCAACCGATCCACCCTGAACGTCGACACGACGTGCACGGGGTTCATCTACTGGGACAGCGTCACGATTGCGCCGGGGATCGGTGATGGGAATTTCGGCGAGCCGGCGACGTTTCGCCTCGGGACGCACAATCTTCGCGACGAGACCTACCAGAACTCCCACAACGGCATGATTGCGGCCGATCTGAACGGCGACGGCTGGACCGATCTGGTCGCATCTCCAGGCGCCGTGCTCCTGAGCCGGCCGGCAGCAGCAAATCGGCGGCCGGTGGTCAGCGCCGGACCTGACCAGACGATCGAGTCGGGGATTCCTTCGAATCGACGCCGTCGCCTCCGAGGCCGACAACGACTGGCTCGACTTCCAATGGCGGGACGCGACCGGCGCCGTGGTCGGCCCTCATTTCGACGACGTGCCGGGCCTCCCTACTTCTGCATCGATTTCGACCCGGGCACCTACACCGTGACCGCGAGCGATCGTCGCGGCGGAACGGCGACCGATTCGATGACGGTATATCCGCTGCGCGCCGACGATGGACAGCTGCGGGTCAATCGGCCCGACATCAACGAAGTCCTCGGCACCGAGACGCCGTATACGATTCGCTGGGAGAGCGCCAACCTGACCGGTCTCGCGTCGTTCCGCCTGAGCGCCTCCGTCGACAACGGCAAGACGTGGACCGCGATTCCCGGGTGTGCGGGCCTTGGGGCATCGGCGACTGACTGCCTGTGGAATTCTCCCGGGCCCGCGACCGACAACGGGCGCGTCCAGGTCGAGGCATTCGACTCTGCGGCCGCGCGAATCGCCTTCGACGTGTCGGAATCGTTCCGGATCGTCACAGGGCACAGTAGCGCGCTGCCCGAAGGGTGGCAGCACAACGACATCGGCACCGTCGGGGCGAGCGGCGCGGCAACGTTCGACGGAACCACGTTCACGGTGACCGGCGCCGGCGCCGACATCTGGAACAGCGCCGACGAATTTCAGTTCGCGTACACCCCGATCAGAGGCGACTTCGATCTGGTGACGCGGGTGAAAACGGGTACAAAACGTCAACCAGTGGACGAAAGCCGGCCTCATGCTGCGAGAACAGCTCACGGCAGGCGCACGGCACGGTTCGATCTTCGTCACACCGACGAAGGTGAAGGGCATCGCGTTCCAGCGGCGGACGACGACGGCCGGCGCCAGTGTCAGCACCGCTGGTCCCGCCATCACCGCCCCGGTCTGGCTGCGGCTCTCGCGCGCGGGAATGGTCGTCAGCGCGTTCTACCGCACCGCCGATAACGGCGATTGGACGCTGGTGGGCACACAGACGTTCGAGGTGCTCACCGCCGACCTGCTGATCGGACTCGCCGTATCGAGTCACGTGGATGCCACCCCTTGCAACCGCCACGTTCGACCGCGTCCAGATCATTCCGCCGGACACGCATCTGCCGCCCGGTTGGACGGAAGAAGACATCGGCCATGTCGGCGCGCCGGGCAGCGCCACCGCCACCGTTTCCACGGCGAGGGTGACCGGTTCCGGCGCCGACGTCTGGGGACGAAGGACGCGCTGCACTGGGCGTTCCGCCCCGCCACCGGCGACTTTTTCGATCGAGGCGCACGTGGACAGTGTCGAGAACGTCCATCGCTGGACCAAGGCCGGCTTGATGATACGGGCCAGCAGCAGCCCCGGATCGCAATACGCGTTTCTCATCGCGACGCCGACGTCAGAGAAGGGCGTCGTCTTTCAGGGCCGCATGGCGACCGATGGCGCAAGCATGCAGACGGGGGCTCACGCCTCTCGATCGCGCCGCCGGGGTGGCTCAGGCTGACGCGGATCGGAACGAGCATCAGGGCTTACTTCCGCCAGCCGAAGACGGATGCGTGGGTGAATCTCGGGCTCATCGAGCTGCCGAATCTGTCCGCGACGGTGGAGGTCGGTCTGGCCGTGTCGAGTCATGTGGACGGCACGCTCGCGACGGCGCGATTCTCGGAGATCGCGATCGAGCCGGTCCTGACGTGGACCTCCGCGCAGATCGGCCCGGGCGAGTCCGGCAGCTTTGTGGATGGCACCTTCTTCAGCGCGATGAATCGGGGAGCCGACATCTGGGGCAACGTCGGACGCATTCACCTACATTCACACGCGATGGAGCGGCGACGGCGCGTTGACCGCGCGCCTGAACCGATTGGACGAGGCGCATCGGTGGACGAAAGGCGGCCTGATGTTCCGTGAATCGCTCGCGCCCGGCGCGGCCCATGCGTTCGTGCTGTCGTCGCCGGAAAAGGGACGACCGTGCAATACCGGGCCGTCGCGAACGGGACGAGCGCCAGTGGCGGCACGTTCCCGAAGAACGCGCCTGGCGAGTTCGGACCCGGCTTCTGGCTGCTGATCGTGCGCGAAGGAAACGTGTTCACCGGGTATCTGTCGGCGGATGCCGCCGGGGCTGGCTGCAGATCGGGCAAGCCGTGGTGAGCCTTCCGCCCACGGTCTATGTCGGTCTTGCCGTGACAAGCCACAACGTCGCCGCCTCCTCGTGGGGCCTGTTCGACGACGTCACGCTGAGACGCGGGCCGTTTCAGCCGACACCGACGCCACCCGTGCCCTGACGCCCTTGACAAGCAATTAGTTAAATGGCAAATTGACGAAATATGCCTCGTGCCGCACACCGGAGCGCGACGGACCCGTCGCCGTCGCTCTTCACCGCCGCGGTTTTGAAAGCGCTGGCCAACGGCCGTCGGCTCGAGATACTCAACTGGCTGAAAGATCCCCGCGCCCACTTCCCGCCGCAGGCCGATGGAGACCTCGTCAAGGATGGCGTCTGCGGCGTGTTCATCGCCCAGAAGCTGAACGGTCAGCCCGCCGACCGCGAGCGAGCACCTGCGGATCCTGACCCATGCCGGCCTGCTGCGCGCGAAACGGATCAAGCAGTGGACGTTCTACCAGCGGGATGAGCGGCGCATCGAGGACGTGAAGCGCGGCTTCCGAACCGCCTGGTGAGCGCCAGCGACGCACAACTGTTTTCAAGCCCTGGAGGTTTCGTGTCCGTCTACGACAAGCTGAGTGCGATCGGCATCTCATTGCCATCGGTAACGCCTTCGGTTGCACTGTTCGTTCCGTTCGTGCGCACCGGCAACCTGATCTTTCGTGTCCGGGCCACATCGCGCGGCGGAACGGCGAGCCCTGGGTCGGCCGGCTCGAGGAGCACATCACCATCGCGGACGGACGCGAGGCCGCAGCGCGGGATCGCGATCGAGCTCCTCGGCGCGCTCCATGCCGCGACATCCGACCTCAACTCGATCACCCGCATCGTCAAGCTGCTGGTGCTCGTCAACAGCGCGCCCGCGTTCACGGAGCCGCACGTCGTCGCAAATGGCGCGTCGGAGCTGTTCAACGAGGTGTTCGGCGATCGGGGACCGCACGCACGCAGCGCCATCGGCGTCGCGCAGCTGCCGCTCGGCGCCTGCGTCGAAATCGAACTGATCGCCGAGGTGGCCTAACCAGGCCGTGCGGAGACTGAGATGCTGACCATCGGATCGCAACGACCGCTCTTCGACATACCGGCGGGCATCGCCTACTTCAACACCGCGTACAGCTCCGCCGCTGCTCAACAGCTCGCGCGGCGGCTCTCGTCAGAGGCTTCGCACGCGAAGAGTCACCCGTGGGAGCGGCCACCTGCGAGACTTTTTCGGCGACGCCGAGCGCATTCGTGCGCTGGCCGCGGAGCCTCTTCGGTGGCGATGCCGATGGCTACGCTGTCGTGCCTGCAGCCAGCTATGGACTGAGCGCCGCGGCACGCGCCATCCAGCCGACCCTGAAGGCGGGAGATCGGATCGTGGTGCTCGACGAGGAGTTCCCGTCCAACGTGCTGCCGTGGCGTCGCGTCGCGCTTGAGACGGGCGCGGTGGTCGCAACCGTTCCAACGCCCGCCGACGGCGACTGGACGACAGCGACCCTGGCTGTCATCGCCCAGGGCGCTCGGGTCGCTGCGCTTGTCTCCCTGTCACTGGACCAACGGCGCGCGGCTGGATCTCGTCGCGATCGGCCGGGCATGCCGCGCGGCCGGTGCGACCCTCGTCCTGGACGCGACCCAGGCGCTTGGTGCGATGCCGTTCGACATGGCTGCCGTGCGGCCTGACTTCCTCGTGTCGGCCGGCTACAAGTGGCTGCTCTGCCCATATGGCGTCGGTCTGATGTACGTCGCTCCCGAGTGGCGAGACGCGCGGCCGCTCGAGGAGACGTGGCTGGCGCGCGCCAACGCCGCCGACTTCACCGCGCTGGTCGACTACAGCGACACCTACATGCCGGGCGCTCGCCGCTTCGACGTCGGCGAAAAGTGCACCGCGAGCCTGCCCGGCGCGATCGCCGCGCTGGAACAGTTACAGGCCTGGGGCGTCTCCAACGTCGCCCGCGTGCTCGGCCAGATCACCGATCGAATCGCCTCGCGCCTCGAAGCGCTCGGCTTCACGGTGCCGCCGTCATCGCAGCGCTGCCCGCACATCATCGGTGCGCGCCTGCCGCAAGGGTTCACCGGGGATGTTGTCGGAGCGCTCCGTGTGCAGCACGTGTTCATCAGCCGGCGCGGGTCGTGGGTCCGCGTCGCGCCTCATCTCCACGTGACCGAGCCCGACGTCGAACAGCTCTTCGCCGCCCTGGACGTCGCCGTCGCACCCAGCATGCCTGTGCGTTGACTCAACGCACCGCCGCGCCATGATGCCTTCAGCAGGTCATGTCCGAATGGCTCGAACCGATGGCGGCAACGCTCACGCAGGAGCGCTTCACAGGACCCGACTGGGTGTTCGAGCGGAAGTTCGACGGCATCCGGCTGCTCGCCTACAAGCACGGCGGCGAGGTTCAGCTGTACTCGCGCAATCGACTCCCGCAACATCTTCCGGGCGTGGCCGCCGCCGTCGCGAACCTGCCCGTGGACGATGTCGTCCTCGACGGCGAGATGACGTGGGACGGCCGCAGCGCGTATCACGTGTTCGACATCCTGAGGCTGAACGGGCGCGACGTCACCGCGCTGCCGCTCGAAGAGCGCCGCGCGCTGCTCGGACAGTTGCCCTTCGAAACGCCGCTGTCGCGCGTCGACCTCATCGACGATCGCGAGCCGTGGGAACGCGCACGGCGCGAAGGGTGGGAAGGCGTCATCGCCAAGCGGCGCGGCTCGCCGTACGAGCACCGGCGATCGAAGTTCTGGCTGAAGATGAAGTGCGAGCTCGCGCAGGAGCTCGTGGTCGGCGGCTTCACCGATCCGCAAGGCTCGCGCGCCGGCCTCGGTGCGCTGCTCGTGGGCTACTACGACGGCGACGACTTCGTCTTCGCGGGAAAGATCGGCACCGGCTTCGACACGAAGCTGCTCTCGAGCTGCGCACGCGGCTCGACGCGATCGAGGTGACAGCGCCGCCGTTCACGAAGGCGAAGGGGCTGCCGCGCCTGCGCGCGCACTGGGTGCGTCCGGAGCTGGTCGTGCAGGTCGGCTTCATCGAGTGGACGGTGCACGGCAAGCTGCGGCATCCGCGGCTGCTCGGCATCCGCACCGACAAGTCACCGCGCGACGTGGTCGAGGGAGAGCCGTGATCACGCATCCGGACAAGGTGCTCTTCCCCGACGATGGGATCACCAAGGGGCGATCTCGCCGCCTATTACGAGGCGATCGCGCCCGCCATGCTGCCCCACCTGCAGTGGACGACCGGTGACGATGGAGCGATATCCGGCCGGAATCGGCAAGAAAGGCTTCTGGCAGAAAGACGTGTCGAAGGGATTTCCCGAGTGGCTGCAGCGCGTCGAGGTGCCGAAGAAGGGCGGCGTCGTGCACCACGCGATCGTGACCGACGTGCGATCGCTGCTGTGGGTGACGAATCAGAACACCGATCACGCAGCACGTCTGGACATCGCGCGTGCCGGATCTCGATCATCCCGACATCTGCGTGTTCGATCTCGATCCGTCTGAGGACGATCCCGGCGGCGCGCGCGCGCGGCCGATCGAGCTGCGCGATCTGCTCGACGAGCTGTCGCTGCCGTCCTGGATCAAGACGACCGGCTCGAAAGGCTTCCACATCGTCGTCCCGCTCGACGGCGAGACGCCGGTCAACGCCGTCGCCCGCTTTGCCAATACGGTCGGCGCCATGTTCGTGAAGCGCGCACCCGATCGCCTGACGCAGGAGTTCAGCAAGGCCGACCGACGCGGCCGCATCTACGTCGACACCGGCCGAAACGGCTACAGCGCGACGTTTGCCGCGGCGTATACCGTCCGCGCGAAGCGTGGCGCGCCGGTGTCGGCGCCATGCACCTGGAAGGAGGTCGAGCGCGGCGACGTCGATCCGCAGACGTTCACGATTCGAAACATGGCCGCGCGGGTCGACGCCGTCGGCGACGTGTGGAACGACATGTGGCGTCGCCGTCGATCGTTGAAATCAGCGATCGAGAAGTTGAAGCGGCTCAAGCGGTAACATTCATGGGGACACATGGCGCGCGACGACTCATCGGGCGGCTCCGCACTGGTCGCATTCCTCTGTGGCATCGTCGTCGCGGCAATGCTCACCGTCGCCGGCGCATGGCTGTTTCGAGCGGCGATCTGGGGTCCGCCTCGAATCCGATACGTCCCGTCCGACTCGTCGTCCGGGAAATCTCGTCAACTGGCCCGCCTGGAGACCGTCGTGTTCGGCATGGACAAGATCGTGTCGGGAGGGTGGGACAGCCGATAGCGCTTCTGGAGGCCCTGGCGGGCGACCGGTTGCTGTTGATGAGTGTACGGCGAAGTCACAGCAGGCATCGATCTCAGTCACGTCGAGGCATCCAGCATCTCCATCGACAAGCGAACAATCCGGATACAGCTGCCGGGCGCAGAGGTCTCTCGCGACGCGCGTGGACAACGAGAAAACGCGGGTCTATTCGCGGGAGACAGGTCTGTTCTCGCATGTTGATCCGAATCTGGAATCGGACGTCCGGAAAGAGGCCGAGCGGCAGGTTCGTGCCAGGCGGCCCTGGACGCCGGCGTCCTGCGCCTGGCGATGGACAATGCCCGGCTTACGATGACCGCTTTTCTGCAAGGTCTTGGCTTCGAGCACGCTGAAGTCCGGTGAATCGTCGGCACACGATAGTTCGTCACTGCACGACGTGCCGCCGCTGCATGGAGTGCTGATTCACGTAGTTGGCGATCGCCTCGCCCTCGGCATCGCTGATGGCGACGGTGCTCGGATAGTGCATGCCGCCCCAGACTCGGGCGTTGTTCCCGTCCGAGCGCGCCTGCGCAATGCTGGTGTAGGTGCGGCTCGGCTGTCCGATCGTCGTCAGCGTAAACGTCTGTCGTCGTCCGAAGTGGCTGAGGAGCACGGTCGCAGCCGCGCCATTCTGGCTGGGATGCCCGGCAGGGTATTCCGGGTGCGCCGGCGTGGTTGATGAGCGGCAGCCAGCCCGGATCGGAAGCCGTGCCCGGATTGCCGTCCGTGTCCGCCAGCGGGATCGAGGTCACCGGCCGCCAGGTCACTTCGTTCGGAACGCCGCCGTAGAATCGCTTGCCGCTCCAGGTCGTGAACGCCGTGTCGGCCATCGCGATGTTCAGGACCGCGAGCAGCCGGTTGGCCGTCGGACATCGACAGGTGGTGGGCGCGTGCAATCTGGTTCGCTGCCTGATTCCAGTGGACGCTGGCATTGCCGTCCCAGAACAGCGCGAGCGCCGTCTGATCGTCGGTGCGCGTCGATCCGGTCTTGCGACCGAGCGCCTTGACGGCATTGAAATCGTCCGTGTAGCCGTCGCGCTCGTCAGACTTCGCGGCGGTCCCGGCTCGAACTGGGTGTTGGTGGTCAGGACGAACATCGCGGTGAACGCCAACCCCTGAGCGCTCATCGCGGCGAACGCCGGCGGCGTCGGCCGCCACTGGCCGACCGCGGTCCCACCGGTGAACGGAGGATAGCTCGCGCTGAATCCATCGGTCGCGCGCCAGACGAGCACGGCCTGCGCCACCTCGGTTCCCCAGGCGATGCCGCGCTCGATACGTCTCGTGCACCTGGCCACGTGTTTCGGCGAGTGGCCGCGGTCTTCGCAATCGTCGCTCAGCGCCGCGAGCGACGCCGTATAGCTGGCATCGAGCGCCGCTTGTTGGGACGGGAACAGGCCGAGCCAGCGCCGTGTGCGCCGCAGCGATGACCGCCGCTCGGCGCGACGAGGCATCCGGAGCCTTCGTCTGAACGAAAATCGGGGTGTAGCGCTGTTCGATGCCGTTGAACGCATCGAAGATCGCGGTGTGGACGATCGCCCCGAGCCGTTGACTCGAGGAGTTCGCCGTATTCGTCGCAATCAGCGTGTCGATGAAGATTTGATTCCACTCGAGCACCTCCAGACCCATTCCTCGTCCACCGCCGCGATCTGGATCTTCAGCCGCAGCCGTCGAGTCGTGCGTCTGCTCCGCGCACGTGCTCCGCGCCGCACCGGCCAGCCCGAATACCGCCATCACGCCAACCGTCAACGTCAAGAGTGTCCTCGTCATCGCGCCTTCTCCTTCGGACGGTCAGGATGCCGCCCTCACGCTGGAATGCGGGAACGCCGGTTTGCAGGGTGAACAGCGCCAAAAACATTCCAGAAACTGCCTGACTCAGTGCAGGGAAGGCTCGAGGACGTCAAACGCGACTGGCGATCGGCGAAACTCTGTTTTGCTTCGGGAGCACGACGGAGAAGGGCGCTGACTGATTCCGCGGGCCGGCGGCGTGTCGAAGACCTGTGCGCGTCGCGCTCGTCCGCGATGTTCATCGCACACGATCATCGGCCGAGGTTCAGCCTCACGCCGATCATCGCGCGCCGCGGATCCATGAAAACTGTGGCCGCAGCGAAATTCGGACTGAATAGATTGTCGGTGGCGAGGCCCTCCTCCGCTGTGTCGTTGAGCGCGTTGAGCACGTCGACGAGCACCTCGACGCGTCCCACGCCGCCGACGGCGATCGTCTTCGACACACGGACATCCAGCAGCGATTGCGACGACAGTCGACGTGAGCCCGGGGGCTCGAGCAGAACGCGTTGGCTGCCCTGCGGCAGCGTCAGCTGCGCCGACGCCGCGTACGGCTTGCCGCTGAAATACTGCAGATTGGCCGAAACCACCAGGCCGGTCCGTGGCACGTCCACCGAGCCCATGACGCGGAACATGTGCGGCCGATCGTTCGGCAGCCGGCCGCGCGCGTTGGTGAGACTGTTCGGATCCTGCCCGAACGTCAGCTGAGTCGCGCCGGCGACGGAACTGACCTGCGCGCCCGCAGCGGCGCTCCCATTGGAGGCCTGCAGCCCTGAGACCCTTGAGAACGTATCACGTGCCAAACGCCTGCCACCCGGCGGACCGGCGTTTTTCGACGACCATCACGAGCCCGTTGTACGTCAGCGAGTATCCTTCTGGATTCGTGAGCAAAAACGGCGAGCAGCCGGGGCATTGGTGAGCACGAAGACCGGCACGCTGCGGCCGTCTGGCAAGCTCCTCGTTTCCTCGCGATACTGACCGCCGACATCCGTCCATCCGACGAAGTTGCTCCCTTTCTTGCCCACTTACGCGATCGCGACGGCGAGCTTGCGCCCGACCTCGCGATCCAGGCCAATGGAATACTCTTCAGAGCGAGGTGAGCGGCGTCTCCGGATCGATTTGCAGGTTGATGCTGGATCATCCACTTTGACGATGGTTGTGTAGCCGCCGGTCGCCGCATTGAACGCGGCCGTCGTGGTCGCGGTCGCGGCGGGATGAATCGCGGCGAATTCTCCGGTCAGCAGCCCCTGCCGGAACATCCCGTAGCTGGCGCGCAGCACTGTGCGACCATCGGCGGTCAGTTTCGTCGTGACACCCAAGCGTGGCGAGAACACGTTCCAGGTGTACAGCGTTCCCAAGCCCTTCACGATCTGGTCGGTTTCACGCCCTTCAAGATCGAGCGCGTGCAGGTCCTGAATGATCGCGCGGCTGTGGTCGAACCGCAGCCCGGCGCTGATCGTCAGCCCACCCTCGTGATGGTGTCGGCCACGAACCCGGAGGCGGTGAGGGAGACGCCGCCTTCGTGTGAGGGCGCGCGCGAGACGGACTGAAACGGCTGTCCGCCATTGTCGACGAACCTGACACCCGTCGGAATGACCGAGGAGTACATGGTGGTCGCCGCGGTCGAACTGCCCGCCCATCTTCCACTGGTGATCGGCGCCCCACAGCCCGGGCCGGAAGCGGCTGACGGTCGCCTTGGCGGTCGTGCGAATGATGTTCGATCCGCCGAAGGTTTGCGGAGCGCCGCTCGAGACATTCGTCAACTGGTCGAACCGGCCCGCCGTCGTCCGATTGCCCGTGCTCGGGTCGTCTTCCCGGTCGTAGACGAACCGTCCGGCGCGCACATCCCACAACGTATTCGCGGACGAGTGCGTCAGGTCGCCGAAGGTGATGGCCGGCACGGACGCGTGCGAGCGCAGGGTCGCTTCGAACGGCTTTGACGAACGTGGGGAGCTCAGGGTTGACCCAGGACTCGTCATGGATGCTTTGCAAGCAACTGCCAGCCCGGAGCCAGTTTCCACGTGAGCTTCGCGAAGATCTTGTTCTGCTCGTAGGTCCTGGGGAACTGCGGGCTTGCGCCCGGCTGACTGTCATAGTCGCGCAGATACTGGTATCCCGCGAAGAACCACAGCCGATCGCGAATAGCCGGGCCACCGACGTTCGTCGTGAGGTCACGGTACCTGTCGCGCTCGTAGCCACTCTGCAGTCCGCCAGAGTTGGGAACAGGACGCCGTACCGGCTGGCTGGTCAGACCCGCCGGCTGTCCATAGTACGACCCGTCATACTGAAATCTCTCGCTTCCCTGCCTGGTGACGACGTTGATCACGGCGCCCTGCACGCTGCCGAACTCAGCCGACGCCCCCACGGACTGGACTTGCACTTCCTGGATGAAGTCGACACCCGGCTCGGCCCGCGCGATGCCGCTGCACGGACAAGTGAAGTTCGTGCCGTCGATCAGAAACTGATTCTCATTGGTGCCGGAGCCGAACGCCGACACGGTCGGTGATGGTGGCGCTCCCGGGCGAGGTGGGCGAGACGCCGGGGGCGGCCCTGATGAAGTCGAACATACTCACCCGTCGCGTCGGGATGGCGTTGAGATCCTCGGGGCCGAAGCGAGTCACGAATCCGGAGTCTCGTGCTTCGATGCGTGAGCCCGCTTCCTCGACCGCGACCGATTCCGCGAGGCCCGCCAGCGTCAGGACCGCCGTTCTCTCGATGGTCGCGCCTGCTCCGATGGGGATGTCCTCTTCGTGATAGGTGGTGAATCCCTGGAACGCGATATCGAGCACGTATGCGGACCCGGAGGCAGCGCCGGGAAGCGCAGTTGCCCTTTCTCGTTCGTGGTCACTGTCACCGGCCCGCCAATCAGCGCCGGCGAGCTGACACGCACAACGGCACCCGCAAGGACGCCGCCCTGTGCGTCCTTGACGGTTCCAATCAGGGCTCCCGTCAACCCCTGCGCGTGAGCCGCGTGAGACTGCAGCACACACGCAGCGGCGAGAAGGAATTGAACAGATCTGCGCATGCTGAAACTCCTCGGCGTGTGGGCGTGGACGGCTGGCTACGGCGCCCTCATGCTGGAATGCGCGAAACCCGGTCTGCAGGGTGAACATCGTCAAAAACGCTCCAGAAACTGCCGGGTTCGGCGCCGGCCCCACCCATGGACAATGTGCGATACTGCGCCATCGACAAGGTCTTGGAGACACCGTTACCCGGGGCGGTCACCGAGCTGCTGCGGGCGTGGGGCGATGGCGACGATGCCGCGCTCGAGCAGCTGACGCCGCTCGTCGAGGCGGAGCTGCGCCGCCTGGCTCGTGGCTACATGCGCCGCGAGCGGCGCGACCACACGCTACAGGCCACCGCGCTGGTGAATGAGGCGTTTCTCCGACTGACCGACGCACGGCGCGTTCGCTGGCAGGATCGTGCGCACTTTCTTGGGATTTCGGCCCGCCTGATGCGGCGCGTGCTCGTCGATCATGCGCGGGCGCGCGGGTATCGCAAACGCGGGGGCGGCGCCCAGCATGTGACGCTGGACGAAGGGCTTGTCTTATCGCCGGAACCAGCGGTGGACGTGCTGGCGCTGGATCGCGCCCTGGAGGCATTGGCGGCGGTTGACGTTCGCAAGAGCCGCGTGATCGAATTGCGCTTCTTCGGAGGTCTGAGCGTGGAGGAGACGGCCGAGGTGCTCCATGTGTCGGCCGACACCGTCAAACGCGACTGGCGACTGGCGAAACTCTGGTTGCTTCGCGAGCTCGAAGGAGCAGGGCCGTGACAGACCTCGAGCGGCGGAGGCGGATCGAAGACCTCTGCGACGCCGCGCTTGCCCGCGATGTTCGCGAGCGGGCCGCGTTCGTGGCGGCGGCATGCGGACCCGACGAAGCGCTGCGACACGAGGTGGAGGCGCTGTTGGCACACGCGCAAACAGCGGAGCGATTTCTCGAATCCCCGATTGGCGAGCTGGCAGCGCACGTCCTGGCCGATGATCACCGCGCCTCGCTCGCGGGCCTGCAGATCGGGTCGTATCAGATTCTTTCTCTCCTCGGCACCGGCGGGATGGGCGACGTGTATCGGGCCCGCGATACGAGGCTGGGCCGCGATGTCGCCATCAAGGTCGTCGCCAACGTCTTCCTGTCGGACCCGGAGCGGCTCGCGCGCTTCGAACACGAGGCGCGGGTGCTGGCCACGCTGAACCATCCACACATTGGCGCGATCTATGGATTGGAGGAGGCCGGAGGCGTGCGCGGTCTCGTGCTCGAACTCGTGGAAGGGGCGACGCTCGCCGAGCGTTTAGCGAAGGGTCCGTTGCCGGCCCAGGAGGCCCTGTCGGTCGCGCGCCAGATCGCCGAGGCGCTCGAGGCGGCGCACGAGAAGGGCATCATCCACCGCGATCTGAAACCGGCCAACATCAAGATCACGCCTGACGGCACCGTGAAGGTGCTCGACTTCGGGCTGGCGAAGGTGTTTGCGAAAGACGGATCGGAATACGACGTGTCCGCGAAGCCGTCGATCACCATCGAGGAAACACGAGAAGGTGTGATTGCGGGCACGGCCGCGTACATGAGTCCCGAGCAGGCACGCGGCAAGGCGGTCGACAAGCGGACCGACATCTGGGCGTTCGGCTGCGTGTTGTACGAGATGTTGACGGCCCGGCCGGCGTTTCGCGGCGAGACCGTCTCCGACACCATCGCCGGCGATCCTCGAACGCGAGGCCGACTGGAGCGCACTGCCTGCGGAGACGACGGTCAGCATCCGGCGACTGCTCCAACGCTGTCTCGAGAAAGATCCGAAGCGCCGTTTGCGCGACATCGGCGACGCGCGCCTCGAAATCGAGGAGGCGCCTGGTCCCAGCGTTTCGTCGAGCGGGTCGGCGGCACCCAGCGTGCGAGCCGATCGCGCGACGCCGGCTGGCCGTCCGGCCCGACTCGCGCGGTGGGCCGCGGCCGGTGCTGGGTCTGCTGCGTCATCGGGGGCGCGGCGACGTGGCAGCTGCAGCGCTCGGAGTAGCTTCTGGCGGAGTCCGTTGGAAGGCGCGAAGGTCACGAGGTTGACCGACTTCGAGGGAGGCGGAGCATCACGCGGCCATTTCGCGCGACGGGAAGTTCGTCGTCGTTTCTCTCCGACCGCGATGGCACCTGGGACGCGTGGGTCAACGCAGGTTGGGACCGGCGAGGTCCACAACCTCACCAAAGGCAGTCTGCAGGAGCTGCGGAATCCAGCCACTCGCACGGTGGGCTTTTCTCCAGACGGGTCGCTGGTCATCCTGTGGAGTCGCGTGCCGAATTCCACCAGCGGCGGTCTGGTCGATGCCGGGTGGGCGGTTCCGACGATGGGCGGGCCGATTCGGCCCTACCTGAAAAGCATCTCCGAATGGGACTGGTCGCCCGACGGCAGACGCATCGTGTACCACCCACCCGCAGAAGGCGATCCGCTGTTCGTGACCGAACTTGATGAGAAGGTCGGGCGGCAGATCTATGTTGCGCGGCCAGGCGTCCACAACCACTTTCCCGTCTGGTCGCACGACGCCGCGTTCATTTACTTCGTGCAGGGTTTGCCGCTCGAAGACAGTGACGTCTGGCGCATTCGCCCGACCGGCGGCGAGCCCGAGCGGCTGACCTTCCACAACTCGCGGGTGACCTTTCCAACCTTCCTGGGCAACCGGACGCTGCTCTACCTCGCCACCGACAATGATGGATCCGGGCCGTGGATCTACGCGATGGACGTCGAACGCCGTGTTCCCCGCCGCATCAGCACGGGCGCCGAGGAATATATCGTCGCTTGCGGCGAGCGCTGATGGTCGACGACTGGTCGCGACCGTTTCACGCTCGAGGGCAGGCCTGTGGCGAGTGCCGATTGCCGACCGCGTGATCGACGAATCTGAAGCCACCCCAATCTCGCTCCCGACCGCAAGGAGGTCTATCGCCGCGGATGGGGCATGGTTATCTTATCTATCGTGCGCCGAAAGCCGGCACCGACGGGCTCTGGAAGCTCGCGGATGGAGGAGTGAAGACGGAGCTGTGGAATGGCCTCGATGGGCGCGCGCTCGGCGGACCGGCCATCGCGCCCGATGGACAACGCCTCGCATTTCTGGTGCAAAGACGGGGACGAACGCAACTGTACCTGACGAATGCGGACGGAAGCGGAGCGCGCCGGGTCGCCGAGACATCTCGAGTGCGAGGAACGCCCGCGTGGTCGCCAGATGGGCGGTGGTTGGCGGTCGCGGCCAATCGGGATGGCGAGCCGCGTCTGATTCAGATCCCGGTCGGTGGCGGGACGCCGATTCTGCTCGTGAACGAGTATTCGATCGATCCGATCTGGTCTCCGAGCGGACAGTTTCTCGTCTATTCGGGCGCGGATGTCGGCACGACCTTCTCCGTGAAGGCGGTGAACGCGGACGGCGCGCCACGCGCCTCTGCCGAATCTGATTCTCACCCGGGGCGCCAGGCGTCTGGCCTTTCTCGGAGGGACAGACGCGCTGGTCATCCTGAAAGGAGACATCTCACACAAGGAGTTCTGGGTCGTTGATCTCAAGACCGGTCGCGAGCGGCAACTGACCAATCTCGGGCGCGAGCTCACCATCGGCGACTTCGACGTGTCTGCGGACGGTCGCGAAATCATCTTCGACCGGTCACGAGAAGAGTCGGATATCGTGCTGTTCGACTTGCCCGATCGATGAACCGCCGCTGGCGAGGGGACGAAACGGCGGCCAGGGAAGCGGAAAGGGGGTCAGCTAGCTGGAGATGATGATCACGCCTCATTCGGGCGCATTCCGAGCAGCGCACGATGATTAAGCACCGAAGCATGAATGCGACCGGCTCTTCTGAACAGTAACCCTGGGATCGTCGCCCTCGTTATCGCGCCAGCGCGAGGCTGGCGCGACGGTGGAGGAACCACTCGTCCACCACGACATGGCGCACGAACGCGGGGATACGGAGCAGTTGGCCGGCAACGATCGCTTTCACCCTGTCGGGCACGAGGCGCGCGACCGCGCCCGATAGCGGCGCGTCGGAAAATCTTGCTTCGACTCGGGCCGCATGCAGGCTCCAGCTGTTCGCGCGACCACTGGCCATTCGACGCGGCGATCGTCTCCGCGGCCAGGAGGCCCGATTCGACGGCCTGCCGGATCCCTTCTCCACTCTGCGGATCCGCCAGGCCGGCCGCGTCGCCAATCAGCAGCACGCCGTCGCCGACGAGGCGCGCAGAAGGCGCCGCGTTGACCGCATAGAGTGGCCGCGCCATCGCCATGGAAAAGTGCGGTGGGATCCGGCGCGTGGCTTCGAGGAAGGCCGCGAACTGCTCCGTCGCCTCCGGCAACGATCGCGGGTCCATTCGACCAAGTCCGACGTTCAGTACTCCCCTTACGGACGCACCAGCCGTAGCCTTGCAGATCCCGGCAGAAGAAGAGCTGTGGTGCCTCCTGCTCGATCGCGATCGCCTCGAGCTCCGCGGCGCTCAGGCGCGACTCCGCCTCTCGCGCGACCACGAGCACGGTGGCGGGCGGCGCCGTTCATCATCCGCGCGACCGGACACCCTGAGCCGCCCGCGCCCACCAGCAGCGGCGCTCGGAAGGTGTCGTTGACGATCCAGTTGCCGGCGTCCCGGCGCATGCTGGCGATCCGCACGCCGAGCGCGAGCCGAACGCCTGCGCGCTGCAGCAGATAGTGATCGAACTCGCAGCGGCGGATCCCGAAGCTGACGGGACGGTCGTACGTGATCCGCGTGACGTCCCCGCCGATCAGCCCGACGCGAAATCCGGTGAACGGCTGAAGCGTGCGTCCGTCGGCATAGGCCCGTTGTATCGAGACCGAGCGCGGTCATCGCCTGCGGTGCTAATCCAGCCGGCGCAGACCTTGTCGCGTGGAAAGGTGGAAGCGTCCACGACGATCACGCTCGAGGCCGGCCTGCGGCGCAGCCGCCACGCGCACACCGAGCCCGCCGGTCCGCCGCCGACGATCAGGACATCGCAGGTTGTCACGGCCGCCTCATCACGTCCGATCAGCCGAATCGCGTCCAGGGCAACGCGTTGCTGCCGGCACGCGCGAATACCACCTGAAAGAGTTGCATCGATCCGGTGGCGAACGCCGCCTGCGATCCCGCGAGATACAGCCGCCAGGCGCGTACGAAGGCGTCATCGAACATCGCGGTCACGTCGCCGGCCGCCGACTCGAACCGTGCGCGCCAGTGATCCAGCGTCGCGGCATAGTGGAGACGAAGGTTTTCGACGTCCGTCACGGACAGGTCCCAGGGCTCGAGCACGTGCCCAAAGACCTCGGACAGGGCCGGCGAGTATGCACCGGGAAAATCCGCTTGCGGATCAGGGATTCAGCGGACTCGGTTGGCTCCGGCCGATGAAAGTGCAACAGTCCGCGGCCGTGATCGGTCAGCGATCGATTGATGACCGCACCCAGCGCCGGGTAGGCCTCCGCACCGACGTGCTCGAGCATGCCGATCGAGACAAAGGCGTCATGCCCGACCGCGCACGTCGCGATAGTCGTCTTCGACGAACTCGACGCGATCGTCCAGCCGCTCCGCGCGGCCGGTCTCGCGCGTAGGCGACCTGCTCGCTCGAGATGTTCAGCGCGCGAACGGTGACGCCGAACTGGCGAGCCATGTACACGCGAGCCCTCCCCAGCCGCAGCCCACTTCGACCACGCGCTCGCCGGGACGCAGCGCAAGCTTTCGACAGACGCGATCCATCTTCGCGATTTGCGCAGCCTCGAGCGTCGCCTCCGGAGTCGGAAAGTAAGCGCACGTGTACGTCATCTCGCGATCGAGCCAACGTTCGTAGAACGCGTTTCCCAGGTCGTAGTGGTGATGCACGTTGTCCCGGGCGGCTCGCTGGTCGTTCGATCGCTGCCAGAGTCGCCAGTACCGCGGTGTGTCACTGCTCAGCGCACGGTAGATTTCGAGAGCACCGCGACGAGGTCGCCGCACGTCGATCGCGCCGAACATATAGGTCTCGCCGAAATTCAGATCGGGATTCCAAATCCAGCTGAGCAAGGCGCGCCGGTTCTTGAACACCATCGTGCCCACGGGCGCGCCGGAATCGGACAGCAGCTCGAAGCCATCCCACAGCCGAAAGCGGAGGCGGGCGGTTGCCACCATGTCGCGGATTCGCGCGAGAGCCCAACGGTCGAGCGGTGTCGAGGCGTTGGGCGCGATGCGGCTGGAGAACGTGGGAGCGGACAACGCGTGCAGGTGCGTTGATTTCATGGCCGAGCTCTGTCGTCTTGAACTCGCATCTTTCATGCGCGGTGCGATACGGCAATGAAAAGTATTCCTACGGGGTGGGTTCGTTCTGTCGGGTTTCGAACAGACCGCGAGCAAAGCCCGCTTCGCCCGGCCTAGGGGCCGAGCTTGGTCTGCGAACTCCTCTTAGGGCAAGACGTGTGGAGACTAAGAGCGCGTTGCAGAATTGGCGTTGTAGGGGCGGACCCGCGTGTCCGCCCCGGGGCCGCACAATGGTCGGCCCCTACGGCGACAATTCTGCGATGCACTCTAACGCTGCTGTGCGCGCCTGTGTAGTCGATCGGCGGCGGCGGCGTCTGCGCTCTGTTTCCGAGGCGCTGCAGTGTTCCGCGGACCGTGCCGCCGGCGCCGACCGTGCCGGTCACTGCGTAGAATCCGCCTCCGGGCCCAAGCGTCCGCAGCAGCGTGTTGAACTGGAACGAATCGCCCTGCCACTCCAGCTTCGCCACCGGCTGCGGCAGGATCATGCCCATCGTCTGGGTGTAAAGCGCGCCTTCGCCTGTGCGTGGCACGTGCAGCACGACCGGCATCGGCTCCTTCCCGAGCGGCAGATCGATCAGGAACGATGAATCGGACGGAAGAGTCGCCACGAGCGCTTCCATCCGCGCACGATCGGTCGCCGGCGTCGGGCTGACACCGGCGACTGACGTGAACTCGAACATCCCGAACATCATCTCCGACGATGATCCTTCGCCGAAGGTGACGGCTTTGGTCGGATCGGGATTGTGCTTGTTCGCGGCCGAGTTGTCGTAGTGCGCCACCAGGTCGACGCGCGTGCCCGCGCGGCAGCGGCACGGTGTGCTTCGGGTAGTAGAACAATTGCCAGTTGAAGTCGTAGGCCGGCACGTTCAGCAGCGTCTCGCGGCGGCCATCGGGATACGTCGCGGTCATCTTCATGTCCTTGCCGCGCAGGTGCATGTGCGGGAAGAACGAGACGACGTTGATGTCCTCGTCGACCATGTAGACGGCGCGCATTTCGAAGTTGGGCTCGTTGGGCGGAATTGAGAACGTGACGTTGCCGGCGAGCGCCGCCGCCACTTCCTTTCGCATCTCGCCCTTGCCGAAGTAGAGCCCGACGCGCGTGCGATCGACCTGCGGCTTGCCATTCGGGTGATAGTGCAGATTGGTGCGCAGCATCTGCCCTTTGCGGACCCAGCGCCCCATGCCGTCCGGATAGACCGTCGCCGGCGTGCCGACGGCCCAGACAGCCGAGCACGTTGAAGAGGCCGCCCGTCGCCACTGGAGTCCCGCCGGCCATGGCGCTCATCGCTCCGGCGACATCGGCGAGAAGATCACGGAATGGTGCGTCACTTCGCGATTGCTCGGACGGATCTCGACGGCGCGAATCCATCGATCTTCGGTGAGCGGCGAGCGTCAGACTCGGCGTCGGAAAATAGTCGGCTGCCGGTCGCGGGAATCTGCACTTCGGGCAACTCGACGATCATGTCAGGCTCGCCCAGCTGCCAGCCCTGCGTGAAGGTCGGCGCCTTCGGCATGTCCTTCGCCTCGCCCATCGGCGCGCCGGCATCCACCCATCTTGCGATGGTCGCAATCTCGCGCGTCGCTCAGGCGCGCATCGTTGGCGAACGATCCCACGGCGGGATCGGCAAACCAGGGCGGCATCTGTCGAGTCACTACTTTCTCTTTGATCGCCCGTGCCCACGGCCGCGCGTCTTCATAGGTGAGCAGCGCCATCGGCGCCACTTCGCCGGCGCGGTGGCAGCTGACGCACCGGGCGTGCAGGATTGGAGCAACGTCGCGGGTGAAGGTGACGTCAGCGGCGCCGAGCCGCGGCTGACGCATAGACGCCGCCGCGACCGCGCACAGGGCGATGGCACACAGACGTCGCATCGGAAACCTCCGAGGCAGCACCGGAATGAGGGTTCGAAACGATAGCACGGTTCGAAACCTCGTGGTGGCGGACGCGTTGCTGCTGCCGGGGCGGGCCTTTCGAAGTCTAGTGCCCTGAGGATGCGGCGCCGCATGCGGCCCATTTCTTGCGATCTTTCGGAGGCGAGCCGTTCGGTTGCAGCCCATGTGGTCCAGGAGCGAAAGGAACTGCTTTGTGCGTTCTGACGCTCGCGTGCAGCGAGTCAGCGCCGGCGCCGTCCGATCCGCGGCCCCTCCCTCCTCCTGAGTTCTCACTGACGGGACGTGTGTCCGATGTCAACACAGGCGTCCAGCTGATCGGCGCCACGATCGCCGTTGTCGATGGTACGAATGCCGGCCGAGCGGCCACGACGGGAACTGACGGGACCTACAGTCTTGTTCTGAGACCGGGCGGGTTCACAATCCGAGCCCGATACGACGGCTACGATTCTGTCTTTCAAGGCGTGATACTCGTCGCCAACAGCCTGGTCGACATTCAGGATGCGGCCTGCCGATCACAGACGCTCGCCGGCACGTGGGCGGGCCGATGTCCTTTGTCCAGGTCAGCACCGGCATCAGCACCGCGTTGGCGATTTCACAACTCGCGATGACGCAGGCCGGCAGCAACATCGCGTCGACGTTTCGCACCTCCGGTCCGGCTGCGGAGGCAGCTTCAGCGGCACGCTGCGCGATCCCGCGGCCATCGGGTCGACGACAGCGAGACCGGTGGCACGATGACGGTGACGCACGACATCTGGCCGGCAGGAACCCCATGACCGCCGGGGTTCAGGCACGTTCACGGGAACGATCAACTGGACGCGCCGCCGCCATGAGCGCGCCTCAGATCACCTCGACTGCGGCATCACGTTGACCGCGGTCACGATCGCTCTCGAACGCCAGCGGTAGCTGCGGCTTTATCAATTCGCAATGCGGCATGACCTTTTTCTCGTTCGTGCGTCTAATGTGGCGACTCGGAGGCGAGAGGCAGGCTAGTGACGCGAGTGGTGTTGTGCTCAGCCGTGCTGATGGCGGCAGGTGTCCTGATCCGGGATCCATTGGTTCGTGCGCAGGCACGCGAGGCCGCCCCATACTGGCCGCGGTCCACGAGGCGCTCGGCGGCGATCGGAATCTCGCCGCGGTGAAAACCTTCCTGACCTCCGGGCGCACGCGTCAACTCCGCGGTGACAACCTCGTTCCGATCGAGTTCGAGGATTGCCTGCGAACTGCCAGACAAAGCCGTGCGGCGCGACGAGTTTCCGGCCCAGGACACCCCGCCCGTCGTCAACGGCTTTCGCGGCGAGGAGGCGATCGGTCCGTCGAAGACCGCTCGAGAGGAGTTCGCGCGGCTGATGCTTGGTGCGTTCGCCGCAACGCCGACGGCGTTTCCCTGACGTTCAAGTATGCCGCCGAGGCAGAGGCGCCTGAAGGCAAGGCCGACGTCCTCGACGTCAGCGGTGCGGCTAACTTCGCGGCGCGCTTCGTCGTCCAGCGAGAGTCGCACATGCCCGTGATGCTCATGTGGCAGGCGCCGGGCCCAGCGGGACGAGGCGGTCCCGGAGCCTCCCCGCCGGTCCGGGGCGCGGCTCGGCGCCGGCGTCGGCGGAACACAGGCTGTACTTCGCCGACTACCGCGCCGTGAACGGCGGTGTGAAGTGGCCGTTCCGGATTCGCCACGCGGTGGCCGGCGCGACCATCGAGGAAATGACGTTCGATCGCGTGAACATCAACGCGAAGATCGATCCGAAGCAGTTCGAGGCGCTGAAGTGAGCCTGCTTCTGGGGCTGCTGCTCGCCGCCCAGACGGCCTCCGGCGGCACGCTGCGCGTCACCGTGGTCGATCAGACCAACGCCGTGGTCGTCGGCGCGACGGTGACCGTGACCGGCGCGGACGACACGACCAGGCGCGTCACCGTTGCGCCGGCGCAAACGGCCGACGGCGGCGTGGCGACCTTCCCTGGACTGCCGCCCGGCCGCTACACGATCGACGTCGAGTTCCCGGGCTTCGAGAAGCGGACGCTTCCGGACGTCCGTATCCGCGCGGGCGACAACCGCCAGGTCGCGGTGCTCGCGATCGGGAAGATGGAAGCCGCGGTCACTGTCGAGCAAGACAAACAGCAGGCGGCGTCGGACCGCAACGGGCCGTCGTTCGGCACCGTGTTGACGCGCGATCAAATCGACGCGCTGTCGGACGACCCGGCGATCCTGCAGCAGCAGCTCGAGGACATGGCCGGCCCCGGCGCCGTCATCCGCATCGACGGCTTCGAAGGCGGCGCGCTGCCGCCGAAGGCGATGATCCGATCGATCCGCATCGCCCGCGATCAGTTCGCCGCCGAGTTCCACAGCGCCGGCGGCGTGTCCATCGAGATCATCACGCAGCCCGGCATCGGGCCGATGCGGTACTTTTCAAACGCGCAGATGCGCGACAGTTCACTCGTCGGGCACGAGTCCGTTCGTGCCGGTGCGGGGCCCCGAGCAGAACGTGAACTACGGCTTCGGAGTCGGGGGACGATCGTCAAGGACAAGAGCTCGTTCTTCCTGAACGTCTTCGGCATCAAGGCGTACGACACGCCGAACGTGAACGCGGCGGTGCCGGCGGGCACCATCTCGCGCGCGCTGAATCTGACGGCGCCGCGGCGACAACCTGTTCGTGAACGGCGTGCTCGACTACGCCGTCACGCTCGATCAGACGCTCCGCTTCGGCTACAACCTGACGCACGTCAACAACGACAACCTCGGCGTGGGCGGCTACAACGGCCCCGACCGCGCGTTTTCTGACAGACACCGCGGTGCACACCATCCGCGTGCAGCATTTCGGACCGGTCGGACGCCGCGCGTTTTCGCGATCGCGCATCCAGCTGATTCAGTCGGACTCCAGTTCGCAGTCGGCGGTCGCAGGCGCCGACCATTCAGGTCCTCGACTCCTTCACCAGCGGCGGCGCGCAGCAAGCCGGCGGCAACCATTCGACGACGTTCGACGCGGCGACCGATTTCGACTCATGTCGTCGGACGGCATTCTCTCCGCGCAGGGTTCGTGTTCGATGCGACGCACTACCGGTCCGACGCAACCTCGAACTATCTCGGCCTGTATACGTTCGAGAGCCTGACCGCATACGAGGCAGAATCAGCCGAGCAACTACACCAGGCGCATCGGCGATCCGTCGATCGTGCATCGACAACGTCCAGGCCGGCTTCTACGTGCAGGACGACATCCGCGTGCGAAAGAACCTGTCGCTCACGCCAGGGCTCCGCTACGAAGTCGCAGAGCCACGTCCCCGACCGCGCCAATCTCGGCCCACGGCTCGGCTTCACGTGGGCTCCGGCGGTCTGGCGGCCAGACCACGATCCGCGGGAGCGCGGGAATCTTTACGACTGGCTGCCGACGAGCACGGCCGATCAGGTCGTCCGGCTCGACGGCTTCCACCAGCAGGAAGTCAACGTCGTGGACCCGTCATTTCCGGTCGACGAGAGCACGGCGATCGTGCCGCCGGTCAACCAGTACGCGCTCAGTCCGAATTACGAAGCGCCGCGGATCACGCGGTTCAGCGGCGGCATCGATCAGTCGATTCGAAAGGTGACCCGTATCTCGGCGACCTACAGCTACCACGCGGGGGCACGGCTCGCGCCGGCTGGACGTGAATCCGGCGATCGATGGTGTGCGGCCAGGATCCGCGTTTCGCGAACGTGATCGACGTCGTCTCCGACGCCGCGTCGCGACACCACGAGCTACGCTTCGACGCGAATATCAACCCTGGTGCAATGCTGCCGTTGCCCTGTCCGCGCCGCGCATCAACTGGAAGCGTACGACGGTGTTTGCGAACTATCACGCTGTCGTCGCTGCGGAACGACACCGACGGTCCGTTCAGTCCTCCGCCGACCGGCACGCTGGCGACCGAGTGGGGTCCGGCCAACGGCGGGAGCGGCTCTTCCGGCACGAACATCCCCGGGCTGATCGCCTTCGGCAGCGCCCCGACCACCATTGACGTGCGCCACCGCGGCACCGGTGAGCCTCAACAACCAGGTGGTGCGAAACGTCGTGCTGTCACTCAGTGTCAACGCCAGCAGCGCGCCGCCATACACGCTCCTCGCTGGCGAGGACATCAACGGTGACGGGATTTTCAACGATCGTCCTGCCGGTGTCGGCCGCAACACGCTGCGAGCGAGCCGGCAGATGACCGTAAACATGTTCGCCGGCTACAATTTCAGCGTTCGGCCACTCGTCGGCGCCGCTGCCGCCCGGTATCGGCGTCTTCGGCTCGGGGCAGCCGCACGGGTGCGGAGCGTGGACCTCGGGCCGGGCGCGCTACCGCCTCGCAGTTCTTCGTCCAGGCGCAGAATCTGACGAACGAAGCGAACTACCCTCGGAGTACAGCGGCACGTTGACGTCGCCGTTCTTCGGCAAGCCGACGACGGTCAGCGGCATGCGCAAGATCGACTTCGGCATCAACTTCGGGTTCTGACCGAGGCTTAGTCGGTTGTTGCCTCGGCCAGGGCTCCGGGCATCGCTCAGAGCACGCTGGTTTGTCCCGTTGCGGTGACCTGGTTGTTGCGATCGTCAGTGATCTGGACGCTGACACTGACGCTGAGATTCGCCCTGCCCGAGGGCGTGTTGTGAGACAACCGTCAGCGGGATCGATAGCGTCGCCCGTCCATCCACATGAGTCGCGCCCGCCTGCCGTCGGATGTCGTCGCTCGGAAAAGGTGAGCGGCGCAAACGTCGTGGTGTCGGCCGTCGCAGTGAGCGTGATCGAGTTGACGGTCGCGCCGACGCTCGCGGAATCCTGAAGATCGAGCGTCATGTCCATCGAATAAGCGAACGATCCGGAGCCGGACTCGCCCGATGCACTGCGGGTTGCAGCGGGTCGCCGTGATCGGACTCGGTCGCACGGCGAGATTGAAGGTCCCCACGCTCGACGAGTTCAGGTCGGACGGAGCGGTTGTGCGGCCGCATGCCATCGATGCGGTCAGAGCGATGGCACGTCACACTTATCCCAAGCATTCTGTTCACGGTGTCTCCGAGGGCTGTCTACCGCCGGAGGCGCGACGTCCGCCTGAAGCAAGCAGTCGATCCGTTCTGGACGTGGGCGCGTGGTGCGAAGTCGATGCCAGCGAGATTCTCGCCGGATTCTTTACGATCCCTGAAAGAACAGAACACATTCCGCCGGGTGCATCACGAGGTCGATAGCGCGAATTACATTTTGCGTCTGGCGGATTGGTGGGCGAGAGATACCGGCTCACCCCTTCTGCGAACCACCTTGCCCCAATCCCGTGGACCGGCGGACCGGCGCGCGCGATGCTGAGTGCTCCACCGCACCCAGGGAGGACCGATGCTGCGCCACACTCTCTTGCTAGCCCTTGCGATTGCCAATGCCGTGCCCGTCTCGCTGCGCAGTCGCCGCCACCGTGGAAAGGGAAAACCTCCGAGTAAATTTCCCCAGGGACATCAGCCGTGAACGCCTCGACCCAGCGCATGCGCGAGTTTTCCCTCGCGCTCGATGTGCCGATGTCGAATGCTGCCACGCCGGCGGCGACGGCGTGTCATTTGACTGGGGTGTCGTTCGCATCCGACGACAAGGCGTCGAAGATCAAGGCGCGTTCGATGTTGCGCATGGTCGAACAGCTCAACTCGGTGACGCTCGCGCAGCTGCCCTCGCGGGCGCAGCCCCAGGCCGTCGTCGACTGCGCGACCTGCCACCGTGGCATGGCGGTGCCCAGATCGCTGCAGACCACGCTGTTCGAGGCCATCGATTCGAAGGGATCCCCGCCGCCGTCGCAACCTATCGAGAGCTGCGAAGTAAAGACGAGGCGATCGGCCGCTACAACTTCGGTCAGTGGGAGATGAACGAGCTCGCGCGGCGACTGGCCGAGGCGGGCAAGTCGGACGCCGCCATTGCCATGCTCGAACTGAACGGCGAGTTCCTATCCGAAGTCGGCGGAGATCGAGCGTCCTCATCGGCGAGCAGTATCGTCAGCGCGGCGACACCGCCAGGGCGATCGAACGCTACACGGCGGCCCTCACGAAATCTCCGCAGCACCCGATCGCGACCCGGCGGCTGGAGGAGCTCAAGAAGAGGCCGTAACGGCAGCCGACGTGGTACTTACACGGGCCGTGATGCCGCAGCGAGTCCGGAACTGGTTGGCGGTCCTGTGCGGATGGACCGCGCTGGCGCTGTTCTTTGCGGCAAGCAACTCGCTCACCTACCTTTCCACGGGACGCCCGGGCAACTGGGCACTGTCGATCAGCGCTCGCTGCTGGAATGGTGGCTGTGGGCGCTGCTGACACCGATCGTCGTCTGGCTGGCGCGTCGCTTTCCGCTCGATCGGCCCTGGCGCTGGCGCAACGTGCTGTTCCATGTGCTCGCCGGAGTCTTCCTTTCCGTCCTCAAGGCTTCCGTGGAGCGCGTCGCCTTCGCGTGGCTGACCGGAGTCTGGACCTACTGGCTGGTCAGCACGCTGGCGCTCACCTCTTCGCCATCTACTGCGCCGTCGTGGCTGCGGCGCACAGCGCCGTCTACTACGAGCGCAGCCGCGAACGCGATCAGCTGGCCGCCAGGCTGGCGGACGGCTGCGGCTGCAGCTGCTCAGCATGCAACTGCAGCCGCACTTCCTGTTCAACACGCTGAACACGATCGCGGAACTGGTTCACAGCGATCCAAACGCCGCTGACTGCATGATCACCGGGCTCAGCGATCTGCTCCGACTGAGCGCTGGATCTCGGACCCACGCAAGAGATCTCGCTCGGCGCGGAGCTCGCGTTACTTCGCCGCTATCTGGATATCCAGCAGGCCCGATTCGGCGACCGCCTGCGCGTGACGATCCAGGTGGACGAGGGCACGCGGAGCGCATGCGTGCCGGTGCTGCTGCTGCAGCCGCTGGTGGAGAACGCCATTCGCCACGGACTCGCGGAGCATCTTTCGGCGGGCCGCATCGAGGTTGTCGCCAGCCGGCAGGACAGCCGGCTCCTGATCACGGTCACCGACGATGGCCTGGGGCCGGCGACGCCGGCAGCTTCGGGACGCCAGCAGGTCGGCCTCGGCAACACGCGCGCGCGACTGGAAGCGCTATGCGGATCGCACCAGCGCCTCGATCTGGCGCATGCGGCCCCGCGAGGCGCGAGGGTCTCGCTCGAGATCCCCTTCAGGACCAGCGCAGGTCGCGCCATGAGCCTTCGCGTGCTGATCGTGGACGACGAGGCCGTGGCGCGGCGGCGCATACGGAGACTGCTCGCCGCCGATCCAGATGTCACCATCGTCGGCGACTGCGCGGACGGTGCGTCGGCGGTGAGAGCGATCGCGGCCGAACGGCCGGATCTCGCGTCTCTCGACGTCCAGATGCCGGAGCTGGACGGCTTCGGAGGTGGTGGTCGCTAAGGCCGGCAGAGCTCCCGGCAATCGTGTTCGTGACCGCGTTCGATCGCTACGCGCTCCGTGCCTTCGACGTGCACGCGATCGACTACCTGCTGAAGCCGTTCACGGGCGATCGATTCCGGACCGCGCTCGCCCGGGTGCGGGAACGGCTCGATCGGCGGGAGACGACGGACATCGCCGGCGCTCGTCGATGATCTGCGCGAAAAACAGCGCTATCCCGTCCGGGTCGCCGTGCGCCTGGGCGATCGCGTCGTTGTGGTCGACTGGCAGGACGTTCGACTGGATTGCCGGCGCCGACAACTACGTCACTCTGCACATCGGTCCCAGAGAGCTGTTGCTCCGGCAGACGCTGGCGTCCGTCGAACGCCAGCTCGATCCTGAACGATTCACGCGCATCCACCGCTCGGCCATTGTGCAGCTGGATCGAATCGCGTCCTGGCGCCCCGCGACTCATGGTGACGCCGTTGTCGTGCTGAACAACGGCGTCATGCTGACGCTGAGCCGGACCTGGCGCGCCCGCGCCGAGCGGCTGGTAAAAGCGCGTTGACGTTCAGCCTCTCGAACCGGACAATGGGACGAATCCGCTCGGCGCGTCCCGGCGCCGGATTCGACACACGTCTGCTTCAACGAGAACGGAGATCCCTCCATGAGTTCGATCACCACCAAAGACGGCGTTGAGATCTTCTACAAGGACTGGGGCAAAGGTCAGCCCATCGTATTCAGCCACGGCTGGCCGCTGTCGGCCGATGATTGGGACGCGCAGATGATGTTCTTCGTCACCCGCGGCTATCGCGTGATTGCGCACGACCGGCGCGGCCACGGACGCTCCACTCAGACCGGCGACGGCCACGACATGGACCACTACGCCGACGATCTGGCCGCGCTGACCGCGCACCTCGACCTCAAGGAAGCCGTGCATGTCGGCCACTCGACCGGCGGCGGCGAAGTGGTGCACTACCTGGCGCGGCACGGTGAAGGCCGCGTCGCCAAAAGCGGCGATCATCAGCGCGGTGCCGCCGTTGATGGTGAAGACGGCCGCCAATCCGGGCGGGCTGCCCGAAGGACGTGTTCGACGGACTACAGGCGCAGGTCGCCACCAACCGCGCCCAGTTCTACTACGACCTGCCGGCCG
>ERZ1370068.7583-contig-6493_pt1 | contig 30683 bp, 35 predicted proteins | sample MGYA00561227_ERZ1370068 | MGnify/ENA primary metagenome ERZ1370068 (study PRJEB38410, sample SAMEA6850437) | metagenome | study: Metagenomic assessment of the ecological functions of the soil: analysis of the soil microbiota associated with the...
GTTGTACTTCGTTCAGTTACGTATTGCTGACCTCCTGACCATTTCGTCGTCCATCGTCTAGAAGGGCCGAACAGGCGGGCGCGTAGTTCGGCGGGGTCACGGTGACATAAATCCTGGGTCCAAGCTTCGAAAGGCTCGTGCCCGGCGAAGGTGACTTTCGCCCGCACCGGCCCGTCGCAGAGATCGTCATGCCAGCCCGTGTTGTTGGCGAAGGTGAGCGGCCGCATCTCGTGCTGCGAAATGACCGCGCGGCACCTGCCGCCCAGGAAGAGATCAGCCGCCCAGTCGGCGTCGGTGCGCAGCTCGCCGAGACAGACAGGTCTGCCGAAGAATGCGCCGTCGTCGAACGGGATCGCCGCGGCGCTCGGTCCACCAGGATGCTTCGCGGCGTCGGGGGCGAGTGGTCGAGACGCCATCTGCTGCGAGTGTTCACCACCTCGCGATTTCGCCTCGGCGCGTCCTGGCTGAGCGGTCCCCGAATCCATCGCCTGATTGAATTCGCACACAAAGCCGGTCCCGAAGTTGGCGACGGCGACCCGCCATTCGTCGGTGCCGAGGCGGCTGTTACTTCCTGTACGCCGCCGTCCCAGCATATGGGCGCACACGCGGAAGCGCGCGGCCTGGTGGCTCGCTTGATTTTCCCGTCGGCGGTTCGGAAGTCGCGCCGAGGATAGCGGGCCGGCGGCACTTCTCCTGCGCTGCCGGGTAACGTCGGCGGCCCGCCGATCACTTCGGGCCCGATGACGCATAGTCATGGGGCCGTCGGCATTGCCGACGCGGGCAACTCCGATCGGCGGGTAGACCCTCAGTTCCTGAATGGCCTTTGGATCAATCATTTTCCACCTCAAGGCAATCGAATCGTGAACGGTAACGCGGCCCATCCTGGCGAACCGGCAAAGCTTCGCCGGTGCACCGTCGATCTATCGAGCCGCGCAATCAAATATTATGATGAAATCCCACCCGCCGAACCACCCGCACCCAACGGTTTGTTTCATATTATAGTACACCAAGCGAAGCTGCGCCAGCAGCGTTCGGGCTTGAGTCGCAACTTGCAGGGCAAATCATGACCAAGGCATCCAGCATAAGAACTGTCGAAACCCTTTCCTGCGATGCCGGCTGGCGAAACTACCACTTCGTCAAGCTGACGACCGACGACGGCATCGTCGGCTGGAGCGAGTTCGACGAGGGTTTTGGCTCGCCCGGCGTCGGCGCGGTGATCGAGCGCCTCGTCGGCGCGGGTGGTCGGCCAGAACGCCGTTCGCAGCACGAGCGCATCTATGCCGAGCTCTATTGCCGCGACCCGGCCGGCCGCCGGCGGCGTTGTCGCGCAGGCGCATGGGCGCGATCGAGAACGCGCTGCTCGACGCCAAGGCCAAGGCGCTCGGCGTGCCCTGCTACGAGCTGCTCGGCGGCAAGATCCGCGACCGCATCCGGGTCTACTGGTCGCATTGCGCCACCTGGCGCATCAATCATCCCGACTGGCTACAAGCCGCGCGATCACCGATCTCGACGGCGTCAAGGCGATCGGCCGCGAGGTGCGCGAGAAAGGCTTCACCGCGCTGAAGACCAACATCTTCATCTACGACGCGACGGCAAGCCGCAGGGCTGGCGGCCCGGCTTCGGCGCGCCGTTCGAGCCCGAGCTCAACGTCGACCGCAAGGTGCTGCGCAATCTGCGCATGCATCTCGAAGCGATCCGCGACGGCGCCGGGCCCGATGTCGATCTGCTGCTCGACCTCAACTTCAACGCCAAGACCGAAGGCTATCTGAAGATCCTGCGCGCGATCGCCGACATCGACATGTTCTGGGTCGAGATCGACAGCTTCAATCCGCGAGGCGCTCGGCTACATCCGCCGCCAGAGCCCGCATCCGATCTCGTCCTGCGAGACGCTGCTGGGCTTGCGCGAATTCCTGCCCTATTTCCGCGAACAGGCGATGGACGTCGCGATCATCGACACGCCGTGGAACGGCGTGTGGCAGTCGATGAAGATCGCCGCCGCCGCCGAGGCGCACGAGGTCAACGTCGCGCCGCATAATTTCTACGGCCACCTCTGCACCATGATGAACGCGCATTTCTGCGCGGCGGTGCCGAACCTGCGCATCATGGAGACCGACATCGACCGGCTGGCCTGGGACCACGAGCTGTTCACCCACGTGCCCGAATATCGTCGACGGCCATCTCGTCATGCCGGATCGCCCGGGCTGGGGCACCGAGCCCAACGAAGAAGGCGCTGCGCGCCCATCCGCCGAAGAGCAAGTGGCGGACTGTTGAATTACGGGCAGAAGAAGTAGCGGAAGAGCCACCTTACTCCCCACTACGCACTTCGTCATGCCCGGGCTTGACCCGGCATCCACGCCTTTGGTCGCTTCGGCAAGCAAGAGTGGATGGCCGGGTCAAGCCTCGGCCATGAGCGAGAGAAGTGGCAGGATCCAATTATCCCCGGGCACGCTCGCGAACGCGCTTTCGATGACGTCACCCGTCTGCGTATGCCGACGCATTGCGTCACCCTCTTCCCACAGGAGAGGGGAAGAGTCGACGTCAGCGCAGCGCAATATCGAGCCAGCCGAGCGCATTTGACAGTCACGCGGTCGCCGTTCATCGATCCAGCACCGTCGTGGTCTCGGCCTCGATGATGCGCCGGCCCTACCAGAGCGTGGCCCGGCCGGAGATCGTCGAGTGCGTAGACGCGGAACTTCGCGCCAGGCGCCGAAGATAGCGCCTGCCGCGTGCTGCGCGGTGAACAGGCGGCCGCCGAGGGTGCCGGCTGCGTGTCCTGATCCCGTCGCGAGACTTCGCCGACCGCGGCGACGCGCGCGTTGACGAACACCACCTCCTGGCCGCGCGAGGCATAGGTGTAGAGTTCCTCGTGCCGGCGATGGAACCGGTCTTCGATCTGGTCGACCAGTCGAGGCCGCATCCCAGTCGATGATCGTCGAGCGGCACGTCGATCTCGAAGATCTGCTCGCCGTAGCGCATCTCGGCGGAGCGCTCGATGCCGATCGGGCCGTCGAACCAGGCGCGCAGCCGGCCCGCGGCCTGCTGCTCCAGCTCGGCCGAACAGCGTCGCGCACCTCGCCGGCCGAAATGCGCGCGCCGGCGCCGTAATGGGTGCGGCTGACCTCGTAGCGCAGATCGCTGGTCAGCATGCCCCAGGCCGACAGCACCGACGCCACCGTCGGCACGATGATGCGCTTGATCTCGAGTTCGCGCGCGACCTCGGCCGCGTGCAGGCCCGCCGCGCCGCCAAAGCTCAACAGCGCGAATCTTCGGGGATCGACGCCGCGGCGCAACGGTCATCAAGCCGGATGCCATCGGCCATCTTCAGGTTGATCATGCGGTAGATGCCGGCGGCGGCCTCCTGCCGCGACAAGTCCAGCGACGCCGCGACGCGGTCGATGCGCCGCTTCCGACGCGCCGCGGTCGAGCGGACGCGCTGCCGCCCATGAAGGCGCGCGGCATCGAGATAGCCGAGCACGACGTTGGCGTCGGTGACGGTCGCGGCCGTGCCGCCATTGCCGTAACAGGCCGGCCCGGGCACCGAGCCCGCGCTTTCCGGGCCGACACTGCAGCGTGCCGCCGGCATCGACGCTGGCGATCGAGCCGCCGCCGGCCGCGATGCTCGCGATGTCGAGGCTGCGCAGCGCGATGCGCTGGCCCGCGAGCATGCCGTCGGCGGACAGCGAGGCCTGTCCGTCCGAGATCAGCGAGATGTCGGTGCTGGTGCCGCCCATGTCGAACGGCACCAGATCGGGAATGCCGAGCAGATCGGCGCAGCGCCGGCTGCCGGAAATGCCGCCGGCCGGTCCCGACAGCACCGTGCCCGCGGCAAGGCGCGAGGCTTCTTCCACCGGCGCCATGCCGCCATGCGACAGCACGACAAACAGACTGCCCTTGAAGTCCGGCCTCGACGAGCCGCTGCTCGAGACTGGTCGAGATAGCGCCGCACGATCGGCCCGACATAGGCGTTCACGATCGTGGTCGAGACGCGCTCATATTCCTTGATCTGCGGCAGCACGTCGCTCGATCGGCGAGACGCTGATGCTCAGGCAGCTGCTTTGTCAGGCGCTCGACCGCGGCAAGTTCGTGGACGCGGATTGAGATACGAGTGCAGGAAGCACACCGCGACCGACGTCGCGCCGGACTTCGCATACCGCGGCGATGGCATCGCGTCGAGCGAGGCGCGCGTCCAGCGGCATCAGCACCTCGCCGCTCGGCCTCAGCCGCTCGCGCACGCCAAAGCGGCAGCTCGCGCGGCACCAGCGGCTCCGGCGGCGGCGAGCGCAGATCGTAGCGGTCGGGCTTGAGGCCCTCGCGCATCTCGATGACGTCGCGATGGCCTTCGGTGGTGAGCAGCGCGACCTTTGCGCCCTTGCGCTCCAGCAGCGCGTTGGTCGCAACCGTCGTGCCGTGAACGAGGCGATCGGTCGCTGCCAGCATCTCCGCGCGCGTGACGTCCAAGCCGCCGCGCCAGTTCTTCCAGCCCCGCCATCACGCCGATCGACTGGTCCGCCGGCGTCGATGGCGATTTCGCGAACATCGGTGCGCCCGGCTCTCATCCGTTGCAACCAGGTCGGTGTAGGTTCCGCCGACGTCGACGCCGATTCGTAGCACATCGCTCAGCGACTGCCGCTCCGCGGACGTCGATCAGGCCCTGCTCGCGCGTCGCGCTGCGCGCGCGCTTGCGCGATCGCTTTGCACGGCGGTCCCCACCCGCCGCCGCCGGACGAGCGGATTTCGAGGCAATCGCCGGGGCGGAGCTCGATGCCGACCTCCTTGGTGCGCAGCACGCGCGGCTCGCGGCCCTCCGACAGCAGCCGATAGCGATGCGGCTCGCCGTCCTCGCCGCCGAGCATGCCGCACGGGACCGTGGCGCGCGCCGTCGCCCGCGGTGTTGCCGCGTCGCAGGCTTCTCGGTTTCCAGCACCATATCGAGGGCGACGCCGAGGCCGCCGCGATATTGGCCGTCGCCGCCGGAGCCCGGGCGGAATTCGTGCTGGCGGAAGTAGAGCGGAAACCGCACTTCGGCGACCTCGATGCTGCCGAACTTGAGGCCGCCGACCGGTGTGCCATTCGCCGATCGACGACCAGCCGTCGCCGCCGGACGACGCGCCGCCGCCGGGCCGCGCCTGGAACATGTGCCAGATGAAATTGCTGCCCGGTGCGCGGATCCTCGCCCTGGATCGCGATCCGGAATCGGCGGCTCCAGCCGGCCATCGCGCGCTCCGGACAGGACGCCGACAGCGCCTTCACGATCGCCTCGACGATCTCGTTCGAGGGATGGCTGGTGCACAGCGTCACCGGCCGGCCGGGATCGGCCCAGACGATCGTGCCCTGCTTGGCGATCACCTTCAGCGGGCCGCAGCGCGCCGGTGTTCTTGGGGATATCGGCGTCGATCAGATAGGCAAAGGCCATCGCCACCGCGGCCTGCATGTTGGCGTGCGAGGAATTCACAAAGCTCGGTCGACTGCGGATCGGAGCCGGAGAGATCGACCTCGATATCGCTGCCCTTCTTGGTGACCTTTGCCGCGATCCGGATGTCGCTGCGGCCATGGCCGTCGTCATCGAGAAACGCCTCGCCGTGGAACACGCCGTCCTTCCAGGTCGAGACCACGGCGCGGGTCTGCTGCTCGGTGGCATCGAGAATCGCCTCGATCGCGGCCTCGACGGTCCGGCGCGCCGAACTCGGCGAACAGCTTCGACGACCCGCCGCTCGCCGAGATGCGCCGCGCCCAGCATCGCTGCGAGATCGCCGCGGAATTCGCGCGGGTTGCGGACGTTCAGCGCCAGCAGATCGAGCAGATCGTCGCGCGGCCTGCCGGCCTCGTAGAGCTTGATGCGGCGGGACGCGCAGGCCCTCCTGCCAGATCTCGGTGGCGCGCGGGATTGTAGGCGCCGTGGGTGGCGCCGCCGATGTCGCTCTGATGGGCGCGCACGATGGTCCAGAGCAGGCGCTTGTCGCCGTCGAACACCGGCACGAAGGCCGTGCAGATCCGGCAGATGGCTGCCGCCATGATAGGGATCGTTGAGCAGGATGACGTCGCCGGGCTGCGATGTCCTTGAACCGCTCCTCGACCGCGAGCGTCGCCCAGGGCAGCGCGCCGACATGGACCGGGATATGGTCGGCCTGCGCGATCAGCCGGCCTCTCGTGTCGCAAATCGCCAGCGAGAAATCGCGGCTGGAATTGAGGATCTGCGAATAGGAGGTGCGAAGCATGGCTTCGCCCATCTCCTTCACGATCGAACTGAGCCGATGCTGGACGACGGAGCGCGTGATGGGGTCGATCTTGGCGGACATTCTTGCCTTGTTGTTTGCGCTGAAGCGCCAGCCGATGCACAAGCAGCTAGCGCGCGCCGTCACGTCAACGGCGGATCGAGCCTATCTTATCGTTGCCGGCTGGCGACGTATACGATCAAAAACACCAGCTGTACCGATCACCAATACCCCGGCCATGAACAAGAGCACCGCGGGCAATCCGTAAAGCGCCGCGACCACGCCGGTCGCCGACTGCATCAGCGCGGCGCCGAGGAAGAACGCCAGGTTGATCGCCGAGAGCGCCTTGCCGGTATTTTGCGCGTCGACCAGCTGCCGCGTCATCCCGTAGAGCAGCGGCTGAGCCGAGACGGCAAAGCCAATCAGGACCAGCAGTACGAGATCGTAGCGCGCATGACATCATCGTCACGCCGAACAGATCCGAAACCGGAAAATGCGGCGCGCCGGCCGCCATCAGGACGAGCAGCAGGGCCGACATAAGATGTGCGGCCGCGACAATCGTCCGGCGATGACCGAAGCTTCCGGTCGACGATCCCGATGCAGCAGCGGCCCGACGATCAGCGCCAGCGTGAACAGGCCGAGTTCATTGCCCGCCTCGATACGGCTGAGGCCCTTGACCTCCATCAGCCACGGGCCGGCCCACAATCCCCGCAGCACCAGCGAAGCCGCCAGCGAGACGAGCGACAGGGCGATCAGGCCGCGAAGCTGGCGCGACAGGCCGATGCGCAGGATCACCCGGCCATTTGCGAGAGCGGAGAGGACCTGTCGGCGTGGGCGGCCGGCGCTGGTCTCGGCACCAGGGCGAAGACGGCAATCGCGACTGCGACACCGAAGCCGGCGGATATCCAGAAGCCGGACCGCCAGCCGTAATGATCGACGACAAAGGCCAGCGGGCTCGACGACAGCAGCATGCCGATATTGCCGATCGACAGGATCGCGCCCGACCAGAGACCAAAGCGCGCCGGCGACAATTGCTTGGCGGCAAGCGTCATCGGGCACATCAGCATGCCCGATGTCGCGACGCCGAGCAGAAATTGTCCGAACAGGAAGCTCTCCGGCCCGGTGGCGAGGCCGGACGCCATTGCGCCCAACGACGGTCCCGACCAGCAGGCTCAGGGAAACCGGCCGGACGCCGAAACGATCCATCGCGCGCGCCGACCGGAATCTGCGACGCGGCAAACGAGAAATGATAGATCGAGGTCAGGCTCGGCGAGCGTCTGCGGCGGCGTTGCGAAATCGGCGGCCATCACGTCGAGGCTGATCGCCGGGATGGTCCGCAGCAGAGTCGACAGCATGTGGCCGCAGGCCAGCGCCAGAAGCGCAAGAACTAGCGCGCGGGTCTTGTTCCCGTCATCGACCGGTACCGCCATCCACGATCTGTCCCATCCCCTGATGGATCGGGGCGGGCGTATCACCAATATCCCAGGGAACGCGAATCTGAGGGCTCACGTCATTGGCGAGGAGCACTTGCGACGAAGCAATCCATTCTTTCCTTTCCATGGCGAAAATGGATTGCTTCGCTTCTGCTCGCAATGACGATTTGGCCGCACGCAGGGAGAGGTGAGACTGATGTCACTGCTTGTGGAACACCAGCGTCCGCAATTCGATGCTCTCGCGCGGCGGCGCGTCGGCGGGCGTGGTCGGATCGATGAAGGCGGTATGCGGCCCGAAGCGCGTGCGGCCGTCGGTCGCGGAGTCGTAGCACTTCAGGAGCAGCGCTTCGTCCGGCGTCATCTCCGGAATATAGAACCAGCGATGGTTCGGGATTGTATTTCACCGAATAGGTTTCGCCGCTGCGGTCCGGATAGATCAGGTCGGAAGCGACGAGATCGCCTGGCTCGACCGTCGTGCCGTCCAGCATCGCGAGCGGCGCGTCGCTTCAACGGGCCGCGGATCGGCCGCCACAGATTGATGACCTGCACGCGGCCTTTCAAGCAGTTCGTCGGCCTCATCGGGCAGGTGCTCGCGAACGCGATTGCGGCCGGATACGTCCGTCTGGTCGACATGGACGCGCGTCGCCGGCTGGCGCGGGACCGGCGCCGCGCACATCGGCGGCGCCATCCACGCGCTTGCGGACGGTGTGATCGAAGATGAAGACGCGATCCGCCTTCAGCGTCGCCTTGAGGAAGGCTTCGACGGCGGGATAATAGACGCTTCGCACTTCCTTATCGTCGTAGAAAGTTCTTGATCGACGGTTGGATGCCGGACCAGGGCAAAGCCCTCGCGGTCCAGCGAAAGGTTGCCGGCGATCAGGCGCGCGTCGAAAATCGGAACATTGATGGGGCTCGGGCAACGCGGTGGATTTGGGTTCGCCCGGCGGCGGATCGAAGGCATAGGTTCGCGGTTTTCCTGGCGTCGGCGCCAGATAGTTGAGCTCGGCGGTGACAAAGGGAAGCGACTCTAGTCTCTGGTTTCTTGCAGGCCCATGGTGGTCTCCCGGACTCCGTTGTTCGTTTGATTTCATGTTGGCGGAGCGATCCCGGCCGGCAAGCCCGTCGTAAAAATAGCAACGTTGTCATTCTGGCTGACGGGAAACAGGAAATATCCTTGTCGACGATCTTGGCGCCGCTCAGATCGTTATTTCCCGAATCACGCGTTCGTTAACCTGGCGCGTCATCTCTGATGCCGAGGTCATAGTATCGTAAAGACTTCGGCGACCTGCTCAGGCTGTGCTGACCAACGCCGTGGCGTTCGCGGACAGGTGGCGAGACGAGTCCCACAGCCGCCGGCAGCGCAGCGATGCGTCACGGCAACTGTTCCGCTTCGCCTTCCCGCGTTACAGCAATAGACCGCCGCTCGCAAACGAGCAGGCTTGGTCCGTCAGAGGCCGTACGAGGGAGAGAGAAATGAATCTATCCATGAAGGACCGCGTCGCCGTCGTCACCGGCGGCAGCAAGGGCATCGGGCATCGCGGTGGCGCGGCGATTTGCCGAGTCCGGCGCCAAGGTCGCGATCCTCGCGCGCGGCGCGCAGGACCTGAAGGCCGCGCGCGAAGCAACTCGCCAAGGACGGCCTCGAGGTCAGCGACTATGTCTGCGACGTCTCGCAAGGCCGCGGATATCTGCGAAGGCCCACGACAAGATCGTCGGCGGATCTCGGCACGGTCGACATCCTCGTCAACAATGCCGGCACCGCGCGCGACGATGGCGTTCGAGACCATCACCGACGAGGCCTGGCAGGAAGACCTCGACCTGAAACTGTTCGCCGCGATCCGCTTCAGCCGGCTGGTCTGGCCGGGCATGAAGGCGCGCAAATGGGGCCGCATCATCAACGTGCTCAACACCTACGCCAAGGCGCCGGCGGCCTCCTCGGCGCCGACCTCGGTATCGCGGGCGGCCGGCATGGCGCTGACCAAGGTGATGGCGAGCGAAGGCGGCGAGCACAACATCCTGGTCAATGCCATGCTGGTCGGCCTGATCATGAGCGATCAATGGGTCAAGCGGCACGCCAGCACAGGCGCCGGACATGGATTTCGAGGTGTTTGCCAAAAACCTCGCCAAGGGCACGCCGCTCGGGCGCATCGGCACGGCGGAGGAATTCGCCAACCTCGCCTGCTTCCTCGCCTCCGAGCAGGGCTCGTTCATCACCGGCACCGCCATCAATGTCGATGGCGGCCGTTCGCCGGTGGTGTAGCGGCGCAGCACGCGTGGCTTCATCCTCGAGACGCGCTGCTAGCGCAGGCGAGCCTGCAGGATGAGGTCTCGCCACGCGCCTCATGGTGAGGAGCGCGGCAAAGCGCGCGTCTCCGGACGAGTGACTCGCCGCGCCAGTGTCGAAGTCGCAGAAACGGCCTCCGTCGCCGGAAGCCTTTCCGGCCTCAAGCCGCCTGGGGCGGTTCGATTTCTTAGACCGCGTCCTTGGCGGCCTTGACCGGGCGGGCCCGGACGATCTTGCGGGCCGGCTTGGCCTTGAACATCATTTCCTCGCCCGTGAAGGGGTTGGTGCCCTTGCGAGCCTTGGTCGCGGGCTTCTTGACCACGACGAACTTGGCGAAGCCGGGGACGAGGAATACCCCGTTCTTCTTGAGCTCCTTGTGGCCAACGTCAACGAGCGCTATCCATCACGCCCTTGACTTCCTTCTTCGAAACTTCGGTGGTGGTCGCGATCTTTTCGATCAGCTGCGACTTAGACATTTGGGTAGCCATGGTTGCTCCATTGATTCTGGCACAGGCGACGATATGGCGGAAACCGCCTAAAAACAGGGTTTTCGACATTCTGCACAGCTATCTCGCTAGTCGAGTTGAACTGATTCGTCCAATTTTGGCTGGCTTTTAGGCCTCCGGAGCTCTGGACGCCTATTTTTAGGGGCTATCCGGGACACCATACTGGCCGTCATTTCCGGACAATCTCAGGCTGCGCCCGGCCCGCCTCATGTCAGACGAGCCTCGATCGCGCCCGCCGGCAAAAATGAGCAGGCCGATTGCGCGCTGAGCACGTTGTTTTCAGGAAGGATTTTCCGGCTCGCGCACGCGATTAGAAAATGACTCGCGTTCCCCTTCCATCGTAACATCGACCCAAGGCGGACGTCACTGAACGGCCCGCCATCTAATATTATGTTTGGAGACTTCGCATGGATTTGACGCGCCTTGAGATCAATCGCCGCACCGCGCTGCTGACGTCGGCGGCGATCGCGGCCAACGTCATCAATCCGATGCGGGCCTTTGCGCAGGAAACCCCGCGCAAGGGCGGCGTGTTCAACGTCCATTATCGGCGCCGAGCAGCGCCAGCTCAATCCGAGCATCCAGGCTTCCACCGGCGTCTACATCATCGGCGGCAAGATCCAGGAGAACCTGGTCGACCTCGACGCCAACGGCCAACCGGTCGGCGTGCTCGCCGAGAGCTGGGAAGCCTCGCCCGACGGCAAGACCGTCACCTTCAAGCTGCGCAAGGGCGTCACCTGGCACGACGGCAAGCCGTTCACCTCGGCCGACGTCGCATTCACCGCGATGAACATGTGGAAGAAGATTCTGAACTACGGCTCGACGCTGCAGCTGTTCCTGACCGCGGTCGAGACGCCCGATCCGCAGACCGCGATCTTCAACTACGAGCGGCCGATGCCGCTGAACCTGCTGCTGCGCGCGCTGCCCGACCTCGGCTATATCTCGGCCAAGCATCTCTACGAGAACGGCGACATCCGGCAGAACCCGACCAACCTTGCCCCGGTCGGCACCGGCCCGTTCAAATTCGTCAAGTATGAGCGCGGGCAATATATCATCGCCGACCGCAATCCGGATTACTGGCGGCCCAACGCGCCCTATCTCGACCGCATCGTCTGGCGCGTGATCACCGACCGCGCGGCGGCCGCGGCGCAGATGGAAGCCGGCGAACTGCACTACTAGCCCGTTCTCGGGGCTCACGATCTCCGACATGGCGCGGCTTGGCAAGGACAAGCGCTTCATCGTCTCGACCAAGGGCAATGAAGGCAACGCGCGCACCAACACCATCGAGTTCAACTTCCGCCGCAAGGAACTGTCCGACATCCGCGTCCGCCGCGCCATCGCGCATGCGATCAACGTGCCGTTCTTCATCGACAATTTCCTCGGCGATTTCGCCAAGCTCGGCACCGGACCGATCCCGTCGACCTCGACGGACTTCTATCCCGGCGCCGAACACGCCGCAATATCCCTACGACAAGGCCAAGGCCGTGGCGCTGCTGGACGAAGCCGGCTTCAAGCCGGGCACCGGCGGCACACGCTTCTCGCTAAAGCTGCTGCCCGCGCCGTGGGGCGAGGACATCTCGCTGTGGTCGACCTTCATCCAGCAGTCGCTGCGGCGAGATCGGCATCCCCGTCGAGATCGTGCGCAACGACGGCGGCGGCTTCCTCAAGCAGGTCTATGACGAGCACGCCTTCGATCTCGCCACCGGCTGGCACCAGTACCGCAACGATCCCGCGGTCTCGACCACGGTCTGGTATCGCTCCGGCCAGCCCAAGGGCGCGCCCTGGACCAACCAGTGGGGCTGGGAGGACAAGACCGTCGACAAGACCATCGACGATGCCGCTGACCGAGGTCGATCCGGCCAAGCGCAAGGCGCTCTATGCCGAGTTCGTCAAGGAGGTGAACACCGGAGCTGCCGGTCTGGATGCCGATCGAGCAGATTTTCGTCACCGTGATCACGGCGAAGGCGCGCAACCACTCCAATACGCCGCGCTGGGGCTCGACGAGCTGGCACGATCTTTGGCTTTCCGCCTGACGCCATATCCGTCAAGATAGGTCCCATGCGCATCTTGAGCCTCGCGGGGCGGCGGCTCGCCGCCTCGATCCCGACCCTGTATCCTGATCCTGATCGGCGTGTTCCTGCTGCTGCAGTTCGCGCCGGGCGACACCGTCGACGCCATGATGGCGCAGATGGGCGGCGGCGATGCCGCGACCGCCAAGAGCTGCGCAAATTCTACGGGCTCGACCTCTCGATCCCGGCGCAGCTCGGCAATTATCTGTGGCGGCTGGTGCGGCTCGATCTCGGCTTCTCCTCGATCTACGGCAAGCCGGTGGCGTCGGTGATTCTGGAGCGGCTGCCGCCGACGATCCTCTTGATGACCGCGTCGCTGTCCTTTGCGTTCTTCTTCGGCCTGGTGTTCGGCGTGATCGCCGCGCGCGGCGTCAACCGCTGGCCGGATACGCTGATCTCGACGCTCGGCCTGATCTTCTACGCCACGCCCTCGTTCTGGTTCGGCCTGATGGCGATCGTGGTGTTCTCGGTTTACCTGCAATGGCTGCCGCCCGGCGGCTTCGAGGACATCGGCACGGTGCAGACCGGCATCTGGCGCGTGTTCGATATCGCAAGCCATCTGGTGCTGCCGACGCTGACGCTCGGGCTGATCTTCCTCGCGATCTATCTGCGCATCATGCGCGCCTCGATGCTGGAGGTGCTCAACCTCGATTACGTCCGCACCGCGCGCGCCAAGGGCCTCGACGAGACCCGCGTGGTGACGCGCCACGTGCTGCGCAACGCGCTGCTGCCGATGGTGACGCTGATCGGGCTGCAGGCCGGCACCATGCTGGGCGGATCGGTCGTGGTCGAAAGCGTGTTCTCGCTGCCGGGCCTCGGACGGCTCGCCTACGAATCGGTGGTGCAGCGCGACCTCAACACGCTGCTCGGCATCGTGTTCGTCTCGGCGCTGCTCGTCATCACCGTCAACTTCGTCGTCGACCTGATCTACGCGCGGCTCGATCCGCGCATCACGGCGAGGTTAGAGCGATGGATGCGGTCAAGCGCTATTTCAGAAGTCCCGCCGCCGTCGCCGGCCTGATCCTGCTGCTGATCGTGATCGCGATGGCCGATCAGCGCCGGCTGGCTCTATCCGCGCGATCCGCTGGCGCTGGCCGGCCGTCCCCTGATCTGGCCGTTCTCCAATCCGCGCTTCCTGCTCGGCACCGACAATTCGGGCCGCGATATCGCCGCGCAGATTTTCTACGGCGCGCGGATCTCGCTGTTGATCGGCGGCGTCGCCACCGCGATCGCGATCCTGATCGGCATCCTGGTCGGCGCCTTCGCCGGCTATTACGGCGGCTGGGTCGACAATGTGCTGATGCGGATCACCGAGGCGTTCCAGACGCTGCCGAATTTCGTGCTGCTGCTGGTGCTGGTCGCGGTGTTCGGCTCGACGCTGACCACCGTCACCATCGCGGTCGGCGTCGTGTCGTGGCCGGCGCCGGCGCGGCTGACCCGCGCCGGAATTCCTGTCGCTGCGCAACCGCGAATTCGTCCAGGCCGGCCGGACGCTCGGCATGAAGGACATCCAGCTCATCCTCGGCGAGATCCTGCCCAACGCGCTGCCGCCGGTCATCGTCTACGCCAGCGTGGTGATGGCGGTCGCGATCCTGCTCGAAAGCGCGCTGGCCTTCCTGCGGCTGTCCGATCCCAACGTCGCCTCCTGGGGCAATCTGATCGGCCTCGGCCGCGACGTGCTGCGGGTGCAGTGGTACGTCTCGGCGATCCCCGGCATCGCCATCCTCGTCACCGTGCTCGCGGTGTCGCTGGTCGGCCAGGGCCTCAACGACGCGCTCAATCCGAGGCTGAAGGGCCGATGAGCGACGCAACGACACCATCCTCTCGCTCGAACGCCTGAGCGTCCGCCTGCCCCGCGGCGCGGACCGGCCGCATGCGCTGCACGGATGTGTCGCTGTCGATCGCGTCGAACGAAATCCTCTGCGTGGTCGGCGAATCCGGCTCCGGCAAGTCGATGATGGCGAACGCCGTCATGCGGCTGTTGCCCAACGAAGTGACGATCGACGGCGGCCGGGTGATGTTCGAGGGCCGCGATCTCTGCGCGGCATCGGTCGCCGAGATGCGCGAGGTGCGCGGCGCCGGCATCGCGATGATCTTCCAGGAGCCGATGACGGCGCTCAATCCGCTGCGCACCATCGGCGACCAGATCGCGGAGATGTTTTCGATCCACACCGACCTGTCGAAGGCCGAGATCAGCGCGAAGGTGCTCGCGCTGCTCGCCGACGTGCGCATTCCCGATCCCAAGGTCGCGGCGAAGGCCTATCCGCACGAGCTGTCGGGCGGCCAGCGCCAGCGCGCCATGATCGCGATGGCGCTGGCGCTCGATCCAAAGCTCCTGATCGCCGACGAGCCGACCACCGCGCTCGACGTCACGACGCAGGCGCAGATCCTGAAGCTGATCCGCGACCTGCAGCAGCGCCGCAAGACCGCGGTGCATGTTCATCACCCATGATTTCGGCGTCGTCGCCGAGATCGCCGACCGCGTCGTGGTGATGCAGCATGGCGTCATCGTCGAACAGGGCACGGCTGCTGACGGTGCTGAACCGTCCGCAGCATGCCTACACCAAGCAGCTCATCGCCGCCGTCCCGCCGCTGAAGGCGCCGCCGCCGCGCGCGCTTTCGAGCCGACAACATCCTGACGATTGCGGACGTCTCCAAGACCTATCGCACCGGCGGCTTTCTGGGGCGCGGCGCGCGCGTGACGCCGGCCGTCAAGAACGTGTCGCTCAACCTGCCGCGTGGCGCGACGCTCGGCATCGTCGGCGAGATCCGGTTCGGGCAAATCGACGCTGGCGCGCTGCATCGTGCGGCTGATCGATCCGGACGCCGGATCGATCGTGCTCGAGGGCAGTGACTGGGCGAAGATGACGCGCGAAGAAGTGCGCCGCGAGACGCGCCATATCCAGATGGTGTTTCAGGACCCGTTCGCCTCGCTCAACCCGCGCCGCAAGGCGGCCGAACTGGTGGCGCAAGGCCCGATCGTGCACGGCACGCCGCGCGCGCAGGCGATCGCGGACGCCAGGGAATTGTTCGCGCTGGTCGGGCTCGATCCTTCCGCAGGCGACCGCTATCCGCACGAATTCTCCGGCGGCCAGCGCCAGCGCATCGGCCTGGCGCGCGCGCTGGCGCTGAAGCCGGACGTGCTGGTCGCGGACGAGCCGGTCTCGGCGCTCGACGTCTCCGTGCAGGCGCAGGTGCTGAAACTGCTCGCCGAACTGCGCGCAGCGGCTCGGCCTCTCCATCGTCTTCATCACGCATGATCTGCGCGTCGCCGCGCAAATCTGCGACCTCGTCGCCGTGATGAAGGACGGCGAAGTGGTGGAGCACGGGCTGGCGGGCGAGGTGTTCGGCAACCCGCAGCATCCCTATACGCAGGCGCTGCTCGACTCGATCCCCGGCGGCGATTTCGCGCGCGAGCATGATACGGCGGCGATGCAGCGCTCCGCTCCCGTAGAGCGTGAGCGGGAAGTCAGGCCGATCTCCCTCGCATCCGCGCCGGCGATAGACCAGCAGCATCAGCGGCGCCAGTTTGCGCAAGATACCATGGGCTGCGATCGGCACCGGCTCGGTGAACGGCAGCGCCAGTTCGCTTTCCGGCACGCCGCGGACGGCCTTTGCCAGTTCATTGCCGAGCGGGATCGTCAGCGCCACCGCGCGGCCGTTGCAGCCGGTCCAGCCATAGGCATTCGGCCCGAGCCTGATGAATGCGCGGCAGGAAATCCGTGGTCATGCCGACATAGCCGTTCCAGACATAATCGAAGGAGACTTCGCCGATCTGCGGCCACAGCCGCTGCAGCCGTTCGGTGACCCGCGCCTTGATCCGCTCCGCCTTGTTGCCGGGGCCGATCACCGCGCCGCCGGTGACGAGACGATTTCGCGCATCGTAGCGCGCGAAATAGAGTTCGCCATGGGTATCCGACATCGCCTGCCGGCCGGGGATGATGGTCTTGCGGACATTGTCGGACAACGGCTGCGTCGCCATCTGCCAGGACAGCACCGGCATCACCTCGTGCGCGATCTCCGGCACCAGCGATTTCGAGAACTCGCCGCTATAGGCATTGGTCGCCACGACCAGCGCGCGGCCGGAGATCTCGCCCTTGGCCGGTCTTCACCACCCAGCGGTCGTTGCGGCGCTCGAAAGCTTTCCGCCGGCGAGCGCGCGTAAATGCGCGCCGCCGAGACCCAGCACGGTGCGCGCCAGGCCGCGCGCCAGCGCCAGCGGGTTGATGTGGCCGCCGGTCTTGTTCCAGAAGCCGCCGAACCAGGCATCCGATCCCAGCATGTCGCGCGTCTGCTCGCGCGACAGCAACTCGACCGGCGCGCCGAACTTCGACCACTGCCGCACGCGACGTTCGGCGATCTTGATGCGGCCGGGCGAATGCACCGGCTGAACCCAGCCGGCCTGCTCCTGCTTCGGCGTCGATGCTGTAGCGCCTCGTCACGTCGAACAGATACGAAGCGCTGTCGCGCAGCATGCCGACAAAACGTTCTCCGGCCTCGCCGTGCTTCGCAACAATGTCCTCCGGATCGGGCCGCGACAGCGTCGGGATCACCTGGCCGTTGTTGCGTCCCGACGCGCCCCAGCCCGGCTCCGCCGCCTCGACGATCGCGACATCGACGCCCGCCTCGCGCAGATGCAGCGCGGTGGAAAGGCCGGTGAAGCCGCCGCCGATCACGATCACATCCGCCTGCTGCGTGCCGGTCAGTTCGGGCAATTCAGGCCCCGATGGCGTCATCGCGGCCCATAGGGAATCGGGCCAGCGGACGTTGCTCGTATTCATCGGTGATCCTTCCTTGCAGGTGCGCTTGATCGTTCTGCTTAGTTTAGCTCCCTAATCAAGCCTCGAGGAAATAACAGAGTGGCACTCAAAAACGTCATCGGAATCGATCACGCCGTGGTCATGGTGAAGGATCTCGACAAGGCCGCCGAGAACTACAAGCGGCTCGGCTTCACCGTGTCGCCGCGCGGCACCCACAGCGCGCATATGGGATCGGGCAATTACACCATCATGTTCGACCCCGACTACATGGAATTGCTCGGCGTGCTGACGCCGACGGAACATAATGCTCCGGCGCGGGCGCAATCTTGAAAAGAACGGCGAAGGCATCGAGCGCATCGCGTTCACGGCGGTGGATTCGGCCGATGGCGCGGAAGAAATTCGCGCGCGCGGCTATCCGCCCGTCGGCCCGACCGATTTCGAGCGGCCGGTGACGATGCCCAACGGCACGGTGTCCGCCGCCAAATTCCGGACCTTTCAGTGGCCGACGGCGGAAGCGCCGGGCGGCGTGCGCATCTTCGCCTGCCAGCACAAGACGCGCGAGACGGTGTGGATTCCCGAACTGATGAAGCACGCCAACGGCGCCAAGCGGCTGAAGCAGGTGCTGATCGTCGCGCCGGAACCGGCCAAGGACGCCGCGCATCTGTCGCAGCATGATCGATCGCGAGACGCGCAACGAGGCGGACGGCGCGGTCGCGGTGCCGTCGGGCGGCGACCGCGCCGACTTCGTGTTCCTGACCAAGGATCAGCTCGGCAAGCGCTATCCCGGCGTGTCGCTGGCCGGCCTGCCCGAGCGCGGCGGCGCGGGGCTCGTGATCGTGGCCGATGTCGCGGCGGCGGAGAAGGCGCTGGGTGCTGACCGGCGTGAAAAGCGCTGGTGGCGGTTGTCGTGCCGCCGGCTTCCGGCAACGGCACGATGCTCGCGTTCGTGAAAGCATAGGCTTGTAATGCTTCTCCAGGCCGCGAGCAGGCCATCGACTGACGATGCGGAGCAGGCCTAGCCTTCGTATTGCAGCACGTGCATGCCGGCGTTCCAGTCGCTGACATACATCAGCCCGTCCGGCGTGACGTAAGTGTCGGCAGGTCTTCGCGGCCAGCGCGACGTTGGGCCGCGGATCGATCAGCTTCGTCGGGCACCGGCGGCACCCAGTAGGCGATCTCCTTCGGCGCGAACGGCATCCCTGATGTCGAACACCCGCACGCCGGCGTTGTTGTAGGTGGCGAAGATCGTCTCCTCGCTCTGGAACGAGCCCGGGCCGGTTCTCGTGCAGGTTGTGCGGCCCGAACGTGCCGATGCGCGCAGAAGTCGCGGTCCGCGCGGCGTCGGCAGCGTCGAGATCGGCACCGGATTCTCGGGCGCGCGCACGTCGACGACGAACGTGTGGAACAGTGCCCTTGGCGCACTTCTCGGCGTTGGCCTCGTCGGCGACGACCGCGAGCTCGCGGCCGGGCAGCGGCAGCGGCGTGTGCGTGCCGCCGGGGAACGGCGGCGACCAGTTGATGTGCGACAGCAGCTTCGGCTTTGCGCGGATCGCTGATGTCGTGAATCGTGAATCCGCCATCGCGCCACGCGCCGTAGCCGCGATTGCCGGCGGTGATCATGTGATGCAGCGCGACGCGCTTGCCCTTGGCGCAGCGTCGGCGTCTCGCCGGCCGCGCGGTTCATGCCGGGCAGCCACCAGCTGCGAGACGATCTCCGGCTTGGTGATGTTCTGCAGGTCGACGATGCACGAGGATGTGGTCGGTGAAGCCGTCGAAGTGCGCCGAGACGTAGGCGTAGCGCCCGCCCGGCCACCACAGGCGGTTGATGCCGAAGCCGGGCATTTCGAGGAACGCGATCTCGCGCATCTCGCCGGGCTTGGAGATGTCGTGGATGCGACAGGCCGGAGCGGAATTTCTTCCGGTTGGTGATGCTGTCGGCGAGCGTTGTTCTCGAAGTAGCCGCGCATGTTGTCGTAGGACTGCATCGCGACGATGTTGGCGCCGTTGGCGAGCAGCAGCAGGTCGTCCGACGACCTGCAGGTGATGCGTGCGCGTGTTGACTGCCGGCGGTGAAGAAGCCGACCGGCTTCAGGCTTGCGCGGGTCCGACGGCGTCGAGAATCGTGACGCCGTCGCTGAACATGTGGCCGACGTAGACGTGCTTGCGGTTGACCATCACCTGTACGCTGTCAGGCCGTCCGCCGATGTCGCTGTAGGAAATGTGCTGATGCCCTTCCCGATTCCTTGCGGAGGAATTTCGGTATCGGCAGCGAATGCGGGCGCAGACAAACTGGACATCGCAGCGGTCCCAGCCAGCGCACCAAGCTGTTTCAAGTACTGACGGCGCGAAAGTTCCGGCATGGTCGCTACTCCCCAGAAGAGCCAATCTGTCTTCCCTCGCTGCAGTCTGGCCGCAGTCGATGATGCAGACTTTAGAAGCTGGGCGACGCTAAACCGGTTTGGACTGGTTCGTAAACTGTCAATCCTGCGTTCGCCTCGGGTCATTCGCGGCGGCGCTCGCGCCAAAATACCGCACAATAGGGCTAGGCAGACCGCGGCCGGGCGCTAGTATTCGCACAAAACAAGCCGACCTCAGGGAGAGTAACAACAATGAAAAATCATCCGATCTCGCGCCGCACACTTCTGGCCGGTACGGCCGCCGCCGGTGCGCTCAGCCTCACCGGCTTCCCGCGCGCGCCGAGGTGCAATGGAAGAAATATGCCGGCACCAAGCTCGAGGTGATCCTCGCCAAGGGTCCGCGCGGCGACAATCTGCAGAAGAACATCAAGGAATTCACCGACCTCACCGGCATCCAGGTCGAGATCGGAGCAGATCCCCGAGCAGCAGCAGCGCCAGAAGGCCGTGATCGAGCTCGCCTCCGGCAAGCCGAGCTTCGACGTCATTCACCTCAGCTATCACGTGCAGAAGCGGCAGTTCGAGAAGGCCGGCTGGCTCGCCGACATGTCCGGCTATCATGAAGGACCCGAACCTCACCGCGCCGGACCTCGTCGAAAGCGACTTCTCGGCCGCCGGCCTGCAATACGCCAAGAACGACAAGGGGCAGATGCTGTCGCTGCCGTGGTCGGTCGACTACTTCATCCTCTATTACAACAAGGAGCTGTTCCAGAAGAAGGGCGTCGCGGTGCCGAAGACCTTCGACGAGATGGTCGCGGCCGCCGAAAAGCTCACCGACGCCAAGGAAGGCACGTTCGGCTTCGTCGGGCGCGGCTTGCGCAACGCCAACATGACGCTGTGGACCAACTTCTTCCTCAACTACGGCGGCGAATTCCTCGACGCCAAGGGCAACATCCTGACCGACGGCCCCGAGGCGATCGAGGCCACCAAGCTCTATCAGACGCTGCTGACCAAGGTCGCGCCTCCCGGCGTCGCCGGCTTCAACTGGATGGAGTCGATGGCCTCCTTCACGCAGGGCCGCTCGGCGATGTGGATCGACGGCGTCGGCTGGGCGCCGCCGCTGGAAGACCCGGCCGCCTCGCGCATCGTCGGCAAGGTCGGCTACACCGATGGTGCCCGCCGGACCGAAGGGCCAATATTCGGCGACCTATGGCGACGGCCTCGGCATCGCGGCGGCGAGCAAGAACAAGGAAGCCGCCTATCTGCTCTGCCAATGGGCTGTGTCGAAGACGCAAGGCGCGCGGCTGCTGCAGGCCGGCGGCGGCGTGCCGTTCCGCAACTCGATCCTCAACGATCGCGGAAGTCCAGCAAGGGCGTGAAGATGCCGCAGGAATGGCTGCAGTCGGTGATCGATTCCGCCAAGATCAGCAAGCTCGGCCTGCCGGTCATCATCCCGGTCGCCGAATTCCGCGATCTCGTCGGCGCCGGCATCACCGCGACGCTGTCGGGCGCCGATCCGGCGACCGAACTGAAGAAGGCGCACGAGCAGTTCCGGCCGATCCTGGAGCGCAGCGAAAAAGCGTGAGCGGCGATAACGCAGGCGAACTCCGGCCGCGGCGGCCGACGACCGCCGCGCCGGAGCACGGAATGGCGGCCGCCGTCCTACTGGCCGTTCGTGGTGCCGGCGCTGGTCGTCGTGCTCGCCGTCATCGTGTTTCCATGGCTGTTCACGATCTGGATGAGCCTGAACGAGTGGAAGGTCGGCTCGCCGACCACCTTCGTCGGGCTCGCCAATTACCTGCGGCTGCCGAACGATCCGCGCTTCGTCGAGGCGGTGTGGCACACGATCGTCTACACCGCGCTGTCGGTGCTGCTGCCGCTGATCTTCGGCACGTTCGCGGCCGTGGTGTTTCACGCCAGAATTTCCGCTGCGCGGCTTCCTGCGCGGCGTCTTCATCATGCCGATGATGGCGACGCCGGTCGCGATCGCGCTGGTCTGGACCATGATGTTCCATCCGCAGCTCGGCGTGCTCAACTATCTGCTGTCGCTGGTCGGCCTGCCGCCGCAGCTCTGGGTGTTTCATCCCGGCGACCGTGATCCCGTCGCTGGTGCTGGTCGAGACCTGGCAATGGACGCCGCTGGTGATGCTGATCGTGCTCGGCGGCCTCGCCGCGATCCCGACCGAGCCTTATGAGAGCGCGCTGATCGACGGCGCCAGCTTCTGGCAGATGTTCCGCTACATCACGCTGCCGCTGATCACGCCGTTCCTGTTCATCGCCGGCGATGATCCGCATGATCGACGCGGTGAAGAGCTTCGACATCATCTTCGCGATCACGCAGGGCGGGCCCGGCTCGGCCTCGGAGACGATCAACCTCTATCTCTACAGCGTCGCCTTCATCTATTACGACCTCGGCTACGGCTCGGCGATCGCGGTGGTGTTCTTCGCTGCTGATCGTCGCGCTGGCGGCCGTGATGCTTCATCTGCGCCAGCGCATGCACTGGAACGAGATCGGCGGTGGCGCATGAGCCTGCGCGTCAGATCCTCGGCAAGATCGGGCTCTGGCTTCGCGGTGTTCGTCATCGTGTCGCCGGCGATCCTGTTCTTCCTCTGGATGGCCTCGCTGTCGCTCAAGTTCGAGGTCGACAACGCCGCCTATCCGCCGGTGTTCATCCCCGAGCGCTTTGCCTGGAAGAACTACGCCGACGTGCTCGCCTCCAACCGCTTCCTGACCTATTTCATCAACAGCCTGATCGTGACCGGCACGCGCGACCGCTGCTCGCGATGCTGGTCGGCGTGCCGGCCGGCTACGGCATCGCGCGCATGGCGGCGCACAAATCCGCGATCGTGATCCTGATCGCGCGCATCACGCCGGGACTGTCCTATCTCATTCCGCTGTTCCTGCTGTTCCAGTGGCTCGGCCTGCTCGGCACGCTGGTGCCGCAGATCATCATCCATCTCGTGGTGACGGTGCCGATCGTGATCTGGATCATGATCGGCTATTTCGAGACCACGCCGCTGGAGCTCGAGGAAGCCGCCCTGATCGACGGCGCCACGCGCTGGCAGGTGTTCCGCCATGTGGCGCTGCCGATCGCGCGGCCGGGCATCGCGGTCGCCTTCATCCTCGCGGTGATCTTCTCCTGGAACAATTTTGTGTTCGGCATCGTGCTGGCCGGGCGCGAGACGCGCACGCTGCCCGTCGCGGTCTACAACATGATCTCGTTCGACCAGTTGAGCTGGGGACCGCTCGCGGCGGCCGCGCTGATCGTCACCTTGCCGGTGCTGCTGCTGACGGTGTTCGCGCAGCGCCAGATCGTCGCCGGGCTGACCGCGGGCGCCGTCAAGGGCTTAGGCGTAAGAAAGTCTGACCCTCACCAACCCCGCAGAAGCGGGCGAGGAGAGAGATGACTTACTCCGCCGGTGCTGCCACCGGCACTTCCGAATGCGCGCTGTAGTCTCGCCGCCGGACTGGTCTTCGCCAGCGCGAACAGCCCGGCCGCCATCACGGCGTAGGCCAGCGCCACTCCCGGCGTGACACCGAGGCCGCCGCCGATGCCGACGGCTTCGCCGTGCATGAAGCCGAAATAGGTCATGCACCGCGCCGGCGAGCGCGAAGGCCGAGGCCTTCAGAAAATCGCGCTCGATCACGAACACGCCGATCGCGCCCAGCACGAGGCCGGCGAGGATCGAGCCGCCGCCCATCACTTCCAGCCCGTGATAGATCACGCCCTGCTGCGGCAGCGCGGCGATCGCCGCGGTCTTGACCGCGTCGACCTTGTCGGCGGCGAGGCCGCCGACCGCCTGCGCGGCGTTGAGCGTCGAGCCGAGCATGGTGTCGATCTGCAGCTTGGCCCAGGCCGCCAGATGCGGCGTCAGCGCCAGCACGATCGCCGGCGCATGCTTGACCGGCGTGGTCTGGAACGCCTGCGCGCCGATCAGCATGCCGATATAGAGCAGGATCGGCGAGATCGCGACCACGGGCACCAGCGCCAGCAACACCGAGATGATGCCGAACCACGACAGCAGCACCACCATGATGCCGGTCGCCGCCGAATAGCCGATCCGGCCGCCCATCGCCTTCCAGCCGGGATGGCCGATATAGACCGCGTTGATGAAGGGATTGCCCATCAGGCAGCCGATCAGGCTGACGACGCCGTCGGCGGTCAGCACGCGCGTGGTCGGATATTCGTCGCCGGCCGCTTCCGCGCTTTCGACGTTGTCCATGGCCTCGACGAGATCGTAGATGCCGAACGGGATCGCCGTCACCAGAATGATGCCGAGGAACTCGAAGCCGGAGAACACGTGGCCGACGGCCGGGATCGGCACCGAGAAGCCGAAATTCGCGAAGGCGTCGCCGACGCCCTTCGACGCTCAGGCCGCCGAGCCCGAGGCCGAACAGGTTCGATCCCCAGGCGATGATCATGCCGACCGCGATGGCGACGAGGCCGGCCGGAATGCCCCTCGGATATTTCACGCCGCCGAACCAGCTCACCAGGATGATGGCGAAGCAGACCAGGCCGATCTGCGGCGTCATGTACATTTCCAGCGCCGGCCGCATCGAGATGAAGGTGACGGAGACGCCGGCGAGCGTGCCGAGCAGCGCCGCGCGCGGCGTGATCTTCCGGATGTAAGGCGCGATGAAGCCGCCGATCATCAGGATAAAGCTCTGGAAGAACACCCAGACCAGGCCGGCCGACCAGCCCTTGATCGGGATCGCCGGTCTTGATCGTGATCGGCAGCATGATCACGAAGGTGACGATGAACATGTGCGGCACGCTGACGCCCGACGGCAGCGCGCAGACGTCGCTGCGGCCGGTCTTCTGCGCCAGCCGGTAGGCGAGCCAGGCGTAGTAGAAGGTGGAGAGGCACATCATCAGGCCGAGCGCCGGCAGGATGCGGCCGAACACGAGCGAGTCCGGCATCTTCAGCACGAAGCGCAACAGCCCGGTCAGCACCAGCATGTTGACGAGGATGTTGGTGCCGAAGCCGAAGAAGGCGTTCCAGTCGCCCGGCGTCCACAATGCCGGCTTGAAAGTCGGACTTGCCTGCAGTCCCCGTCATGCTCGTGCTCATCGTGATGCCCCGCTACTGCCAGTGTTTTGAAATCTCCGGTGAAAGTGCCTTGCAGCACCGCGGCCGAGTCGGAGACCCAGCCGAAGATGCCGCCCTGGGCCTTGATCATCTTCAGGCCCATCTCGTGGAATTCGGGAAAGTAGGATGCGCAGCCATCCGCCAGCACCACGCAGCGATAGCCGCGGTCGTTGGCTTCGCGCACCGTGGTGTTGACGCAGACCTCGGTGGTGACGCCGCACACCAGCAGATTCTCGATGCCGTATCTCTGCAGGACGTCGCCGAGCTCGGTGGCGTAGAACGCGCCCTTGCCCGGCTTGTCGATCACGATCTCGCTGTCGAGCGGATAGAGCTCGGGAATGATGTCGTGGCCGGCCTCGCCGCGGATCAGAATCCGCCCCATCGGCCCGGGATCGCCGATGCGCAAGGACGGCGCGCCGCGCTCGACCTTGGCCGGCGGCGCGTCGGACAGATCGGGCAGATGTCCCTCGCGGGTGTGCACGACCAGCATGCCGGTGTCGCGCGCCGCGTCCAGCACCGCCGCGATCGGCTTCACCGCGCGCGCGCGAGCTGGCGAGACATCATTGCCGAGCGTTTCGCCGAAGCCGCCCGGCTCCATGAAATCGCGCTGCATGTCGATGATGAGAAGCGCGGTCGCGGCCCAATCGAGCTCGATCGGCTCCGGCTCCGCTGCGAGCTTGTGACCCTTGAGTTCGCCATGACGTACGCGCCCCGAACGAGAGAACTCTTCGGGAGAAGTCAAGCAAGGCGCGTGCCATTGTGTACAACGGCGTCAGGCGATCGGCCTGGAGAAAATCAATCGTGTTGTCAGGTCGTTACTCGCGGATGCGGATCGCGGCTCGGCTTCATCGAACGCACCGCAAGCGGGCAGTTGCTCATTAGCTGTGCATGCTGCGATTGCGCTTGCCCGATCGAAGAACGGACGATCCGTCATTTCCTGTCCGCACCTGCCCCAACAACTGGACCAGCCAGGCCAGGCCGGCATCCATCATCGCCACCTTCGGAAGGACAATATTGATCGAGAACCGCGGCAGTGGCAGCGGCGCCTTGGCGGCGACGACATTGAGGCGGGCACCATGGATCTCACACGAACCGTTTTGGCAGCGCGGAGACCATTTCGGTTTCGGCCAGCACCGCGAGCGCAAAAATGAAATTGGGCACAGTCAGCGCAACGCGCCGCGTCAGGCCCTTTTTCGCGAGTTCAGCATCGACGAGATCCGGAACATCACCGGTATGCGAGACAACGAGATGTTGCATCTCGCAGTAGCGCTTGAGGGTCGGGTTACGCTGGAACGAATGCGCCTTTCTAACCGCGACGACGAACTCTTCCTCGTAGAGCTTCTGCTTATGGAAACGGACCGGAATATCGTCGAGGGGAATGATCGCGATATCCATCGTCCGGTCTTCTAGCTCCTTCAACGCATCCTTCCACGCCAGATGAGGCGCGGCTGAAGCCTTGCACCGGAAGAAGCTGCCGGATGCCTACATCGACGCCCGGCGCCGCCTCCCGCAACATCTCCAGCAGCGAAGGCAGGATGACCGCCGACACGCCATCCGGCGCGCCAATGACGAAGCGGCGCGTCGAATGATGCGGGTCGAACGGCGTAGCCGACGAAACTATCCCCCGGACACGCGCGAGAATTTCGGCCACCGATGCGCGCGATTTGGAGGGCGCGCTCCGTCGGAACGACGCCTTTCGGGGTCTTGAGAAACAAGGGGTCGCCAAGCAGCGTGCGCAGACGGCCAAGTCCGTGGCTGATGGCAGAGGGCGAAAGATGTAGCCGCTCCGCCGACCGGCCGACATGCCGCTGCTGAAAGACGGCCTCGAACAGCACGAGCAGGTTGAGATCGATCCGGAGATAGGTCAATTTGGTTCAGCATAATGCTGAAATTATATCACTGGATTCATCATGATTGAAATGGGATTTGGGCGGTACCGCCGGTCAGTCGTCGGCCCAACGCGAACGGAAAGACACGGAAATGTTCAAATTGAACCGCTGGAGGCGCCTGGCGCTGAAGGCTGCGCCTCGCAATGCCGCTCTCGGCCAGCGCGCGAGCCCATGTCGACAAGTTCGGAGCAGGAACTTGTCGATCTGGTCAGGAAGACCGAAGCGCGGGCTTCGGCTTTCATGCGCGGCGACATGGACAAATGGGCCGGCCTGACGCGCATCGCGGATGACTTTACCCTGATGCAGCCGTTTGGCGGCGAAGCCAGCCGGGGTTTTGACATGAGTCCCGAGCGGCTGGCGCGGCTCGCCAGCTATTTCAGAAACGGCGATGCCAAAGTCGAATTGGTCCAATCCTACGCGTCGGGCGATCTGGTCGTCCTTGCCGTGATCGAGCGTGAGCACGGCGAGGTCGGCGGCTTGCCGGATCAGGACTGGTCGCTGCGGGTGACGCTGGTCTATCGCAGGCAAGGCGCGGAGTGGTGGCTGGTTCACCGCCATGCCGACCCGCTCGTGCGCGACGTCGGGCTTGAAACAGCGGCCGCATTGGCCCGTGGCGCAAATCTCGGCGGCCGATGACGTCCTCAGGTCTTTGCCGGCTCCGGCGGCCGGAAAATCTCGGATCAGGCGTCGCGCTCAGATCGGGATCGCAGTCGGCTCCGGACGTTGGCCACGCAGCGCAGCACTCGCTTCATACGCGACGCGGCGGGCGCGCATCACGTTCCCCAGGGGCTTATGGTCTTCCGTCGCATGCCATGGGGAGAACGACAATTTATCTATCTTCTCGCTCAGCTCGCGGGATTGTGGGTCGTCCAGATCGCAGCGCGGGATGCGCAGTTGCGCGACCTTGCGCAGCGGCGTGTCTTCGGGCCGCCACGGGACCGAGGTGTTCTCGATCGGCGTGCGGTCGCAATCGACGTAGAACTGAACCAGAAAATCCATGATCAGGTCCGCCTTGCGCAGCCGGTCGGCCAACTCCCTTGCGGAGGAAATCCCTACCCCACAAAGGGCGGGCTGTCGTTGCTACGGTGCCCTCCGCCGGACGCACCGTGAACTTCACCGCATACGGCCCACATTGGATCGGCGCCGTGCCGGAGAAGTGTTCGGTCGCCATGCTGCGCACCCTGCTCAGAATGACGGTGCGGAAGAGCGCTGCCGAGATGCGTAGTCGCCTCTGTTCCAACCCCAATGCGCGGCAAAGCTTGGGAAACAATCCGATCAGGCCACCACGCTGCGCCTTGACGAAGGCAATGAACTGCGTGACGTCGCTTACCGCCGAGGTCACCGTAGTGGCTCGTGGCCAGGAAGTCCTGGGTTACGTCGTCCTCATGGCCCGGCAGCAGTTTTCGTCCTCGACCCTGATCAGCTTGATGGCGATACCGCGAGGCTCGTGCTTGCAGGTCGCGATTGATGCGGGAATCGCCGTTGGAGAACCGGACCAACGCCGGGAAGGTCCGCGGCACAGCGAACACGCCGTAACGGGCATGCTCGGGAAGGTCGGCCAGAACCTGAATTCGGCGATCAATCCCGCGTGGATCTTGGCGTGGAAGCCGCGGAACGGTCCTTCTTGTCGGATCTTCGTTCTTGTCGGCATCTTCTTTCTGGTAGCCGACGATGTCGCGCGCAAAATCACGGAATAGCTCGGGTTCGCCGTCCAGGGCCTTCTCTTTCCAGTCCCTGCTGGGGGCGGCAAGCCGCTTGCAGCAAGAGTCGCGAATTGCCTCCGCCGACACAAGAACGCCTGACGTGATCCTCGCACCGTCGCGCGGGCAGGCTTGTGAAGCAATTCACAAAGCAAGCTATGGCCGCATAAAAAGACATGGCGTTGCAATGCGCTGAAGCGCGGATGTCCGGCGTGACGTCACGCTGGCGCTGGGCATCGCCTCGCTACGCGCGGAGACCGCCTCAACAAGTTGGGCATTCGAGCCAAGCAGCGGTACCCCGAATGCCCTTCCAGACCGTCAGGAAACGGGGAAACCAGGAATGCGCGACGGCTCCCTGATAGGCCCATGTGCGGTACTTCAGGCCTTTTTCCGACAGGCAGTTCCTGATATCCGCCGAGCGTTTCGGTCGCGGTACGGATGTCCCTCAATATCTCGCGGGCGCAGGACCGGTACTTGTCGGTGCCGGAACATTCATCGTACTCCAGCATGCGATCGGCGAATCTCGACGTTGAACGTCGGCCAGCAGGAACGCCCCTGGTAGGCCGGAGCCGCAATCTTGTGGATGATCTTGTTCTGCGGATTATCCGCCGATACCAGGAAGTGAAACGTACCCGGGATCTGAAACCGCGGCTCGCCAAGTGATCAGATCCGTCGTGGCTGCAAATAGCGCGCGTTCGCTCGCTCTCGCTCAGATCCCAAAATCCCTGGTGCACGTTGACGAAATCGAGCGCAATGCAAGACGCCGCCGGTTCGCTCCTGCAATCCAAAGCATGCCTGATATGGCCATGCTTGCCGAACAAACCCGAGCAGCTCCTGTCTTGTATTGCGAGAGCCGCGCCCGAGCAGCCCCTCCAGCTCGGTCCGGTCGATGACCCCCAACCGTATGCCGCGCACAAAGGTCGCAGTAGACGCACGCATTGGTGACGAAGCGCCTACGCTCGGCGCGGGTATCCGTGGCCGCGGAACGAGGTGCGGTTGCGTCACACAGCAAAGCCGTGAGGCCGTTGTCATCGAACGGCTGCAACGCGCTGGCGAGTTGAGATATCGCGTTCTTCAGATCCTCGCGATACTCGGCAAGCAACAAGCGGCCGGCATGAGCGCCCTGCGCCATCGCCAGAAACGGCAGATGCCCTTTGGTCCGCGCGCATGATCTGTTCCAGACCTGCGAGGATGCCCAACAGCGTATCCGACGGCAGCGAGAAGTAGTTGACGCCGATGTACCGGTCGCTTCCTGCGGGAACGATGGTCGTCGTGACGACATTGGAGCGCACGGCCTCCAACATCAGGCGGACGCTTTTTTCGAGCAAACGAACCCTGCGGACGGCATCCTCGGAATCCATGATGGTCTCGGGATCGAGAACATCGGGATAAAACCAGGCAAAGTCCCGGGGATAATAGGCGGATGCGTGCGGCGCCCCGGTGACCAGAAAGGCTTCCTTCGGAGCAAAGGCGCTGTTGACCGAGTGCCTGTACAGCTCGTCGATCCCGGCCGATGCGTGAGATTTTCTCAGGAACCGATCACCGAGAAAATTCACGGCTTGAATACCGTTGGCGACACAGGTAGCCAACGGACCCCGGTAAAATCGATATTCGCGATGTGATGGAAATGGAATGTGACGATTCATATGCCTGGATGAACAGATGTCCGTGGTCGATGTACACAGTGTTGGTACTCCAGACATCATCGATCTGTCTTTCTGTCAGATGAATCATGATGTCATCGCCTTGTCATAAATGGACGGTGCGTAGGGTGGGTAGAGCGCAGCGAAACCCACTGATAGCTCTGCACCAGCAACGGTGATGGGTTTGCGGAGCTTATCGTCAGGCGGCTGACGCCGGACTGTTGACCTACCCGGCCATCCGCCTGCGTGGCAGCGCCCCTTCCCGGCCGGAAATTCTCGATCAGCCGCAGCAGCACCGCGCGCGCCGGCATCGGCGTCGGCCGGCTCGACATGCTCGTCCGGGTGATGGCTGATGCCGCCGCGGCAGCGCACGAACAGCATGGCGACGTCGGCGATGTCGATCATCGCCATGCCGTCATGCCCTGCCCCGCTCGGCAGTTCGAACACGCGATAGCCCTCGCGCGGCAACGGCTTCCGCCACCTGCGCTTTCAGCCACGGCGCGCAGGGCACGGTGCGGTTCTCGTGGGTGACGTCGAGCTGCAGCGCCAGGTCGCGCCGCTTGGCGATCGCCTCGATCCGCCGCACGATCTCGGCGACCGCAAGCTTGCGGTGCGGTGTCCGCCGGCGCGCGAATGTCCAGCGTGAACGAGACCCGCCCCGGAATGACGTTGGTCGCGCCCGGCAGCGCGTGATGGCACCGACGGTGCCGACCAGTTAGCAATACGTAACTGAACGAAGTATTAC
>ERZ1370068.518-contig-10471_pt1 | contig 30679 bp, 44 predicted proteins | sample MGYA00561227_ERZ1370068 | MGnify/ENA primary metagenome ERZ1370068 (study PRJEB38410, sample SAMEA6850437) | metagenome | study: Metagenomic assessment of the ecological functions of the soil: analysis of the soil microbiota associated with the...
GTTGTACTTCGTTCAGTTACGTATTGCTGATGGCAGCAATACGTGTTCCAACGGTAACAGAGCTGGGATTTTTGACCGGCGTCAGGCTCGCACTAAAAACAAGAGCTCAGCATCACAGTGGGAACGACTGGGCGATCACTGGCGATGCCATTGAAGTGCTAAAGGATTCAAACCCTCCAGATGCCAGAGCTTCGACATTATCAGCTTCACTCTGCCGGCCTCGTTGGCGGCGCGCGGCGATGTCCCGATAGTGGTGACCATTTTACCGGGTGTAACGGCGCGACTACTACCGGCAGATCAGGACACAACGGCGTCCGATTGTTCACATTAATTGACGACGGTAGGGCTTCTCGGCACGGTAGCCCGACTGTCGAGCGAGGGCTCGCGTCAATCGAGTCCACCTGAGCCCTCCTTGACGGTCGGGCTACTGCACCGGGGCTACTGCCCCGAGCTACCGCAGTTAAAAGCCACGGGCCCCGGAAAAGCGTGGTAACATTCTGAACAAGTCGGGCGTCCTGTTCCGACTCTTCAAGGGGCTAAATCAACAACGCGTCCTCTCCCCCGGATTTCTGATGAATCATCCGGTTTCATTCATTGTCACTTTGGCATTGCTCGCGGGTATTGGCGCGCCCGGACGCTTTGAGACAAGGGATTCATATGAATCTGGAGCCGGCAACCCAAACGGTTCATCCGAATCAAGTGGCCGAAACGAACCATTGAAATTGCTAACTTCTCAAACTCCCTGCTTTCGCCAGGGGCAAACATCAAAACCGGCAGCGATGTTGTTGGCGCTGCCCGTCGTGCACTCGCGCGTTGGTCAGAGCATGACGAATAGCGAGGCTCGTGGTGAGCTGTGGTCGGCGGCTTCGTCCAGTGAGTCCGCATCGGGTGGCGATGGGATCAGTCTCATAACTATCGCCGACTCCTTCGAAAACGAATCCTGCTGTGCAGATTCGACGACGGGTCGAACGCGGGTCTTCTTCGATTCCGAGACCGGGGCGATCAAACCGCCGAAGCCGACGTCTGCATCAACCCTCGACCGCGATCGGAAGAAGGAGCAGATCTACAATTCTCGACTGATGGATCAAGCCGTGGCACTTACGGATCTCGAAGCAACGTTCACACACGAGGTCGGACATTCGCTGCGGGACTCGACCACTCTGCCGTGCTGGCGTCGACGCATGCAAAGTCGTCAGGCGTTTAATGGCACGTTTGGCCTACCTGCTCTAACCGAGCGAACGTTAGTGAAGATGATCGCCAGCGCGTTCGAAGTCTGTACGGGCCAAAGGTGCGGTTGGGCAGAATTGAAGGTCGATTGATTGATGACCGGCTTCCAAACATTGCGTCGCCACTCGATAGCGTGAATGTGTGGGCCGAGAATGTTGCTACCGGACGCGTGGTAGCGAGTGGTGTGACAGGCGAGCGACGGCAGTTACAAGCTCTGACGGACTAACACCGGGACAATATCGACTTGTTGTTACGCCGCGCGAAGATGTCCGCCTCAAGTACCGTGCAGCGTTTTCGAAGTTTTGAAATTTCAAATCAAGTCAACGTAAAGGCCTGAGCTCGTGACGACAGTTAACTACAACCTTGTTCCGCCACAAGGTTCGTTGCCAAGTCTTAACCCGCGCATGATTGGACTCAACGCGGAGTTATCGACAGTTGCTCTACCAGTCGAAGCGGGCAAGAAGATCAAACTCTACCTGGCAGGCGAAGGCATCGACCAGGTTCCAGGCGCCAATATCGCCGTAAACTCTCCTTACTTCACTGTGGATCCTTCGAGTCTTTCACGCGAGCAGCTGGGAACTTCATTCCCGGTGGTGAGCATTGAAGTCACAGCCGCAGCAAATGCGCCGTTCGGTGACTACTCGATCAAGTTGCAATCAACTTCTGGTGAGACCGCCTTTTTCCCGGGCGCCCTGACGATTGATCCGGGTGTTAGCCTTTCTGTCTCCAATCCGATCGACGACCAGCGGCTTCTTTATTGCGCAGCACTATGCCGATCTGATCGGACGCGAACCTGATCAAGCGACGATTGAGAAATTGAGTGCTCAGTTGTCGCAATGCGGATCTCGCGCAGATTGTTTGCGCGCCAGGAGGCTCGACCTTTCGACGTCGTTACTAATCCAAAACGAGTTGCCTTCGACCGGCTTGTTCTTACACGGCTTGTACACTGCGGGACTTGGCCGGCGCCCACGCTTCGCCGAGTATGAAAGCGATCGGAACGCGATTCTGAATCACAACTCCGAGGCGGCCGATGGTCGTGTTGGCGTTAGCGCTTGGCGTTTGTCCAGCGTCCCGAATTTGAGCGGAAGTATCCGGCGTCACTAAAGGCGGGCGAGTTTGTAGATCAGGTTCTTTCCGCAATCAACCAAACTACGAATATTGACCTGAAGACCGAGCGCTCAACCTTGATTGGTTTGTTTGATGGGACGAATGCTGGTCGGGCGTCGATTCTTGAACGTTCAATCTCGCAGCCACGAGTTGTCGATGCTCAATACAACCAGGCTTTCGTGCTGGTTCAGTATTTCAGTTATCTTCGCCGTGACCCCGACGATACGGGACTCAATTTCTGGGTAAATGTGCTGAAGAACAAGCCGCTACGCGATCCGGATTCCGCACGCTCGATGGTCTGTGCGTTTCTAACTTCTGCTGAGTATCAGAATCGTCCGGAATGGTTACTACCCACAATAGCGGTGAGTGCGGGAATTGTGACGTCAGACACAACGCGTGTAATTTCCGATAAACTTTAGGCTGTCGATTTCCACTAACAAGCATCCAGGTCAACCGACTGACACGACAAACCTAAGCCGTTTATGCGACATTACTATCGCTGACTATAGTCTGACTGTACCGCAGACTCCACTGCAAATGATATAGTTGCAGCGCTTTAGTCATTCTGAATAATTCCTTCAGTTTGCCTTTGAAAGAACAACTTCTAACGTATCTCGTGTGCCCATCCTGCGCCGGCAAACTCTCGCTATCGGTCAAGGAAACAGAAGACCGCGAAATCGTCACAGGTGAATTACGCTGCGACAGCTGTAGTCGTATGTTTCCGATCTCGAGAGGTGTTCCACGATTTTCTGACCTGGAAACAGTCGCGAGCGACAAACAGGAAACAGCCGAAAACTTTGGTTGGCAATGGACCCACTTCACGCAGGAAGATACCCGCTATGCCGATCGAGTTCTTAGGTTGGCTTCAGCCCGTCACCCTGAATTCTTCAAAGGCAAAGTTGTAATCGAAGGAGGGATGTGGCAAGGGACGTCATACTCAGCTCGCCGCAGAATGGGGCGCGCGAGATGTTGTTGGCATCGACCTGAGCGCAGCCGTCGACACTGCTTACATGGCAACCCGTCATCTGCCTAACGCCCACATCGTTCAAACCGACATCTACAACTTACCGCTCGCATCGCTCCTTTGATTACGCATTCTCCGTTGTGTGCTTACATCACCTGCCTGATCCGAAAGGTGGCTTTGAGTCACTCGCTTCAAGAGTAAAACCCGGCGGACATATTTCTGCGTGGGTGTATGGCGCTGAAAACAACGAATGGATTACTCGCTGGGGTAAACCCTGTTCGAGAAAAGTTAACTTCCAAAATGAATCAGCGAACGTCTGTTGCAGCTTATCAAAAATTCCGGCGGCCAGTGTTTATCTCGCCACCAAGTTGATCTACGGCCCACTAAATAAGAGTCGAACGGGCGAGTCCAATTGCGAAGCATTTGTTCTATAACGATTACCTGAAAGCGATTGCACCGGTTTGGTTGGCGCGAACAGCACACGATTGTCTTCGATCACCTGGTTGCGCCCACCGCTTTCTACCTGTCGCGGCAGGAGTTTGAAAAGTGGTGGAGTGATATCGGAGCCGACGAAGTAGTTATCACCTGGCATAACAAGAACAGTTGGTGCGGGTTCGGCCGAACTCCTCCGGACTAGCGCATGTTCTCAGCACAAACAGCTAAGCAAAACATCTGGCGTCCGCGTTGTGGGGTTGCCGCGCCGCCGCGAGCTGATTCTCTCCTTAGCCAAACGGGATTTGTTGACTCGCTACAAAGGCTCGATGCTTGGACTTGGTTTGGGCCGTAATCACTCCGGTGGTGATGATTGCGATCTTTACTTTTATCTTTGCGGGGATCTTTGGCGCTCGCTTTGGCGCGACCGGTTCACCACTGGGATTATGCGCTGTACCTGTTTTGTGGGTTGGTCCCGTGGACGATGTTCCAGGACACACTGCAGCAATCTGCAACGCACCATCGTGAATCATGCGAACCTCGTGAAGCGAGTCGTCTTTCCGCTTGAGACACTGCCGGTAGCCCAGGCTTGTTCTGCTCTCGCCAATCAACTGTTTGCGACAATTGCATTGTTGCTGGCTGTCGTCATCATTCAACATCAGCTGCCACTAACGGCGCTTTGGTTTCCAGTCGTGTTGCTTCCCCAACTCATGCGCTGACGATAGGCGCAGCGCTGGTTTGCTGGCCTCACTGGGCGTGTTTCTGCGCGATATTGTGCAAGGTATTTCGTTGGTCCTGATGGCCTGGATGTATCTGACTCCGATCATTTATCCCGAGTCGATCGTGCCGCGAGCGCTTTCGGCGATTCATCAACCTCAATCCCTTCACCCCGCTCATATCGTTGTTACCGGCGAATCTTTTTGGAGGGACAGGCTCCGGACTGGTCCGGTCCTGGCTGCTTTACGCTGATCGCTTTGGTCGTATTTGTTTTTGGCTACTGGTGGTTTGCGACGGACGCGGAAGAGTTTTGCGGATGTGATTTAGGGATTTCAGATTGCAGATTGTAGATTTCAGATTACTCCTGGGATGGCGCATTTGAAGAGATTCAATCAAACTTTAACTTTGATACCGATCAAGGGCTTGCTCATATTGCTCTTTCGAGAAACCTGAATACTTAAGGTCGTTTGTGGAAGGCTGAACATCCTCAGCCGACGGCGAGCCCAACATCTCCTCGACGTCTTTCAACAGCTTGTCCACTGAGCGTCGTTTTGCAGGGAAGGATTCTGAGTAAGGCTGCACCTTTTTCTGTTGGAGAGAAAAACACCCCTCTTTCTCGTAGCAACATAACCCGCCCTGGTAAGCCCTGGCTAAACCACTCTCAAGCAAGTTCGTCGGCTTTAAAGATTGCAAAGTTGATCCCATCCCCTGCGGCGATAATTGTCTCGGGAGAGTTGCCAGGGTCCTCGCCGGTTTGGCGAATGCTATCGCCAACATGAGCCATGCATCAGACCAATTAAAAGATCCACTTTTTCTCTTAGATTCATTGTTAATCCCTCCAACAAATCCTAAATCTACAATCTGCAATTTGGAATACCCTAGGAAGCTCAGATTAAAGTTTCTTAACCGCGAAGCGGTTTGACATCAAAGCCCAGGGCTGCCGGGCTTCTTTGGCGGCTTCCCTGGGGAAAGATGGGCGCAGGTTTCCAACCTCGAAGAGGTTGCGTTGGTTTTCTTCACTCGCGGTTTACCTGTGCGGCGCCAGGTTGGCGCAACCCCTTCGGGGTTGAGGTCGCTTGTCACTTTCCCAGGGTAGCCGCCAAAGCACGGCAACCCTGGGCTTTGGGTCGCAACCGCTTGCGGTTAAGAGGCTTGATCAAACTTTCCCTCAGACTTGGCAAACCATTAATTACCGGAGTAGCATCCGGCCATGCGAACTGGTTTGCTGATGCTTGTATTGCTCGTGTCGGTAAGTTCGTACTCGTGCGGCCGCACAAGCCAAGTGATCTTCGCTAACTCCTAACTGCCAGCGCCCACGGAAGTAGTTCGAGTTTCGACTACTTCTTCGCGAGTCGATTTTGCTACCCAGGTCGAACCATTGCTGAGATCGAAATGCCAGGGCTGCCACTTCAGCGGTGGCAAGATGTACGACAAACTCCCCTTTGATCGTCCTGAAACTATCAAGCGACTAGGAACGAAACTCTTTACTCGTATCAACGACGAAAACGATCGCAAACTAATTCGCGAGTTCTTGGCCCAAGAGTAGATACGACAGTAATACAACACCAATCACCCGCCATGAAGACCGCTCCGCTCAGTTATCGTCACCTCCGCGATTGCCATTCTCGCTTCTGTGTTTTGCTCATCGGCGTTTGCTCGAAAGAAATCCGACCATGTCCGGTCAGCGAAACGACGCCGAACGAGATGCGCTTTACACAAGGTTTGCCGAGAACAAGAAACTTCCACTTCCGGAGAAGCAGCGCCTCGCCTACTACGCTGCCAAAGATTATCTAAAGGAGTTTGACCAAGCTGGTGACGAGTACGCTCCCGAAATGCGCAAGTTCGTGCGTGAGTACGAAAAGGTCATGAAGCATTTCGACCTTTATTCGTCCTACGTCGACAAGAAATATCCAAAGGCAGCTTCGAAACAGGACCGAGCGGTTTTGGAGAAGGAACCACAGAACTTTTATGTCCTGTCGATTCTTGCTGAAGCCGGCTTCGACAGTTCGCAGGCAGGCAATGCGAGTTTTTAATGATGAAGCCCGTTGGCTACACCCGGCGGTGCCATTGAATTACTCGGATCCGATCAACTCACCAAGACAGATCCATTCGTCAATAAGGAAGTCGCGCGTGGAGTACTTAACCTTATCCTGGGTTGGTTTATCAGAACGCAATCTCCCGCTGAAGCAGCTGCAGCGTCTGACTATCGCGGCGCAGGCAGAGTCGCCGTATAAAACCAACGCGTTGACTTATAACCTGCTTGGCAACGCGATCCTCAAGGGGGAGTACACAAAAGTCTCAGCCGAGTACAACGAAAAGTTTGGGAACAAACCGCCGTCGCCGGAGCAGGAGATAATGTTGAAGCAGATTATGCATCTCGGTGACCGAGCCATCGATGCTTATGCGCGTGCGATCGCCTTGAGCACAAAACCTGAAGAGCAGGACGGGCGGACCAAGATGCTTACCCAGTTGACGAATCTCTACAAGAGTTTTCTACAACGGTTCGGACGCCGGACTCACCGAACTCATTGCCGGCGTCTTGTCCAAGCCAATGCCTTGACGTCACTCGAAGAGCAGCCACACGTTTGAATGGTTTACATCCTTCTGGTAATCGCGGTTCTGTGTTTGCTCGCGTCTACTTGTGCCGCAAGCTGACAGCACTCTTACCGCCTCCTAAAGTGCTTACGCAGTCACAGGAAAACGCCAACCCTGATCAGCGTTCTTCTTGGAGTTGGACGACGAACCACGTGAACAGCTCTTTAACCTCTACAAGGATCAGTTTGGTGATAGTGCTGCGCGCTATGCCGGAGCAGACATCAGATGTGGAAAGCTGGAACCGTTCGACCAAACAAGCAAACCTTTCGGCGATTCCTGATCAACTTGCCCCATGATGAGTTTCGATCTCAAGTGTGAAGTGTTGAGAGAACTTTGCGCGAGAAGCTTACTGCGCGCACGACCACTACCCTAACGTGACAGTCTCAACCGATGACTGGAAATCGACATTGGCGCCGGTCGTGGAAGGCGTAATGAAAAAGGCGATGACTGCTGAACTTCCCAGAATCTTGAATCGCGGTTATCGTGGTTGGCGGAAGACGACAGCTGGCATACGCAAACCGCAATCCTGATCAGTCAAGCACGGCAAACTAAGAACGCACTCGCGCTGTTGGAAAAGGAGTTCTCAAATATTGAGGAATTGTAGCGATAATGCGCGAGGCGCAGCTTCAAACCACGCATGAGCTGCGCTTGCCGCTCCGGTACGATCACTTTACCAAATAGAGAAGGGGTAACGGGAATGGATGACGAAAACGACGGTCTGGTTCCTCAAAGCAATCGCTCTTTCCGTTGAGTGCGGAGACATTGTTGATAACGCGTTGCAAAGTCTCGATGAGCAGCAGGCAATCACAAAAAGGCGGCAGACGAAGTTGTAAGGATTGCTGTCGAAAAGAACTGAATACGAAGAAGCGACCGGGCGCAGGATGAAATGCGCAACCTGATTCTGCGCAAATCGCTTTCGATGAAAGTTGGCGACTACCAGATCCGGCAGCACCTTCGGGGGCTGCTTTGCCCGGCACGACCAGCGTCGAAATCAAGAAGTCGAAAACCAACTTCACTTTACTCATCGCGGGTGTTGAGCGTTGTCGTGTTGTTGTTGATTCTGATGTTGGTGTTCCTGAAGACGTGAACTTGTTGACTAATCGCTTAAGGTCAACACGTACTTTTCCCAATCCTTCTTGAACCGTATCCATATCCGGATTGCCTAAGATGCTGGTGAGGCTTTTGTAGCCGGTCGGGTCATTCTTTTGCTGCGCGTAGAAGAGTTGGTAGAACTTTACGAGTAATCCTCGCTCCTGCAGGTAGTAACAAAGATATCGAGATTGTGCGTAGTTGACGCCGCGTCCGTCGGCGTAAAACGCGTTGGTGTCTAAGGCGGTCAACGTCTTGAAGTCTGGAACAGTGCCGGCTTTGATGGCTTGTTGTAATCCCGGCAGGCGCCAGTTTACGTAGCCGTGAATGTGGCCGTCCTTTTCGCCACACTGTTCATACAAGGATCCCAGGCCTTCATTTAGCCATGATGGACAAGCAGCGAAGTTGGCTTCGACGAAGGGGTGGACAATCCATGAACCAGGGTTCCGCCGCCGGTTCCGATATTCATGATTAGCGCTTTGTGGCCGCGCGAATAGTAGCCGTAGGGAGTTGATGGCTTGTCGTTGAAGATTGTTCGCGTGTGCTTTCGTAAGAGGCGGCATCTTTGAATAGCCAGATGTCGAGAATGTCCGCAGGATCCTTTGGAAGAAATCCTGCTTGAGTTTATCCACCGCCCATTTGATCGTTTCTTCAGAGTGTTGTTTCACCACCTGGGCGGGCTCATCACCAACAACCACGAATGGAGGCTGAACGACGATTGAGAAATCGGACGATGGAAGTTTCGTTTTGAGTTGTGCGATGTGTTGCTCGAATTGTGACTGCGTAAACGACGAACTGGTGTTTGGAGTCGTGAAATGTGACATCGACCGCAAAGGCTGCCGGTGTCGGAGGCTTGCGGGTTTGGACCTTTCGCCCGAGGCGCAGGCGATCGTGAGTAGTAAAGCGAGTGAGCAAGCTGCCGCAATACGCATTGATTGAAACCTCAAGACGATAGATGTGAAAAGCTCGAAGCTGGTTGCTGATCGTGCTGAATGGATAATTCCGGGTTGCGAGTTTCAACTAACGTCCCAGGACGTATCCCAAATAGTAAACCGTCTCGCGGGTGAGTTCGGGTCATCTGTGCTGCAGACTTTGATACTTCGTTGTCGGCGTTGGTGATGGGTAAGCGTTAAGTCCGACATCTGAAGCCATCGTCATCGCGCGTTTCATGTGCATTGGATCGCTTACTATCAATAGTTTCTTCAAGTTGTTGGCATCAGCAAGCTGTTTTGCGTAGACAACGTTTTCATGAAGTCGTGTGTGACTTTTGTTCGACCAGGGATGTCCTGCAAGCGGGACGCCGTTGGCCAGCGCGTACGCCCTTGCGGCTGCGGCTTCGGTAGGTTCGTTTTGATTTCCCTGGCCTCCTGTGAAGATGAGTTTGCGCACTTTCCTCGTCTGTCGAGATCGATTGCATGGTTAATACGTTCCCGAAAGACGGGTGAAACGTCGTTGGTCCAAACTGCCGCGCCGAGAACCACGGCAGCGTCAGCATTGATGTCGACAGACTTGCTGCTATGCACGTAGATGCGAATGGCAGTGATCGTACGTCACGAGCACACAATTGCGAGGCGAGAAACTTAAGAGTTCTGGCGATCCACTTCTTCATTCTAGTTTGATGATAACAGGTGCGATGAGCCCGCGAAGCGAGCGGTTCGCTAAAGCCTGGGGCGTAAGCCCCAGAGCTAATCATGGTAAAGACTTAAGCCCGCGAAGTGGCGTCAGCTCTCTCGGATGTTGAGTGCAGTTTCCGCTGTCGCCACTTCGCGGGCGTCTGACCTCATGGTGCGCCTCTGTCCTAGGGCTTTGCGCCCTAGGTCTTATGCGCCGCCTGCTTCGCAGGCTCTAGAAGAATAATTTGCATTCGTCGACAGCCCATGACTCTCGGCCGCACATCGCCTATCATCGTTGTATGAGCTACCGCACGGCTTTTCTTCTTCTACTTCAATGCCACATCCTTGTCGGTCATGTGCAATCCGCCCAACAGAGCCCAACCGGCCCAAGTACCGCAGCCTCCCGAGACAAAAGTTCTCCGCGTCGGATCTGGAGAAGCTGCGTTGGGTTGAGAGGAACCTGGCGTGGCTCAGGAGATGTTGACGCTCCGTTCTTCGGAGCGTTATCGCTTCGAGAGTGAAACTACCTAGCTGTTGACGCCTTCACTGATGAGACATTGAAATCCGTCGAAGACACCACGCGCTTTGAACTGAAGGACGGCCAGTTTTCCAATGGCGGCGAGGGCTCACGTTGGATCGCAACGACAATCGACTACCAGGGTGCTACGTTTGAGCCGCTCGTCAAGGCGAAGAACTCCTTTCGCTGGCAGCGCGAGTCGGACCAACACCTGGACCGCGATTCTTAAATGGTCCGTCGTTGACGGTAAACCGGGACGGCAGCGTGTCTACGAAAATGGAGCGTTGGCCGCGGAAGGGACAGTAGCCGAGCTGCCTTACCCTTCAGTGACGCCTTTGAGTTGTCGGGCGCGCTCTTCTGGGACCGCGGGCGTCCTCGCCTGCACGACGTTGCCCAGGAGTAGTCTCAGTGGCGGCGAATGCAGTCGAGGACGCCTGCGGTCCCAGAAGAGCGCGTCCGTTACAACTCAAAGCGTCACTGAAGGGAATCTTTCATTTTTACCGCAACGCTTCCTCATTTTCCGTTACAATAATTTGCCCCAGATTTTACCTCCTTGCCTCAGCCACTGGTTTTGAACGAGCTGCCCTTACCATTACTAACAAAACTACTCGACGCTACGCGTCGATGGTATCTTCGCGTTTGATCTTGAAAAGCCGACTCACTGCCTGGGATCGCAGGATGGAGCATCTCTCGGGCCTCGACTCTCGGCGGTGGTGGGAAGAATGCCTTGGGACTTGTTTCCGCGTTTCAAGAGAAACAGATGAGGCCACACACTTTCGTCGAACGCTAGCTGGTGAAGTTTCAGTCTACAAATCCAGTTCTTTCTCTTCCAGCACTTTCAAACAGGGAAACTCACTACGCTCCGCTCGCTGACGATCGGGGAGCGATCATTGGCGGAGTCGGTGTCGTTCACTCAACCAAACCTAACGATAGTTCGGCAACTTATCAGAGACTCATTTCTCATCTCGAAAATTCACCGCTGGCTGTGATTGAGTGGGACAGCGATTTTCGTGTATCGCGATGGTCCGAGTCGGCTGAAGCGTTGTTTGGCTGGAGAGCTGACGAGGTCCTCAGCAAACATGTCAACGAGTGGCAGGTTCGTCTTCTCCGAGGACGTGGACGCCGTCGAGAACCGTTACGGTTCGGCAGCGAGAAGGCTTAGAGATTCGAGGGGTTCTCTACAATCGAAACTACACCAAGGACGGCTCCGTCGTTCACTGCGAATGGTACAACTCGGTCTTACGTGACGAATCCGGCAACCTGGTTTCGGTGTTTATCGCTGGTGCTCGATGTTACAGCGCGCAAATTTGCCGAAGAAGAACGCCGCGCATTGTTAGTGCGGAACGCGATGCGCGCCGGTCGTGCGGAAGAAGCCGACCGCTTGAAAGACGAATTCCTGGCGACGTTGTCACACGAGTTGAGGACGCCGTTGACGTCAATACTTGGTTGGGCGTCGATGATCCGCAATGGCGAAGTCGAAGGTGCGGAACGTCGCCCGCGCCATCGAAACGATTGAACGAAACGCGCGTTCCCAGGCGCGACTAATCGGCGATTTACTGGATGTATCGCGAATCATTTACGGGTAATCTTCGTCTCGAACTACATCCGTTGAATTTCGCTCCCATTGTTGAAGCCGCCGTCGATGCATTGCGACCAACGGCCGGCGCGAAGAGCATTCAACTGCAGGTAGAGTTTGCGACAGCGGTCCGTTTTTGGTTAGAGGCGATGCGAATCGTCTTCGCCAGGTCATTTGGAATTTGCTTTCAAACGCGATCAAGTTTTCGCCGCGCGGCGGCAGCTCGGATCAATCTCGATTGCGTTGAATCGATGGTGCGTTTGAAGGTGAGTGACCACGGGTGAAGGGATACCTCACGAGTTCTTGCCTTACGTATTCCGATCGTTTTCGACAGGCAGAAGGATCGATCTCAAGAAAGCAAGGTGGTCTGGGTCTCGGTCTCGCTGTGCGTTCGACACCTCGTCGAACTACACGGTGGTAACGTGAGCGCCGAGAGTGATGGGGTCGGACAGGGATCGGCGTTTACGGTTGCTCTTCCTATGTGTCAGGAGCGACGCGATCCCGCCCGAGCCGAAGAGAGGCGAAGGGAAGTGGAGCGTCGCAAGCAACTGGCAGGCGAGAAGATCCGCCTGGATGGCGTCCGTGTATTGTTAGTGGAAGATGATGAGGACTCGAGGAAACTAATCGGCACGATGTTGAGGCAACATGGTGCGGAAGTCACCGCGGTTGGTTCAGCTGCTGATGCGATCAGCTGTGTTCCTGGAAAAGTCGCCCGACGTACTCGTTTCTGACATCGGCATGCCCGAGCAAGACGGTTATGAATTGATTCAAAAAGATTCGAGCATTGCCATTGGGACAAGGGCTCGTTCCGGCGATTGCTTTAACAGGATATGCAACCCGTAAAAGATCGCGAACGCTCACTGACCGCCGGTTACCATGCCCACCTGGCCAAACCGATCGAGCAGACCGAACTGGTTTCAGCAATCGCGGGACTGCTTCGTTCACTTTCAGACTGAATTTGCGATTAGGTATTTGAGGGCGCGCTTCGAACGATCCACTTTAGTGACGCCTTCCCAACTAACGGGCGCGCTCTTCTGGGACCGCAGGCGTCCTCGCCTGCACTCATCGCTTCACATGTCTTGGTGAAGGCGAAGTGGCAGGCGAGGACGCCTGCGGTCCCAGAAGCGCGTCCGTTAGTTGGGAAGGCGATCACTAAAGTGGATCGTCTGAAGAGCGCGCCCTCGAAGACCTAAGATTCAAGTCCAAATCCCCAATTTCTATTTTCTTTCCCCACCACTGTAGAATCCTTTTCGCTCCCAATTCATCTCCGCGGTACAAAAACATGAAACAAAAACTTCTGCTCATTCCGGTTTTCTTACTTCTGCTTGTCCCGGTTCTGGCTCAACAACTCGACCCTTCGTTGTTGACTGTGGACTCGCTCTTTACTTATCGAACTAAATCGCTGGGCCCGGTTGCCTGGCAGGAAGATGGAAGCGGATATCTTGCGCTGGAACCATCACCCACGAAAAAGGACGCCGTCGACATAGTGCGATTACGACGCGCTCGGTGGTGAGCGGACAGTCAAAGTTTCGGCTGAAAAACTTACTCCGACTGGTGGCCAGCCATTGTCTGTTGAGGAATTTGCCCTCACCACCGACGAGCAGAAGGTACTCATCTTTACTAATTCGGCGCGCGTTTGGCGCAGTAACACCAGGGGTGATTACTGGGTGCTCGACTTAAAAGCGGGAACGCTTCGCAAGCTTGGTGGTACCGATGCAAAGCCATCAAGTTTGATGTTTGCCAAGTTCTCCCCTGACGGCAACCGCGTCGCATACGTGCGAGAGAATAATATCTACGTCGAGAATCTTTCCGGTGATTCGAAAGATTACCCAGCTGACAAGCGACGGCGCACGCTACATCGTCAATGGAACCTTTGACTGGGTGTACGAAGAAGAGTTGTTCTGCCGTGACGGGTTTCGCTGGAGTCCCGACAGCAAACAGATAGCCTACTGGCAGTTGAACTCAGAAGGCGTCAAAGAGATGACGCTCATCAACAACACGGCAGCTCTTTACCCTGCCGTGACGACGTTCCCTTATCCCAAGGCCGGTGAAACTAACTCTGCCGCGCGTGTCGGTGCTGATCTCCGCAAGCGGCGGCGCAACGCGTTGGTTTGATATCAGTGGTGACCCGCGAAATAACTACCTGCCACGGATGGAGTGGGCAGCAAGCTCCGACGAAGTCGTCATTCAACAACTCAACCGCTTACAGAACACAAACATCGTCATGCTGGGCGACGTTCGGACGGGTAAAGTGCGACCCGTGCTTACGGAAAAGGACGAAGCCTGGGTCGACATCGCCTGGGGCGATATCGATTGGGATAAGACTGGCTTGGCGCGCGGCGACGCGGAATGGATTGATGGCGGCAAGCGCTTTCTGTGGGCGAGTGAACGCGATGGTTGGCGACACATATTCTCGGTGTCGCGTGACGGGAGCGACGTCAAAACAATTACGAACGGCAACTATGACGTTGTGAGTGTCGAGCGCGTCGATCAGAAAGGCGGGTGGGTTTACTTCATTGCTTCACCAGAGAACGCCACGCAAAGATATCTCTATCGTGTTCGACTCGACGGTTCGAGTAAAGCAGAACGATTGACCCCGGCTGCCAATGCCGGCACTCATGGGTACAACATTTCACCGCGAGGTGATGTTGCTATTCACACTTACTCAACATTCAATCGCGTGCAAGTCACAGATGTTGTGCGTCTCCCCGACCATTCACTCGTTCGCTCGTTGATCGATAATCACGGAAACCCAGGAGCGGCTCGCGAAGTTGAAACCGACTGCGACGGAGTTTTTCAAGGTCGAGATTGGCGACGGTGTGCAACTTGATGGCTGGATGATTAAGCCGCCTGACTTCGACAGCCAGAAACACTACCCGGTTCTCTTTTATGTTTATGGCGAGCCCTGGGGACAGACGGTTCTGGATCGTTGGGGTGGCCGCGATCGACTCTGGCATCAGATGCTGGCGCAACAAGGCTACATCGTGATGAGCGTTGACAATCGCGGAACGCCCGCGCCGCGCGGCAGAGCATGGCGAAAAATAATCTATCGCAAGATGGGCATAGTGTAATTCGGGTGACCAGGCTGCGGCGGCAAAGGCGATTGCAAAGTGGCCGTTCGTCGATCCCACGCGGGATAGGTATCCGGGGTTGGAGTGGTGGCGGTTCGTCGACACTGAATGCAATGTTTCGCCACCCGGATGTATGCAGTTGGAATGTCGGTGGCGCCGGTGCCCGATATTCATTACTACGACTCTATCTATCAGGAGCGTTATTGCGGGTTACCTCAGGATCATCCGGATGAATGGAAACAGAGTTCGCCGGTTACATTTGCGGGCCAGCTCAAAGGTAAGTTGCTCGTTGTGCATGGCACCGGGGACGACAACGTCCACTATCAGGGCACCGAGGCATTGATCAATGCGCTGGTGGCTTCCAACAAGCAGTTCTCGATGATGTCGTATCCCAATCGCTCCCACGGAATTTACGAAGGACCGGGAACAACGCGGCACTTGTTTGGCCTGCTGACTGGCTATTTGATGGACAAGTTGCCTGCGGGGGCGGCAATGTCCTCGAGTGCCGCAGCGCGATAACGACTTCGCATTGAAAATAGAACAAGTCAGGAAGTGGTAGCTTGGCCCGGCTGTATCTGCTGTTTCCATTCAGGAAGCAGCGAGTAAAGGGCCAGGACCAAGCTACCTTCCTGACTTGTTCTTTGTTCCGAGATGGCCTGAGTCCCTGGTTCTCCAAAAACTCGTTGAAAACTCTCACGCGATTCTGTTAGCCTAGCGGTGGGTTGAACGGCCAACCTGCCCTTCTTCACTTTATTCAGAAACATTTACCTCCCGCGTTTCTCGATAAGCCTTTTACGAAAGTGCTTAAGATGAAACTTACGTCCGCACACTACGAAGCGGCGTCCGACGAAGCATCGACAGCTAAGCTGGATGCCTGTTTGCGTCGAATTATTGAGTCAAGATTGATTGGTCTCGCCTCTATCGACGTGGCGGGCGTGTTTCGCCATGTCGACGACGCCTTCTTGCGGACAGTGGGCTATTCCCGCGACGAACTGCCTGACAAACTAAGTGACCTGACACCACCTGAACATGCAACGGCCTCGATGAAGATGCGTTTGAGAAGCTCGCGGCGTTTGGCGCCTGCACACCTTTCGAGAAGGAACTCATCCGCGCTGACGGAACTCGGGTGCCGGTCTTGTTTGGCGCCGCAGTTAACGAGGATGAGATCAGTTGCTGCTTCATTATCGACCTGTCTCAGAACAAACAGGCCCAGGGTAAGCTGAACCACCTCGCCTATCACGATGCGTTGACGGATCTACCTAACCAATCTTTATTTAAAGATCGACTGAAACAGGCAATTGCGCTCTCACACAGCAGCAATCAAATGCAGGCAGTCTTATTGCTGAATCTTGATCGGTTCAAGACAGTAAACGACTCAGCTCGGTTATCTCCGCCGGAGACCTGCTTCTACCAGTCAGTGGCCCAGACGTTTGACGAGTTGCGTTCGCGATTGCGATACGGTTGCACGGTTTGGCAGCGACGAGTTTGCGATTTTGCTCACCGAGGTTTCGCGAGCCCAAGACCCCGCCTACGGCGGCCCGAGTCAATTAAGGACGATGCTGGATCAGCCGTTTGTTTTTGAAGACCAGGAGATCATTGTTTCCAACAGCATCGGCATCAGTCTGTATCCGCACGACGGCCGTGATACCGCTACGCTGCTAAAAGCGCGGGGCTGCTCTTGATCGAGCCAAGGAGCAGGGAGGGAACAATTATCAGTTCTATACAGCTGGCGGCACGACGCGATCGCTGCGGCAGCTCGTCTTGGAAAGTAATCTTCGTCCGGGTCTGGAGCGCAATGAGTTCTTCGTGCAGTACCAGCCGCAGGTGAGTAATAACGACTTTCATTTGGTGGGTATGGAGGCACTCGTACGTTGGCAACATCCAGTGGTTGGGACTCCTGTATCCAAAAGAATTTATTCAGCTCGCTGAAGAGAGTGGACTGATCATTACGCTCGGTGATTGGGTTTTCCGAAATGCTTGTCGTCAGAACAAGGCGTGGCAGGATGCTGGACTTGCGCCGATGAGGCTGGCAGTTAACTGCTCCGCACGTCAGTTTCAGCAGGAGACCTTCATCTCAGGTGTCGAAGAGATATTGAAAGAGACAAACCTGGATCCCAACTGGTTAGGAGACTCGAGATTACCGAAAGCTCAATCATGAAAGACCCGGAGAAGGCGATTGAGAAGTTACTCGAGCTGAAGATGATGGGGATCAAAGTCGCGATTGACGATTTTGGGACCGGCTATTCATCACTCAACTATCTCGAAACGATTTCCGATCGATACGCTGAAGATCTGATCGATCGTTCGTCAGTGATCTCTGTAAAGACCCACACGACACCGCAATTGTGAGAGCGATTATCACGCTGGGACATGCGCTGGATCTGACTGGTCATCGCAGAAGGTGTTGAGACACGAGATCAATTGGAATCACTAGATAGAGTTAGAGTGCAGACGTCGTTCAAGGTTTTCTATTTAGCAAAGCGCTCTCAAGTGAAGACTTCGAAGAGTTGTTGATAGAGCAGCGGCAGGTGTAGTTTCAGGGTTTCCTCATCACTCCTCGTACACCCATATGTAGAGGTCTTGCAAAACCCCGTCGTGCGATGAAGTCAGTACCGAAACGCGGTAGCGTCGGATCCGCTCATGAATTACTTGCGGCTAATTGTAAGCCAGACCCGACGCTACCGCGTTTCGGTACTGACCTCATCGTCACTCGCTGACTTTCAAGAGACGCTTACTTGCCGCATCAATCAGAATGATCGTAGCGAAGAGCGGTAGAAAACACAAGCTAAAGCATATCGGACATATGACTAAAAAGGGTTAGGTTGAGGGCGGCGGCGCGATCGACTAGCCGAGTTAGTTGACCGTCGACTGGATTAATTAGTTGGGCTGGGAACTGTGCCGGTGGGCCATCGAGCACCTGCGAGAGAATGTTCGGCCTTCTCAGACCACTCTTACCGAGAAAGACGATCGTCGCAGCGTTGTTCAATAACGGCAGAGTCATCGTGAGTCTATGACTCTTTAGTTTCTCGACCCACGGCGCGGTTACCAGTCGATGCTGTTCCAGCAATGCTGTTAGTGCCGGGGAAGAGTGAAGCCGTATGTCCGTCGTTTCCTAGGCCCAACAACACCAAATCAAAACGAGGAAGTTCAGAGTCAAAGGTTTTCGTTAGCAGAGAGGCGTACCTGCAACGCAGCGTCATTCCTGGATCGGTTAGCTCACCTAACATTCGATGTACCTTGCGCACTCTCGATCGGCACTTTCGAAAGCATTGGCTTCATTGACCATTCGATAATTGCTGTCCGGATGATCAGGCCCACGTGTCGTTCGTCACTCCAGAAGAATTGCACTTGATCCCATGGTATCTGTGAAAAGAATCCCTTCGTCAGCGTTTGCCAGGAGTTCATATAGATCGTTTGGGCGTGGAACCACCTGACAGAGCAATTGTGAATGATGCCATTCTTCGACACCGCATCTTTGCTATGCGCGACGATTCTGTGCGCAGCGGCACGAGCCAACCGCTCCGGGTCGCTCAAAACTTCAATCGAGGGTTTCACGTCTCAATCACAACCGGCAAAAAGTCTCTTTCAGCTTGCGCCAGCGGTCGCCCATTCCTCGCCAGTAGAGCATCTCATCGGCTTCTGCGGCTTCATCGCTGCCAGCAGGGTAAGTCGTTAAGACAGACTGCCCTTGCGAGTAGCCCACGCCTCCTCGATCGGCGTTATCAGTCTCCACTGCGCTTCAACTTCATCGTTCCTCGTAAAAACAGCGTCGCGTCGCCCTGCATCGCATCGAGCAAAAGCGTTTCGTACGCGTCAGGCGAGCGACTCCAAATCCGCGTCTCATAACAGAAATCCATGTGTACAACGTTCGTTCGCATTTCAAACCCGGGATGTTTTGCCCCGAACGAAACAGTAATTCCCTCGTTCGGTTGAATTCGCAAAACGATTACGTTGGGCCCGATCTGTTCGTCCGGTGTTCGAGCAAACAATGCCTCGTGGAGTGCGCTTCAGGTGTATCGCGATCTCCGTAACGCTCCTGCCGAGTCGTTTCGCCGGTGCGAACGTAAAATGGGACACCACTCCACCGCCAGTTTGAGACGTGAAACTCAATCGCCGTATATGTCTCGGTTGTTGAGTTGTCGTCGACTTTGTCCTCATCTTTGTAACGACTTCACCTCGCTCGCCATCGATCGCTCCCTGCGTCGTACTGTGCGCGGACGGTGGACCGCAACTTCCTCCGGCTTCAAACGTCGAATTGAGCGCAGCACTTGGACCTTTTCTTCCCGTACCGAATCTCGGCGTCGAACGCAACCGGTGGTTCCATGGCCGTAAGGGTTAGTAGCTGAAGCAGAGTGATTGGCGACCATGTCGCGTAACGCGCCGACGCCTTCGTAATAGCCGGCGCGAGAGTCCAAACACCGAGTCCTTCTGCCGCAGTAGGATTTCGACGAAATCAACGTAGTTCTGATTCCAGATCGGTTCGAACATCGAATTTCCAAAACGGAACACGAGGATGTTCTGAACAGTGTCTTTACCGAGGTAGTGATCGCATTCGGTAAGACCCGGATCTTCCTGGAAACACTGCGGCGATCTCAGCGTTGAGTTTCTTCGCAGATGCCCGGAGATCCGCGGCCGAACGGCTTTTCGACTGACAATGCGACTCCATCCCTGATCGCGTTTGGCAAGCCCGGCTTTTCCTAAACCTTCGACAATCGTGGTTGCAAGGGTTGGCGGCGTTGCAAAGTAAACAAACAATTCCGGCCTGCACCTTGTGTAGCGAGTTCTTCAAGTCGCGAGGCTGATTGCCGTAGGTGTCGTCGTGGTCTAGTTTCGCCGCTGGTGAGGTAATAGATTCGTTTGGTAAACAGTTCCCAATTTTCGTCACTGCACTGCTCGACTTTGTTCGAAGCGTTCAAGCCCTCTCGAACTGTCTTGCGGAATTTCTGTCCGAGATTGACCCGCGCGACCGACGCGGAGTATGTGTACTTTCGTCGAGGCATCCTTCGCACGTGAGCCGAAACAACGCAGGCATGAGTTTGCGACGTGTTAAGTCGCCGGTTGCGCCGAAGATCACGATGAACGCATGGATCAGCTTTGGGAAGTGAGACTGGTTCGAATTGGGTTGGGCTTGCGCTTGTTGTCGACACGGCACTTTTCCTGCTGGTTCGCTCGCCTGTGATTCTCGTTGCAGATTGCAGATGTTGCGGTCTCAGTAGCTACCTGTATTGCGTCGGGAGCGTAATCAGGACCGCATGCGTTAGCTGCTCGGCAGTCGTCGGTTGACTCCGCGACTCTTATGCGGCAGCGGGACGCTGACGGTCCCGCGAGTCGGCCCTGACCTCAACGCCACCCGTCTCCGCTCAATGTTTCTTCTCGCTGTGTCCGCCAAACTGTAGTCTCATTGCTGACAGTATCTTGTTCGCAAAGTCAGCTTCGCCTCGCGAACTCGAATCCTCTGGAACAATGCCGCACCAAAACAGGAACCGGCACCGCTTCTTCGATCGCTGCCGCAATCGTCCAACGACCTTCGCCTGAATCTGAGACGCTGCCCGGAAAAGTCTCTCTAACTTCGGCTGCTCAGCCAACGCGATCGCGGTGAGATCAGGTAACCACGACGCGACTACACTGCCACGCCGCCAAAGTTCTGTTATGTCTGCGAGGTTAAAGTCGTACTGGTAATGGTCCGGATAACGGAGCGGCGTGGTTTCTGCATCTTTTGCGTGGTCGAGTTGACCGACGTTCGCATGATGCAGCACGCTTTAAGCCTTCGGCGTAGGCGGCCATCAATCCGTACTCAATGCCGTTGTGAACCATCTTTACAAAATGGCCCGCGCCGGCAGGTCCACAGTGCAGGTAACCTTCCTGGGCAGTTCCTTCGTCGCTTCGTCCTTTTGTTGGCGGGACGGTGGCACGACCTGGAGCGAGCGTTTTGAAGATCGGATCGAGATGCGTAACGACCTCATCTTCTCCGCCGATCATCTGACAGTAGCCACGTTCCAATCCCCAGACACCGCCACTGGTGCCAACATCGACATAATGAATGTTCTTGGTTTTGAGTTCTTGAGAGCGACGGATGTCGTCGATGTAATAAGAGTTTCCGCCGTCGATAATGATGTCGTCAGCGCTGACGAGAGCCGAGAGTTCGTCCAGCGTAGAATCGACAAGTGCGGCGGGTATCATTAGCCAGATTGCTCGCGGCGTCTGCATCTTCGCGATGAGCTCGGCGAGCGATGCAGCACCGACTGCACCTTCGTTTACCAGAGCCTGAACGGCATCAGCACTGCGATCGTAAACAACGCACTGATGTTGTCCTTTCAACAAGCGCCGCACCATGTTGGCGCCCATGCGTCCCAGACCTACCATTCCGAGTTCCATTCAGTCGCTCCTTAATATGTGAATTGTGTTGGCATTGTAACTGAACCGAAGGTGAAGTCAGTACCACAACGCACCGATGTCCGATATGCTTAGCTTGTCGTGTCTGCAACTAGGACGTCCAAGCAGCCAAGAGCGACAAGCTAAAGCATATCGCGCCGTAGTGGTACTGACTTTATTGGCTGAATGTTCTCTGCTAACCCATGAGCGAGATTGATCCTTGTCGGCATCCATTCCTACGCATTACTCTAGTCTACCGTCTTAGAATTTGATGTCGGTGTGATGAGGTCAGTACCCCGACGCAGTAGCGTGTGGCCTCCGAATCGCCGCATTGAGCCACACGCTTCCGCGTAGTGGTACTGACCTCATCACACTCAGATCAACCGCCCTCTAGTAAAGGAGTCTGTAGAGATGAAGTATTTATCCCTGGTGTTGATTTCATTACTTTCCCTCCCGCTGTTTCAAGCCAAGCCAACTCGCAAGATAGTGGATCTCACTTACTCCTTCGATGCGGAGTCGGTGTACTGGCCGACGGCGGAGACTTTCAAACTCGAGACTGATGCTGAAGGCATGACCGAAAACGGCTACTACTATTCCGCGTATCGATACTCAGCTGCGGAACACGGAGGAACGCACCTCGATGCTCCAGTGCACTTCGCGAAAGGTCGAAACAGCGTTGACCAGATACCTGTCGACCAGCTTACCGGCGACGGTCTTGTATTGGATGTAACGAAGCAATGTGCCGCTAACGCCGACTACTTGATCAGCGTCGCTGACTTTCAAGATTGGGAAAAGAAAAACGGCAAGATTCCTGTTGGCAGCATCGTTTTACTACGAACGGGTTTTGGGAAGTTTTATCCAGATCGCAAAAAGTATTTAGGAACAGACGAACGCGGCGCAGCTGCGGTCGCCAAGCTTCACTTCCCGGGTCTAGATCCAGAAGCCGCGCGCGCTGGTTGACGCAGAACAGATCAATCAAAGCGATTGGTCTAGATACGGCGAGTATCGATCGTGGCCAGTCAACATTATTCGAGAGTCATCGAGCGTTGTTTGAAAAGAATGTCCCGGCGTTTGAGAACGTGGCCAACCTGGATCAACTTCCGGTGAAAGGATTTACGATTGTGGCTCTGCCGATGAAGATTAAAGGAGGGAGCGGCGGACCACTACGGATAATTGCAATCTTTGCTCTCGGTACACTTTAGTAACCCCTTCGCAAATCGGACGCGCTCTTCTGGGACCGCAGGCGTCCTCGCCTGCCTACGTCAGCTACGAGTTTTTTGTGGCACGGAGGGCAGGCGAGGACGCCTGCGGTCCCAGAAGACGCGTCCGATAAGTTAAAGTCGTCACTAAAGGGCGAGCGAAGGCAAGCCGAGTGATCCATCTATCGAACCATAGACTTACGGCCTAAGCCCAAGCTTCGCCACAACCGCCGCGAGTTCTACGCGATCAACCGGCTTCGAAAGATGCACCTGATATCCAGCGGAGAGGGCCCGGACGCGATCCTCGGTTCCAGCGTAAGCTGTTAGTGCAAGCGCCGGCGTGCTTCCACCGCGTTCTTTCGGCAGCGCACGCAAACGTGTGATGAGTCCATAGCCATCTTCGACGGGCATACCGATATCAGCAATCAAGACGTCGGGCTTCCAGTTCTCAATGATTTCCAGCGCCTCTCCCGAAGAAGCGGCCGCTTTCATCTCCGCACCGCAGTGGCCCAACATCACGGTTACAAGTTCTCGAGCGTCAGCCTCATCATCAACAATCAGCACTCGCATACCATTCAACGATGCTGGTCGCTGTTCACCGAAACCAGCTGCGCCTGTCCACTGATTGGCCACATTGGGTGATTGCTGTCCGACAGCGTTCATCAATGGCAGCCGCACCGTGAAGGTTGCTCCTCTTCCCAGGCCTTCACTATCAGCTGACGCCACTCCGCCGTGCAGTTCAACCAGGTGTCGGACAATCGCCAAGCCCAGGCCGAGTCCGCCATGGGCCCGGGTGGTTGAGCCGTCGGCTTGTCGGAACCGCTCAAATACGTATGGGAGAAAGTCAGGATTAATTCCGGCACCGGAATCTGCTACAGAGATCTCGACGTGCGAATTGATTCTCTGCAGGTTGACGTTCACTTTTCCGCCGCTTGGTGTGAACTTCACCGCATTCGAAAGCAGGTTCCAGACGACTTGTTGTAGTCGCTCACAATCTCCAAAAACTGGACCCGCTTCTGAATCGAGTTTGAGTTCGAGCGCTACCGACTTAGCTTCCGCCGTCGGTCGGATACTTTCCGCCGCTGCTTCGATAACCGGCTGGAGTTCGCAGGCTGCGAACTCGAGACGAAGTTTGCCGGTGATGATGCGCGATACCTCAAGCAAGTCGTCGATGAGTTGACACTGCGAGTTCGCGTTGCGTGCGATCGTCTCAATCGCTCGCCGTTGCTTTGACGGATCGACTTCACCATGAAGAAGCAGATCTGACCAACCCATAATAGCTGTCAACGGCGTTCTCAGTTCGTGCGACAGAGTTGATAGAAACTCATCCTTAACCCGGTTAGCTGCTTCTGCTTCAAGTCGAGCTTCCTTCTCTCGATCCATCGCGAGTCTACGTTCAGTTGCGTCGTGAGCCATGCCACGAACAATAGGAGTTTCAACTCCCTCGGTGCGGAGCGTGTTGTAGTACTCCCACAGTCTGATTTCGCCACTCGCAGTTCGGATCTTCATCACTCCCTTGGCCGATCCCTCTGTCTTTACCTTGTGGATGTATTCGTCGAACTGACTGCGATACTCCGGCAAAAGGCCATCGCGTATGTTCATTCCGATCAAGACTTCCGGTGGATAACCCAACACACGTGAGGCCCAGGGATTGACGGAAATCACTCGACCCTCAAGGTCGTGAGTGCAGATCAATTCATGACTGTTGTCCACCAGGTCGCGGTAGCGATCTTCGCTGTGGCGCAGTGCCTTCTCAGCTTTTTGCTTTCCGTGATGTCGTTAGCCAGGACGAAGACAGCGCGTCTGCCCTCAAAGTCCAACCGGTTTGAAGTAATCTCGACGTTTATGATCGTGCCGTCTTTCTTCTGATGCCGCCACTCGCCGGCACGGTTGAACTCGGGATTTGCAGTTGCGAGGTAATCAACAAGTAGTTGGGAGTCTTCCCTGGGCCGAATGTCGTGAATCGTCATCGCAAGGAACTCGTGCCGCGAATAACCATAATGCTGAATGGCTGCGTTGTTCACTGCGAGGAAGCGACGCGTTTCCTGATCGTAAACCCACATAGCGTGGGGTTCGATTCAAAAAGTAGTCGATACTGGGTTTCGGATTTGCGGAGTGCGTCTTCGATGCGCGTGGCTAAGGTAACATCGAGCACAAGCGAGAGGACCGAAATGAGTTTGCCTTCGTGATCGTATAGCGCCGAGTTGTACCACTCGCAGTTAACGACCGATCCCAGCTTTGTGTAATTCCGGTTGCGCGAAATGCCGTGATGTTCCTGACCCTGGTTCTGTCGATTGCCAACTTCGTTGACTGCGTCCATGTCGTCCGGAACAACAAAACTCCAATCGCTAAATCTCTTTCCCAGGACCTCGCTGGCCGCCCAACCAAAAAGCCGTTCCGCGGCTGGTGACCAGCGCAGGACGCGGAATTCGTGGTCCCACTCGATGACAGCGAGCGGAGTGTTCTCGACGTGAAACGCTAATCGGTGGGCCTCGATTGCCGTGGCTTCGGCGCGCTTGCGGTCGGTGACATCACGAATGATTGCGACACCACCCACCACCAGCCCGTTTTCGTCGTGCCGCGGAGAGTAATAACCGTCAAAAAACCTGAGCGACCTGTCTCCGGGAATGTTGTACGGCCGAGTCTCGGCAACGATGGTCTTACCTGCCAGGGCGTCTGAGTAAAACTTTTCTTCGCCAGTCTCTTTCAGGCCAGGGAATAGCTCAAACGCGGAATTCCCCAGAACGTTTTCACGGTTCACCCCGGAGAACTTCTCCATTGCCCGATTCCAAAGCGTGTAGCGAAACTCATGGTCGAAGGCGATGATGCCGTCGACGTTTGCTTCGAGGAGACACTTGAGAAACAGATCTGGCTCGTTGTTTTTCGTTAGTCATGTGAAGACTAAAACCGGAGTTGACGTTGGACTTGGGCTGCTTCGGTGGAGGCAGCGTGTATTGACTCTAGTCTAGCGCGAAAAAAGGTCAAGAGGATGATTGAGAGGAACCTAGGTGCAGGCGTGAATCAATTTGGTTTGCGGCTGTGCCGCCTCCCGTGCGGAAAGCCTCTGGCTTTCCGTTCGCCGCTCTACAAAATTGAGAGGCTACGCCGCCCAGGCGAAGCCGCCCAATGGCAGTGCTTGTACGGAAAGCCAGAGGCTTTCCGCACGAGAAGGCGGCACAGCCGCAGAACACTTCAGTTACGCCAAGAGACTACTTGCTCGTTCGAATCCTATGTGCGCCGTAGGCAAGACGCTTCGCGATTCAACTTGTCCTTCAACCGATCTTTCAAGGACATCGCCAGCTCTTCAAGCGATGCGCATTCAGCCATTACTGACTCGGAACTTGCTAAGGGCGCACATGCTTGATAGGTCGCCTGGAGCGAAGCACCCAGAAGAACACCAGCTTCCGTGAACTGGCCCACATCGATGAGACGCATGGCTTCATTTCTTGCCCGAGCGTTCATGAGAAATTGTGATGCTTTGACCACCTCGTAGTTGATTGGCATTGCTTCAACTTCTTCTTTAGTCGCAAACTCGACTGTTTGTGCTTGGCGCAGAACTTCAGCTGCGCGCGCGTCCTGCGGCGTGAATCCAAGTCGAAGGTCGAGAAGTCGTAGTGAACTTCCGATTGCCTGCGCACCAACTCTTAGCTGCACGACAATTTCAAGAGGCGAGCCGGCCTGCAAGTTTGGCAAGCGATAACGTCCGGTATCCGTCAACTCAAAATCGTTAAGCAGGTCGACAATGCGTACGCCATCAGCGGGAATGAGCGACAAAGAGACTGTATGCGCAAACTGGGCAATCAATCCTTGCAGCTCGACTTCGAAGATGCGCTGCATATCATTTGGCTCAACAACGTGCCAGGCGTTGCCGCCCGCAGACTGCGCCATTTGGAAGCAATAAGTCTTCATTAAAGTCGTCACCAATACCAATAGTTGACGTGCTGACGCCGCGCTGATTTAAACCCATGGCCTGGGAGACGATCTCGTCAGTGCTCGTGATCCCGACGTTAGCCAGGCCGTCGGTGATCAGGACCACGCGGTTGACGCCTCTGTCGATCAATTGCTCGCTAACTGTTAGTCCACCTCGGACCCAGGCTTCGTGAAGAGCGGTTGAACCCCGGGCTTCGACGCGCGAAATCAGATTCTTCATTGACGACTTGTTGGTAACAGGCTCACTGGGAAACAACACGTCGATGTGGTCGTCGAAAGCCACGACGCTTAATCGATCCGTTGGGGAGCATTTGGTCGACGCAATACATTGCCGCATTTCGGGCGTTGACCATTTTTTGTCCCGCCATCGAGCCCGAACGATCCAACACGAGACTCAGATTCAATGCGGGCCGGCTGTTGATTAAGGCTTCCAGGTCCGGCGGAGTAATTCGAATTAGCACGTCGACCGTTTGTTCGCGGCCCGCCTCCAACTTCGCGCGCGTCGTTAAGAAGTTCAACCATGGGAAATTGCTGGGTCATTGCTTTAGTCTCCTTAAAGAAAATCTCGACTCACTATTCACTACTATTCACGATTCCGACTCTCACTTCTCCTTCCAGTACCTGCTGATTACTCCTCGTATTCTGTCAGCCAGACTCCGCGTTCGCGCGCTGGTTCGTTGGTGGTGTGTAATCGGAACGAATATGCACTTCCAACCCTGGTTCGATTTCCAGCCTCTGCCAAACTGCTGTTTGGTCTGGCGCGCGAACTGGGCGCTGGTGGAGGTGCTGCCGCCGCCCGCATCCGCATTGGTTTTATCGGTTCGGGTTCGACCGCTTCACCAAACGCAATAGACATTGATGGCGCGAGCAACGATTCCAGATACCGCTTAGCTTCGTTGTCTCGGGAGCGCTTGGCCTGAGTGCCAATACCCAGAAGACTCTCCAAGTCCTGCTCGCTTTTGCCTGCGACGAGTTCCCGAATCTTTCGGATCGGGAGATGCTCTGCTTGCAGCTTCTTAACAGCGACAAGCTGCAGAAGGTGAACGTATGCAAAAACTGACGCGGTGCCTTGCCTTTCATCTGCCGCTCTGAATCAAACCCTCCGCGAGGTAATAGCGAATCGTCCGTTCATCCGGAACGTTAGTGACAGTGCCACGCGCCTGCTCGAGTCCGAGGTCAGACATGACGCGTTCACACACGGCCGCAAATTCCGGCAATCCGACAAACTTCTTGCCACGCTCTTGTTCCTACCGGATGCTTCATAGCGAAACGCAGAATACACTTGCCAGTATTTACTGTCAACAGTAAATGCAGGCCAGAGTTCGTTTTGATGTTAGAGGAGAGGTGTTAGCGGAGGTTCGGTGCAGCAGCCCGGTGCAGTAGCCCGACTGTCAAGGAGGGCTTCCAATGTAAGGTACGCGTGCTGTCGAGCCCTCCTTGACAGTCGGGCTACTGCACCGGACTTTCTTGCATCTACTTCTTCACTGGCTCATTCTTCACAGGCTCGGGCGTGCTCGCAGGCAGCGGCTGCTGTGAGGCGGGCTGACAATATCTAAGGTGAAGATTGGTAGGCACCTTTCGTCCGTGCGTCGCCGCCAAGCATCATCGAGATCACTTTGTGTAAGTCTCGCGGACGGAACTCAAATTCGCGCCTTCGAGTTGTGCACCAGCCAGCAATGGTCTCTTAGGTTCAGTACGCCAGCTGGCCCAGATCAACAGCGGGCACAAAACAGCTGCAAAAATGAAACACTGAGGGACAACGCCCACACCGTTTGGCCAGCCGATGGCAAGATCCGATTGTCCCGCATCTCTTTTTATCCTGTCTTCTGACCTCATGGCAAATCCCTCTCCGTCGCCCTCCAGATTCGCGCGTCGATTGGCAGAAGCCCGAGGAGATAGCTCTTTGTGCTCCATATCACTGCAACTGCACAAGCCGAGACGATTGCGGCCATTCCCAAAAACAAAGTGATGACGGACCGTTTTTGTCCCGAATGCGACGTCGGACCACGCAACCACGGCTCCGGCAGCGCCAATACAAATCGCTACCACTGTGAAGAACTTCTCGGCGTTTGAGAACAACGGCGCCTCCCAGTGTCGAATGGACTCATTGACTTCCCCTTCAGGACCTCAAACTTGTTTACGTGTGCTTGCTCGTGCTCAGGTTCCAGAGGGATAAGTATGACCTTGCATGATTTCTCCAATCTGCGCATCTCGCGCAACTGTCGGATCTCAGGGTGTTAGTTCTTCAACGCTTCAGCTCAAAGTGCTGCGAGTCTCCACCCGGCTTTATGAACTTCCTGCTCAACTGATTGAGCTGCCCAAACCTTGTCAGGCAACGACCGTCCTGCTGGACTCTTTTCAATTGCGTCGCCACCTTTGATTGTCTTGGAGTTGGGTGTGAAAGTTATGTGGTCGAAGGTCAAACGCTCATGAGCCTCGCGGGCCATCGGCAAGATATCGTTAGCCCAGGCCTCAGCCCAATCTCCGACTGGTGTCTGTAGTTTCCAGTTGGCAGGTTCGTTTTGCGCGAGGAACGTTTCAATTTTATCGCTGTTGGGATCAACCGGTTGGTGTGTTTGCGCCTGGATCTTCTTGCTGATACGAACGCGTGCGTTGGCGACTGGCGTGTTGTCCCAATAACTATGAAACGCCCCGGCATTAACCTGCAGAGTTCCGTTTAGCAGTTTGAGGGATAGCTGGTTGCCACCTCGATCATCAGGCCTTCGTTGTTCTCGCTCGGTTCAAAATCTGACCTTGGGCCGTGAAGTATTGCGCACCGACGTGGAGCGGTTGATGAATATCTCCTACGTAGTGCGCGAGCAGGATGATTGCGACCGGCTTGGTAATCTTCCGCGGGTTAGTTTCTGCGATATCGCCCTTCAGTACTCCAAGACAAAGTTGATCATGTGAACGATGTCAATGTCAGAGCGTCCAACCACGCCCGGTTTGTAGTGTTCATTTCCAACCACCAGGCACATCCGTAAAGTGAAAGTTGCGGTGAAAGAAATGCGACGTGGATGGTTTGTTGGCGGCCCAAAACTTCTTCAGCTGAGTTTCAATCGACGCAAACTGAGCAGGCAATTCAAAAAGTACCGCCCACTAGTTGTCGAGGTCCTTGATTTCATCGGGGATAGTTGCCTGCGCGAGCCAGCGTCATTCCTTCGAGCAGCGTAGAAATTTGGTGGCAGTTGTCGTCCCGGCTAGTCTCTTATCTGCGACCCGGCCGATCATGCGATGACCCGGACTTCCGTAACCGAAGCAGTTAATTGCCGGGAGGGTGATGAGCAAAGAGTGACGGTGAGTTTCTTCATGGCGGTTCCTTTCTGGGAATGGAGGTGTTAGATCGTCGATCTACAGCTGAACAACGAGGATTGGCGATCGAACGAGGAACAACAGAGCGAGGTTATCTTTTCAGAGACGTCCTGGACGGATTGGAAGTTGCGCTCAAGCTAAATGGACTCGTCTGCGAGGTTACTCGAACACGATCTGCAATGCAGGAGCGATTTGCGCTGGTCGCAAAGTCTGCCTGATTGTCGCGAATGTTGCCGGTAAAAAAGAAGACGTAACCCAGCTGAGTGGCGTTGAGGATGATCGTCTTAGGAAGTTCTTCCAAAGAAACGCATGCGATGATCTCGCTCAGCTTCTTTGTGTGAGATACGGGAGTGCTTAGAGTTCAACCAACTCATCAGCGTTCATCTGATTAGGCAGAGCGAGGGCCTCTTTTCCGTAAGGCATCGAGTGCTTTGGTACTGTCTCCAGCATTTCCCTTCATCGCGGACGTACACCGGAACAATAGTGAAGTTTCTCCAACTGTTCGATTGCTCCGGCCCACGTGCCACCCTTTTCATAGTCCGAATTCACCACGAGGGCGGCGTCGGCAAGTGCACAGATTAACTTGTTACGCTGCATAGCGTGTCCGACATTGAATCCAGCTGACGGGTCGTAAGGAGAAATGAGAACAAGACGATCTTCCATGAGAGTTCGCGATGGCTTCGCGAGTCATGGCTGCACGTTCGAGACTGTCAGCCATGATGCCAAGCAGCTTTGCCTCCCGCTTCAAGAGCACCTCGCGCATTGATGCCCGATCAATTCCTCGGGCGCCGCCTGAAACCAGAGTTTGGTTCGCCTCAGCTGCCAGTCGACCCACTGCCAGCGTGAACTCGATTAGTTGCTCATCCACCTCTCGTGAGCCAACGACGGCGAGAGCCCACTCGGAGTCGAGAAGGCCGGCGTTTCCGCAAAGTGAATACGTAATCGAACCAGCGGCTAC
>ERZ1370068.6244-contig-524_pt1 | contig 30679 bp, 35 predicted proteins | sample MGYA00561227_ERZ1370068 | MGnify/ENA primary metagenome ERZ1370068 (study PRJEB38410, sample SAMEA6850437) | metagenome | study: Metagenomic assessment of the ecological functions of the soil: analysis of the soil microbiota associated with the...
TTATTGCTGACCAGTTACGTATTGCTGGTGACGGCAGCGGAAGTCGGGCCACAGCGTGTCGGTGACCCAGATCTCCGGCGTAGGCGATCTGCCACAGCAGGAAGTTGCTGACGCGCATCTCGCCGCTCGTGCGGATCAGCAGATCGGGATCGGGCTGGCCGGCCGTGTAGAGGAACTCGCCGAAGCGCGCGCTCGTCGAGATCGTCGGGCTCGATGCCCGACGGCCATCGCGCGCGCGCGCGGCGTCGACGATCTCGGCGCGGCCGCCGTAGTTCGAGCGCGATGTTGAACAGCATGCCGGTGTTGCTCGGCGGTCTGCGCGCGATGCCGAGCTCGAGCTCGTCGCTGCACGTCGGGCGGCGAGCTCCTCGGCGCGGCCGATCACGCGGAACCGGATGTTGTTCGTGCAGCAGCGTGCTCGAGCTCGAGCCGCAGATACCGCTTGAGCAGCATCATCAGCGTGTTGACTTCGGCGCGCGGCCGCTTCCAGTTCTCGACCGAGAACGCGTAGAGCGTCAGCACGTCGATGCCGAGCCGCGCCGAGGTTTCGACGACGTCGCGGACCGAGTCGATGCCGGCGCGGTGGCCTTCGACGCGCGGCAGATGACGCTGCGCCGCCCATCGGCCGTTGCCGTCCATGATGATGGCGACGTGCGCCGGCAGCTGCTCGAAGTTGACCTGCCGCGCCAGCGCTTCGTCGGGCGATCCTGGCGGAATCCACGCCAGGAGCTGCTCAAGCGACATCGATGCCTTCGTCGCAAACGCGAATTGCAGCCATCAGTCCTCGCAGTCCGCCGTCCGTAGCCGACGCGCGACGAGAAACAGCCCGTGCGCGGGCGCGGTCGGGCCCGCCGCGCGCGCGATCGCGCGACGCGAGCACGTCGCGCATCCACTTCGGCGCTGCGGCGGCCGCGTCCGATCTCGACGAGCGTGCCGACGATGGCGCGCACCATGTGGCGCAGGAAGCCGGTCGCCGGTGATCTCGTAGTGATCAGCGGCAGCCGACGTGGCGAGGCCGGCAGCTCACCGCGCGACGACGCGACGTGACACCGCGCTCGGTCGGTCCGCGTGTCGCCGCCGCTGGTCTGAAACGCCGCGAAGTCGTGCCGGCCTTCGAGCGACCGCGCCGCCGTCGGCCATCGCGTCGACGTCGAGCGCGCCCGGCACGTGCCAGGCGTACGCGCGCTCGAACGGGCTCGAGCACGTCGGCGTTCCAGATGCGATAGCGATAGGTCTTGGCTGTCGCGTCGAACCGCGCGTGAAACGACGCCGGCACTTCCTCGGCCGACACGACGCGCACCTCGGTCGGGCAGCCGAGCGTTGAGCGCGCGCACGACGGCGTCGGCGGTCGATCGGCGCGGTCGAGCGTGAAGCTGGCGACCTGGCCGAGGGCGTGGACGCCGGCGTCCGGTCCGCCCGGCGCCGGTCACGGCGACGTCGTCGTCGTCGAGCTCGCGCAGCGCGTCTTCGATCAGCCCCTGAATCGGACGTTCCGATCGCCTGCCGCTGCCAGCCGACAAACGCGGTGCCGTCGTAGGCGATGGTGATTCTTGAAACGGTGCGGCACCTTCAGACCGCGACCTGCATCGCGGACCGCGACCCGGCTTCACGACCGGCAGCCCCTGCGCGCAGAGCGGGACAGTCGTCCGGCTCGTAGGTCGGCAGCGCGACCTCGAGCAGCGCGTCGAACGGAACGTCGAACTCGGCGCCGGCCGCCGCTGCGATCGACGATCGACGCCGCGCCCACCGACCTGCGCGCCCGCCGGCTCTGCGCGACCTGCATCGTCTCGCGCGTCGATCCGCCGGTCGTCAGCACGTCTTCGACGACGAGCACGCGATCGCTCTCGGCGAGCGTGAAGCCGCGGCGCAGCGTCGAGCGCGTCCGTCCTGCCGCTCGGCGAACAGCGCGCGGACGCCGAGCGCGCGGCCGACCTCGTGTCCGATCACGACGCCGCCGAGCGCCGGCGACAGCACGACGGTCGGCGCGCAGGCGCGCGACGCGATCGGCGATCGCCCGGCCGAGCAGCTTCCGCGTGACTGCGGATGCTGAAGCACGAGCGCGCACTGCAGATAGCCCGGGCTGTGCAAGCCGGAGGTGAGCCGGAAGTGGCCCTCGAGCAGCGCGCCAGACCGCCGATACAGATCGAGCAGTTGATCGCGGGTCACGCCTCAAACGTAGAACGAAAACGTAGCGTAAAGCGCCCCAGCCGCGAGCCCGCCGAGCCACGTGCCACGAGCCACGAGCCACGAGCCACGAGCCACGAGTGTTAGACTCCCCGCGTGCCGAAGCTCTCGGTCACCGTCATCACGCAAGAACGAAGCCGCCGACATCGCGGCCGCGCTGCATCGGCGTCGCTGGGCCGACGAGATCGATCGTCGTCGACTCCGGAGAGCACCGACGACACGGTGGCGATCGCCGCGGCGATCACCGATCGCGTGGTCGTCCGCGAGTGGGCCGGCTATGCCGCGCAGAAGAATCACGCGGCCTCGCTCGCCAGCCACGACTGGATCCTGCTCGCTCGACGCCGACGAACGCGTGACGCCGGCGCTGGCGGCTGAAATCCAGCAGGCGCTCGCGCGAGCCGCCCGACACGCGGCGTTCCGCATTCCGCGCGTGACGTGGCACCTCGGACGCTGGATTCCGACGACCGGACTGGTATCCCGACCACCAGCTGCGGCTCTACGACCGGCGGGCGGCGCAGTGGACCGGCCGCTACGTCCACGAGTCGTTGACCGTCGCGCGGCAGCGATCGGCCGGCTGCGCGGCGAGCTGCAGCACTACGCGTATCGCGACATCGCCGATCATCTCGAGACGATCGACCGCTACACGACGCTACGCGCGCGCGCCAGATGCACGAGGACGGCCGCCGCGCCGGCTGGCTGCAGATCGCCGGCCACCCGCCGCTCGCGCTTCCTGCGCAACTACATCGCGCAGGGCGGCTTCACGCGACGGCGTCGCCGGGCTTCGTCATCTCGGCGATGAACGCGTACTACGTGTTCCTGAAGTTCGCGAAGCTGTGGGAACTGCAGCAGGCGTCAGGTTCACAGCGCTGCACGTTAGGCTCGAAGCGCACGAACACTCGAACCCGGACCTCGTGTCGACCTCGCACTCTGACACGCTCGACTCGATCGATGTTCTCCTCCACATCGATACCGCCCGGACGTGGCGCGGCGGCCAGAACCAGGTGCTGCTGACCGTCAACGGCCTGCGCGAGATCGGGCAGCGCGCGGCGCTGGTCGCGCATCCCGACGGCGAGCTGCGGCGGCGCGCGGCGGAAGGCCTCGAGCTCATCCCGCTCGCGCCGCGCACCGAGATGGATCTGTCGGCGGCGTGGCGGCTGGCGCGCGTCGTGAAGCGGCTGCAGCCGGACGTCATCCACGCGCACGATCGCGCACGGCGTCGCCATGGCGTCGCTGGCGCTGTCGCTCGGCGGCGACGCAGCGGCCGAGCGGCGCCGCGCGCTGGTCGCCTCGCGGCGCGTCGACTTTCACCTGCGCGAGCAACTCGTTCTCGCGCTGGAAGCATCGCCAGGTGGACTGCTTCATCGCCGCGTCGGAGGCGATCCGCCAGATGCTCGTCGCCGACGGCGTGCCCGCCGAGCGCACGGTGACCGTGCACGAGGGCATCGACGTCGATCACGTGCGCGCGGCGCCGCCGGTCAACGTCCACGAGGCGTTCTGGCTGCCGCACCACGCGCCGGTCGTCGGCAACGTCGCGGCGCTCGTGCCGCACAAGGGCCAGCGCCACCTCGATCGAGGCCGCGCACCTCGTGGTGCAGCGAGATGCCCGGACGCGCGCTTCGTCATCCTCGGCGAAGGCGAGCTGCGCGAGCAGCTCGAGCGCCAGGTGCGCGATGCACCATCTCGAGAAGCACGTGCTCCTGCCCGGATTCCGCACCGACGTGCTCGGCTGCATCAAGGGCTTCGATCTGTTCGCGATGAGCTCGGTCACCGAGGGCCTCGGCACGTCGCTGCTCGACGCGATGGCCTGCGCGCAGGCCGATCGTCGCGACGCACGCCGGCGGCATTCCCGAGGTCGTCGAGGATGGCGTGACCGGCGTGCTGGTGGCGCCGCGCGATCACGCGCGCGATGGCGCAGGCGATCGTGCAGCTGCTCGAAGACGACGGCCGGCGGCGGCGGATGGGCGACGGCCGGGCTCGCGCGCGTGCGCGGCGCGCTTCACCGTCGAGCGGATGGTCGCCGGGACCGCCGCCGTGTACGCGCGCGTGGCCGGCACAGCGCCACGCAGCGGACACTGCGCATCACGCCTGCGCGCGGCTGAAGCCGCACGCGTTCATCATGCCGAGGTGGCAGAGCGAGAAGTCGTAGCGGACCGGATCGTCGGGATCGATCTGCCGCAGCGACGCGGTGATGTCGCGCGCCATCTTCCAGCCCGGGCTCGTGTAGCGCGTCAGCCGCAGGCAGCGGCCGACGCGGATGACGTGCGTGTCGAGCGGCACGATCAGCTTCGACGCGCGACACGCGCGTCCAGACGCCGAGATCGAGCGCGTCGCGCCGCACCATCCAGCGCAGAAACAGGTTCAGCCGCTTGCAGCGCGCTGCCCTGCGGACGGCCGCGGGAAGAAGTAGCACGACGCCGGCGCGCTTCGGGCACGCGCGCCGTAGGCCGCGCCGTCAGATCGAGCGCCATCGCGCGCGTCGAAAAGCTGTCGAGCGCGCCGCCGATGTCGTCGGCCGCCGGTCGTAGCTCTTCGAGGAAGAAGCCTTCGATCGATCCCGAGCGGTCGAGCATCTGCCGCAGGATCCACAGCAGCGCGACGAGGTCGCGCTCGCGCGTCCACCGGTGCACGAGTCGCGCGAACGCCGGCGCGTCGCGCCGCGGATCGAACCGCCGCACGTAGTCGGCCGGCCGGTCGCCCCATGATCGCCAGCGACGCCGCTCGATCGACTGCAGCACGCTCGCGACGCGGCCGAACGCGAGCGCCGCCGCGCAGAACGCCGACGACTTCCCGATCGTCCGGCCGCGTGAACCGCCTGACGATCTGAATCGGATCGGTCGCCGAGTCGCGCGTGGTTGAAGTCGGCGTACAGCCGATCGAGCGTGAGCTTCAGCGGGGATTCGCCGTGGCAACGTCTTCAACGTGCATCAACGTATATCATTTGATGCGCATGCGGCGCATGCTGCTGACAGGCGCTCGGCGTCGTCGTCGTCCTGATCGTCGCATCGCGAGCGTCGGCGGGTACGTGCTACCTTCGGCGCTCGCTGCCCCGGCTCGAGGGCACGGTGCCGGTGTCCGGCATCTCGGCGCCAGTGGACATCATCCGCGATCGCTGACGCCGTGACGCACGTGTTCGCGGCCGACGAAGCTCGACGCGCTTCTTACGGCCTCGGCTACGCGCACGCCCAGGATCGCCTGTGGCAGATGGAGTTCCAGCGCCGCGTCGGCCACGGCCGGCTGTCCGAGGTGTTCGGCGCCGCGACCGTCCGCGACGGACCGGTTCCTGCGCACGGTCGGCACCGGCCGCGCCGCGCGATCGGCGTGGGAACGCGCTGCCGGCTCGACGCAAGGCCGCAGGTCAACGCTACGTCGCCGGCGTCAACGCGTTCATCTCCACCCATCACGGCCGCGCAGCTGCCGCTGGAGTTCACGGTGCTGCGGTTCGAGCCCGAGCCGTGGACGCGGCCCCGACGTGCTGGCGCTGGGTGAAGATGATGGCGTGGGACCTCAGCAAGAACTACTCGACCGAACTGCTGCGCCACGACCTCGATCAGCGCCGTCGGCGCGGACAGGACCGCCGAATCTGCTCGCCGCCATGCCGGCCGACGGCCTGACGATTCTCGAGCGCCGCGCGACATGCCGTGGATGAAGGCGGACGAGGCTGCCGACTGCGCAGGACCCCAGGTCGGACCGCGGCGGCTCGAAGTCCTGAGCTCCTCTGCAGGCCTCCTGTGGTCGGCGCAGCTCACCATGGCTCGCGCCTTCGCGTCGCATCTCCGCTGCCGGCACCGGCGACGCGCTCGGCTCCAACAACTGGGTCGTGGACGGCACGATGACGGCGTCGGGCAAGCCGCTGCCTGGCCAACGACCCGCATCTCGGCGCGCAGATTCCGTCGCTCTGGTATCTCGCGCACCTGTCCGCCGGCGACTTCGACGTCATCGGCGCGACGCTGCCCGGCGCGCCGGCGGTCGCCGATCGGCCGCAACCGGTTCATCGCCTGGGGCGAAACCAACGTGATGGGCCGACGTGCAGGATCTGTTTCGCGAACGCCTCGACGCCGACCGGCACGCACGCCGAGTTTCGCGGCGCTCAGGAGCCGCTGCAGATCGTCAACGGAGACGATCGCCGTCAAGGGCGCCGCGCCCGATGACGCTGTCGACGTCCGGATCTCGCGCCACGGCCCGCTGATCTCCGACGCCATCAACGCCAACAACGCCGCATCCACGCGTGTGCCGCGCACCGGCGCCGCTCGAGCCGCTCGCGTTCAGCTGGACGGCGCTCGACCGCGACGATCACGACCATCACGGCGTTCCTGCAGCCTGAACCAGGCGCGCAACTGGACGGAGTTCACCGCGGCGCTCGCGCGACTTCGTCGTGCCCGCGCAGAACTTCGTGTACGCCGACGTTGACGGACATATCGGCTACTACGCGCCGGGCCGTTTCCCCATTCGCGCCGGCGGAAACGGCGCGACGCCGGCGGAAGGATGGACGGGGCGACGCCGACTGGATCGGCTGGATTCCGTTCGACGAACTGCCGCACGCGTTCGATCCTCCCGAACACTTCATCGTCATCGGCCAACGAGAAGCCGGTGCCGCCCGAATACCCGCACGCGCTCGGCGGCGAATGGACCGAACCGTATCGCGCGCAGCGCATCGTCGACTCTGCTGACGCGAAAAAGCGAGGCTGACGGCCGACGACTTCGCCGTCGATCCAGTCGGACACGCTTTCCCTTCACGCCAGGGCGCTGCTGCCGGTTCTGCTCGACCGCGATCCACCCGCAGACGCCCGTGACCAGCAGGCCGTGACACTGCTTCGGCAGTGGAACGCGCGACGCGCGCGGAGAACAGCGCCGCGGCCGCGATATTTCAGGCGTGATGCTTCGAGCTCGCTGCCGGCCGTCGTGCTCGACAAGCTGGGGCCACAGCTCACGTCGGGCTACCAGGAGCTCGATCGCAGCTCTTACGTTTCACGCTTCGTCGCCCGCACGCTCGCCACGGCGGACAACCCGTGGTGCGACGACGATGCGGACGCCGGCGCGAGGAAACCTGCGACGACCGCGGCGTCTGGCTGGCGCTGCATGGCGGCCTCGACAGGCTCTCGTCGCGCGCTGGGCAGCGACATGACGCGCTGGCGGTGGGACGCCGTTCACAAGCGCGGTGTTCGCCGCACGCCACGCTCGACACCGTGCCAGTGCTCGGCCGCCTGCTCCGGCGCACAGCGCCGCACGGCGGCGACTGGAGCACAGTCAACGTCGGCCCGGTGTTCGCGCCGACAGCCGTTCGAGCAGCACTCGCTCCCCGGCTACCGGCAGATCGTCGATCTCTCGCCCGCCAACGACAGCCGGTTCCTCGAGGCCGTCGGGCAATCCGGCCACCTGCTCTCGCCGCACTACGACGATGCGCTCAGCGGACTGGAGCGCGGGGCGTTACCGGAAGATGCGGACCGAGCGCGCGGAGAGTCGAGCGAGGTGCCATCGGACACCTTCGTCTGACTCCACGATAACCAGTAGCGCGGAGCTTTCAACCGCGTGATCCTGAAGGCCGACGATACGTGGCGTCGAATCGCTCAGAACCGCGTGATCGGCACCTGCGCGGCGCAGAGCGGGCAAGCCGACGCCTGAAGTTCTCGGGCGCCTTGTATTCCGCCAGCGCGATAGTTCGGCACGCCGATGTCGGCGATGGCTTCGAGGCGGTCGTAGATCTCGGCGGTCGCCAGGACGGTGCCGCCGGCCTTCTTCACCAGCGCCGCGCAGCGCGCGAACGTTTCGCCGGTGTTCCGGACATCGTCGGCCAGCAGGACGCGCCTGCCGTCCAGCTCGCGGCGGTAGAAGGTGCGCAGCGTGAAGCCGCCGGACGGGATCGTAGTTGAACGGGCGCGAAGCTGCACGGCGGATGCGTGAGGCTGCGGCGGCTGTCGAGCAGTCCCGCGATGGTGTGCGCGAGCAGCGCACCGCCGGTCACCGGGCCGGCGACGACCTCGGTGTTCTGCACGACGTCGCCGGGCAGCAGATCGATCAGATCCTGCGCGAAGCGCCAGATGCGTCGACGGATGCCGGAACAGCTGATGCGGGTTGAGATAGACGCGCCCGTGATAGCCGTTGCCGTAGTCGAAGTGCCCGTCGCGATCATCAGGACCGCCGACTGCTGCAGGTCCTTCAGCGCCTTCTCACGAATCTCGGTCCGTCGATCCATCGATCCTCGTTCGTCACTCGGCCTGAAAGCGGCTCGGCATCGCCATCATCAGACTCGCCTACAGATCCAGCTTCGCGTCGTTGTTCACGTAGACCGTGCGTCCGCCGACGATCGTCGCCGCGACGCCGCCGCGCAGCGTCCAGCCGTCGAACGGCGTGTTCTTCGATTTCGAGCGCATCGCCGCCGCCGACGATCGTGACGCGCAGATCCGGCGCGAGGATCGTGATGTCGGCCGGCGCACCCTCGGACAGCGATCCGCCGGGCACGCGCAGGATCCGCGCCGGGTTCACCGACAACAGCTCGACCAGCCGCGCCAGCGAGACGACGCCGGCATGGACGAGGCGATCGAAGCAGAGCGACACGGCGGTCTCGAGGCCGGTGATCCCGAACGGCGCGCGGTCGAACTCCACGTGCTTCTCGTCGTAGTGATGCGGCGCGTGGTCGGTGGCGATGACGTCGACGCTGCCGTCGGCAAGGCCCGGCCAGCATCGCGTCGCGATCGGCCGGTCTCGCGCAGCGGCGGGTTCATCTTGACGTTCGTGTCGTAGGCGATCGGCGCGCCGAGCATCTCGTCGGTGAGCACGAAGTGATGCGGCGTGACCTCGCACGTGCACGCGCGCGCCGCGGCTCTTGCCGCAGCGCACCGCATCGAGCGTCTGACGCGCGCTCATGTGCGCGATGTGGACCACGCCGCCGGTCAGCGTCGGCGAGCGCGATGTCGCGCAGCGCCATGATCGACTCGGCCTCGCCGGGAATGCCGCGCAGGCCGAGCGCGGACGCCTGGAAGCCTTCGTGCGCGACGCCGTCGCCCTTGAGCGTCTGCTCCTCGCAGTGCTCGATCACCGGCATGTCGAACATGCCGCGTATTCGAGCGCGCGCCGCATCAGCAGCGCCGTCGCCACCGGCCGCCCGTCGTCGGTGATCGCGACGCAGCCGGCGCTGCTTCAACTCGGCGATGTCGGCGAGGTGCTCGCCCGTTCTGCCCGCGCGAGACCGCGCCGATCGGATAGACGCGCGCCAGGTTCGCCTCGGCCGCCTTCTTGAGAATGTATTCGGTGACGCCGGCGTTGTCGTTCACCGGCGCTGGTGTTCGGCATGCACGCGACCGCCGTGAAGCCGCCGGCCACCGCCGCGGCGGTGCCGGTCGCCACCGTTTCCTTGTGCTCCTGCCCCGGCTCGCGCAGGTGGACGTGCATGTCGATCAGCCCTGGACAGACGACGAGACCGCTCGGAATCTCGACGACGGCCGTGCCCGCCTCCGCCGGCGAGGTCGCGACCGACGCGCGCGATGCGATCGCCGTCGATCAGCACGTCGAACGTGCCGTCGCGGCCGTTGGCCGGATCGACGACCCGTCCGCCCTTGAGCAAACGCCGCGTCATCAGTCTTCGACTCCGCCCGCCAGCAGATACAGCACCGCCATCCGCACGGCGACGCCGTTGGCGACCTGCTCGAGAATCACCGAGATACGGGCCGTCGGCCACGTCCGACGCGATCTCGACGCCGCGGTTCATCGGCCCCGGGTGCATGATGATGACGTCCGGCTTCGCGCGCGCGCACCCGCTCCGGCGTCATCCCGAACACGTTGAAATACTCGCGCAGCGACGGGAAGAACGCGCCCTGCATCCGCTCCTGCTGGATGCGCAGCATCATGATGACGTCGGCGTCCTGTCACCGCCTCGTCCACCGACGTCGTGACGTGGACGCCGAGCCGCTCGATGCCGGGCGGCACGAGCGTCGGCGGTCCGCACACCCAGACGTCGGCGCCGAGCGTCGGTCAGCAGCAGCACGTTCGAGCGCAGCACGCGGCTGTGCAGCAGATCGCCGACGATCGCGACCTTCAGGCCGTCGATCCGTCTTCTTGTGCTCGCGGATCGTGAACGCGTCGAGCAGCGCCTGCGTCGGGTGCTCGTGCATGCCGTCGCCGGCGTTGATGATGCGCGACTCGACAGATCCGCGACAGCAGGTGGCACGCGCCCGACGAGGCGTGGCGCAGGACGATCATGTCGGGCGCCATCGCCTCGATGTTCATCGCCGTGTCGACCAGCGTCTCGCCCTTGAGCACGCTCGACGCCGCGACGGCGATGTTCAGCGTGTCGGCGCTCAAGCGCTTCTCGGCGATCTCGAACGACGTGCGCGTCCGCGTGCTCGGCTCGTAGAACAGGTTGACGACGGTCTTGCCGCGCAGCGTCGGGACTTTCTTGATCGGCCGCTGGCCGATCTCGCGCATCGCTTCGGCGGTGTCGAGCACGAGGTAGATTTCGTCGCGGCGTCAGATCGCGCGATGCCGAGCAGATCTTTCTTCATGGTTCGCGGATCTCCACTTCGTCGCGGCCGTCGATCTCGGTGAGGTGCACCTGCACGCTCTGCGACAGCGACGTCGGCAGGTTCTTGCCGACGTAGTCGGCCTTGATCGGCAGCTCGCGGTGCCCGCGGTCGACGAGCACGATCAGCTGAATCGCTTGCGGCCGGCCGAAGTCGATCAGCGCGTCGAGCGCCGCGCGAATCGTCCGCCCGGTATAGCAGGACGTCGTCGACCAGCAGGATGCGCTTGTCGTCGATCGAGAATGGAATCTCGGTGCTTGCGCACGACCGGCTGCGGCGCCGACGGCGTGGCGCATCAGGTCGTCGCGGTAGAGCGTGATGTCGAGCGCGCCGGTCGGCATCTCGTGGCCGATGATGTCGCGGATGGACTGTCGCAATCCGCCGCGCGAGCGGCACGCCGCGCGTGCGGATGCCCGACGAGCGCCAGCTCGTCGACGCCGCGGATTGCGTTCGAGGATCTCGTGCGCGATTCGCGCGAGGCTGCGGGCCATCCGGTCCGCGTCGAGGACTAACAGACATCATCACCTCTTCGCGGCCTCGCAGGGCCGCGTTAAAAGCGGCGATGATCATAGCGTACATGCCCTGGCTTGCGCCGCCCGGCCTGCCTGACCGGCCTGACCGCCCGGCCCGCGTTATCGATCGTAGGTCGGGATGAACGTGATCGGCCGCTCGTCCGTGTACGCGCGCTGGAAGAGATCAGTGCGGGCGTAGCCGTCCATGTCGCGGCCGATCGGCAGCCCCAGGAACATACAGCAGCGTCGGCACGACATCGACCACCGAGCCTCGCGGGAGAAGCTGCGCGCGCGCGACCGATGCGCCGTAGGCCATCAGGAATCCGTCAGGAGCGCCCTCGTGCGTGCCGCTCAGGTCGGGATCGCCGATCAGTCACTTCGAGCAGCCGCTTGCCGAACCCGAGCGGCTCCATGCCGTAGCCGGACACGACCAGCAGCAGATCGTCCGGCCCGAGCGTCTCGATGGCGCGGCCGATGGCGGCGTCGATGAAACCGTAATGCGCTTCGAGCACCGATCCGAAGCGGCGGCGCTCATCGTCGGTCACGTCGCCAAACGCCGACGGCATCGCGTAGCGCAGGTAGTAATGGCCGATCGCGATCCAGGCTGGAATACCGGACGACGGTCACGCGCGTCGGGTGCGTGGGCGCGAGCGTTCTGGCGATCTGATCGAACGTGCGGTCGATGCGTCCGGGCGCCTCGTTGATCGTCCCGCGCGCGCGCGGGCACGCCGAGCCGCCGAGCCAATCGCGGCCGGCGACCACGATCTCGAGCGCCCGCGGCGACCTCCGGCCTTCAGCGTCGGGCGGATATACAGACGACGAGTGTCGTCGATGGCCGACGGCGTCGCAACGCAGGCGCGGATAGGCGTCGCTCACCAGGTAGCCGCGCACGACGGGCGCCGGGTGCGTCAGCGGCCATCCGACGACGCCGACAGGAATGCCGAGGGCGCTCAGAATGCTCCAGAACGGCCGCGTGCGAAGCGCGGCCGAGTGTGCGGCGCCTCGACGACGAGCCCGAAGCGCACCAGCGCATGCGCGAAGCAGTAATCGGGCAGCAACTGCAGCGGGCTCGCCGCCGCGCGCGCAGGTCGATAGACGCCAGCCGATCGGACGCCGTTTTTCTGCGGCAGCTTGCCGGTGGCGACGGCGGTCCACACGGCCTCGGCCGACGTCGGGTGCATGGTGGCCAGGTGCATGACGGCGCCGGCGTCGAGCACGCGGCCGAAGTTCGGCAGACGTCCATCGGCGGCCGCGCCCGTGATGAGATCGAGCGACCCGGCGTCGATGGCGAGGATCGTGACGCGCGATGGACGCTTCGGTCGTGGCCGGCTCGAGCATCGCGTCGAGCGGGCGCGTTTCGAGCACCGGAACGCTGGCGCGGCCCGCGCAGGGCGACCGGCGCGGCGATCGATCCGGCGGCGACGAGCACCAGCAGCAGCGCCCACAGGCGCCGACGTCGCGTGCGGGAAGTGCGCGCGCAGCTGGCGCGACGACGACGAAGAGGCAGGCCGACGCGATGAGCGCCAGCATGCCCCTGGCGATTTCGTTCACGCGTGTCGTCCGGCAGCACCAGCGCGAACGTGCGCAGGTTCGCCCACATGAGCGCGGCGCCCGCCGCCGCCGCCGCCGCGCCGAGCCACGACAGCACGGCGACGCTCGTCCACGCCGGCGAGAAGAGCTCGCGCGCGAACACCTGGCGCACGACCAGCCAGACGTAGAAGATGACCGTGAGATGAGCGGCGTAGAACAGGCCGACGGTCAGCACCAGCGGCAGCAGGCGCGGCGGGTGAAGCGACAGCGTCGGGTTGAGCTGCAGCACGAGCGCCATGACGTAGCTCGCGCCGAGGATCGCGGCCGCGCACCAGCGAGTTGCTCAACATCCGAAGGTAGCGCACGATCTATCGACTGCGACGGACTGACTGCGCAGGGTGACTACTTCCCGACCATATGGGGCAGGTCCTTGCTGTTCTCCTCGCAGATGCTCTCGATGAGATCGGTATCCGGCATGCAGGCGTCCACGCCAGCTTGACGGTCCACGGCTTCGTGTACGCCTGCGGATCGTCGATCGTCACGTCGATGTCGATGTGGCCGATGGTCGGCCGCGAGAAACGCTCCGATCACGCGCAGCGCCTCGGTCGCCGGCAGCCCGCGCATGTCGAGCCAGGTCCTGCCGTTCTGCCCGATGGTCTCGACGACCAGCGTGTCGCCTGTCCCACCGTGCCGATCGAGTAGCCCATCCAGGTCGGCTGCGCGATCTTCGGGCAGCGGCCGCCCGTCCGTGAAGATCTGCCGGTAGATCGTGCGCGACTCGTGCAGGAAGATGATCAGGTCCGGCGTCTGCACCAGCTTCAGGCCGTCCGGAATATTGTTCTTTTCCGGAATGCCGGACGGCCAGCAGCGCACGCCGGGATGATCCTTGCCGTTGGTCTCGATGCGCTCCTTGTAGAGCGTCGCGCGCCCACGGCTGCAGCGGCACGTCCTCCGGCTTCAAGTCGGCCGCCAGGTTGAGCAGGTGCTTGACACGGCATTCGTCGGCATCCAGAAGCCCGACAGATCCGGCTTGCCGTCGGGCGTGCGCCGCGCCGGCGCGTTCAGATCCACCTTGCCGTCGGCCGTGCGCGGCACGTTCTTCCACGGGATACGGGTCCCACTGCGCTCCGGCGCGGAGCGCTCGCCGTCCACGCGATGCGGTCAGACACGGCCGACTGGCAGCCAGTGAGCGCGTCTCGCGATCTTTTGAGCATGGCGGTTCCTCGCGCGGATTCTCAGCACTGCGCCCTGGCCAGGCCCTGCCCGCCCTGCTACTGCCCGCCTGCCCCTGCCCTGCCCCGGTTAGAAGCGAGTAGCCCAGCCGGACATACACGATCGAACCAGCTGGCATCCTGCCGCTGCCATCGCGGCCCCACGCCGCACCGACTGTCGCCGTGACCGGCAGGAAGTAGCCTGCAACCGCGTCGACGGACAGTTCCGCGCCAAACGACGACTTCCAGGTCGCTCTCGCGCGAAGGCTCGTCGGTCCAGATGCTGGCCGAGCGTCCGTGAAGGCCGCCGCGTGAATCGCCTGCACGAACAACGGCCAGCGTGCCGACGCCGCGCTGCGGTCGTGCCAGCGGCACGCGGTACTCGAGGTTCACGAGCGCGGCGTGGCCGCCGGCTGAACGTGTCGGCTCGGAAATCCCGCATGAGCGTGGTGGGCGCCGTATCGAAGTCAATCAGGCCTGGGTCGCGAGCCGACCCGCCCATACGAAACGCGCGGCCGGCCGGAACATCCCCGCGCAATCGTTGCGCCGGCAACGCGCAGATCGCGATCACGTGATGCTGGACCGAGCGCCGGCATGCAGGCTCGCACCTCGCCTGTCAGTCTGGTCGCGTCCGCGTCTGCTGCCCGGCTGCATGAGGCGTGAGTTCGGCGGTAACACCGGCGGCGACACCGTCCTCCTGAGCTGATCGACGCGGACATAGCGGTGCGCCGACGTGAACGCTCCGGCCATACGGGCCGCGGTCCGATCGCCCGTGAGTCTGCCGCCCACCCAGCGTGATGTCGTCGGTGGCGCGGATGATCGAGAACTGCCCGACTGCGCGCCGGCGGATGTGAACGATCGGGAATTGCACACCGGCTTCAAGCCGCGTGTTCGCGCAGCGTGACCGGCTGCGGCAGGCCGGTGACGCTGTCGACGGCCGGTGAACATGGAGGTCTCCATCGACGTGCTCACAAACAGGGCGGGACGCCACCGGTCATAGATATAACGACAGTTGCCAATCAGGCACTTGCCGGTCCGGCGGCTGCGACCCGGGAGGACGGACGACAAGCCAGGTCGCGGTGGCCGAATAGAGGTGGTAACCGAGCACATCCGAGCCGAACACCGTCGCGCCCGCGCGAAGCTGGTCGCCGCCGGTCGTGATGACCGGCAACCACGAGGTCGGCTTCGGAGCGTGCGCAGGGGCGAGTAGGCCGTCGAGATCACCGGCGAGGCGCCGACATCGGCGCCGGCACGCGTGGCTCGTGACATCGATGGCGGGCCGGGCACCGGCGTCGCGCTCGTCAGCCAATGCGCTCGGGGTACGGCATCGAGAACAGCTCGAAGCCCTCGGCGGTGTAGCCGACAAACGCCAGCACGCGGCCATCGGGCGAGACGTCGGGCCAGGTTGCGCCACCGGTCAGGTGCGTCAGCCGGCGCACGGCGCGCGCCGGCATCGAGGCCAATCTCGTAGAGGCTCGAACGGCTCGTCTTCGTGCGCCATCGCCACCACGATGCGCGCGTCCGTCGGACCGCCATGCCGGCGTGGTCGCGCGGCCGCGCGCATCGGCCTGCGACGACCCGAACCGCCTTCGTCGCCACGTCAACGAGAGCGACCTGGGCCTGGCGCGCCGAGTCGATGACGCTCGACCGCGATCGTCCGGCCGTCAGGCGACCATCGCGGCGCGTTGAATTGCGTGTCCGGGTTCCGGAGATGAGCGTCTCGACTTGCCACGCGGCTCTGCCTTCGGCGCGTCTGCGCAGGCGCGCCGGACACTCGCGCCGCACGCCGCGAATCAGCACCAGATCACGCTGTCCGCGCCGGCTCTGCACCGCAACGAGCGTCGTGCCGTCCGGCGACAAGATCCGGGTCGAGCAGACGCGCGCTCGGACGTCAACCGCGCTCACGCGCCCGGTGGCGCGCGACCACTCGTAGAGATCGCTGTAGACGCCGGTATTGCGCCGCAGATCCTCGCTGATCGAAGTAGATCGCGTCGCGGCCGATGGCCGTCGTCGATCCGAGGATGCGCGTCGTCAGGCGGCGCGGCCCAGTGCCGTCGAGCCGAATGCGATTCAGCTCGGGAAGCGAGTGCGGCGTCAGGACCGAGCAGTGACGAGCTCCGGCGGGCACGCTTGCGCACGCGAAGCGATCGAACCGGGGGCCGACGACCGTAGAAGCGATGGTGCGTCAGCCGGACCAGCCCGCTGTCGGACGGCGCAGGGACGACCGCGGTCGAGACGGCTCGGCTTGATAGTCGCTCCACAACTCGCCGAGCGACTTCCGTAGATCGCGCGGGAACACGCGCGACCCGGTGTGCGGCACACGCCGGGCCGTCGCTTCGGCCAGCGCCGCGAGCTGCCTCGGACCGAATCGATCCGACGAGGTACTGATGGAACCCGGCGCCGTAGGCGTACGCCGCTTCGACCGCCGGGCCAGTCCACGAGGCCGCCGTTGACGCGATCGAGGCGGCTCGAGCGCGCGCCGCCGCGCCGCCTTCCGCCTCGATGGCCCGGAAGTCTCCGTCGTGCAGCCGCCCTTCACCGGTGAGGGCGCTTTCTTCGTAGGTCGCCAGGCCCTCGATCTGCCAGGTCGGCAGATAGAGATTCGGAAACGCGAGCGGAACGCGTCCGAAGACGTTCTCGACCGATCGCGCGCCCAGCTTCCGATCGATCGAGATGCGTGATGTGCGTGAACTCGTGGGCTGAACACCAGCCGCAGCCAGTCGTCGAGTGTTGCCGATGAGATCGGAGCCCGCCGGCCACGCCGCGTCCAGCACGATCGTGTTGTAGGGCACGGAGTGGCCGTATCCGCCGGCGCGTTCCGACTGGTCGGCGATGACGACGTGCGTGAGCGGCGGCGGCGTCACGCCAAGCGGCTGCTCGAGCGCCCGCCACGCCTCCTCGGCGACGACGGCGAGGCGGCTCGCGAGGCGATCCTCGCCCTGGTGAAAATGGATGACGAAGTGCGGCGTCCGGATCGTGCGAAAGCGGAACGCCGGGTCGAAGAGCGTGGACGCGCGCACCGGCGCCGCCAGCAACAACGCGATCACGACCAGCCTGCCGCCCGACAATTCTCACGGAGTATACTGCGGCGATGCCGATCGACGTGGCAGCGGAAGTGACGGCCAACCGTCCGCTGTCGGCCGACTACAACGTGCTCGCCCTCGCGGCCCCGGCGATCGCGGCCGCCGCCGCGCCTGGACAGTTCGTGATGGTCAAGATCGGATCGGGTCACGACCCGCTGCTCCGCCGCCCGTTTTCCGTGTTCGAGGTGCTGCGGACGCCGACGGCGCGCCGACCGGCATCACGCTGCTGAACAAGCGCATCGGACCGTCGACGTCGCTCATCTACGGCGCGCGTCCCGGACAGGTGGCCGCGTGCCTCGGACCGCTCGGCCGCCCGTTCACGGTGGTCGACGCCGCCGCAGCGAGGCGTGGATGGTCGCCGGCGGCGTCGGCCTGGCGCCGTTTGCCGCGCTCGCCGAGTCGCTGCGCACGCGCGGCGTGACGACGCACGCTGTTCTACGGCGCGCGGCGCGGGCGACGAGCTGTTCTATCTCGATTTCTTCCGAGCGCTCGGACGTCGAGCTCGTGCTGACGACCGAAGACGGCAGCGCCGGCGAGCGCGGACGCGTCGATCGCGCCGCTCGAGCGCCGGCTGGCCGACCGCGCGGCCGCGACGCGCCGGTCGATGATCTACGCCTGCGGCCCGGAAGGCATGCTGGCGGCCACGGCGACGACCGCCGCCAGATTCGGCCGGCCGTGCCAGGTGTCGGTCGAACGCATCATGGGATGCGGGCTCGGCGGCTGCTACAGCTGCGTCGTGCCGATGCGCGGCGACGACGGACGATTTCATCACGTGCGATCGTGCCTGGCCGGGCCGGTGCTGGCCGCCGATCAGATTCGCTGGGGCTGACGTGGACCTGTCCGTCCAGATCGGATCGCTGACGCTCAAGAACCCGCTCATCGCGGCCAGCGGCTGCTTCGGCTACGGCGTCGAATACGCCGACCTGGTCGATCTCGTCGTCGCTCGGCGGCGTCGCCGTCAAGGGCCTGTTCCTCGCCGAGCGCGAAGGCCATCCGGCCGCCGCGGATCGTCGAGACGCCGGCCGGCATGCTGAACGCGATCGGCCTGCAGGGCATCGGCGTCCACCGCTTCGTCGACGAGAAGCTGCCGGAGCTGCGCGCCCGGCGTGCCACCGTCATCGTGAACGTCTGCGGGACGACGCTCGACGAATACGCCGAGGTGTCGCGGATCCTGTCGGACGCCGAAGGCGTGGCCGCCATCGAGCTGAACATCTCGTGCCCGAACATCAAGGAAGGCGGCATCCAGTTCGGGTGCAGCCTGGCCGGCACCTTCGACGTCGTGAGCGCCGTGCGGAAGGTGACGCGGCTGCCGGTCATCCCCAAGCTGACGCCGAACGTCACCGACGTCGCGTCGTTCGCCAGGGCGGCCGAGGACGCCGGCGCCGACGCCGTGTCGCTCGTCAACACGTTCCTGGCGATGGTGCTCGACGTCGAGACGCGGCGCCCGAAGATTTCGAATGTCGTCGGCGGGCTGAGCGGGCCGGCGATTCGCCCGATCGCGGTGCGCATGGTCTACGAATGCCGGCAGGCTGGTGAAGATCCCGATCATCGGCATGGGCGGCATCAGCCGACGCGCGCGACGCGCTCGAGTTCATCATTGCCGGCGCCGCGGCCGTCCAGGTCGGCACGGCCAACTTCGTGGATCCGCTCATCTGGCCGAAGCTGCTCGACGGCATCCGCGGCTACATGGAGCGCCACCAGATCGCGCGGATCGCCGATCTGGTCGGGCACCGTGGACACGGAGCAGCCGACGAACGAGCGGACTCAGCATGGATGAGCTGCTGGTGGCGCTCGACGTGGACACGATCGACCAGGCGCGTGCGCTCGCCGACGAACTGCGCGGCGCCGTCGGCGGGTTCAAGATCGGCAGCCGGCTGTTCACGAGCCACGGGCCGGCATTCGTCGAGGCGCTCGCCGCGCGCGGCGATCGCGTGTTCCTCGATCTGAAGTTTCACGACATCCCGAACACCGTGGCCGGCGCGGTGGCCGCGGCCACGCGGCTCGGCGCGTGGATGGTCAACGTGCACGCGTCGGGCGGGCTCGCGATGATGCGGGCCGCGCGCGAGGCGGCCGACGCCGAAGCCGCGCGCCTGTCGCGCCCGGCGCCGCTCGTGATCGCGGTCACGATGCTGACGAGCATGTCGGAATCCACGCTCGGCGAAATCGGCGATGTCGGTGCCGATGACGCCGCAGGTCGAACGTCTGGCCACGGCTGACCCAGTCGGCCGGCCTGGACGGCGTGGTCGCCTCTCCGCAGGAGACGTGCGCTGATTCGCGCGCGCTGCGGGCCGCGGTTCGCGATCGTGACGCCGGGCATCCGCGGCGCGGCGCCGACAGCAAGGGCGATCAGACAGCCGGACGCTCGACGGCCGCCGAGGCCCTGACCGCCGGCGCCAGCTATCTCGTCGTCGGGCGCCCCATCATCGCGGCCGCCAGCCCGCGCGCGCGCCGCCGAAGAGATCGCTGCCGCGTGCCGGGCCGCGAACGCGCCGTGATCGCGCTCGACGATCTACTCACGACCCGGCTGCCACCTGTGCGACGAGATGAAGGCCGTCGTGCAAACCGTCGCGCCGCTCGATTCCACTCAGCCTCGATGGAAGTCGACATCTCGACGGATCCGGCTCTCGAAGCGCGCTACGGTCTGGAGATCCCGGTGCTGATGGTGGATGGGAAGAAGGCGGCCGAAGCTACCGGATCGGTGAAGGGAAGCTGCGACAGCGTGCTGGCGGAAGGGCGGTGGAGGATAGGCAGGAAGGACGCGTTCAGTCCTGCTGATCCTGCCCCCTCCTGCCTGTCCTGCCTATCGCGCCGGCTCCTGCCCTTACTTCCCCGTGATCACGAAGTGCCCACGCCGGTTCTGCTGCCAGCAGGACTCGTCCTCCTGGTTGCAGAACGGCTGCTCCTTGCCCTTGCTGACGATCGTCACCCGGGCCGCGGGCACGCCCAGGCTCACGAGATAGTCCCTTCACGGCCGTGCGCGCGGCGCGAGCCGAGCGCGAGGTTGTATCCGCGCTGCCCCGCGAATCGCAGTGTCCTTCGATCGTGACTTGCGCGCTCGCCCACCGCTTCAGCCAGTCCGAGTCCTTCTGCAGCGCGGCGCGGCCGTCGGCGCGAATCGTCCGACTCGTCCAGATCGAAGTAGACGTCGTCCGAGCGGGTGTTCCGCGTTGAGCTGCTCGAGCGACTTGCGCGCGAACGCCTCCTCCTCGCTCAGCGCAGCGGGCGCCGGAACGGCGGCGGCAGCTGGCGCGGGCGGCGGCGGTGGCGGCGGCGGCGTTGGCGGCGTGCGGCGGCAGGCGGTGGCGGAGGCGGCGCCGGCGCGGGCAGGCGGAACCTTCTTTGCGCAGCCTGCTCACAGCGATCGTCACGGCCAGTGCAAGATGATCGGCAGAAATGCTCGAACACGGTTCATCCGTCACTCTCCAGTCGGTCGGCAGCTTACAGATCTAGGAACACGCGCGGTCAATCGACGCCCGTTAGTGTCGCACAAACGATACAATACCGCGCGTGGATGACCTGTTGCGCGCCACGGCGCGCGCGGAAGATCGTCATTTCTGGTTTCGCGGCTTCCGCTGGTTCGTCAAGCCCTCGTCGACCAGCGCGCACTGAGCGGCCGGCCCCGGGCCCGCATCCTCGATTGCGGCTGCGGCACGGGCGCCAACCTCGCCCTGTTCGAGCGATACGGCACGTCCTACGGTTTCGACCGGTCCGAGGTCGGACTTACATCGGTCGCCAATCAGGCCGGCGGCGGCTGGTTCGGGCCAGCGGTGACCGCCGCGCCCTTCCCGAGCGGCGCATTCGACCTCGTGACGTCGCTTCGACGTGCTCTATTCGCTCGAGCAGACCGGACGAACAGGCGGCAGCCGCGGAGATGTTCCGGCTGACGCGGCCCGGCGGCTGGGTGCTGATCAACGTCGCCGCGATGGACGTCCTCGCGAGGCGACCATTCGATACTCAGCCACGAAGTGCGCCGCTACACACGCGACACGCTCGCGCCGCCTGCGTGACCGGCGCCGGGTTCACGATCGATCGGATCGACTTACACGAACGCGGTCCCTGTTTCTGCCGCTGGCCGCGATCCGGACGCTGCATCGCCGGCGCGGGCTCGCAGGCGAGTCAGACGCGCAAGCGGGAGATCTCGGTGCCCGCCGGCGCCGGTCAACGCGGTGATGAGCGGCGCGCTGTTTCTCGAAAGCCTGTGGCTTCGCTGGTTCGACAGCCCGTTCGGCAGTTCGCTGCTGTGTCTGGCGAGAAAGCCTAGACGTAGGGCCGCAGAAGTAGTCGCGGACCTTCAGCGTCCGCCAGCGTCAGGCAGGCTCGAAGGCCTGCACTACATGGGCCGAGGCCTGCATGAGCGAGCAGGCCTTCGTTGAGGCTGCCGAGCACGGTAGCCCCGCAGGTCGAGCGTGACGTAGCCGATAGCCGATCGCCTTTGAGCTCGCGGACGATCGCCGCGCGCGTGTCGGGATCGAGCGCCCGCGCGAGTCTCGTCGCGGCCGATTTCCACGCGCGCCAGCTCGTCGTGATGCCGCACGCGGCATACGCGGAATCCCAGACGCGCGAGCGCCTGTTCGGCGCGCTCGATCGTCGCGCAGCTTCTCGTCGGTGACCTCCGTGTGATACGGAATGCGCGACGACAGGCACGCCGACGCCGGCTCGTCCCACGTCGGCAGGCCGGCGCGTGCGCGACAGCTCGCGGATCTCGTCCTTGGCGAGATCGACCTCGTCGAGCGGGCTGCGGACGCCGAACTCGCGGGCCGCCTGCCGGCCGGGACGGTAGTCGCCGCGATCGTCGGCGTTGTTGCCGTCGACGACGACGCGCGCCGCGCTCGGCGGCGATGCGCGACGAGGTGCGTGTACAGCTCGTGCTTGCAGTAGTAGCAGCGGTTGGACGGGTTCGCGCGGTACTCGGGCCGCTCGAGTTCGGCGGTGCGAATGATTTCGTGGCGGAGGCCGAACTGCTGCGCGATGTCGATGCGCGAGCCGGCGATGCCGTTCAGGATAGCTGGGGCTGTCGGCGGTGACGGCGACGGCGCGATCGCCGAGCGTCCGGCTGGCGATGCAGGCCAGATACGCGCTGTCGACGCCCCCGCTGTACGCGACGACCACCGAACCAAGCGACGCCAGGGTGTCCCGGAGCGCCGCGTTCCTTCGGCGCCGCGCTCATTCTTCCCAGCCTTCGTCGTCCTTGTCCTCGTCGTCGTCGTCCTCGTCGTCGTCGCGTCGACGTCGTCTTCGTCGACGTCGTCGTCGTCGTCGTCGTCGTCTTCGTCGTCGTCGTCGGCCGCGAGATCGAGCTCGATCGGGCGAGAGGCCGGTGACCTCGAGGTTGGAGCCGCAGTCCGGGCAGCTCAGTTGATCGCCCTTGTCGACATCGAACTCGTCGACTTCGATTTCCGCGTCGCATTCGGGGCAGGTGGCCATTCCGTCTTCGTCTCTCAGCGTCGGTGTCGCGCGCTTCGACTTGGCATTTGGTCGATGACGTGCCAGAATCCCGCCCGGCGGCGGCGCGATCGACGATAAGCGCTCGAATTATAGCGATATCGTGCGGATATCTGCAATCGCGGCCGCGGACACGATCTCGCTAATCGTGCTCCGATAGTTCGACGAGATGGCCAGCACATCGGTCACGACCAAGACAGTCGTCGTCGCCGACGACACGGCGTTTGTCCGCGACCGCTTTCGCGCGGCGCTCGAGCACGCGCGGGCACAAGGCGATCGCCGTCAAGAGCGCGGCGGAGCTGCTGGCGCGCGTCCGCGCCGATCTCGGCGCACATCGATCTGATCGTGCTCGATCTCCGGCTGCCGCACGCGCCCGGCGTCGGAGCTGGTGCGGTCGATCCGCAAGCTCGACGACGGCGCGCTGCCGATCCTGGTGTTCAGCGGAACGATCGCGCAGCGCGGACGAGGTGCGCGAGCTCGCGGCGCTCGGCGTCGCCGGATACGTCAACGAGTACAGCGCCGTGCAGCACATCCTGCCGTCGCTCGCGCCGCACCTGTTCCCCGACAACTTCAACCGCCGCAGCAGCCCGCGCGTCGTGCTCGGCATTCCGATTCAGTACCGGTTCGGCAACACGATCGCGGCGGCGCTGACGCTCAACCTGAGCCGCGGCGGCATCGCGATCCGCACCACGAGCCCGCTCGACAGCGGCTCGAAGATCAAGGTGCGCTTCCGGATGCCCGGGTCCAAGCGCGACATCGACGCCGAGGGCCGCGTCGCCTGGAGCGACCGCCGCGTCGGCATGGGCATCCAGTTCGAAACAGTCGATCCGGCCAACCAGGCGGTCATCGACAACTTCGTCGACGCGCACTTCTTCTCGAACCGGAAAGCGTAGGCACGAATCGTTCAGTCATCTGGTCATCTGGTCATCTGATCATTGGTCCGAGTGACCAAATGACCAGATGACGAGATGACCAGATGACCAAATTCGACATCGCTGATGTAGTTCTGCGGCGCCTGGCGCGGCGTGCATGGCGCTGGTGCTTCGCCAACGGCTTCTTCGTCGCCGCCGAATTCTCGATCGTCGACGGTGCGCAAGACGCGCATCGATCAGCTCGATCGCCGGAGGGTCACCGCGGCGCGCGCGCCGTGCGCCGCGCCGTCACGAATCCCGACAGCTACATCGCCGCGACGCAGCTCGGCATCACCATGGCCAGCCTCGGCCTCGGCTGGATCGGCGAACCGGCCGTCGCCTCGCTCATCCAGCCGCTCTCTGGCGTTCCTGCCCGCCACGCTCGCCGACGCCACGGCCCACACGCGTGGCCGTCGCGATCGCGTTCGCCGATCGTGACCGCGCTGCACATCGTGCTCGGCGAGCTGGCGCCCAAGACGATCGCGCTCGAGCGGGCGGAGGCGACGGCGCTGCTCGTCGTCAAGCCGACCGAGCTCTTCATGAGAGCGTTCTGCGCCGTTCATCCGCCTGCTGAACGGCGCGGGCCAGGCCGTCGTCGAGCATGCTCGGGCTGCGCGAGCCGGGCGGCCACGCCATGGTGCACTCCGAGGAAGAGCTGAAGATGCTCGTGACCGCCAGCCAGGAAGCCGGCGTGCTCGAGGAGCGCGAGGAGCAGATGCTCCATCGCGTGTTCGGCTTCGCCGATCTGACGGCCGGCCAGGTGATGGTGCCGCGGACCGAGCTGGTGGCGGTGCGCGCGTCGATGTCGCGCCGAGGCGCTCATCGGCGAGATCGCCCGCGGCGGGCATACGCCGCGCTACCGGTCTATCGCGGCGAACCTCGACGACGTCGTCGGAATTCTGCACGTGGTGGACCTGCTGGAAGCACTCGGCCGGCGAGGGCGAACGATCGACGCGGCCGCGCTGGCGCGCGAGGCGCTCACCGTCCCGAGGACGCTTCGCGGCCAACGAGGTGCTGTCCGAGATGCGCGCGGCGCGGCGTCCGCGAAGCGATGGTCATCGACGAATACGGCGGCACGGCCGGCATGGTCACGTTCGAGTCGCTGATGGAACCCATCGTCGGCGAGCTCGCGACCGGCGGCCTCTCGCGCATCAGCGTGCTGCCGGGCGGCTCAGCCGAGATCGACGGGCTCGTGCTCTCTGCGGAGGTCAACCTCCAGTTCGGCTTGCACATCGACCAGGACACGTTTACGACCGTCGGCGGATTTGTGCTCGGCCAACTGGGTCGCCGGCCGCACATCGGCGACGTCGTGGCTGCTGACGGGCGAACACTTCGGGTGGAAGCGCTGGACGGGATTCGCGTCGCACGTGTCAAGCTCACCGCCCGCCAAGCGTGCCTGCGGTGCGAGAGGAGGCTGAGCGATGAGGTCAGAGGGTCTGAGGCTGAGAGGGCAAACGACCGGCTCCCGCGAAGCCAGCCCTTTGCCCTGTTGCCTTTACGAGAGTGCAGCGAGAGTGTCGTAGACTTTCTGGTAGTCGGGTTCGTTCCGCGCATCGTCGAGCACTTCGCGATGACGCACGATGCCGTCCTTGTCGATCACGAAGGTGGAGCGCTTGGCGATGCCCTTGAGGCCGATCATGTCCTCGTTGAACGCGCCGTAGCGCCCGGATGACTTCCTTGTTGAAGTCGCTCAGCAGCGGGAACGTCAGCTTCTGATCGGTTTGGAACGCCTTCAGCGTAAAGAAGGTGTCAACGCTGATGCCGTAGACCTTGGCCTTGGCATTATTGAGCTTCGCCAGGCTGTCGCGGAACGTGCACAATTCCTTGGTGCAGACGCCGCTGAACGCCGCCGGAAAAACGCCAGCACGACCGGGTGGCCCCGCTCCGCGCTGAGCGTCACCGGCTCGCGATCCTGGTTCATCAAGCGTGAAGTCCGGCGCTTTCGATCCAACGTCTGCAGACATGAAGCCTCCATACGGGCCTCGGTCGGCCTGCTCTACCCATTTTCCTATGGTTCGGATAGCATTTTCGGTTGGATTGTAATCAAAAGAGGTTGATCCGTGATCGAGGTTCAGAATCTCACCAAGCGCTACGGCCGGGTCACCGCGGTGGACGACGTCAGTTTCCGCGTCGGAACGCGGCGAAATCCTCGGGTTCCTCGGGCCCGAACGGCGCCGGCAAGACGACGACGATGCGCATCCTGACCGGCTACATGCCGGCCACCGACGGCAAGGCGATCGTCGCCGGCTTCGACGTGTTCGACCAGCCGATCGAAGCGAAGCGGCGCACCGGCTACCTGCCGGAAACGCCGCCGCTCTACCCCGACATGACCGTCGTCGAGTATCTGGACGTTCGTCGCCAAGATCAAGGGCGTGCCGTCGGCCGACCGACGGCAGCGGGTCAAGACGGTCATGGAGCGGACGCGCGTCGCCGACATGGCGAACCGCCTGTGCTCGCAAGCTGTCGAAGGGCTACAAGCAGCGCGTCGGCCTGGCGCAGGCGCTGATCCACAACCCCGACGTGCTGATCCTCGACGAGCCGACCGCCGGCCTCGACCCGAAGCAGATCATCGAGACGCGCGAGCTGATCAAGGAGCTCGCCGGCGATCACACGATCATCCTCAGCACGCACATCCTGCCCGAAGTCTCGCAGACCTGCCAGCGCGTCGTCATCATCAACAAGGGCAAGGTCGTGGCCGTCGACACGCCCGACAACCTGACGGATCGCGGCTGCGCGGCTCGGAGACGATGTACGTGCAGGTGGACGCCGAATGGCGCCGACGCGTCCGGCGCGCTCAGCCGCGATCGCGGGCGTCGCGCGCGTCGCGGAAGCCGGATCGACGCGACGGCGTCGTCGGCTACGAAGTGGTCGAGCGAGAGCGGCCGCGACGTCCGGCGCGAGCTCGCGCAGCGCGGTCGTCGACGAGCGGCTGGGGCCTGCGTCGAGCTGCGGCCGATGCGCATCGAGCCTCGAGGAAGTCTTCCTGTCGCTGACACCGACGATGTCGACGAGACAGCCGAGCGCAGCGCCGGCCGAAGGAGAGACTGCCCAATGCGTAACATCCTCGCGATCGCGCAGCAAGGAGCTGCAGTCGCTACTTCGCGCTCGCCGATCGCCTACATCGTGATCGGCTGCTTCGCGCTGCTCTACGGCTTCTTCTTCATCGCGCATCCTGCGCTACTTCGTCGCGCCAGAGCATGCAGGCGGGCCATGACTGGGCGGCCCGCAGTCGATGAACGTCAACCAGCAGCTGATTCGGCCCGCTGCTCCAGAACGTCACCGTGGTGGTGCTGTTCCTCGCTGCCGATGGTCACGATGCGGACGCTACTCGGAAGAGAAGCGATCGGGCACGATCGAGCTGCTGCTCACGTCGCCGCTCACCGACTTCCAGATCGTCATCGGCAAGTTCCTGGGCGCGATGGCGCTCTACGCCGCGATGCTCGCCGTCACGCTCATCCACTTCGGCGTCCTGTTCTATCTACGGCAGCCCGGAGTGGAAGCCGATCGCTGACGGCCTATCTCGGCCTGCTGCTGTTCGGCGGCTGCTTCATCTCGCTGGGCCTGTTCATCTCGAGCCTGCTCGAAGAACCAGATCGTCGCCGGCACGGCTGACCTTCGCCGTGTTCCTGCTGCCTGTGGGTCATCACTGGATCGGCAGCTTCTCGGGCCGACGGTCGACAAGCTGACGAGCTACCTGTCGATCGTCGATCACTTCGACGACTTCACGAAAGGCGTCATCGACACGATCGCACCTCGATCTACTACCTGAGCTTCATCACGTTCGGCCTGTTTCTGACCGCGAAGTCGGTCGAGGCGAGCGAACGCGGTGGCGCGGATAGCCAGCGCGTGGCCGGTACACATGGCATTGCGAGCACAAACAATGGTGAATCGAATCATCACGGCATGGTCTTCTGGCTCGGCGTCGCGGCGTTGCTCGCGGCGGCCGGGCATCAGGTTCGGTATCCGGCGAAGGACCAGTACGTCTCCTACCTCCTCTACGCAGGCGCTCGTCTGCCTGCTCATTTACGTCCTCGGCAGTGGCGCGACATCGTCGGCATGTTCTCGAGGCGCCAGGCCCGCGTACGGCGACGCTGACCGGCGTCAGCGTCCTGGTCGTCCTGGGCATCCTCGATCGCGATCAACTACATCGGGGCGCGCCAGAACAAGCGGTGGGATCTGACGACGCAACAAGCAATTCAGCCTGTCCGATCAGACCAAGAATGTCCTCGCCAAGCTCGACGTCCCGCTGCAGATCATCGGTGTTCGCCGAAGAAGCGAACTTCCAGCAGTACCAGGAGCGGCTGAACGAATACGAGTACAGTGTCGAAGAAGTGTCACGACGGACTACATCGATCCGGACAAGAAGCCGGCCCTCGCGTCACAGAACCAGATCCAGCAGCAGCGGCACGATCCTGTTCAGCCTACAAGGGACGCGACCGAGCGCGTGACGTCCGACGCCGAACAGGACATCACGACGCGGCATCATCAAGGTCGTGCAGGGCCAGCACGAAGAAGGTCTATTTCACGCAGGGCCACGGCGAGAAAGACACCGACCTCCGCCGAACGCGACGGCTACAAGGGCATCGCCGACGGCCTCGGCCGCGACAACTACTACGGTTGACAAGCGTCGTGCTCGCGCAGACCGGCGCCGTGTCGCGGACGACGCCGCGGTGGTCATCGTCGCAGGGCCGAAGGCCGATTTCCTCCCGGCGAAATCGACGCGCTCAAGAAATACCTGGACAAGTCCGGCAAGCTGCTGCTCGAGATCGATCCCGCCGGAGAAGCCCGACAGCGCCCCGCTCGCGAACCTGATCGCGCTTGCTCACGACTGGGGCATCGACGTCGGAAACGACATCGTCGTGGACGCGAGCGGCATGGGGCAGCCTGATTGGCACCGACGCGTCCGTGCCGCTCGCCGCCAGCTATCCCCTCGCATCCCATCAACGCAGCGGCTCGAAGCTTCGATCACCGCGTTTCCCGCTCGCGCGTTCCGTCACAGCGGTGACGGGCGGCGTCAACGGACACACGGCGCAGGGGTTTCGTCGAGACGAGCGCCGCGCAGCTGGGCCGAATCGGACATCAAGGGCCTGCTGACGTCGACGGCAAGGTCTCGATGGACGTCCAGCAGCGGCGACAAACCGGGCCCGATCACGATCGCCGCCGCGGTATCGGCCGCGCGCGGCGTCGCCCGAGCGCCGAAGCCTGGCGAAGCCGACGGCGCCGAAACCGGAAACGCGCGTCGTGGTGTTCGGCGATTCGGATTTCGCCGCGCAGACTCGGCGCTCGGCATGCCGGGCAATCGCGACCTGTTCATGAACACGATCGGCTGGCTGTCGCAGCAGGAAAACCTGATCTCGATCCGGCCGAAGGAACCTGACGACCGGCGCGTCACGATGACGGCCGCGAGCAGCAGAACAACGTTGACGATCCTGTCGCTGTCCTGATTCCCGGTCTCGTCTTCGGTGCGGGCGTCTACAGCTGGTGGCGGAGGCGATAGATGCGAGGACTGCGCACCACGATCGGCCTCAGTCGTCGTTCTCGGCGGCTGTTCGCTTACATCTACTTCGTCACCTGGAAACAGCCGCGCGCAGACGCCGGGACCCAAACAGGAGAAGGTGTTCGCGTCGCTCGAGGCCGACAAGATCGAGGAACTGCGGATCAAGTCCCGAGTCGGGCGACGACCAGCGACGCTCAAGAAAGACAAGGACGGCTGGCGAACCTGGCGGCGCCGGCTGTCGATCGGCGGCGCCGGACACCGAGGTGTCCGGCATCACCGTCGGCGCTCTCACAGCTCGAGATGGTGCGCGTGGTGGACGACGAAGCCGGCAAGCCTGAACGACTACGGTCTCGCCTCGCCCGCGGATCGAGATCGACTTCAAGGCGGCAGGCGACAAGGATTTCCGCACGCCTCCTCATCGGCCAGAAATCGCCGACCGGCGGCAACTTCGTTCGGCGAAGCGGAAGGGCGACGAGAAAGTCTTCCTGATCGCTGCTTTCCAGGAGCAGACGTTCAATCGACAGCACGTTCGATCTCCGCGACAAGGCGGCGCTCCATTTCGAACGCGACAAGGTCGATCGCATCGCGATCGATGCCGCCGGCAAGGGTCTCGAGCTCGCCAAGGCCGGCAACGATTGGAACTCGACGAAGCCGGTCAAGACCGGCATCCGACTTCTCCGCCGTCGAGGGCCTCGATCGGCCGGCTGATCGTCCGCTCGCAGATGAAGTCCATCGCGTCCGACAACCCGTCCCCGGCGGATCTCAGCAGAGTGCGGACTCGACAAGCCGGCGGCGACCGTCTCGCTGGGCGTCGGGAGCGCCACCGCGCCCTGCAGCATCGGCGGCAAGAACCGCCGACGGGTCGCTGTACGCGACAAGACGTCCTCGAAGCCGCTCGTCATGACGATCGACAGCGCGCTGGTCGACGAGCTGTGAAAGGCCCGGACGACTACCGCCGCAAGGAGCTCTCTTCGCCTTCCGTGCCTACGACGCAACCCGCCTGGAGCTCACGCGCGGCGGCCAGACCGACGGCGTTCGACAAGGTCGAAGCGGCCAGCTCGCCGACGGTCGAGGACAAGTGGCGGCGCCGGCGCCAGCGGCGCCAAACCGGTGGACGCTCGACAAAGAGAAGATGAGCGTCTTCCTCGCGAAGCTGGAAGACGCGTCCGCGCCTGTCGAAATCTGTGGGACCGGCGGCGAAGACCGGCCTCGACTCGCCCAGGCCGCTGACGGTGTGCGCCAAGTCCGGTGACGTGACGGCAAGAAGGAGGGGCGGGTGATGTTCGGGAAAGCCGGCGACGCGGTGCACGCCAGCCGCGCCGGGCGAATAGCCGGGCGCCGCGACGGTGAGCGCTGATGCCACAGGGTGACGAGATCGTCAAGAAGCTGGATGCAGCTCGCGAAGTAGCGCGACTGGCCAGTCGCTCCCGCCGTTTCGCTGCTCGCACAAGATCTGCCTGCGCAGTCCTCGCCCGGCAACGTGTCCTCCCAGGCCTCGCTCCAGTGACATCGACGCCATCGTCAGTGGCGCCGGCGTTCGAACGAGCGTTCTGGGGGCGCACTGTCAGGCCGGTCGGCCGCGACGAAACGCTACGCGATGAACGCCGGCAAGCCCATGACGCCGGCGTGTCCACATGAAAGTCGCGACGCGCTTGCCGCCGCGGTTGAGAAGTCGGCTGGATTTCACCATCAGACCAGACTGTTTGCGTCCGACCGATCGACGGCGGCAGCTTCCACGGCGACCTCATCGTCGTCGGGTCCGCGATCCTGAGCAATACGCACCGAAATGGCGGCAA
>ERZ1370068.2264-contig-1420_pt1:0-7500 | contig 30677 bp, 38 predicted proteins | sample MGYA00561227_ERZ1370068 | MGnify/ENA primary metagenome ERZ1370068 (study PRJEB38410, sample SAMEA6850437) | metagenome | study: Metagenomic assessment of the ecological functions of the soil: analysis of the soil microbiota associated with the...
GTTGTACTTCGTTCAGTTGTATTGCTCAATTGAGGGGGGTATGACAACGTCAAGACAGCGTGTCCCGTTTCCGAACGGGTTACAGGCTTTTTGATCTGTCGGTTCAACTCCCGGCGCGGGAGGGATAATCCGGCGGACGCGGGGACGCGGCGATGATCGCCACGGGGCCGGACCACATTCAGGGGCGCGATGAAAATCCGCTGGATTCGCTTTGGGGCACGGTGATCGCAGGCGTCGTGCTGACGGCCATGCCCGTACGCGGTCGCCAGAATCGCGATGGGAGGTTGACGTGGAATTCGTCCAGCTCGGGTTGGGCCGCTGGCTTCCACATTGCCGCCGGCTTTATGTGGGTGGGGCTGCTCTACTACTTCAACTTCGTCAACGCCGCCGCCGACAAAGCCGCGACCGCCGACGGCACCGGGCCGGCATCGCGAAGCACGTGATGCCGCGTGCGCTGCTGTTTTTCCGCTGGGCCGCGGTCGTCACGTGGCTCGCCGGCGCTATGCTGCTCGGCAGTCACTTCCTCGACGCGTTCCTGTTCCGGCAGCAGCGCCTACGTGCCGATCAGGCATCGGCGCGTGGTTGGGAACGATCATGCTGCTGAACGTCATGGGGCTGATCTCGGCACTGAACCAGAAGCGCGTCTCGGCATCGTGCCAGCGACCGACGCCGGAGGCGCGTGCGCGCCGCGTCGCTTTCCCCGCGTCGCGCACGAACGTCGTGCTGTCGCTGCCGCTGCTGTTCTTCATGTCGGCGAGCGGCGGCAGTTCGCGGACCGCGATGTTCTGACCATGCGAGAATATGGGTTGCGCAGCCGGGCAACGTCCGGCGGCACCCGCCCACTACACGATCGCAGGCCAACATGACCGAGCAAGCGTCGTCCCGCAAGATAGGTTCGTTCCATCCGCCGCAGCGCACGCTGATGGGCCCGGGCCCGTCCGAGATCAACCCGCGCGTGCTGCGCAGCGATGAGCCTGCCGGCGATCGGCTATCTCGATCCGATATTCGTCGAGATGATGGAGGAACTGAAGAGCGCTGCTGCGCTACGCGCTACCAGACCGAAGAATCCGCTGACGTTTCCGATCTCGGGCCCCGGCTCGGTCGGCATGGAGTATTGCTTCGTCAACATGGTCGCGCCCGGCGACAAGGTCATCGTCTGCCGCAACGGCGTCTTCGGCGGGCGGATGATCGAGAACGTCGAGCGCTGCGGCGGCGTCGCCGATGCGTGGTCGAGGACGCATGGGGCGAACCGGTCGACCCGAACAAGGTCGAGGCGGCGCTGAAGAAGAATCCCGATGCGCGGATCGTCGCGTTCGTGCAGGCGGAAACGTCGACCGGCTGCGCAATCCGACGCGAAGGCGCTCACCGAGCTCGCGCACAAGCACGACGCGCTCGTGATCGTCGACGCCGGTCGACGTCGCTCGGCGGCACGCCGGTCCTGGTCGACGAATGGGGCATCGACGCGGTCTACTCGGCCAGCCAGAAGTGCCTCTCGTGCACGCCGGGACTCTCGCCGGTCTCGTTCTCGGAGCGCGTGGTCGACTACGTGAAGGCGCGCAAGGACAAGATCCATAGCTGGTTCATGGACATCGGACCTGCATCCTGAACTACTGGGGCGCGACGACGCGCACGTATCACCACACGGCGCCGATCAATTCGCCTGTTCGCGCTGCACGAGGCGCTGCTGCTGATGCGCGAGGAAGGCGCTGGAGCGACTCGTGGGCGCGCCACCACGCGCCACTCACCTCGCGCTCAAGGCGGGTCTCGAGGCGATGGGACTCAAGTTCCTCGTGCGCAGGATGCACCGCGCTGCCGCAGATGAGCGCCGTGACGTGCCGAAAGGCGTCGACGAAGCGGAGGTGCGCCGGCACGCTGCTCAACGAGTTCAACCTCGAGATCGGCGCGGGCCTGGGTCCGCTCGCCGGCAAGATCTGGCGCTTCGGCCTCATGGGCTACTCGTGCCAGCCCGACAACGTCGATGCTGTGCCTGTCGGCGCTGGGCTCAGTGCTGATGGACGCCGGATTGCCCATCGAAGTCGGCGCGCGCCGAGGCGGCCGCGCATCATTCGTGAGTGCGCTTCAGCGACTCCGCGCGCGGCGCAACAGGCGCGTGAGCGAGTCGCGGCGGCGATCGGTCGTGTTCGTTGGCCGCGGCGATATCGCGGTAGCAGGTTCTTCATGTAGTCGTCAGCGTTCAGGTGCTTCCGGCGGCGACCCGCCGCCGGAGGTGAAACGGGAAGTCGGTGCGCGCGCGTCTCGCGTGCAAATCCGACGCTGCCCTCGCAACGGTAGGCGAGTCGTAGTTCGGGCCGGCAGTACAGCCACTGTGCTTCGCACGGGAAGGCGCCGGGCCTGCGGGATGCCCTCGCTGGCGTTCCGGCTCGCGAGTCCGTGAGACCGGCCCTCGGACGCATTTCCAATCCGATGTCGCGACGGGCGACAGGAGATGGGCATGCAACGAATTTCGTCGTGGATGTTGGCGGGCGCGTTCATCGCGTCGATCACGGTCGCGCGCGCGGCCGACGCCGCCGGTGTATCCCTGGCACGAGATCGTCGTCACGGCCGCGCGCGTTCGACAGCCGATTTCCGTCGACGCTGCAATCGACGACCGTCATCACGATCGCAGGACGGCGAACAGCGGGCAGTCGACGCTGCTCGGCCTGCTCCAGCGCCTGGGTGGTGTCGAGATCGGCGCGAATGGCGGCGCGGGCCAGCCCAGCGGCGTGTTCATGCGCGGCGCGAACAGCGCGCAGACGCTGGTGCTGATCGACGGCTTGCGCATCGGCTCGGCAACGACCGGCGCCGCGGCGTTCGAGAACATTCCGCTCGACCAGGTCGAGCGCGGATCGAGCTCGTCGCCGGTCCACTCTCCGGGCTCTACGGTGCCGATGCGGTCGGCGGCGTGATCCAGATCTTCACCAAGGGTAGAAGCGGCGCGCCCGGGTACGCGCTCGTCGGCGGGCTATGGCAATGTACAACACGACGAAAGTGAGCGGCAGCGGGAGCTACAGCGACAAGGACTACGACGTCTCCGCTGGCCGCCGGCTATGAGAGCTCCGACCAATTCAACGCGACGCGGCCGTCGATTCCCCTTCAATCAGTTCAATCCGGACCGCGATCCGTATCGCAACGCCAACGTGTCCGGGGCGTTTCGTGATCGCTTCCGGTCGCCGATGCCGAGATCGGCGTCAGTGGTTTGCGTGCAGCGACGGCAAGACGCACTTCGACAACGGGTCCGACACCGACGACGCAAACAAGCAGCAGTTGTCGACATATTCTCGCCTATCTGCAGGAACCGCTTCGCGCCGAACTGGCAAAGCCTGCTGCGCGTGGGCCGCAGTACCGACAGCATCGACACGACCGGGCTGTTTCCGTCGCGCTTTCGCACCGACCAGGATCAGGCGACGTGGCAGAACACGTTCGACGTCGCAGGCGGCACGCTGATCGCGGGCGCAGAGTACCTGCGCCAGGAAATTTCGAGCGATGTCCAATACACGATCACGTCGCGCACCATTGGCTCCGGGCTTCGCCGGCTACACCGGCGACTTCGGTCCGCACGGCCTCCAGGCGATGATCCGTTACGACGACAACAGCCAGTTCGGCGGCCACACGACCGGCTCATTGGGCTACGGCTATCGCGTCAACGACGCGTGGCGCCTGCGCGCAACGGCGGGCACGGCGTTCCACGCGCCGACGTTCAACGATCTCTACTATCCGCTCTTCGGCAATCCCGACCTCGAGGCCGAGCGCTCGAAGAGCTTCGACGTCGGTGCCGACTGGCACGCCGGGCCGCAAACGTTTTCTGCGACCTACTTCCAGAACCGGATCTCGGACCTGATCGTGTTCGACCTCGCCACCTTCCTGCCGGAGAATCTCGCGACCGCGCGCATCCGCGGCGGCGAGTTCAAGTATCAGGGCAACTGTGCTCGACACCGAGATCCAGTGCGAAGCTGACGTTGCAGGACCCGGTGAATCTGGAGAACGGGGCGCTGCTGCCGCGACGGGCGAAGTCGTTCGGCAGCTTCGATGCCGCGCGAAGCTTCGAGGCATGGCGCTTCGGCGTCGAACTGGTCGCAAGCGGCGCGCGGTTCGATTCGATCGACGAGGACCCGGCCACGCGCATGGGAGGCTACGCGCTCGTGAATCTCTACGCGTCGTACAAGTTCGCGCCGGGCTGGACGGCCGAGTTGCGCTGGGACAACGTCGGCGACAAGAACTACGAGCTCGCCAAGCACTACAACACGCCCGGCAGCAACGCATTCGTCTGGGTGCGATGGCGCCCGCGCGCTGATGGCGCGCGCGATCCGCGATCTGGCTCGTGCTCGGCGCGGCCGCGTGCGTCGCGGTCTTCGTCGCGCTGATGACCGGCAGCATGCGGATTGCCGTGGGCGAGGTCGCGTCGGTGCTGGTGCGTCCCGACGCGTCGATGGCCTCCGACGTCGTGCACAACCTGCGCTGGCCGCGCGCCATGGCGGCGTTCGCGACGGGCGGCCTGCTGGCGCTCGCCGGTGCGCTGATGCAGGTGCTGCTGCGCAATCCGCTGGCCGATCCGTATGTGCTGGTTGTCCGGCGGTGCGGCCGTCGGAGCGCTCGCTCGCGATGCTCGCCGGCCTTGCCGGTGCGTTACTGGCGCCGCGGCGTTCGCCGGTGCGCTGCTGTCGATGGCGATCGTGTTCGCCCTCGCGCACCGCGACCTCTCCGGTCATGCGCTCCGCTGCCGACGCCGACGTGTCGTCGCGACTGCTGCTGACCGGCATCGTGCTCGCGCAGCGGATGGTCCGCGCTCGTCACGCTGCTGCTGACGATCGCGCCCGAACGCGAGCTGCGTGGCATCCTGTTCTGGCTGATGGGCGACCTCGGCGGGGCGACGACGTACGTGCCCGCACTCGTCGCACTCGTCGCCGCGGTCATCGTCCTTTCTGCCGTCAGGGGCGCGCGCTCAATGTGATGCTGCGCGGCCCCGTCGTGGCGCAATCGCTCGGCGTCCCGGTGACGCGCGTCCGCCGGATGCTGTTCGTGATCGCGTCCGTCGCCACCGCCCTCGCCGTGACCACCGCCGGGACGATCGGATTCGTCGGCCTCATCGTCCCCCATGCGCTGCGGCTGGCGATCGGCAACGATCAACGCATCCTTCCCCGCGAGCGCATTGGCCGGCGGCACGCTGCTGGTGCTGGCGGACACGCTGGCGCGCACGGTGATCGCGCCCCAGCAGCTTCCGGTCGGTGCAATCACGGCGGTGCTCGGCGCGCCGGTGTTCATCGCGTTGTTGCTGCGCAGGGGCGCACGGTGAGCGACAGATGCTGCGCTGCTGGAAGTCGAGGCGCTTCGCGTCGGCGTCGGCGGACGTACGCTGATCGACGCAGTTTCGTTTGCCGTGCGGCCGGGTGACGTCTGGTGCGTGCTCGGCGCCAACGGCGCCGGGCAAGACGCTGCTGCTGCACACGCTGGCGGGCCTGCGACCGCCGAACGGTGGCGCCATCGCGCTCTCGACCAAACCACTCGCGCGCTGGCAGCTCGAGGACGCCGCACGCGTCCGCGGATTCCTGCCGCAGTTCAGTACGCTGACGTTTCCTATGACAGTGGCCGACGCCGTCGTCATGGGCCGCCATCCGCATCTGTCGCGCTGGGCGTGGGAGGGGACGACGAGGCGGCGCATGCGAATCGGGCGCTGGTCGACGTCGGGCTTGAAGCGCTGGCGCGCCGCGACGTGACGACGCTCTCCGGCGGCGAGCGGCAGCGCGTCGCCATTGCGACCCTGCTCGCGCAGGACACGCCGCTCATGCTGCTCGACGAGCCGATCGCGCACCTCGACCTGCGCTACCAGTTGCGCGTGCTGGATCAGCTGGCCGAGCTCGGGCGGCGCGACCGGGGCATCGTGCTGTCCATCCACGACCTCACGCTGGCGCTGCGCTGCGCCACCCACGCGTTGCTCCTGCATGGCGACGGCCGCGCGTGATCGTCGGCCGCGTCGAGGACGTGATGACGGACGACGCCCTCTCCGGCGCGTTCGCGTGCCGCGTCGAGCGTGTCGATGCCAGCGGCCTGATCGGTATACGTCGCGCGATGAAGATCGCGCGAAAGGATGCAGCGGGGCGAGGCGCAGTCGCAGCGGTCGCGCGCGGCGTGGCTCGTCTTGTTCTTTGCCACGGCACAATTCGCCGCGGCGGGAGGTCTCCGTCGTTGACGATACCGGCGCCACTGTGACACTCGCGGCGCCGGCGCGCCGCATCGTCAGCCTGGCGCCCCATGTGACGGAGCTACTGTTCGCCGCTGGCGCCGGCGAGCGCATCGTCGGGGCCGTCGGAGTTCAGCGACTATCCTGAGGCGGCGAAGGCGATCCCGCGGATCGGCAGCAGCACGCTGCTCGACATGGAGCAGATTCTCGCGCTCAAGCCGGACCTCGTCGTCGTCTGGCGCAGCGGTACGGCGCCTGCGCGCATCGAAGCGCTGCGCGGTCTCGGCATCCCGATCTACTTCAACGAGCCGCACACGTTTGCGGATATTGCGCAGACGCTCGTGCGCCTGGGCAAGCTCGCCGGCAGCGAAGCCGTTGCGCAGGGCGCCGCCGACGCGCTGACTGCGCGCGTGTCCGCGCTGCGCGAGCGCTACGCCGGCCGCCGGCCGGTGACCGTGTTCTGGCAGATCTGGGCGCGGCCGTTGCTCACGGTGAATCGCGAGCACGTGATCAGCGACGCGATCCGGCTGTGCGGCGGCGTCAACGTCGTTCGCCGATCTCGCCTCGCTGGTGCCGGCGGTCAGCGTCGAAGCGGTCGTCGCCGTCGACCCCGAGGCCATCGTCACCACGGCAACGACGCGAGCGTGGCGAACGACGACGGTCTCGCGCAATGGCGCGCGCTGCCGCGCCTTCGCGCCTCGTCGCGCGGCAACTTGATCGTCCTCGACGCGGAGACGATCCATCGGCCATCCGCTCCGCGTGCTGGACGGCGCCGCCGCGCTGTGCACTCGCCTGGACGCAGTCCGCGCGCGCGACGCCGCCGCGAAGCGCTGAACCGCCGTTGTATAGTCCGCGGGTCCGAATGCGGCGACGCGCCGCCGACCGCGCCCACGATGCGATTGCTGCTCAAGCTGCTGACGCGCATTCCGCTGCCGCTCCTCTATCCGTGGGCGTGGCTGATCTATTTCGTCGCGTTTCGCGTCATGCGCTGGCGGCGCGACCAGGCAGAGCTCGATGTCGCAAATGCACTGCCGGAGCGCTCCGCCAAGGAGCGCGCGCGAGATCGTCCGCCGCGCCTATCGCAATCTGGCCGACACGATCGTCGAGGCCTTCTGGGGCTTCGGCGCGAGCGGCGATGCGCTGAAGCGCCGCGTGGCGATGGAGAATCCCGAAGTGGTCAAGCAGTGCGTCGACGCGGGGCAATCCGTCGTGCTGTTGACGGCGCACTACGGCAACTGGGAGTGGCTGCTGCTCGCGGCCGGCGTGCATTTCGGCATCACGATCGACGTCGTGTACCAGCCGCAGCGCGTCGGTGTCTTCGATTC
>ERZ1370068.2264-contig-1420_pt1:12500-30677 | contig 30677 bp, 38 predicted proteins | sample MGYA00561227_ERZ1370068 | MGnify/ENA primary metagenome ERZ1370068 (study PRJEB38410, sample SAMEA6850437) | metagenome | study: Metagenomic assessment of the ecological functions of the soil: analysis of the soil microbiota associated with the...
GCCCTGGTCTGCAAGACGCTGAGCTAGTGCTCGAGCGCGTGGTTAGCTCGATGCCTGATTCCTGACACTCTGTCCCTGGACGGTAGGAGAGCGTTCCGTAGGCCTGTGAAGGTGGGGTCGTGAGGGCTGCTGGAGGTATCGGAAGTGCGAATGCTGACATGAGTAGCGATAAAGCAGGTGAAAGGCCTGGTCGCCGAAAGCCCAAGGTTTCCTGCGCCACGTTCATCGGCGCAGGGTGAGTCGGCCCCTAAGATGAGGGCGAGAGCCGTAGTCGATGGGAAGCGGGTCAATATTCCCGCACCGACCTGGAATGCGATGGGGGGACGGAGAAGGTTATGCCGGCCGGGTGTTGGACGTCCCGGTTCAAGCGTGTAGACGTGCTGCGTAGGCAAATCCGCGTGGCTTAGCCGAGGCGTGATAACGAGGGCTGGCTTGCCAGCCTGAAGTGGCGTGATACCCTGCTCCCAGGAAAAGCCTCTAAGCTTCAGTTGCAGGTTGACCGTACCGCAAACCGACACAGGTGGGCGAGCTGAATATGCTCAGGCGCTTGAGAGAACTCGGGTGAAGGAACTCGGCAAATTGACACCGTAACTTCGGGATAAGGTGTGCCCTCGGTAGGTGAAGGCGAACAGCTGGAGCCGAGGAGGGCCGCAGAGAATCGGTGGCTGCGACTGTTTAACAAAAACACAGCACTCTGCAAAGACGAAAGTCGACGTATAGGGTGTGACGCCTGCCCGGTGCCGGAAGGTTAAGTGATGGGGTGCAAGCTCTTGATCGAAGCCCCGGTAAACGGCGGCCGTAACTATAACGGTCCTAAGGTAGCGAAATTCCTTGTCGGGTAAGTTCCGACCTGCACGAATGGCGTAACGATGGCCACGCTGTCTCCACCTGAGACTCAGCGAAGTTGAAGTGTTTGTGAAGATGCAATCTCCCCGCGGCAAGACGGAAAGACCCCGTGCACCTTTACTGTAGCTTTGCATTGGACTGTGATGAGACTTGTGTAGGATAGCTGGGAGGCGATGAAGCGATGGCGCTAGCTGTCGTGGAGCCAACGTTGAAATACCAGCCTGGTGTCATTGCGGTTCTAACCTGGACCCCTTAGCGGGGTCGGGGACCGTGCATGGTAGGCAGTTTGACTGGGGCGGTCTCCTCCCAAAGCGTAACGGAGGAGCTCGAAGGTTCGCTTAGCGCGGTCGGACATCGCGCTGGACGTGCAAGGGCACAAGCGAGCTTGACTGCGAGGCTGACAAGGCGAGCAGGTGCGAAAGCAGGACATAGTGATCCGGTGGTTCTGAATGGAAGGGCCATCGCTCAACGGACAAAAGGTACGCCGGGGATAACAGGCTGATACCGCCCAAGAGTTCATATCGACGGCGGTGTTTGGCACCTCGATGTCGGCTCATCACATCCTGGGGCTGTAGCCGGTCCCAAGGGTATGGCTGTTCGCCATTTAAAGTGGTACGTGAGCTGGGTTCAAAACGTCGTGAGACAGTTTGGTCCCTATCTGCCGTGGGCGTTGGAGATTTGACGGGGGCTGCTCCTAGTACGAGAGGACCGGAGTGGACGTACCGCTGGTGTACCGGTTGTGACGCCAGTCGCATTGCCGGGTAGCTACGTACGGAAGCGATAACCGCTGAAAGCATCTAAGCGGGAAACGTGCCTGAAGATGAGATCTCCCGGGGGCTTGACCCCCTGAAGGGTCGTGGCAGACCACCACGTTGATAGGCCGGGTGTGGAAGCGCAGTAATGCGTTGAGCTAACCGGTACTAATGGCCCGTGCGGCTTGACTCCATAATCGTGCGACTCTACGCGTCGGCCTCGCGCCGATGCAGCTGCCCTACAGCTACAACCAACCTCCTTGCCTTCCGAACCCCCACAAGCCTGACGACCACAGCCCGCTGGGCCCACGCCTTCCCATCCCGAACAGGACCGTGAAACGGCGGCGCGCCGATGATAGTACGGATTACCCGTGCGAAAGTAGGTCATCGTCAGGCACCCATGCAACGCAAAGCCCCGAATCAACGTCGATAGGGGCTTTGTCGTCGGCTGCGATCACTTCCGGCGCCAGCATCCTGCAATGCCCACACTGATTTCCTGCTCAAAGTCGCAAGCGCCACGTGGCGGTCGGGACGGGAGGACTCGGTAAGGCAGACGTTGCCAGAGCGCGCAAGAGCACGGGATGATCATCGGTTCCCGGGAATGATGGCGCACGCGTTCCGCGGCCCCACCACCGATCGTGCGGACATCGTGGTGCACGCGGCTTTCTGGCGTGTCGAATTCGCACGGCAAGGACCACTCGCGACGGCTCGAGCGCGAAAACGGGCTGTCATGCGAAGACAATCACCGAAGCAGGCGCCGCCGACTCGTCTCGTCTACTTTTCGACCTGCAGCATCGCCGATCCAGGGTCGTGCTAACACGCCATATGTCCTGCACAAGCTGGCGATGGAAGCGCAGGTCCGCGCGCATCCGCGACACTTACCGATCCCTTCGCCTGCCGCAGGTTGCGGGCCGCACTCCCAATCCGCATACGTTGCTGAACTACTGCATGCGCGCATCGCACGCGGCGTAGCGCTTTTCGATCTGGAGCGGCGCGCGACGCAACATCATCGATTGCGATGACGCATGTGCGATCGGCCGCCGGCCGATCGAAGGCGGCGTGCGATGCGGAATGCGGTGAACGGCGCCTTCCAGCCATGATCACAGCCTGATCAAAATCGTCGAGACGACTTCAGGAGCGCGTCATCTCCGGGGCATCGCCGTCTACGATGTTGTTGGATCGCGGCGCCGCGTGTGCCATCGACATCGCGCGAATCCGTCCGTTCCTTTCTCGCTGCAGGTGCATCGTTTGATGAGGACTATCTCGAACGCGCCGTCCGCAAGTTCTATGCCTGCCATCTCCATGAGTCCCCGGTTGCCGGAGGTTTCGGCTGTCGTCCCCGTCCACCGCAGTCAGGAAACTTGCCGCGTCTCGCCGAGGAGACGGCGCTTGCGCTCTCCCGCCACAGGACACGCGGGGCGTTTCGAAATTATCTTGGTCTGCGACGCGAGCGCGACGAGAGCTGGAGCGCGATACAGCAATCGGCAAAAGGAAAAATTCGTTCGTCCGTGGCGTGCTACTGCGAAAGAACGCGGGCCAGCACAATGCGACCATGGCGCGTTGATTTGACGCGCGCACGGGGTGCGCGCGTAGTGGTGATGGACGACGACCGCCGCAGCACCCGCCTTCCTGCCATTCCAGGGCTTTGCTGTCCCAACCTCGATCACCGTGGCTACCGACGTTCTGCTACACGCAGTACCGCAACCGGCAGCACGCATTCTGGAAAAAGGCCGGCAGCAAGCTAAACGACATCGCCGCCAACCTGCTGCTCAACAAGCCCAGCGGGACCTCTATCTCAGTCGCTCGTTCAAGGCGCTGGATCCGGTCGGTTGTCCGCGAGATCGTAAAATACGACGGCCCGTATGCCTACGTTGACGGACTGATTCTCGATATCACGCGTCGCATCGTGGCCGTGGAGATCGATCACGCGCCACGAGCACGTCAGGGACGGGTAACTACAACCTGCGCCGCTCTTTCTCGCTGTGGCTCGCCACGCGATGGCGTGACGACCTTTTCGGTTTTTTCCATTGCAGTTTGATGCTCGTGGCAGGGTCTCTGCTCGCTTTTTCAGTTTTGTCAGCGGTCATCTGCGTGCCAGTCGCCGCGCAAGTGCTCGATCCTTCGCTGCCGGGCCAGGTGGGCCCCGTTGATCGCAACGGTGCTGCTGCGGGAGGCTGCAGTTGGTCGGGCCTCGGCCTGATCGGCGAATACCTGGGCCGCGCTCTACCTCAAGCTCAATCGCAAGCCGCAATGGCAAGCGGTCCCCGCAGAAACTAGACCGAAGATGTGGCCGAAACATCGAGTACTCGCATTGCCGGCTGAATTCGCCCCTGCGCAGACATCGGTACGACCGACCGCTTGCTGAATCGCTCGGCAGCGGCGGGGACGTAGATCGGCATCATCGGCTCGAGGGACTGGATGTGTTGCAGCGGACCTACAGGGTGTCGTTGGAAATACTCGGCTTTACTCAGACGATGCCACAGGTCGAGCAATTCCATTTGGCGAGGCCAGATTCGACGGGCGAGCAACTTTCATCTGTGCCAATGTGGGCAAAAGCCCTTGCGCAAGCAGAGTAGATCCCAAGCCGAATTCATCGGAGAGGACGTACCGCTGGTGCACCGGTTGTGACACCAGTGAACGCATCGCTCTAGGCAGCTACGTTCACCGGGTAAGGTTACGATGAAAACTGACACCCAGCGAATGACGGGGCCGCGAGCCGCGTGCTCGAGCTCGCCGCCCAATTTGCCCGACATCGCATTTCCCGCCATGGGCGGCGCGGGCGATGCGATCAACACGGACCTCAAGCCCGCGAACTGCTGCCTCTCAGCGAAGCCGACGACGCCATGCCACCGTTTTGCCTCAATGCCCGCGATGCGGGACTGGAGCCCCGGATGCTGCAACCGGCGCGCGCCGAGCGATACGCTGCTCGACGCTTCGCGGGCGGCTTTGCAGGTCATCGTCCGCCACGGCGGCGGTCGCCGGGCTCGCCGGGACCCAACGAGGCGTACTGTCCTCGTGCTGCCGATCGACGAATTCACTGCGTCGATCCGGGACGTGCTCGGTGAGCGCCGGTGCCTCCTTCGATCGTCCCGCCGCAGCGCGCCGTTCGCGTCGAGCGGCGACGCCATGATGCAGATACCTGCGCGACTGGCGCGTCGTGGTGGGGCTCGCGGCCGCGGGCTGGGCGCGAGCCCTCGCGTACTCTCACGGCCTCGGCGCGGGTATTGTACGGGGACGGTGCCTGGTACGTGCTCGTTCACCTGATCACGCCGTTTCGCTTCAACGACTTCGACGTCCAGCGCTCGTTCGCGGAGCTACATGTCGCGAGCGCCGATGCTCTTCGGCCAGCGCCTCGGCCTCGAGACCGTCGCGGGATGGCGCTCTACTCGGTTGGCATCTTCGGACTGCCACGCGGCGCTGCTGCTCACGGCGCTCTCCCTGGCGCGGCGCCAGCCGATGCTGTTCGCCGCGGTCGCGACAGCGATCGTCGTCTACGGCCTGGCGTCGATTTCATCAACACCGAGGCGAACCTCCTTTTCGGCCTCGTGTGGTTTCTGCGCCGCGATCTTGGCGCTCGACCGTCCCGCGCCGATCCTGCGCGGCATGGTCCTTCCGCTCGCCGCCGTGGTGCTGCTGCGGACCTACGAAGGCATGCTGCTCGTGGGCCCGGTGCTCGCATTGTGGGCCGTGGTCGCCGCGGGCGCGCGCGCACGGACGGACGGCGAGCGCGTCGGCTCATGCTCTCGGGCGTGCTCTTCTTCCTCGGCGCGGTCGTCGGGCTTGGTGGCTTCTCTTGCGCCGCGCGATCCCAGCAACGCAGCGGGCTTCCTCGCGAGCACCTTCCGCTACCCTGCGCAACCCGCAGGTGTTCCTGTTGCTTTCGGCGCTGCTCGTGCCTTCCGCGATCGGCACGCGCGGTCGCAGCGTCCGCATCGCATGCGGCATCACGAAGCGCGGCAGCCGCGGCGCCGCGTTCGTCTCTCGCGACGGGCGCCTCGCGAGGCTACTACGGCTTCGACGTCTACTATCACAACCGTCTCATTCTGGTGCTGATGCTGCCGGCGTTCGTGAGCGCCGTGTTCGCGGTCCATACCGTCACTCCCCACTGGCTGGCGGCCGGGTCCCCGGAACGTACTTCGCCATCATCCTCGTTCCCTCGGATTCGCGATCGCCGGCGACGCGGTGGGCCACGTTGCGCTGGAACGAGTTCAGAGAAACCTTCTGCTCGGTGCTGGAAGCCGACGGGTCGCCCGCGAGCGATTGGCAATGCTGCAGAAGACATCCGTGCGCACGGCGTGGCCGTGGACGCATCCACGATGAGCGGTGCTGCTGCGCGACCGGGGCAGCCGCGCGATGGTAACCAACGAGCCCGGCAATTTCCGAGCCATTCGACGCGCAACCCGCCCGCGATCGGCAATCGCGGCCTCTGCCAAGCGCCAATGATGGGTGCGTTGCGGCCCGACACCCACTGGCCGGCGATGGCGATGGCCTCGGGCAAGTATCCTTCCTACGTCTCGCGCGTCAGCGAGCTCAGCGAGCCCAGAAGCCTGGGCCACGGTGGAGCGAGGGGCCCGAAGCGTCGATCGAGTTCGCGCGCCGCGCCGCAGTCGTTCACGCTCGCCGTGCGCCTCGGCTCGGCCTTCGGAAGCAACCGAGCTGCCGATACGCGTGCGCGCGGGCTCCGTGGAGAAGTCCTTCGTGGTCGACCGCGATCTGTTCGAGACTACGCTCGAGTTTCGCGACGTCGGCGACGCCGCCAGATCACCTTCCTGATTCCGCGGCCCGAGTCGCCGCGCGAGCAGGGGGTCGGGGTCGATCCGCGCAAGCTCGGATCGCCTCGTGTCGCTCGCCGTCATGCCGCGGGACGGCACAATGGGGAGAAAATGACATGGTGAAGAAGGGGTGATCCTCGCAGGCGGCTACGCACACTGCGCATCAGCGAAGAGAGCCACCTCAAGCCTAAGCCGATGATCGAGATCGGCGGCAAGCTCGCCTCTGGCACGTGCTCGAAGATCTAGTCGGCCCACGGCGTCCGCGAGTTCATCATCCGCGGCGGCTGCAAGGAATACGTCGTCAAGATACTTCGCCAACTACTTCCTGCAGATGAGCGACGCGAGCTTCGACACGTCGAAGAGCAGCGGCTGGAGGTCGCCATGCCGCGCGCGAGCCCTGGCGCGTGACCCTGGTCGAAACCGGGCTCGACGATGACGGGTGGGCGCCTGAAGCGCGTGCGCTACCCTGCGTAACGACGAGTCGTTCTGCATGACCTACGGCGACGAACTCGCCGACTGAACATCCGCGAGGTCGTCGCCTTCCACCCGCACCATGGGACGCTCGCCACCGTCACGCGGTCCAGCCCGAGGACGCGGCTTCGGCGAGCGGGGGCCGCGGTCGGGCTGTCGCCGCTCGCGCAATCGAATTCCTTTGACAGGCGCGCGTTACCCCGGTCTGCGAACGCTGGTCATCGGAAGCCCTTGGTGCCGGATTCCGCGGGCATGGCACTCCGCCTCGCGCAGCTGCGGCGCGACGGCGTGCGCTACCGGATCGGATGGGCCCTGCTCAATCGCGCGCTGGGCCGCAGGCCTCGTCTGGTTTGCCAGCGCGTCGAGAGGCGCTGAGACGATGCAGGCACGCGCCGACGAAGGTGGCACCCGCGGGCAGTTCGTCCGGCTTCCTGCCTGGTCAGGGCGCTGAATACCGTCTTCGGCTACTCCGTCTTCGTTCTCCTCGTGCTCGCGGGTCTGCCGTCGATGCCGGCCCTCGTGGCGACGTACGTCGCGGGGGTGCTGTTCAACTTCGCGACGACGCGCGCATGCTCGTCTTCGGAGGGCTGCGGGCGCAGCGACGTTCGCGCGCTTCGTCGCGGCACACCGTCGTGATTTACTTCTTCAACGCCGGGCTCCTCAAGGTGCTCGAATCCGGGGGTGCATGCGCTCGCGGGCCAGGCGCCAGGCATCCGGTGGTGGCTGTTTTCTCCTTCTTCCTCTTCAAGGCTCCACGTCTTCAAGTAGAGTCCCCCGCGATACCTCGGATCCAGTCAGAATGCTTGGTTCGGCGGGTCACGCTTCGGTCCTCGCCGCGGGACATCCCCGCCGAATGGCTCGATCGCCGCAACGAAATCCGACACGCATGCACGCTGGTTAGGCTGCTGCTAGCGCGCTAGGCGAGCAACTGCTCACCGCGGAAACTTCAGGTTTGAACTGTCTACCTGACGGGAGCATACGGGGCGAGGTGACCGGCGCTCGCCGCGCTCCCCTGCGCCTGACGACCACAGGCTGCGGCCCCCCGCCTTCCCATCCCGATCAGGACCCGACATGACGGCGCCGATAGCAGGAGCCGCCGCCCGCACCGGGCTACTTCCTCACGCACGAGCTTGTACTTTCCGCCGTAGTCGGTGAAGTTGCGCCGACCGGGAAACGCGCGCTTGAGGCGGTCGAGGTGATCGCGAGGCAGTTCGTTGTACATGATCTCCATGCGGTCGATCTGGAACCTGTCTTCCTCGAAGATCGCCATATGAGTCGTCGTAGAACACGCGGCTTGATGATCGGAGCTTCGAAGAACCAATGAAGCGCCGCGTGCCGAGCCTTCTCGGGATAGCCCTGCGTCACGATAGTGGTCGGCTATTTCCTGACGGCTGCACAACAGATGAATGTGGGCGGGCATCTGCCACAGTGAAAAGTTCAGCAAAGCGTCGCCCGGATCCTCGTAGATGTGATGCCCATAGGCGCAGGACCAGGCCGGCCCGAACATATGAAGCATCTCGCCGCCGTTGCGGAGCACGCGGCTCATTTCATCGAACGCGCCGCGCAGGTCCGACAGATGCTCGAGCACGGAAAGCGTGAGGATTGCGTCGAACGCCCCGTCCTCGAACTGCGTGCGTTTGGTGATGTCGCCAATGACCAGTGGAAAGCGCTTGACCGCTGCGTCTGGATGGCCCGTCCCAGTTCGTCAGCAACGTGATTCTCGATGGACCGTACCGAGCCACCAGTTGTGCAATTTCATCCTCGGTGAAGCCGATGCAGAGAACGCGCTTTCCCGAGAGATTGGCGTACGTGCCGTAGAAATCCTTTTTCGGTGTTCGAAATGCAGCCGACAACAGGCAAATCGCGTACTCTCATCGTATCCTCTCTTCCGGCCGCTGATGGCGTGACGGCCCCGATCGATCGGTCTTGCCAGACGATCACACGCCCATCGTGGTCGCCATTGCCTCAACTATGACGGCGAGGGGGCGCGGCGCGCGAGGTCGCAAAGCAGCGCTCCGGTCACCAGAGACTCGCGATAAACTGCGACGGTGCGCTCAGCACAAGCGCGCCACGTATACGGCATGCGCGTGGGCTATCCGCTTCGCGCGCTCTGCCTCGTCCGGGGACGTCTGCGCGAAACTCGCCATCGCGTCCGTCAAGGCATTCGTATCGCGCGCGTCGACGTACGCCACGAGGTGCGCACCGAGATCCCTCAATACCGGCAGATCGCTTGCAATGATCGGCAGTCCTTTGGCGAGCGCTTCCAGGATCGGCAGGCCAAAGCCCTCTGCCAGCGAGGGAAACACGAACGTCCCGGCTCCGGCGTAGAGGTGATAAAGCTCCTCGCGCGGCACGTAGTCGAGCCACACGCAACGATTCTGCGGGCGCGCGTCCTCGAGGCGCCGGCGCAGAGTTTCCGCGTTCCACCCGTACTTTCCCACGATGACCAGCTGCCGCTCTGCGACGAATTGCCTGCGGCAAGGCTTCGTATGCATCGAGCAGCGCCTCGACGTTCTTGCGTGGCTGCAGCGTACCGACGAACAGGAAATACCCGGGCTCGGAGGCTTCCTGCGCAGCAACGTTGCTCTGCATCGCGCGCTCATCCACGGGTTCAAGCCATGCGCCGTCGATTCCGAGCGGGATCACGCGGATTCGTTCGGCGCGGATTCCGTAGCTCGAAACGATCTCGTCCCTTCCCGCCTCCGAAATCGCGATCACGCGATCCGCATTGCGGACGCTTTGCGTTAGCAGCCAGTTCTTGAAGCTGCGCAATCGCTGGTTCGCCCATTGCGGATGAACGATCGGGATGGCGTCGTAGACCGTCGCCACCACCGGCGTGCGCCGCAGGCCGCGGAACCATGTAGTCGGTCGAGTGATAAAGATCGACCGCGCGCTCGAGTCGGCTGCAGCCCGGCGTCCTGGCGTGCGCGACCGCGGCCAGTGCGATGGTGATCGGCGAGGGACCACTAGCCGAGATCATCGGCGTGACGCGGAGACGCGAGCCCGCGCCCGGACACGTGCGTAGCGTCGACTCGTTTGACCGCAAGACCCGGGCGCTCGACGATGCGCGAGCAACGCTTCGGTGTAGGTGCCGATGCCGTCGAGACCACCGCGTGCGCGGCGTGAATCGACGACGCCCGGAACTGATGCCGACTACGCGCGATTCGGGACCTGAGTCCTCCGGAGAGCCGGCGCGCATTTTGTTATAATCGTGAGGGCATGAACAGCGTCATCCCTGCTCTGCTTGACGCCGCGCAGCATTCCTCGCCCAGCCCCGTGGCCAACGCTGCTGATCACGGGCCACACCGGCTTCGTGGGTCGCGCTCCTGCGGCGACATGTCGCTCGCGAGGAACGCGGGATCGCTGGACGCGTCGCTACGCTGGCCGAACATCAGGATGTGCGCGATCCGGACGCTCAGGACGAGCAGATTCGCGCCGATTCAGAGCCGGACGCGGTCATTCATCTCGCCGCGCGGACGAGCGTTGCCGAATCATTCCAGCGACGCTGACGGCTATTTCGACGTCAATTTCAACGGAACGCTTGAATCTCCTGCGTGCGCTTCGAGCAACGGACTTCCATGGCCGCTTTCACGTGCAGCAGCGGCGGGGACTGCTACGGCGCGATCGATGAAGCGCAGCCTGCCCGTGGACGAGCCGCAAACCGCTGCGACCGCGCAGTCCCTACGCGGTAAGCAAGGTGGCCGCCGAAGCCTTGTGCTTCAAGCGAGTCGCAGACGGAAGGGGCTGGATGCGATCATCGCGCGGCCATTTAATCACATCGGGCGCGGGCCAGGACGAGCGGTTCGTCGTGCCATCGCTGGCGAAGCAGGTTTGGCAGCGTTCGCGACGATTGCGCTCGCCGGCCGAGATCGTGGCCGGAAATCTCGACGTGACGCGCGATCTCACCGGACGTGCGCGACGTCATCGAGGCGTACCTCGCGCTTGCTGGAGACCGGGCGCGGGGGCCATGTGCGTACAACGTCGGCTCGGGACGCGGAGGTTCGCCTCTCGCGATGTTCTCGACATCCTCCTCGATCTCGCGAACGTGAAGGCGCGCGTGGTGACCTGATCACGCAGCGCCTGCGACCGACGGTAGCAGCTGCGCATGCGCGCCGATGTGACCAAGATCGAGGTCGCACACCGGCTGGACGAGCCGTGATTTCGCTGGATGCAACGCTCCGCGACATCACCGCGATTCCTCCACGGCAAGCCTCTCGTGCATGACGAAAACGCGCTCATCACTCGGCATCACGGGTCAGGACGGTGGCCTATCTCGGCCGTCTTCCTCGACGAGGGCTACCGCGTCGCCGGTTTCAGTCCGCGCCGTGGAAGCGATACGCTCTGGCAGCTGCGGGAGCCTGGCGTGCTCGATCGCATCGAGCTCGCGTACGGTGACGTCACCGATCTTGGACTCCGCTGCTTGCTTGCGGTCCGCGGCACCAAGCCGCCGAGCTTCACAACCTCGCCGCGCAGAGCTTCGTCGGCGCCTCCTGGGACCAATCCGCGCATACGGCGCAGGTCGACGCGATCGGCGTGGTGAACTGCCTGGAGGCGATCCGCCAGACCGATCCGCAGATCCGCTTCTATCAGGCGTCGACCGAGCGAGATGTTCCGGCAAGATCCAGAGCGCGCGGCAAAGCGAGAGCACGCCGTTTTACCCGCGCAGCCCGTACGGCGTAGCGAAGCTGTACGGTCACTGGATCACCATCAACTATCGCGAGAGCTTCGAGCTGCATGCATCCAGCGGGATACTGTTCAATCACGAGTCGGCGCTGCGGCGGCATCGAGTTCGTGACGCGCAAGGTCACCGACGGCGTGCGCGCGGATCAAGCTGGGCATGCAATCCGGAGCTGCGCCTCGGCAACATCGACGCGCAACGCGACTGGGGCTTCGCTGGCGACTACGTCGAGGCGATGTGGCAGCATGCTGCAGCAGGCAGCGCCCGGACGACTACGTGATCGCGACCGGCATCACAGCACGACCGTGCGCGACATGTGCCGCATCGCGTTTGGACACGTGGGCCTCGGACCACGAGCGTCCACGTCGTCGTCGGACACCAAGCTGTTGCTGCGCCCAGCGGAGGTCGACGTGCTGTGCGGCGACCCCGCGAAGGCGCTGGCGAAGCTGGGCTGGGCGCCGAAGACGTCGCTCGAGGAGCTGATCGTCGATGATGGTCGAGGCGGACCTGCGGCGCCTAGTTGCAGGCCGACCGTTGAGCGCACCCGAGAGTCGGACGGCGCGTCGCCATGTCCCCTGTAGGAATCTGCTGCACGCGCTGTGGCGCGTACCGCGGGTTCGTTGCCGCGAGCGTCGCGCGCGGAGTTTCACGCTCGATCGCGCGGATCGGCGCTGGGCTTTGTGTGGAATCTGGATCGGCCCGATCGGCAACGTCATCGTGTTCACCGTGATCTTCGCGCAGGTCATGCACGCGCGGCTGCCCGGCGTCGGCCGACGTCTGCGGGTTACGGCATTTCCCTGTGCTCGGGCATATTCGCGTGGGGCCTGTTCGTCGAGATCGTGCAGCGCGGCGCCGGCATGTTCATCGGAGCATGGCAATCTGTTGAAGAAGGCGAGCTTCCCCAAGTGCGAGCCTCCCGGTCATCGTCGTGCTCTCGGCGCTCGTCAACTTCGCGTCGCGTTCGGCGTTTTCGTGGTGTTCCCTCGTGGCGACCGGGCGGCTTTCCCGGTTGGGTCGCGCTGGCAGCCATTCCGGTCATCGCGCTGCTGGTGGTCGTTCGCCACGGGCCTCGCGACGTTCCTCGGCACGCTCAACGTCTATTCGCGCGACGTCGGCCAGGCGGTCACGGTGCTCATGCAGTTCTGGTTCTGGCCGACGCCGCATCGTTTATCCGATTCCGCCCGGTGCCGCGTGCTCGATTGCGCGACTGGTTCGCGCACAATCCGGATGAGCGCTGATCGTCGGCGGCGTTGCAGCGCATTTTCGTCGAAGGGCTGGCCGCGGTGGGAAAGCCTCGCGCTTCCGATGGTAGCGGCGGCGGTAGCCCGCTGCCGCGGCGCGATGACGTTTCGGGCCAATGCCGACGACATCGCGGACGAGCTCTGGATGCCGGTGCTCGAGCTCGCGCAACGTCGGAAAGGCCTATCGGCGCTATCCAGCGCACGCGCCCGCCTGGCTCGAGGCCGCGGCCCCGTGGCTCGGGCAGCGGCACGAAACGGTGTGGGTGTGTGCGCAACGTCGACCTGGCCGTGCAGCCGCGGCGAATCGGTGGGAATCGTCGGCCACAACGGCGCTGGCAAGAGCACGCCGCTGAAGCTCGTCAGCGGGACGGCGAAGGCGACCGGAGGGCAGCATCCATGCCGGGCGGACGGATCGCCGCGATCCTCGGAGCTCGGCATGGGCTTTCACTGCCGAATTCACCGGGCGGCAGAACGCGTGGATGTCGGGACAGCTGCTCGGTTTGTCGGCGAAGGACCGTGAGCGACGCCATGCCGGCGATCGAGGCGTTCGCCGAGATCGACACTGCTTCGACCAGCCGCTGCGGGTGTATCAAGCGGCATGCTGGTCGGCTGGCGTTCAGCATCGCCACTGCCGTGCGCCCCGACGTGCTGATCGTCGACGAAGCGCTGGTCGGTAGGCGACGACACCAGTTCCAGCACAAGTGCGGCTCGAATGAGGGCGTTCAGGAGCAGGGGACGACCATGCTGGCTGGTGTCGCACGATCCCGCCGTCGATCCGGACGCTGGTGACCGCGCGATCCTGCTCGATCACGGCAGCGGTGATCAAGGATGAGGCGCCCGGACCGCGTGCTCGACTACTACAACGCGATCGTCGCGCGCCGCGAAGCGGAGTACCGAATCCGGAGGTTGAATCGGCTGCGGGGTCGCGTCGATCGCTCCGCTGGCGATGGCCGCGCGGCGATCGAGTCGGTGGACCTCGTCGACGCGCAGGGCAGCTCGATGCGCGCGCTTCGCTCCAACGCGCCGGCCACGGTTCGCAGTCGCCTTCGACGTCCGCTCGTCGCTGCCCGTCGTTGACCGTGGGCTTCCTGATCCGCGACCGGTTGGGCAACGACGTGTTCGGCACCAACACGCATCACCTCGGGAATCCCGGCGTGCCGCTGGAGGCCGGCCGGCGTTTCGCATGCGAGTTCGACATTGGCCGGATGTCGCTTGGCACCGGCCACTACAGCATCGCGATCGCGCTGCACGAAGCGAGACACCCACGTTGCCAGCAACCACGACTGGTGGGAGCAGGCGCTGGTGTTCGAAGTCCTGCCCGACGACGAGGCGTTGCGCGTCGGCGTGGCGAACCTGCCGGTGCGAAGCGCGGGGATCCTGCATCGATTGGCCCGGTCGCGCATCCGCGACGACGACTGGCGCCGCGCAGGCTCGCGCGACATGCGCTGTTGCGCAGCTCGAAGCGCGAGCCTGGCTTGCGATCGCGGCGATCGTGCGGCGGCTCGACCGGCATGCCCGCATTGAAGCGTGCGCTGTGAAGCGAATTGCGGCCGAATGCGGGCGCAGGCAGCGGGAGGCGCGGCGATTGCGGGACACCGACACTCGGGCGCCGAGCGACTCTCGCGCGCGCGCCGCCCGCGTGCTCGCGGATCTCGACAGCGCGCGTGCCGCCCGGGCACCGCATCGCGCCCCGCCGGACGCTGACGGTGCGCGTCGTCATCGACCTTCAGGCGTGCCAGTCCGCGAGCGCGGCAGCGGGCATCGGTCGCCATTCGTTCGAATATGGCGCGGGCGATCCGCCGCGCGCCGGGCTGCACGAGGTCTGGCTCGCGCTCAACGCCGCGTTCCCGGCTGTCGATTGCGCCGCTGCGCCACGCGTTCTCCGATCTCATCGGCAAGGAACGTATCGCCGTGTTCACGACGCCGACGCCGGCGGCGTCGCTCGACACGATCCAACGGCTGGCGAAGCCGTATCGGCGAGCCGATCCGGCGAGACCTTTCTCCACGGCTCTGCATCCGGACATCGTGCACGTGGCAAGCCTTTTCGAAGGGCTGGTCGACGACGCCGTTGCGTCCGTGGGAACGGATCCACCCGTTGCGCACGCGACGGCAACGACGCTTCTACGACCTTATCCCGCTGGCGAGCGGCGAGGGCCTGCCGACCGCGGCGAGCGTCGGCTGGTACCAGCGACAGCTCGCATCGCTCGAAGCGCTTCGGACCTCCTGCTCGCCGCTGTCCGAACACGCGCGTGCGCAAGCGCTCGCGCGCCTGCCGATGCAAGCCGACCGCGTGGTCGTCGTTTCCGCAGGCCGCAAGCGATGTCTTTCGACCCCGGGCCCTGCCGCTCGACGCCGTTTCCGCGCTTTGCGCACGTCACGGAATCACGCGACCGTTCCGTCCTCCACGCCGGCGGTTTCGATGCGCGGAAAAACGTTGCGAACCTGATCGCGGCGTATGCCCGGCTTCCGCTTCGCCTCTTCTGCGCGCGATACCAGCTCGGTCCTCGTCGGCGCCGTGGATCGCGACGAGCGTGGGCGCCTCGCGCGCTGTGCGGGCCGCGGGGTTGCCGACACCGCGCGACGTGCTGTTTACCGGGCACGGTTGCCCGACGCGGATCGTCGCCGCTGCTTCTACGGCCACTGCGCGGTGTCGTGCCTCCCATCGTTCCGGAAGGCGTTCGGGCTGCCCGCGCTGGAAGCGATGGCGTGCGGCGCCGCGGTGGTGGGCGCCGATGCGACGAGCATTCCCGAAGTCATCGGACGGAGCGACGCGCTGACTTCGATCCTACGGATGTCGATGCGCTGGCTGCGAGATCCGACCGATGCTGACCGATAGCGCGTTTCGAACCGGCTGCAGGCCATAGCCGCGCCGCGCAGCGGAGTTCTCCTGGCACGCGGTTGCAGCGCGCGTTGGCGCGATGGAGGAGAGCGTAGAGCGACGACCTCGGCGCGAATCGGACCGCCGCCACATCGCACGCTGGGCGCTCGCGGCTGCCCAAGCTCGCTGCTACGTGTCGCCTCTGCCCTCCCGAGACGAACGGGTATCGCTGCGTACAGCGGGAGGCTGCCGCCGCTGCTCGCCCGCCACTCGACATCGAGCTCGTGGCGCAGCAAACGTCGGTGGAACTGCCCGGCGAGATGGCGGATTGGCCGATACCGATCCGGACCGGTGGTTCGGAGGCGAACGCCGCTGCCTGTCAACGCGTGCTGCTATCACCTCGGCAACTCGCCCGCGCATCAGTGGATGTTCGAGCCTGCTCGAGCGGATTCCCGGAACCGTCGTCCTGCACGATTTTTTCTGGGCGGCGTTCTGAACTGGATGGACGAGGCCTGGGTCGCGCCGGACGGCTCGGCGCGCGATTGTTCGAATCGCACGGATTACTCCGCGGCTCTCGCCGATGCCGCGCAAGGCCGCGCCGCGACGGTCGACCGCTATCCGTGCAATCGCGCGTCGCCGACGCGGCAAACGGCATCATCGTGCACCCGGACGAAGCGCTGCGGCTGGCGGCGTGGCATGGCGCCGTGGGCGACCAATGGCGCCGAATCACAACTGCGCCGTCAGGCGCCGCCGGTCGAACCGCGAGCGACGCCCGCCGCGCTTGCAGATCGCCGACAGCGATTTCGTCACATGCTGCTTCGGCTTCCGTCGACCCGGCAAAGCTCGATCACCGGCTCATGTCGGCGTGGATGGGCATCCGGCGCTCGCGCGACCTGCACCGCCATCTTGTCTTCGTCGGCGAGAAACCATGGCGGAGAGTACGGGCGATCGCTGTTGCGGTCCGATCGACGAAGCGCCATCGGACCAGCGTGTCGGGATCACGGATTTGTCAACGACGACACCTATCGACGCTACCTCTGTAGCAGCCGACGCCGCCGTCCAGCTGCGGCGTGTCCGCGCGGCGAGTCGCCCGAACGCGCTCGATTGTCGCGCGCACGGCCTGCCGCTGATCGCCAATGCCGGAGACTCGCTGTCGGCCTTGCCGCGACGAAGCGTTGATCCGCCTTCGCGCGGATTTCGATGACGGCGAGCTGGCAGCAGCCATTTCGAGCGCCTGGCCGCGGATCGCAGCCTGAGAGGGCGGCTTTCGCAGGCCGGTCGCGACCATGTTCGAGAGCACCACGACCTGCGCGCGTCGCCGGGCAATTCCATGACGCCATCGAGCGATCGCCGCGGAAGGCCCCCGGCGCGCTACGACGATGCATAGTGCGCCAGATCGCCGGTGAAAACGCGGCTCCGGCACCGCGGCGCTTGAAGACTCGGATCGCCACGGCTGCGAGCATCGCGTTCGATCTTCCTTCCATGCGGCCGCGATTGCTCGTCGACGTTCCCGGTCCTCGCACGACAGGATTCTCAAGACGGGGATCGAGCGGGTCGTCGCGGGCCGTTCTGCGGCGCTTACTCGAGCATCCTCCGAAGGGCTGGCGCGTCAGAGCCTGTCGTCGCGCCGGACCGATCGGTATAGTGTACGCGCGCGCGCCTGCGTGCACGTGTCGGCTCGGAGACTCTGCCGGTGATCGTTACCCGACGGCGAGCCGATAGACGTCGACAACCGGCGATGTATTCCTCGCCTTTCGGACCGGGCGGCCGGAGCGTCGTGCCCCAGCAACAGGAGTGCGGAGTGCCTGCGCGCTATCGGGCGTACGGGTCTCGAGATGGCCCGCTGGCTCGTGTACGACCTGCTGCCGCTGCTTCATCCGCACTACTATCCGCCGGGCATCGAAGAGATGCAGCGAACATCGGCTGACTTCGATCGCCACGGTCGCCGACGGCCTCGTCTGCATCTGCGCGCTCGGTCTGCGAGACCGAGCTCCCTCGACTGGCTCGACAAGTTTTCGGCCCGGGCGCGGGACTCGCCCCACGTGGAGCGCGTTTCGTCGCGGCGCCGATATCAGAGCGCTTCGATGCCTGCGATCCGGCGTCCTTCGGCGACCGGACGAAGGTGCACGGCGCTGCTGGCCGAGAGCGGAAGCGGGCAATCCACGGCCGTGATGGTGGTCGATACGGGGCTCCATAAAGATGACTCCCGCAAAGGCCATCGTCAGGTAATCGCTGCGTTCGAGGCGTTGTGGCGGGAGGGGCGTCAGATCTCGATCTCCGTGATCATCGGCAAGAAAGGCTGGATGGTGGACGATCTGCGTGGCGACGCTGCACGCGCATCCCGAGCGTGGACGCCGCCTTCGCCTGGATTGAGCATGCCAGCGACGCGATGCTCGCGGTCGGCCCTCCGACGCGCGCCCGTGTCCTCGTCGCTGGCGGCGTCGCTCGGCGAAGGATTCGGCTTGCCGCTGGCGGAAGCGGCGCAGCGCGCTGCCGATCGTGCGCGCGACCTCCCCGGATCTTTCGAGAGGTCGCCGGTGAGCCACCGCGCAGCTGTTTCTCGGGCGCGTCGGCGCAGCGTCGCGAACAATACGTAACC